>CAJDWN010000021.1_pt1 | contig 18010 bp, 16 predicted proteins | sample 7391581 | NCBI WGS metagenome assembly CAJDWN01 (sample SAMEA7055736, study PRJEB34461) | soil metagenome | biome: terrestrial ecosystem; feature: Peninsula; material: soil | place: Antarctica | collected 2016 | reverse complement strand
TCGGGCGTAGCCGAACCCAGCGCCGCCGATCGCGCTATCACGCGTGAGTTGCGCGAAGCCCTGAGCCTGGTCGGTATCCGCGTACTCGACCACCTCGTGGTCGGTGCCGGCCAGCCGACCTCGATGGCGGCTCGAGGTCTGATTTAGGTGCAACTTCTCAGTAGGCTGTTTATCCAGGGCCGACACGGAAGAATGACGAACTGCTTAGTGCTCGGCGAACAGGCTTTCGAGGTCTTCTTCGCTGAAGCTGAGGCGGTCGCGGGTGCCACCCCCGGATAGGATGGCATCTGCCAGTTCTGCTTTTCGCGCTTTCAGTGCCTCAATGCGTTCCTCGACTGTATTGGCGCAGATCAAGCGATACACGAACACCGGCTTGTCCTGGCCGATGCGATGGGCGCGATCACTGGCTTGGGCTTCAGCGGCCGGGTTCCACCAGGGATCGTAGTGAATTACGGTGTCCGCTGCAGTCAGATTGAGACCGACGCCGCCAGCCTTGAGGCTGAGCAGAAACAATGGCGTCTCGCCGTCCTGGAATTCTTTCACTGGCGCGGCCCGGTCACGGGTTTCGCCGGTCAGGGTGGTGTAACGAATTTTGCGCTTGTCCAACTCGGCGGCAATCAGCCCGAGCATTTCCGTGAACTGGCTGAACAGAAGAATGCGTCGCCCCTCGGCCAGCAGTTCGGGCAGCATTTGCATCAGCAACTCGAATTTGGCCGACTGTTTGACGGTGCGTGCACTGTCATGTTTCACCAGACGCGGGTCACAACAGATCTGACGCAGTTTGAGCAGCGCATCCAGCACCACAATACCGCTGTGCTCAAGGCCCCGTTCGGCAATGACCGCGCGCAGATCTTCGACCAGACGGGCGCGTAAATTGTCGTATAGACGACGCTGGCTGCCTTCCAGAATAACGCTGCGAGTCATTTCCGTTTTTGGTGGTAGCTCGCGCGCGACTTCACCCTTGGTGCGGCGCAGTATGAAGGGCGCAATGCGCCGGTTCAGACGTGTCTGACGCTCAACGTCGGCATGTTTCTCAATGGGGATACGGTACTGCGCCTGGAAGCTGCGCTCGCTTCCCAGGAGTCCGGGCACCGCCAGATCCAGCTGCGACCACAATTCTCCGAGGTGGTTCTCCAGCGGCGTGCCAGTCATGCACACACGGCGTTCTGCACGCACGGCGCAGGCGGCGCGGCGAGCCTGGGTTCGTGGATTCTTGACCTGTTGTGCTTCGTCCAACACCAGCAAAGCGAATTTGTGCCGTTTGTATGCCTTGAGGTCGCGTGGCAACAGCGCGTAGCTGGTCAGAACAAGATCGTATTCGTCCAGTTTCTCCAGCTGGCAGGCGCGTTGCGGCCCATGCACGGTCACGCAGCTCAGGCTAGGCGTGTAACGGGCGATCTCCGATTCCCAGTTGGGCAACAGGCTGGTGGGCACCACGACCAGCACCGGATGCTCCATCGCGCCGGACTGTTTCAGTGACAGCACATGCACCAGCAGTTGCACGGTCTTGCCCAGGCCCATATCGTCGGCCAGCACGCCGCCCAGTCCCGCACTCGCCAATGCATTGAGCCAACGCAGACCTTCAAGCTGGTACTGGCGCAAGGTGCCGACAAAACCTTCCGGTACCCTGGCCTCCGCTTTACGCGCCGCCGCACGCAAGCGTCCAGCCAGGCCCCTGAGATTGGCCGGTGCATCCATGACGCCGCCTTTGGGCAAGGCCGCCGTCAGCTCTTCCAGCCGCCCGGCCTGACCCCAAGGCAGACGCAGGGGTTGATCCGGTGGGTCAAGGTATTCGGCCACTGGCTGCAGTAGCGTGCGCAGGTCCGCCAGCACAATCGGCACGCGGCGACGATCATCCAGCGGCGCATGCCAACAGGCGTCAACCGGCTCATTGTCAGACGGCACAAGATCGAACTGCCGCTCTGTCAAAGCCGCGCTGATCGCAGGTAGCAAATCAATTTGCACATCATCCAGTTGCACACCAATTTCCAGCGTATAGCTGCGTTGCTGGCGATCGGGGATGGCGCGCACATACCACTGCGGGACCTCGTCGAGTACCTCAAAAGGAAAACTGGGGGTGTATTCGATGGCAAAACCTTCCGGCTCCAGACGCGAGCGCATCGACAACCAGCGCGCCGGCGTGTTGACTTCAAGCGCGCCGGTGTAGCCGGTGCCGGGAAACAGCCACGCATCCTCGGGCAGAGTCTCGGTCAGCTCCCACGGCAAGCCTTCACAATCCACTGCAGGCACCAGGCCCAAGGCTTCCAGCCGCTCCAAAACAGACAGTTCTTCGGCGCGATGGCGCGTGATGATTAGCAGCTTGTTGCCGCGTACACGACGCACCTCCGACTCATTCTCGCGACCCGACAAACGTACGCCGCCGTAATCAAACGCCAAGCGCGCGTACGCGAGTGGCGGCATGCCCACCGTCAGGCGCGCATGACGGGTCAATGCGTGCAAAATCAGATGTGACTCGGGTACCCGATCCAGTCGTTTGGGCTCCGCGAACACGGTGGGCGGGGGTAGTTGATCTGCCAGTACTGATCCGGGCAGAGCCTCGACCAGACGCGCGGCCTGCTCGGGCTCCAGGGGTGGTGCATCAATCAAGCCTGCCCGCGCCAGGGGCCCATTCAATCGGCCCAATTCCGAGTTCTCCGGATCAACGTACCAAAGCTGCGCAACTTGCAGCACGTGCTGGCCTGCGGGTAACTCAGGCCGTGGCTGCTGAGAGCCATCCGGATTGATCTGCCAGCCCCACTTCGCTACGCGCGGGGCACCGTGATGCAACCAGAAACCGGCAATACCTCCCAAGAAACAAGTTGCTTCGGTCAGCATGCGTACCAGCAGTTCGTCGCTGCCTGAACCGGCGATATGGGCGTAAGTACGCCCTTTGCGGCTGGACCGCGGCAGAGCCAGCACCGCCTGCAGCAAGCTTCTTTCACTGTCAGAAAGCTGCAGTTCGGTCGCCTGATCGGGCTCGATTGCCTCAGCCTGCTCCAAGGCGCCGCTGACACCGCGCCTGAGCACAACCGGGGCCGCTTCCAGTTCAGCCAGTTGGCCCTGCTCGTGGCAAAAATTCAGAAAAAAACCCAATGCGCCGTCGGCCTGCCGGCCCGGCCCGGATACAGCCGACGCACTTTCCGCTTGGTCCCCGAGCGTCAGCAGTCGAAGCCACTCGACTGGCAGATCTTGTGACTCATCGCTGCGCTTGTCTCGGGCTGCAGGTCTGCTGCTGGTTGTCGAATCGGCTTGCACGTTCTGCATGGACGATCTGGACACATCCAAAAGGCCAGCTTAGCAGGCCTTGTCGTAACGGTCGCGCAAGCGTTGTTCAAAAAAGTTTGTTGTCGGGATACTCGGGTTTTTGTTCGCGCGCCATGATGGCCTTGAGTGCCTGATCAGGCGTCATGTCGCCGTGCAGCACCGCACGCACATGAGCGGCAATCGGCAGATCCAGACCATGCCGCTCGGCCAGGCGCATGACCTCATCAGCCGTCACCATGCTCTCGACCACCTGGCCAATCTCCGCCAGTGCTTCATCAAGCGGTGTTCCACGACCCAGCGCCAGGCCGAGCCGGCGGTTACGTGACAGGTCGCCTGTGCAGGTCAGCACCAGATCGCCCAAGCCCGACAGGCCCATCATTGTTTCCACGCGTGCGCCCAAGGCCAGCCCCAGCCGCAGCATTTCGTTCATGCCGCGGGTGATCAGGCCAGCCCGCGCGTTCAGTCCCAACTCCATGCCGTCGGCTACACCCGTGGCCACCGCCAGCACGTTCTTGATTGCACCACCCAGTTCGGCGCCGAGCATGTCCGTACCGGTGTAGGCACGAAAATTGGGAGAATGCAGCGCACCGGCAATAGCTTGAGCAAATGCCGCGTCGCTGGAGTTGACCGTAATGGCTGTGGGCTTGTTACGCGCAACTTCACGCGCAAACGACGGACCGGTCACAACTGCGGGCGACGTATCAGGCAACCGCTCGGCCACCAGTTCATGCAGGAAACGGCCGGTCCCCGGCTCGAAGCCCTTGGTGGCCCAAGCCAAGCCGGCAGTGGCGGGCAAATGTTGGGCAACCAGCTCGAGCTGGCCGACAAAAGCTTCGCTGGGTACGGCAATCAAGGCCCAGTCGACGCCGGCCAGGGCCTGTTGCAGATCCGGCTGGAACATCAGTTCCTGCGGCAATGGACAACCGGGCAGATACCGTTGGTTGCAGCGGGTTTCAGCCATTTCTGCGAGCATCTCGGCGTCACGTGCCCACAAACGCGTGTACGTACCGTTTCGCGCCAACAGACTTGCCAGCGCGGTGCCCCAGGAACCCGCCCCGAGTACTGCAACTACTGAAGGTGCAGACATCTTCAAGAAGCCTCTGATCGGATTGTGATCGGCGGCTCAACGGCTGTAAAAATCCATCCTTGCGTTGCAAAACGCGCCCATAACAGTGTTATGGGCAACATCTTGCGCCTTGAATCGACCTCTATCATCTCGCTGTCCCCTCCGCCCAGATTCAACCAGATGTTTTTGATTACCAGCTCAGGCGTTGATTACAGGAACTTCCTGACCATCGTTATCGCCATCGGCCTGGCGACGCTGCTGTTCGGCGTACAGGGCATCAAAGTTGATCGGCTGCAACAGGAACGGAGGAAAGCCGCCATTTTGCACCAAGTCGGACAATATCTGACGCGCATACGGGAACAGCACGTTGGGGCAATAGCTGCCCAAGACAGCATCCAGACCCTTTTCGTCAAATCCGGTGACACCGAAAATACCGGCCTGATGCACCTCGGCCAGATAGGCCGTGGAATCATTCATGGTGCAGGTGATGGTCAGGGTCAAAACCACTTCATGCACGTCGTCGGACAACTTGCTGTGCTTTTGACCCAGATTGAGTTGCACCTGTGGCTGGCCCTGCTCCTGATAGACCTGCGGGGCATTGGGTACTTCGAAAGAGGCGTCTTTGATGTAAACCTTCTGCAGGTTCAACTGAGCTTGTGAAGCCTGACTATTGCTGGCTGCGGCCTGGCCGTTGGTGGCGGGAATATTGTCTGCCATGAATAAAGTTCTCTTTGGGTGATGACGGGAAAAGATGATAATTATCTCATACAAGCACGCTGACTTGCATCTGCCAGGGAGCAGAATGGCGTCGAAAGCGTTGTTGCGTGGCACAAATTCTGTTATAAAGTGCGGCTGGCCTGACCCATCCGGATACTCCGGACACCCGCGCGACGCGATGCGCGGACAGGGGTTGCGGCCGCTTTCCAGCATCGCGTGGCAGTCTGTTGCCGCTGGGCCGTTGCCGTTCTGGCCAAAGAACAGTCCAATCAATCGCTATAGGAATCGATCATGGCTCGTGTATGCCAAGTAACCGGAAAACGCGTGCAGACAGGCAACAATGTCTCGCATGCAAACAACACCACCCGCCGCCGTTGGCTGCCCAACCTGCACGAACGCCGTTTTTGGGTTCCCAGCGAGAAACGCTGGATCAAACTGCGCGTTTCCAACCACGCCCTGCGCACCATCGACAAGAACGGCATCGAAGCCGTAATTGCCGACATGCGTGCCCGCGGCGACAAGATCTGAGGAGTAGAACATCATGGCTTCAAAACGCGACAAGATCCGTCTCACCTCCTCCGCCGGTACCGGTCATTTCTACACCACCGACAAGAACAAGAAGAACATGCCGGAAAAAATGACCATCAAGAAATATGATCCGGTCATTCGCAAGCACGTCCTCTACAAGGAAGGCAAAATCAAGTGACGCATTGGCCCGTTCGCGCGTAGCGCGATCGGCTTTGCCAATGCCAGCGCCTTTGCTTGTTCAGAAAACCCGCGACCCCGCGGGTTTTCTTTTCATCAAACTATCGTCGCACGGCTGGATGACGACGGCTACGCGTGATGGATGGACGCTCGGCAAACGCTGCGTCAACCGGGCCGCCTATCCGGAACGCGAGTTATGGACGTTTATCAGGCCCCACCCGCACCACCAGCTTGCCGAAATTACGTCCTTCAAGCATACCGGAGAAAGCTTCGGGTGCGCTCTCCAGGCCATCCACCAAGTCTTCGCGATAGTGCATCTTGCCTTCGCTCACCCAGGCGCTCATGGCCCTGGCAAATTCAGCGTAACGATCGCCATAGTCATCGAAGATGATGAAGCCCTGCATGCGGATGCGCTTTTTCAGCAAAACCCCCATCAGCAGAGACAGCCGATCCGGGCCGGGCGGCAATTTGGTGGCGTTGTAGCTGGCCACCAGGCCGCATAGCGGTACGCGCGCCTTGGTGTTTAGTAGCGGCATCACGGCGTCAAACACTGCACCCCCGACGCTCTCGAAATAGACGTCGATACCTTCCGGGCAAGCCTCGGCAAGGCGCTTGGCCAGCCCCTCCTGGCGATGGTCGAGACACACGTCGAAACCCAGCGTCTCGGTCACATAGCGACATTTCTCCTCGCCCCCGGCAATACCGACGATGCGACAGCCCTTGAGCTTTGCGATCTGGCCGACCACCGAGCCGACGGCACCGGAGGCAGCAGCCACCACCACGGTCTCGCCCTTTTGCGGTTGCCCTATATCAAGCAGCCCCATGTAGGCCGTGAAACCCGGCATACCCAGAATACCCAGCGCCCAGGAAGGATGTGGCAAGTCATTCAATGGAGTCAGGCCTTTGCCGTCTGAGATGGCGTAGTCCTGCCAGCCGCTATAAGACAAAACCCAGTCGCCCGCCTGAAATTTCGGGTGCTTTGATTCCGTCACGCGACACACCGCGCCGCCCACCATCACTTGATCGATCTGGACCGGAGCGGCATACGAAGGCGCGTCGCTCATGCGACCGCGCATGTAGGGGTCAAGCGACAGAAATACGGTACGCAGTAGAAGCTCACCGTCGGCAATCGCTGGCATTTCCTGTTGCTCAAGCCGGAAATTGTCTGCGGTCGGCGCGCCGTCGGGTCGCGAAGCCAGAACGAAGCGTCGATTGGTGTCTGAAGTCTGGGTCATGTCGGAATCCTGTCTGCTGCAAACGTATTCCTACACAATACAACTCCGCCAATGAACCTGACTTGATGCAGGATCGTCAGCGTGGCGGTAAGTAATAAACACTCCCTTTCAAGGGGAGAGTTGGGTGGAGATGGATTTGTTTCTGCGCGCTCTGTGGAACCACCCATCCGTCTGCGTTATGTGCCAACTCATCCAGGCCATCACGCCACCGCGCAAGGCCGTGAAGCCGAAAAAGGCTAACCACAGGCCATGATTGCCCAGTGACCGCAGCAACCATGCAAGCAGCGCAAAGCCGGCAGCAGACACCAGCATGGCATTGCGCATCTCGTGTGCACGCGTAGCACCGACAAAAAGTCCGTCGAACAAGTAACCCCACAGGGCAAACAAAGGCAGCACCGCCAGATAAGGCAGGAACGGGTAAGCGGTTTGCCTTACTTCTTCAATGTTGCTTTGCATATCCACAAAAAGCCTGCCACCCACCGCAAACAACAGCGCAAACACAAGACCGCCAACCAGCGACCAACCACCGGCCACCACCACGGCACGACGCAAAGCGGACCGGTTACCAGCGCCTATGGCGTGTCCGGCCAGCGCCTCGATGGCATTGGCCAGGCCGTCCAGCGCGAACGAGGTCAGAAGGAGACCATTGAGCAGCAGCGCATTGGCCGCTACCACGTTGTCGCCAAGCCGGGAGCCGAGGGCGGTGATTGCAAAGAACACACCTTGTAGCGCGATGCTGCGAATCATGATGTCGCGGTTGACGCTCAGCAACGCGCTCCAGGTGGCCCAGCGCCGCAATCGCGCAAGATGGAGGCTACCCGACCAGCGCGCCAACATCGCAGGCACCTTGCCCAAGCCACTGGCCAGCCCAGCCCATTCACCCAACACCGACGCCAGCGCGATACCCGGCACACCCCAACCGAAGCCCAGAACGAACAGCAGGTTCAGTACGATATTGCTGACATTGGTCACCACCAGAATGCGCATCGGCACGCGCGCGTTCTGGCCACCCAGGAACCAGCCCATCAACGCGTAATTGCCCAACGCCGCCGGCAGCCCGAACAGGCGGATATTCAGATATCCGGTCGCAATTTCCTGCAGTTCGCTGGATGGCCGCATCAGCGCCAATACCGGCTGCATGAAAAGGAACAGCGCCACCATGCTGACCAAGGCCAGAAGCAGTGCCAGCATCAGCGCCTGCAGCAAGATGCCACGCATGGCATCGCCATCGCGGCGGCCGGCCGCCTGCGAGGCAAAGCCTACCGTACCCATGCGCAAGAATCCGAATACCCACACTGGCACCAGATAGATGATGCCGCCCACCGCCACCGCCGCCAGCTGCGCGGCATGCGGCAAATGCCCGGCCACCGTGCTGTCCGTCAGCGTCACCAACGGCACGGTGATATTCGAGGCAATCATCGGCAAGGCCAGCGCCCACACCTTGCGCTGCGTGGGCTGGTGCCGCCAGTCGGTAAACAGACTTCTCAAGAGAGCGTTTCGGCCATGGCCTGCTCCAGCGATCGCGCCGGGTCCGCTTTCAATGCGTCCAGTTGCTGGCGATTCCACTCATGCCGCAACTGACCATCAAGCATCAAGATGACTCGTGTGGCGTGACGCTCGGCAAAATCCAGCGAATGCGTCGCCACAAGTACGCTGGCGCCATCGCGACAGACCCGCTCTTTCAGATGCTGTTTCAGAGTCAGTGCGCTGCGTGGGTCCAGGCCATTGAAAGGTTCGTCCAGTAAAAGCAGGGGTGGCGCGCTCATCAGTCCAAGTAAAATACCCAACTTCTGTCGCATGCCTAGCGAATACTGCCCGACTCGGCGTTCCAGCACCGATGTCAATGCGAGAGTTTCGGCAAGTTCCAGAGTGGCTTTTGGTATGGCGGGCAGACCGCGACTACCAGAAAACAGTCGCAGGCACTCACGACCGGTCAGCAGGTGAGGCAAATGTTCGGGGCTGATCGCAAACCCCAGTTGTCGTTTGGCATCAAGCTCTGCTGTGGCGAGGTCATGGCCTTTGATGCAGATGTGGCCCTGCTGCGGCCCCTGTACACCGGCAATGGCCTGCATGAGTGTCGTTTTGCCGCAGCCGTTGGGCCCAATCAAGGCCACCAGTTCTCCATCTCCCAGGTGCAACTCAAGGTTCTGCAGTACAAGCAGATCGCCATAGGCAAGCTGCAAGCCATCTATTTTGAGTAATGTGCTCATAGTCACCGTTGGTGGATCAGCAGCGCCACGAATCGCCAAAGCGAACCCGAGGATGCAAGCAGCACAATAACCAGCCACATCGGCATTGCGGCCCAAGACGTCAAGGCGTATGCGCCTGCTATGGCAAACAATAAGCTGCACAAGCCGGCAAACAGTACATAACGCAACAGGCCGAAGCACAATGTCCTTGCTGGCAAAGCTTGCGATGCCAGCAGCCTGAACGCCTCTTCGCCCACAGTCGTCGTGGCAGTGAGAACACCTGTTAACCACAGGGCAGACAGAACCATCAACGTCAATCCGAACACTTGGCTGAATGACACGCCATCGGGAATGGCAATAAACAACACCGCCAACCACCAGAACTGCCTGCCGACACGCCAACGCTCCAAAACAAGCCGCCGCTGCCAATCCAGCAGATAAGGCAAGCGTGCATCCTGCAACCAGCCCACTACAAAGAGCGGCTTGTGCGAGCGTTGCCTTTCGGCACCCTCGACGCCTGAATTTTTACTTGCCAATACGACGCCCGTTGCGAGCAACAAGCCCGAGAGGGCACCTGCAAAAAGCGCAGCCAAGGCAAGTTGCATCGAATGGCAATCAACCACCAGCCACGGCAATGACCACCACCAGAAGACCAGAACCGAGCTCATCAGTGCCATGGCCATCAAGGCAATGGCAACGATCGTGCGCGTCCCAAGCCACGCGTCGATGGGAGCGGCACCCCACCAACCGTAGCGCCAATACTCTGTCAGTGCCGAAAATCGGTTCTTCGCCAACACAAAACTGAGCAAAGCCATCAGGCAGGCCGTCAGCAGCGGCTGCACCGCGAGGGCCTGCAGGACGTATTCGGACGACACCAGCAGCCACCCAAACAACAGGAGCAGTACGACGCTCAAGACAGCCGGACCGGGCCGCCGGCGCAAAACCAGCCGAGCTTCGCCCAACCATGGATGCAGGGCAAAATTCACCGGTATAAAAGCCGGAACGCTTCCGACGACACGATTCGTTCCTTTCTGATTGCCAGAAAGAGTATCCCATTGGTGATAAAAAACCCGCCGGCGGCGGGTTTTTTATGCCAATGAGGTTCTTGGTCAGCGCGCGACGACAGCGTAGCCTTTCAGATGTCGGGCGAAATCCTGCAAGGCTCGGATGCCGCTTTGTTCGGCTTCGTGGATCCACTGTTGCAGACCTTTGAGGGCTGCGTCGGGGCCGCGTTGTTCCATCAGGGCAGCGAGGCGGGCACGGTACTCACATACCGTCTGCAACTGAGGCCGATGTGCCACAAGACGAGCCAGCTTTTCGCGGCCTTCAGTGTCCAGCCAGTGGCCACCGCTGGCCAGTGCGCGGCGCATGCGTCGCGGCATCTCGGTCAAACCGGCTTCGGGGTTAGCGGCTTCCTGGCGCAAAACAGGTTTGATCACCCCGCGCGAGAAGTCTTTCATCACCTTGAAGCGATGGGTCAGCACCGCCTTCAGCGTGACATTGTCGGGCAGGCTTACATTCGGGCGCACATCCAGGCTCGGCGCCACGCGCAGGACCTTGGCCAAGCGCAGCTTCTCGCAAGCACGGATCACCACCCAGCCGATATCCAGCTCGAACTTGCGCAGAGCGAACTTGGCCGAACTCGGGAAGGCATGGTGATTGTTGTGCAGCTCTTCACCGCCGATCCACAAGCCCCACGGGGTCAGATTGCGGGCCTGGTCCTTGGTTTCGAAGTTCCGATAACCCCACCAGTGACCCAGGCCGTTGACCACACCCGCGGCCCAGAACGGTATCCACATCATCTGGATGGCCCAGAGAGCCACCCCGGCCACACCGAACAGCGCCGAACTGATGATCAGCATCAGGGCGGGGCCGAAGTAAGGGTGTGCGCCGTAAACATGCCGCTCGAGCCAGTCATCCGGGCAGCCACGGCCGTATTTCTCCAGCATCGGCTTGTCATATGACGCTATGCGGTACAGCTCCACACCCTGCCAGAACACCTTGTTGATCCCAGCCACATGCGGGCTGTGCGGATCTTCGGCCGTTTCGCAATGCGCATGGTGCTTGCGATGGATGGCAACCCATTCCCGCGTCACCATGCCGGTGGTCAACCAGCTCCAGAAACGGAAGAAGTGCGCCAGTACGGGATGGAAATCCACACCGCGGTGGGTCTGGCTGCGATGCAGGTACAAAGTGACGGTGAGAATGGTCAGCTGGGTGACCACCAGAAGGTACAGGGCCATCTGGCCCAGACTGAAACCAGTCAGACCATTGGCGGCAAAATCAATCAGAGAATCAGTCATGTTCACTATATGGGTACGTCGGACTCCGAATTCTACTCTACTTGCAGGGGCGTTTTCACGACCCCTGCTTGCAGACTGACAGTCGGTCCGGCCACAATCGGTACGATGACGAACGCGACGCCACATTCGGCACCTCTTCTGGAACTTGATCGGGTAAGTCGCCGCCGCGGCGGACGACCGGCAGTCGAAGACTTGAGCCTGACGGTGCAGCGCGGCGACGTGCTGGGCCTGCTCGGAGTCAACGGTGCCGGCAAGTCCACCACCCTGGCGATGATGGTCGGTGTGCTGGCGCCCGACAAGGGCCAGGTACGGATCGATGGCACGGATTTGATCGAACATCCGCAGGTGGTACGCCATCAGACGGGCTGGTTGGCCGAGCACGCGCCGCTGTATGTGGAGTTGACGGTCACCGAGCATCTGGATGCCATCGGCCGACTACACGGATTGCGCGGCACCCTTTTGAAAGAACGCAGGCAACAGATGCTTGAATCACTACAACTGGAGCCCATGGCCAAACGTTTGGTGCGCCAGCTGTCGCAAGGCCAGCGACAACGTGTCGGCCTGGCTTGTTCGCTGCTGCACGATCCACCCTTGCTGGTGCTGGATGAACCTGCCAATGGCCTGGACCCGGTGCAAATCGCGCATTGGCGAAAGTTGGTGAGATCGCTGGCCGCCGACCATGCCGTGGTGATCTCCACGCACGCGCTGGACGAGGTGACCACCACCTGCAATCGCATTGCCATCCTGCACGAAGGCCGGCTCCGTCACAGCGGCCCCGTGGAAGGCAATACGCGCGAGCTGCAGCAGCACTTCATGGCCATTGCCACCGGCCAAATCGAGGCTGTCGCATGAGCATGGCACGCTTGGAGTGGCAACGACTACGGGTCAGCGCACTGCCCTGGGTGCTGCTGGCACTGTCGCTGGCGCTGCTTGCCTGGATGTTCTTGCAAGCGCTGAACGGATTTCTTGGTGCGCAGGTCCAATTGGCCGCATTGCCTTCGGCACCTGGGTTTACTGATCTGGTTGCGGTACCGCTATTGTCACAACTGGCACAGTTGAGTCTGCTGCTGGCCCCGCTGATGGTGATGTCGGCAATCGCTGGTGAACGTCGCCATGGCACCCTGCCGGGTCTTTTCGCTGCTGGCCTGTCGCCATCCCGCATCGTGTTGGGCAAGTTTTTCGTGGCCTGGTTATGGTTGCTGCTGTTGCTGGCCCTGACGGTCATGATGCCGGTGCTGCTGGCCGGTGCCACCCAACTCGACTGGGGCAAGTTGGCGGCTGCCAGCCTTGGACTTGCGTTGGTGATGGGCGCGCTGGCGGCCATCGGCTTGGCATGCTCGGCTTTTACTCGCCATCCGGCGCTGGCAGCCGGTGCCGCATGGCTTCTGGGTCTGGGCCTGTGGGTAGCCAATGTCGGGCTACGCGCCAGCGGTGAACGCGGTGGCTGGCTGGACTGGCTGGCCTTGCCTACCCATTTGCAACCGATGCTGCTCGGACTGGTGGCCAGTCGCGATCTGGTCTACTTCGCCCTGCTGATCATTCTAGCTTTGGCCATCGCGACCTTGCGTCTGGGCCGTGAAAGGATGGTCAACTGATGCGCGCTCGACTGGGTCTGTGGCTGAACCTACTTCTGTTGCTACTGGCTGTTGGCTGTGTCGCTTTTCTTTCGTCACGTTGGGGCTTTGTCAGCGACTGGAGCGCCAACTCCCGCGCGTCGCTGGCACCCGCCAGCCGCGATCTGTTGAAACAGTTGCCCGGCGAAATCGAGATCACCTGCTACGCAAAACCCGACAGCGAGCTGCGCCCGACCGTAGCGGCGTTCATTGCCCGTTATCAGCGCTTCAAGCCGGACATGAATCTGGGTTTTGTTGACCCGGACGCCGATCCAGCCGCAATGCGCGAGGCTGGTATTCAAATGAACGGCGAGCTGACCATCCGCTGGCATGAGCACACCCTGCATTTGACGGAATTATCCGACGCACAATTCAGCAACACGCTGGCACGCCTGGCACGCGGCGGCGAGCGCATGGTGGCTTTTGTCACCGGTGATGGGGAACGCAACCCAGCCGGCAAGGCCAACGCCGATCTCGGCCAATTCATCAGCACGCTGGAGCAGCGCGGACTACGCGCGCTGCCGCTCAATTTCGCCCAAGTTGGCCAGGTACCACAGAACACCGATCTGGTAGTACTGGCCAGCCCGCTGGTCACAGTTGGTCAGGGCGCGGTAAACGCTCTGCTCGATTATCTGGCACAAGGCGGCAATCTGTTATGGCTGACCGAACCCGACAGCCGCGATCTGGGCCTCAAGCCACTGGCAAAGGCGCTGAACATCGAGGTGTTGGTTGATGGCGGGGGTGCAGCACTGGGGCTTCAGGACCCGCGCGTGGTCACGGCTGCAACCTATCCCGACCATCCGATCACCGACGGCTTCCGCCAGACCACGCTATTTCCGCAAGTGGTAGCGCTGGCGAAGGTAGCTGCATCGGGCTGGGACATCCGACCCATCCTGAGTTCGGGCCCGCAGAGCTGGAACGAGTTGCAGCCCATCGATAATAAGGGCACATCGACCGTACAATACGATGCCGATGAGGGCGAACTAAAAGGGCCTCTCGATTTCGGCTTCGCGCTCACTCGAGAGTCGCCTGATCTGGGCAATCATGCGCAAAGAGTTGTGGTCATAGGCGACGGCGATTTCCTGTCCAACAGCTTTCTGGGCAACGCCGGAAATACGGCGCTGGGCCGGCGCATCTTCAACTGGTTGTTGAATGACGACAACCTGGTCACGCTGACACCACGCCCGGCACCGGATCGCCATCTGGATTTGAGCCAGACCGGCCTGACCGTACTTGCCTTCGGCCTGCTGAGATAGCTTTGCGTCGCGCCAATCGCCAATTGTCATGGTTACTGGTCGGGGTCGCTGTACTGGCGGGCATTGCCCTGTGGACGGTCCAGCACCAATCAGCCAACGCCGCCCCCGAAACGCTGTTGCCCTTCGGTCAAGAAGCCGTATCGCGCATCGACATCAAGATCCACAAGGGCGAATTGCGCCGTTTCGAGAAGCGCGACGGTCAGTGGCACATGCTGGCGCCTCTGCAAGGCCGTGCCGACGACACGCATATGCAAGCGCTGACGGCTATCACCAAGGCGAAGATTCTGAGCTGGCGACCAGCCAGTGAGTTCGACCTGAGCAAAATCGGCCTCGAGCCACCCTGGGCTGTGGTCACGCTCAACGACCACGAGTTGAAGTTCGGCACACTGGCCGCACTGGCGCCCCAACGCTATGTGCTTGTCAAAGGACACATCGCCATGATTCCGGCCCGCTACGCTGCCGACATCGCTGCCACACCCGACAGTGAGCTTGCGGGCGGCGGCTCGACTCTACCGAACTTGTAGCCGCAAACCAGAACATGAGGCTCGGGCACCCGAAGAGGTGCCCGAGCCACATGGTGCTGCGCTTAGAGCCCCGCAGCCATACCAGCTGTGCGCCGCGGATCACTGGCGCCTTGTCGCTGCCCGCTTTCCGGATCGATCATGATGGCCTCGTCGGCACCAATGGCCTCGAGCACCTCAAAGGTATGGCCCATCGCTTCCAGAGTTTGTTGGGACTGCGGTGTGAGCAGCCCCGGTTCGATGGAGACGGTTTGCGGATACCACTGATGGTGCAGGCGCGGGGCGTTAATGGATTGCTGAATATTCATGCCGAAGTCGACCACGTTCATGATGCTTTCCGTCGTAGTCGAAATGATGGTGCCATCACCCGGACTGCCTGTCAGCATGAACGGCTTGCCATCATGCAAGACGATGGTGGGCGTCATGGAGCTCAAGGGGCGCTTGCCCGCGTCGACCTGATTGATCACGCCCGTCACCAGCCCGGCCTTGTTGGGTATCCCCGGCTTGGCGGTGAAATCGTCCATCTCGTTATTGAGGAAGAAACCGGTATCGCCGGCAATCTGCTTGATGCCGAAGTAGGAATTGACGGTGTATGTGACGGCGACAGCGTTGCCGTCCTTGTCGACCACCGAGTAATGGGTAGTGTGCTTGCCTTCGGGTGCACCCAGGCTACCCGTGATTTCACTCGACGGGGTGGCCTTGTCTGGCAGTATGGTCGAACGCACCTTGTCGACATGGTCCGCCGCCAGCAACTGGTCAATGGGGTTGTTCACGAAGGCCGGATCACCCAGATAGGTGTTGCGATCGGCAAAGGCGCGGCGTTCGGCCTCGATAAAGTGATGCACCGTCTTGACCGATCCATAGCCCCATTCATTCAGCGGATAAGGCTTGAGAATCTGCAAGATCAGGCAAACCGTGGTGCCGCCGGAGCTCGGTGGCGGTGCAGAAACAATGGTGTAGCCGCGGTAGTCACAGGTCACCGGCTTGACCCACTCTGCCGTGTACTGGGCAAAGTCCTGCATCGACAGGATACCGCCGTTGGCGTCACTGGCCTTGACCACGGCCTCGGCAATGGGGCCTTTGTAGAAGGCATCGGTGCCGCCCTCGGCAATCAGTTCCAGCGTATGCGCCAATTGCTTTTGCACCAAGGTCTGGCCCACCTCAAACGGTTTGCCATCGTTGAGGAAAATTGCAGCCACGTTGGGCTGTTCGGCAAACACGTCGGTGCTGCTGTTGAGGATACGGACGTCCTGCTGCTTGAGCACGAAGCCTTCACCTGCCAGCTTGATGGCCGGCGCCATGACCTGTTTCAGGCTCATCGTGCCGTAGGTCTTCAACGCCGTATTCAGGCCCATCACGGTTCCCGGTACACCCACGCCCAGATAGGTGCGCGTACTGCGGCCGTCAACCACGTTGCCGTCTTTGTCCTGAAACAGGGTCGGTGTAGCTTTAAGTGGTGCTTTCTCGCGGAAATTGAGGAACAGGCTTTTGCCATCCTTGAGATGCAGGTTCATGAACCCGCCACCACCAATATTGCCGCAACAGGCATGCACCACGGCTTCGGCGTAGCCCACCGCCACAGCGGCATCCACGGCGTTGCCGCCCTGACTGAGAATGTCGACCCCGGCCTGGGTTGCCAGATGCTGTGCGGTGACCACCATGGCATGGTCTGCAACGACCGGTTCGGCGACTTCCAGTTTCGCTCGCGTCGCGGCCGGAATATGCTCGAACAGGCTTGTTTGCGGTGCGGCTGCGTCTGCTGCGGAAGCCTGCGATTCAACAGCGGGTGCAGGCGCCTCCTTGTCGGGCGCACAGGCCTGTACAGCGAGTACGGCCAACATCGCCAGGAGCGCAAGGCGGCACGACGAAAAAATGCTACTACCGAACTCGCGGGGGCGTGCGACGGTAGCGTGCCGTTGCGGCACGTTTTGATCTGACATGGGTGTTCCCTCCACAGTTATGAGTTTGAGCATAGCTGCACGTAGCTGACGATCACCAATGAAATGTCCGGCACAAGGCATAACCGAAGGTTGTGACGCCGCTGGGCTTAACCGCCCCAGAATCCTGCAGATGGCGGGCAGAGCAGGCCGTCTTGCAAGCGTACACCACCGGGAACGTCGTTCTGCAGCCAGAGCGGTCCATCCAGGTCGATAAAGGCGGCTTCACGGACAAGCTCGAGGGCTGGCGTAATTCCCAGCGAAGAACACAGCATGCAGCCCACCATGATCTTGAAGCCGTCGGCGCGCGCAGCATGCAAAAGCCGCCAGGCCTCGGTCAATCCACCAGTTTTGTCCAACTTGATGTTGATGGCCTGGTAGCGATTGCGCAGCCGCGGCAAGTCCAGGGTCACGTGGCAGGCCTCGTCGGCGCAAATGGGTATGCGGCTTTCAAAGCCCAGCAGTTCGTCGTCAGCGTCTGCTGGCAAGGGTTGCTCCAGCAAGTCCACCCGTGCCTGCTCCAACGCCGGCTGCAGGTCACGCAATATCTGCATATTCCAACTTTCATTGGGGTCGACAATAAGCCGCGCATCGGGTGCCGCACGTCGCACGGCCGCGATTCGTGCCGCCGGATCGTCGGCATCGAGTTTGATCTTGATCAGTCGGGAGCCGACCATACTGGCTGCCGCTTTTTCCATGTTTTCCGGCGTGTCGAGACTGACCGTACGTGCCGTAGTCAGCGGTGCCCGCGATGGCTGCGCCAGTTGCGCGGACACGGGCACGCGCTCGAGTTGTGCGCCGAGATCCCACAAGGCGGCATCCAGTGCATTGCGCGCAGCCCCGGGGGGCAATCGCATCTGCAGTTCATCGCGGCCCATGCCGGCAGTGAGTGACTCACGCAAGGGCTCCATCTGGTTCATCACCGACTCGACGGATTCACCATAGCGGGCATAAGGAACCGATTCTCCACGCCCGACATTCCCGCCTTGATGCAGATGAACTGTGACCACTTCGGCAGTGTTTTTGACGCCGCGCGAAATCCGAAAAGGTGCACTCAGCGGGAAACTGCGGTGTTGGATGCTCAGCTGCCGCAACATGCGATCAAGTTGTCCACGATGGTTTCGACACCCATGCTGACCGGGTCCTGACAGGGCAACTCAAGCAGGTCGCTGATCTGCCGGCACGCCGCCGCGACATCTGCGGC
>CAJDWN010000020.1_pt1 | contig 18400 bp, 18 predicted proteins | sample 7391581 | NCBI WGS metagenome assembly CAJDWN01 (sample SAMEA7055736, study PRJEB34461) | soil metagenome | biome: terrestrial ecosystem; feature: Peninsula; material: soil | place: Antarctica | collected 2016 | reverse complement strand
ACGGTTGCCGCGCAGGTAGTCCAGCAGTGCATCCAGCCACGCGTGGCCATCGCGCCAGGCGGCTTCACCGGCGACATAGCCCAGTGCGTTGACGTAGGGCAAGATGCCGTCGATGGCTGCTTGGAAGCGGGTGCGTAACTCGGGGTTCGGGATGACCGCACAGCTCAGTCCCAGGCCGGCGATGTTGAAGGTCTTGCTGGGCGCCAGCAGGGTGATGGTGCGCGCAGCCAGGTCGGGTGAAAGTGCCGCGAATGGCTGGTGCCGGAGCCCCGGCTCAAGAATCAGATCGGCGTGCAGTTCGTCGGCAATAACCAGGGTGTCGTGGGCCAGTATCTGTTCGCTCAATACCTTGAGTTCGTCACGACTGAATACGCGACCGAGGGGGTTATGTGGGTTGCACAGAAGCAGCAGGCGGCCCTTGTCGGCAAACGCACGGCCCATGGCTTCGATGTCCATGCAGGCTTGTCCATTTGCATCATCCAGCAAGGGGATGGTGCACAAGTTTCGTTGCATGTTGATGGGTGCGGCCAGAAAGGGCGGATAGATCGGTGTGGTGGTGACGACGCTCTGCTCAGGCTCGATCATGCGGCAGGCGGCATGCAGGGCCGGTACTGCGCCGGGAATCCAGACCAGCCAATCGGGGTTGATGGTCCAGTCATAACGATCGCGCGTCCAGGCGCGCAAGGCTTCAACCAGTCCAGCGCTGGCGTGACTGTAGCCGAAGATGCCGTGCTCGATGCGCTGGTGTAGTGCCGCGGTGACTGCGGGCGGTGCCGCAAAATCCATGTCCGCTATCCACAGGGGCAGGATGTCACGCCCGCCGTAGCGGTCCCATTTGATGCTGTCAGTGTGGCGGCGGTCGTGCTTTGTGTCGAAGTCGTAGTCGTTCACGGGAATCCTCAGAATTCGAGATTCTGCGCCGCGCAAAGATAATCGACCATCGGCGCCAGGCGCTTCATGGTGGTGACGATGTATGGGCGCAGGCGGTCGGAGCAGGCAAAGTCATCACTGATTGTTTCCAGGGCGGAAAAACTCTTGCGCTTCAGGTCCTCGATCAGCTCATGTTCCGGGTCAAAGCCGCGCGGCGGTCGCTTCAGACTTTCGCCGCCCATTTCAAAATGACGACGGAAGACCGGGTTGCGGGTGGCACGCTTCCACGCTGCCGGGTTGTCGATGATGAATTCGCGGATGTTGCGCAGGGTGTGGTTTTCCGGATGCCACAAACCACCGCCGATGAAGCAGTTGCCGGGCTGGATGTGGATGTAGAACGAGGGGGAGGCAATCTCGCGACGGCGCTCATGATTCAGGCGCGCGCCAGCCCAGGGTTTGTAGGGCAGCTTGTTGTGGGAATAGCGCACGTCGCGGTGGATGCGGAACAATGAGCCGCCGACCTTGCGCGTATCGGCCCGGTAGTGGGTGCTGATTTTCGCCAGTGGCTCAGCCAGGTCGCCGATCAGGGCCAGGAACGGTTCACGCACGTGTTGTTCGTAATTGTCCTTGTGCGCATGAAACCACTCGCGGTTGTTGTGGCGATCGAGTGCGCGCAAGAAGCGCATGGTAGCGGGAGTGAAGTAGGTCTTCGACATGACGCTTCAGTTGCTGTACTCGATACCGAATTCGTCGGCCAGGCTCACACCCCAGGCTTCCAGTTGGTCCAGCAGTTCATGGCTGACATCGGAGCGCTCCTGCCGGATGGCCTGCAGTGTCTTGAAGTAGTCAGGCAGGGTCAGGCCGGTGGCCTCGGTTGGGGTGCTCAGACGTTGGCGCGCGAAGTCCTGCCATTGTTGGGCTTCAGCAGCATCCAGAGTATGCGGCCAGTTACGCGCCCGGTAGCGGAATAGCAACTCGGCGTAGCGTGGGTCACGAAATGTGATGGCGGCATCGCCAAACTGGTCTGGCGGCGTGCCGCGCACCTGTGCCAATCGCGGTTTGTCTACATTGGGGAGAAAGCCATTATAGATCGCCAGCTCCGGATCTTGGAACTTGCCCAGCCCAACTTGAGCGGCGTACACCAGCCGTACTTTGTTGGCCAGGTCCGGGATGGCGCGCAGGCGTGCGGCATGACGCAGGCAGGTGTCGACATCGAGCCCGATGCGAGCGGTATCCACGTCCTTGAGTACGCTGATTGGTGCCAGCGCCGGTGAGCGGTTGGCGCGTACCGTGCGCAGGGCAATGCGTTCGACGCCCTCGGGCAGATCAGCGCGAGCGGTAAAGACGCGATCGGCTATCGCGTCGGGATCCAGCGACAGCAGTTCAGTTGGATCAACCGACAGGTCATAGACGATGATCTCGCCGCTGCGCTCGGGGTGCTGGGCCAGCGGCGCAATGAGGGTGATACAGCCGCGGCTGGCCGGATATTTAGCGGAAACATGCAGTACCGGTGTGCGACCAGGGATGTCGAGCTGGTCGGCAGCGGTGCGCTTGTTACGCAGTTTCAGATACCAGCCCCACAGCTTCGGCTGGCGCGTCTTGAGCAGGCGGGCCAGGGCAATGGTGGCTTCGACATCGGACAGTGCATCGTGGGCGCGGCGCTGCTCCAGTTTGTTGGCGGTGGCCAAGTGTTCCAGCCGGAAGCTGGGCGCGCCGTCGTCGCGCGTAGGCCATTCGATACCGTCGGGGCGCAGCGCATAGCACATGCGCGCCAGGTCAATGATGTCCCAGCGCGAATTGCCGTCCTGCCATTCGCGTGCATACGGATCGTAGAAGTTGCGATAGAGCAGGTTACGGGTGAAGTTATCGTCGAAGCGCAGCGAGTTGTAGCCGACGCCGCAGGTGCCCGGTTGCCCCAATTGTTCATGCACGGCAGCCGCAAACTCGACCTCTGCCATGCCTTCGCGTTCGGCCTGCTGCGGCGTGATGCCGGTTATCAGACAGGCTTCCGGATGCGGCAAGTTATCGTGGCTGGGCTTGCACATGATCGACACGCTGTCGCCGACCGGATCAAGGTTCATGTCGGTGCGGATGCCGGCAAATTGCCAGATACGATCACGGAATGGGTCCGTGCCGCTGGTCTCGTAGTCGTGCCAGAAGAAGGTTTGTGCGGGCATGCATTCATCTTCTCATGTTTGACGCGCCAAACGAATATGAATGCTGCCGTGTGTTGCTGTGAGCCGATTCAAGGAGCGCAGCGACGCAGCCGGCGGTATGGCTGACCAACTCGGACTGGCGCAAGGTCCGCGATCACGGCTCCTGTGAAATTAGCCCCTAAGTCAGGGGGCGATTTGCGCCGAAGGCGCAAATGGGGGTGTGGGAGCGCATGTTGGGGCCCGGAGTTTGCGCAGCAAACTTTGGGGGGAGCTCATGCGCAGCATGACTCCTACACCCCTAAGTCAGGGGGCGATTTGCGCCGAAGGCGTAAATGGGGGTATGGAAGCGCATGTGGAGGCCCAAAATTTTGCGTAGCAAAATCTTTGGGGGTGGTCATGCGCAGCATGGCCGGTCACCCTGATAAACTGGCGGCTTGCCGATTAAAGGATGCAGCATGAGCGGAGTGCACGACGACAACCTGATCTGGATCGATCTGGAGATGACCGGGTTGAACACGGACCATGACTCGATTCTGGAAATCGCTACCGTGGTGACCAATAGTCAGCTGGATGTGTTGGCCGAAGGGCCGGTGTTTGCCATCCACCATCCGGAAGAGCGACTGGAAGCGATGGATGACTGGAACCGCTCGCACCATGGCCGCTCAGGCCTGTGGCAGCAAGTGGTCGACTCGGATGTGGACCATGCCACGGCCGAGGCCGCCACGCTTGAGTTTCTCAGCGAATGGGTGCCAGCCGGCAAGTCACCCATGTGCGGTAATTCGATCTGCCAGGACCGACGTTTCCTGTACCGGCAAATGCGCGATCTGGAAGTCTTTTTTCACTATCGCAACCTGGACGTGTCAACGCTGAAAGAACTGGCCAAGCGCTGGGCTCCCGGAGTGGCTTCAGGGTTCAATAAGGAGGCCGCACACACGGCTCTGAGCGACGTACACGATTCGATTACCGAACTGCGCCATTATCGGGATCACTGGGCCGACTGGCTGCCGTTCAGCAATTGAGGTCAATCCGTGTTGCGGGGTTTGCCCGGCTTTTGCAGGATCTGGCCATACCCGCGAAAAAGGTCCGACCGTTTGCGAGTGGTTATTCAGCCCGGCGGCGCTCATTGTTCCGAATTCGCGGGCATGGCCCCCTCCTACATTAAGAAGGCGGTGATCGCGAGGGGCCGTTCGTGCATTGTGGGTCACTGATCGTGGGCTGCCAAGGTGGCTTCGCGCTACAATGGTCGGATGCCCAGCCCCAAGACACCCGCCCCTGTGTTGACCATTGACGGCCCTTCCGGTTCCGGAAAAGGCACGATCAGTCGTCTGGTGGCCGACAAGCTGGGTTGGCGGATGCTCGATTCGGGCGCCCTGTATCGTGCAATCGGTTATTCAGCCAGCATGGCCGGGCTGGATCTCAGCGATGGCGAGGCGGTTGCCCGTTGCGCTCAGAACACGCGCATCCGCTTCAAACCGGCCGAGGACGGCGGTGATACCCGGGTTATCGTCAACGGTCACGATGCCAGCGACGAGCTGCGTACAGAAACCTGTGGCGCGGCTGCTTCATCTGTGGCGGTATTTCCGGCGGTGCGCGAGGCTTTGCTGGACAAACAGCGTGCGTTTCGGCGTCAGCCCGGGCTGGTAGCGGATGGCCGCGACATGGGTACAGTGATCTTTCCCGATGCGGCGCACAAGGTATTTTTGACCGCCAGCGCATCGGAGCGTGCGAAAAGACGCTATAAACAGTTGAAGGACAAGGGACTTGCGGTTACACTTGCCTCCCTTTTGCGAGAGATCGAAGCGCGCGACGCACGTGATGCGCAGCGCAAGGTAGCGCCGTTGCGCCCAGCCGAAGATGCCGTGGTCATTGATACCACGGGTATGACCATCGAAATGGTGGTGGGCCGGGTGCTGGCGCTGATCGAATCGCCGGGGGCGGATTAAGTATTCAAACGCGTGCCGGAGGCGCGTGGCGCATGTCTTTTGGGCATGTGCACAGGCTATTTGGAAAAGCCGACATAATTGAGCCGTGCTCTCGGGCACATGATTTTTCACGACATCGAGCCGTTGTTGGCAAGGTGTCCCGACCGGTGGATCGCAGCGTCACATTAATGCGCATGCGATCTTTTCCCATCCTGGAATCCACATGACTGAAAGTTTTGCCGAGCTGTTTGAAGAAAGCCAGATCCTGACCAACCTGAAGCCGGGTGCCATCGTTTCTGGAATCATCGAAGAAATTCGTGCCGATGTCGTTGTCATCAATGCTGGACTGAAAAGCGAGGGCATTGTGCCCATCGATGAGTTCAGAAATGACAAGGGCGAGCTGGAAATCGAGGTAGGCGACGAGGTCAAGGTCGCTCTTGAAGCCATCGAGGACGGTTTCGGTGAAACTCGCCTGTCGCGTGAGAAGGCCAAGCGTTCCATGGTTTGGGACGATCTGGAAAAAGCCTTCGACGACGAAGTGGTCGTTATCGGCACGTTCTCCGGCAAGGTCAAGGGTGGTTTCACCGTTGACATCCAGGATGTGCGGGCCTTCCTGCCCGGTTCGCTGGTGGATGTGCGCCCGGTGCGCGACCCCAGTTATCTGGAAGGCAAGGACCTGGAATTCAAGATCATCAAGCTGGACCGTCGCCGCAATAATCTGGTGGTGTCGCGTCGCGCCGTGGTCGAGGAAGAGTTCTCCGAAGAGCGCGAGAAGTTGCTCGAGCGTCTGGTCGAGGGTGCAGTGATTCCGGGTGTGGTCAAGAACCTCACCGATTACGGTGCGTTTGTGGACCTGGGTGGCATCGACGGTCTGTTGCACATCACCGACATGGCCTGGCGCCGTGTGCGTCATCCGTCCGAAGTGGTCAACGTGGGCGACGAGTTGGAAGTGCGCGTGCTGAAGTTCGACCGCGAGCGCAACCGCGTCAGCCTGGGTCTGAAGCAGCTGGGCGAAGATCCATGGGTCAACATTTCGCGCCGCTATCCGGTGTCTTCACGTGTGTTCGGCAAGGTCAGCAATGTCACCGACTACGGTTGCTTTGTGGAGATCGAGCCGGGCGTCGAAGGCCTGGTGCACGTGTCCGAAATGGATTGGACCAACAAGAACGTCAATCCGGCCAAGGTCTCCCAGGTGGGCGACGAGGTCGAGATCATGGTGTTGGATGTCGACGAGGAGCGTCGCCGCATTTCGCTGGGCATGAAGCAGACCCAGTCCAACCCGTGGGAAGCTTTTGCCGCCATGCACAACAAGGGCGACAAGGTGTCCGGTCAGATCAAATCGATTACCGACTTCGGCGTGTTTGTTGGCCTGGACGGTGGTATCGACGGACTGGTACACCTGTCCGACATCTCCTGGCAGGACGGCGGTGAAGAGCTGATCCGCGAGTTCACCAAGGGTGAAGAGATCGAAGCGGTGGTGTTGGCCGTCGATCCCGAGCGCGAGCGCATCAGTCTGGGTATCAAGCAGATGGAGCAGGACCCGTTCGGTCAGTTCATGGTTTCCCATCCGCGTGGCAGCATTGTCACCGGTACGGTTACAGAAGTGGACGCCAAGGGCGCTACGGTAGAGCTGGCCGAAGGCGTGGATGCCTGGTTGCGTGCCAGCGACATTGCCAAGGAACGCGTCGAGGACGCCAGTCAGCATCTGAAGGTGGGCGATACGGTCGAAGCCAAGTTCACCGGTATGGACCGCAAGACCCGCAAGCTGGCAATATCCATTCGTGCCAAGGATGAAGACGAACTGCGCGGTGTTGTGGACAATTACTCGAATCCTGCCAGCGCGACCACCAAACTGGGTTCGCTGCTCAAGGAGCAGCTCGACAAGGCTGAGTAAGAGTCACTGTGCGCGGGCGGATAAACGCCGCCCGCGTACAATGTATTTGATATTCAAAGGGGCGGATGAATGACCAAATCCGAGCTGATCGAGGCTCTGGCCAAGCACCAGACACATTTGGCGTTCAGTGATGTCGAGATGGCCGTCAAGGGTTTGCTGGACCAGATGAGCCAATCACTGGCTGATGGTGACCGAATCGAGATACGCGGCTTTGGCAGCTTTTCTCTGCACTATCGTCCGCCGCGCATGGGACGTAACCCCAAGAGCGGCGAGGCGGTGGCGTTGCCTGGCAAATACGTGCCACATTTCAAACCGGGCAAGGCGCTTCGAGAGATGGTCAACACCAAGGACTGACACTCGCCCAGTTTTTCGGATACATTGCCGGTATGCGCTTGCTCTTGATCATCATTGTTGTGCTGTTTGCTGCTGCCGGGGTGGTGTTTGGTGCCCTGAATGCCGACCTGGTCAGTTATGACCTGGTATTTACCCGTTTCGCCATGCCCAAAGGGGCCGCCTTGCTGGGCATATTGTTGGTCGGCTGGATTCTTGGTGGCCTGCTGGTTTGGCTTTTTGCCGTACAGCCGCTCAAGCGCAAGCTGGCGCGTGCACACCGCCAGCTCCCAGCGATCGAATCTGCTCACGGGGACGAGCCGCACTCGGCACAGGCATGAGTCCGCTTTATCTGCTGATTCCTTTGCTGCCACTGGCAGCCTGGAGCGGCTGGTACCTGGCGCGTCGCGGGCTACGTTCGGATGGCGACCGCGTCAACGAGTTGTCTTCCAGCTATTTTCGCGGGCTCAACTACCTGCTCAATGAGCAGCCCGACAAGGCCATCGAGGTTTTCCTCAAGCTGGCCGAGCTCAACCACGATACGATCGAGACGCATCTGGCCCTGGGCAATCTGTTCCGCCGCCGCGGCGAAGTCGAACGTGCGATTCGGGTGCACCAACATCTGGTCGCCCGACCCAACCTGGATGACTCGATGAAGACCATCGCCCTATTGGAACTGGGCGAAGACTACATGCGCGCCGGCTTGCTGGATCGGGCCGAAACCCTGTTCAGTGATCTGGTAGCGATGGGTGCCCATGCGCCGTCCGCCTTGCGTCATCTGGTTGCCATTTACCAGCACGAGCGTGACTGGCACAAGGCGATTGAGCATGCGCGACAGCTCGAGGCCATGAGTGGCGACTCCGAGGCAGAAACAATCGCGCACTATTACTGCGAATTGGCAGAGCAATCGCGCCGACACGGCGCATTGCATGAAACGCGCGATTACATGGAGCGCGCTTTTGAAAGCCAGCCGGGCAGCGTCCGTGCGCACATGCTGCACGGCCATCTTCTAGCCGCTGACGGTCGCCTGGAAGATGCCGTACTTGCGTACGAGCAGGCCTGCAATTGTGATGTCGAGTTTGTGCCGGAGATACTGCCTCATCTGCTACAGGCTTACGCTGGCTTGGGCCAGGATGATCGTGCCGAAGCATTTTTGCGTGGGCTACTGGATCGGTATCAGGGTATTTCTCCGGTACTGGCGCTGGAGCGATTGATACAGCGTCGGGAGGGTGACGATGCCGCGGTTGCGTTTCTCACCGCACAGTTGCGCCAACGACCTTCGGTACGCGGACTTACCCATCTGATCGAGGCGACCGCCAGCCGCGCTGGCGAGGCCGAACGCAACAATTTTCTGATCTTGCGTGATCTGACCCGCAAGCTGATGCAAGGCCGGGCCATCTACCGGTGCAGCCGCTGTGGGTTTGGCGCCAAGGCGCATCACTGGCAGTGCCCCAGTTGCAAGAGCTGGGGCAGCGTGCGCCCGATTCATGGCGTGGCCAACGAGTGATGTTACCCATGACTGTGTCCGCCGGGCAACTGACGCTCGGCTTTGTCGTCAGTTTGGTGCTATCCGTTTTGCTGGTGGGCGTCAGTCTGCGATACGCACTCTGGCAAGGCTTGCTGGACGCACCGGGACATCGGCGCTCGCACAAGGTTCCCACCCCACGCGGTGGCGGCCTTGGGCTGCTGTTGGCAGCCTTGCCAGTGGTTGCGTGGGCGTGGCTCACCGCCACGCCGTGGCTGACCCCGATGGCCGCCGTGGCCCTACTCACGGCCTTGGTGCTGCTGACCCTGCTCGGCTGGATGGATGACCATCACGATCTGCCCAGTCTGCCGCGTTTCGCGGTGCATCTGTTGGCGTCACTGACGCTGGCTCTGGTCGTCTTGTACGGGCTGGATGACTGGCCAGTGTCATGGCGCTTGTTGGCTGGTATGGGGCTGGTGCTGGCGGCAGCGTGGTCGATCAACGCACACAATTTCATGGATGGCATCGACGGCCTGCTGGGGACGCAGCTACTGTTCTATTTTGTGGCGTTGGGTGGTCTGGCCTTGTACTTGGGCGCAGCTGGTACTGCGCTGGCTTGCGCGGGCCTGGCGGCGGCCAGTCTGGGCTTTGTGTTTTACAACCGGGCGCCGGCGCGCATCTTCATGGGTGATGTCGGCAGTGGGACCTTGGGTTGGCTGGTGGCCGCGCTGGCGGCGATGCTGTGGCGCGACGCATCAATCAGCCTGTGGCCGGCGCTGATTCTCAGCTCGACCTTTATCATTGATGCCAGCCTGACCTTGCTCGGGCGCATGTGGCGGGGGCGGCGCTGGTACACTGCTCATCGTGAGCATGCCTACCAGTGGCTGGTCCGCAGTGGTTTCACCCATGGCCAGGTTACGCGGCTCTATCTGAGCTGGAATTTGGTGGTGACATTGCCCTTGGCCGTAGCCGCGTTGGTTTGGCCGTGGTTGGCACCAGGGCTGTTGGCGCTAATTTGCGTGTTGGGTGTGGTTGTCTATATGGCTATTCGGCGCTACTGCTACACGAAGCACGACAGGAGACGACGCAGTGCTGCGTAAATTCATCGGCATCATCCACCCGCGCATTGCCGTGGTCGCGCATGACCTGGGCATGGTGTGGCTTGCGTGGATGCTGGCCAACGGCATTCGCTATGCAATCGACATCGGTAGCTCGCCGATTGGGTGGTTTTCCGTTGAAACCGGCATCGTGTTGGTCGTGCAGGCGTCGATTCTGGGCTGGACAGGGTTGTACAGAGGGCTGTGGCGTTTTGCGAGTCTGCCGGATTTGTGGAATATCGTGCGTGCCGCCGTGCTGGGCGCGCTGGTGTCGGCGCTCGGTTTGTTTCTGTACAACCGGCTAGGCACCGTGCCACGCTCGGTGCTGCTGATTTACCCGTTGATTCTTAGTGCGTTGCTGGGCATGCCGCGCCTTGCGTGGCGGTATTGGAAGGACAGCCGCCTGGATCTGTTTCAGGCGACGCCCAGCAAGCGCGTGCTGATTCTTGGTGCCAGCCCCGCAGGTGAGGCGTTGGTGCGCGATTTGAAGCGCGACAGCTTGTACCGTGTGGTCGGCTTTCTGGATGATGACCGCAGCTTGCGTGGCGCCAACGTGCATGGGGTACCGGTACTGGGCCGGATCGACCAGCTTGGAGACATCGCAACCTCGGTAGCTGCCGAAATGGTGCTGTTGGCACTGCCATCGGCTACCAGTCAGGAAATGCGCAAGGTGGTGGATTTGTGCGAGGCCACGCACCTGCCATTTCGTACCGTGCCGCGCCTGGAGGATGTCGTGTCAGGACGGGCACAGTTCAATCAACTTAAAAAGGTCGCCATCGAGGATCTGCTCGGTCGCGAGCCGGTGGAGTTGGAATGGACGGCGATCCGTGAAAAGCTCACCGGCGAGAATGTTCTGGTAACCGGCGGTGGCGGTTCGATCGGCGCGGAGTTGTGCCGCCAGGTGGCGCGTTTGGGGGTCGCATCACTGACCATACTGGAAACCAGCGAATTCAATCTTTATCAGATCGAGCGTGAATTGCGCAACGCCTGGCCGGACCTGTTGTTGCGGCCCTTGCTGGGTGACTGCGGCAATGAGGCGACCTGCGAGCATGCTTTCGCCGTTGCGCGACCCGAGGTGGTTTTTCATGCCGCCGCGTACAAGCATGTCCCTCTGCTGGAGGATCAGGCAGTTGAAGCGTTCCGCAACAACGTGCTCAACACCCGAAACGTGGCCCGTGTGGCTGACCGTCACGGAGTCGAGAGTTTTGTCTTTATTTCGACCGACAAAGCCGTCAATCCGACCAGTGTCATGGGCGCCTGCAAGCGCATCGCTGAGATGTGGTGTCAGAATGTTGCCGAGCGGTCCAAAACGCGTTTCATCACGGTACGCTTCGGTAACGTGCTCGACTCGGCTGGCTCGGTGGTACCGCTATTTCGTGAGCAGATCGAGGCCGGCGGCCCGGTCACCGTGACCCACCCCGAAGTGGCGCGTTATTTCATGACCATACCCGAGGCATGCCAGCTCATTTTGCAGGCTGCGGTGTTGGGTGATGGCGGTGAGATCTTTGCGCTGGACATGGGTGAGCCGGTAAATATCCGGTATCTCGCCGAGCAGATGATCCGGCTGGGTGGCAAACAACCGGAGCGCGATATACAGATTGTCTATACCGGCCTTCGTCCGGGCGAGAAGTTGTTCGAGGAACTGTTTCACCCGCTGGAAAAATACAAACAGACACGCCACCCAAAAATTTATCTGGCGCGTTCACGAAGTGTGGGATGGGATCGCCTGTCGGCGCAACTGAGTCGAGCCGAACAGTGCATTGGCAAAGCCGACAACGACGCGTTGATGACCATCATGGGACAGCTGTTGCCGGAGTTTGGCAAACGCAATGCTCACGCTTCGGACAACGTTGTGACCCTGACAGAAATAGGCGGGCAGGGCGATTGAGTCCGCCACCGGCCATGCGGAAGCCCGCCTCGAAAGCAAAGGAAAACTTATGCAAGCCATGAGTCAGCGCATCCGCACCGTGGTGTTTCCCGTAGCCGGGTTCGGCACGCGCTTTCTGCCTGCCACCAAGGCGGTTGCCAAGGAGTTGTTGCCGGTGCTGAACCGGCCGCTTATCCAGTACGCCGTGGACGAGGCCGCCGATGCGGGTGCCGACACGCTGGTGTTTGTGATCAACCGCAACAAACACGCGATTGCCGATTACTTCGACTGTGCCTTCGAGTTGGAGGCCAGGCTGCGCGATGACGGCAAGACGGATGAGCTGGCGCAAGTGCAGGGGACCTTGCCAAATGGAATGCGCGCCGTATTCGTGACCCAAACGGAAGCGCTGGGATTGGGGCACGCAGTTTTATGCGCCAAGCCGGTGGTGGGTAATGAGCCGTTTGGTGTCATCTTGCCTGATGACCTCATTCTGGGCGATGGACCTGGCGCGCTGCGACAAATGGCAGAAGCTGCAGTGCGCGAGCAGGCTGCGGTGCTGGCAGTGCAGGACGTGCCGCGAGAGATGACCGGTAGCTACGGAATTGTTGATGCCGAAAGGATTGATGACCGCAGTAGCCTGATTCGACATCTGGTCGAGAAGCCACAGCCTGACGATGCGCCCTCGACCCTGGGTGTCGTCGGCCGCTACGTGCTGCCTGCGCGCATTTTTGAGCTGCTGGAAACGACCAAACCGGGTCGGGGCGGCGAAATCCAGCTGACCGATGCCATCGACAGCCTGATCCGTGACAGCCGTGTTCTGGCCTGGCGTTTCGACGGCCGACGCTTCGACTGCGGCAACAAACTGGGTATGGTCGAAGCAACGATCCATCTGGCGCTGCGTGACCCCGAATTGGAACCGGCAGTCCGCGCCATGATTGCCGCACACAGCTAGGGTGCTGCTGAGCGTAGCGAAGCGCACCGTCGATAAAGCGGTGGCGCCACCTGTGCGCTTCGCTACGCTCAGCAGCACCCTACGCGCATACGGTGAAAACGACGCGCCCCAAAAGATTGCGGGCCATGCCCGTGATGGATTGGTGTCAGCAGTGAGTGTGGTGCCGTGAACGGAAGCTAGCGGCTAGTCTTTTCCGCTAACCGCTAACCGCTCACTGGCGAACCCAACTCAAGCCAGCGCTTTCAGCGCAGCGTCGTAATCCGGCTCTTCAGCAATTTCGCCGACAAGCTGAGAGTGCAGCACCTTGTTGCTGGCGTCCAGAACCACTACCGCGCGCGCAGCGACACCGGCCAGCGGGCCATCAGCCAGCGCAACGCCATAATCATTAAGGAATTCGCGCCCGCGCATGGTGGACAACATGGTGACGTTGTCGATGCCTTCCGCACCACAAAAGCGGCCTTGGGCAAAGGGCAGGTCGGCAGAGATGCACAGCACCGCAGTGTTGTCCATCTCGCCGGCCAGATTGTTGAAACGGCGCACCGATGCGGCACACACGCCCGTATCGATACTGGGGAAGATATTCAAAATCTTGCGCTTGCCGGCAAAATCCTCCAGCGAGCGATCACCCAGATCTTTGTCGACCAGTTTGAAGGCAGGTGCCTGCGTACCTTGAGCGGGGAATGTACCGTCAACCTTCACCGGCTTTTCATGAAATGTGACTTGTGACATGCTGATCTCCTTAGTGATCCTGTGAATGAATGTCATTAGCATACAAGCCGATTGCTGGCCCCAGCCTGACTTGGATCAGTCGGGGACTCTGGATACCCCTCAGTTTGTCGGAACGCTGGTACAGATACTGTTGGGAAATCGGGCTTTGCCGTTCAAGCCCTTGCTTTCATGGGAAGGGTTGGGTGGATAGGTTTGGCCGCATAAAGTTTGTGAACCCCATCCCCCTCCCAGCCTCCCCCTTGAAAGGGGGGGGGAGCAGAAGCGAGGAACGATCAACGTGCCTCCTCAAACCCGGGTAAACACCAGGCAGCCGTTGGTGCCGCCGAAACCGAAGCTGTTGGACATCACCGTGTTCAGTTTTGCCTCGCGGGTTTCACGCAGAATGGGGTAGCCGGCTGCCTTGGGGTCGAGCACGTCAATGTTGGCCGAACCCGCCATGAAGCCATCTTGCATCATCAGCAGGCTGAATATCGCTTCGTGGACGCTTGCGGCGCCCAGCGAATGGCCAGTCAAGGCCTTGGTCGAGGAGATGGGCGGAATCGTGTTGCCGAACACCTTGCGTACGGCCTCCAGTTCAATCACGTCGCCCAGTTGGGTGGATGTGGCATGGGTATTGAGGTAATCGACCGGGCCGTCCAGGTTGGCGACAGCAGCCTGCATGCAGCGTACCGCGCCTTCACCCGAAGGGGCCACCATATCGCCTCAGCCACGATCGGCGCGCCGCGCGCGTGCGCGTGCTCGTATTCTTCCAACACCAGGATGCCGGCACCGCCGCCGATCACGAAGCCGTCTCGGTTGGCGTCATACGGCCGCGATGACGATTCGGGTGTTTCGTTGTAATTCTTGGACAAGGCGCCCATGGCATCGAATTGTGCGGTCATGCCCACGTCGACTTCTTCGCCACCGCCGGCAAATACGATGTCCTGGGCCCCATAGCGAATCAGGTCGGCAGCGGCGCCAATGCAGTGGGCGGAGGTGGCGCAGGCGGCGGCAATCGAATAGCTGATGCCGAGGATACCAAAAGCCGTAGCCAGGTTGGCCGATACGGTCGAGCACATGGTGCGCGGCACCATGTAGGGGCCAATGCGTCGCACGCCTTTCTCTTCGAGCAGGCGGCCGGTTTCAATTTGCCAGTGCGGCGAACCGCCGCCTGAGCCGGCAATCACGCCGATACGTGGATGGCCGATGGCATCCAGACTCAACCCCGCGTTGTCGATGGCCGAGCGCATGGCAACGTGCGCATAGGCCGCCGCATCGCCCATGAAGCGCTTGAGTTTGCGGTCGATCAACTCCACCAGGTTGATTTCGGGTACGCCCGCTACCTGGCTTCGCAGACCTTGTTCGGCAGAGTCGGGTACCGTACGAATTCCACTCTTCAGCTCGCGCAGGGCTTCACTGACGCTATCGGCAGCGTGGCCAAGACAGGACACGATACCCATGCCGGTGACAACGACGCGGCGCAAGTCAGAACCCATCCGTCGACTGGAACAAGCCAACACGCAGGCTGGTGGCATTGTAAATGAGGTGGTCGTCGACATAAGTACGGCCATCGGCGACCACCAGCTTCAGGCGGCTGCGGACAACACGGTGGATGTCGATTTCGTAACGCACGCGTTTGGCGTTTGGCAGTACCTGCCCGGTGAATTTGACCTGGCCCACGCCGAGTGCACGGCCGCGTCCCGTCTCACCCAGCCAAGGCAGGAAAAATCCGGTCAACTGCCACATGGCATCCAGACCAAGACAACCAGGCATCACCGGGTCACCTTCGAAATGGCAACCGAAAAACCACAGGTCCGGGCGGATATCCAGCTCTGCATGCAGCTCGCCCTTGCCGTAGGCACCACCATGGTCATTGACCAGAGTGATGCGGTCGAACATCAGCATGGGTGGTGCCGGCAATTGAGCATTGCCGGGGCCGAACATCTCGCCGCGCGCACAAGCGAGAATCTGCTCTTGGTCAAGCGATGCGAGGCGGTTCATTGAGTATCCGATTGGAAATAGTCGAGGGAAATGGTCGTGCGAAGCCTGGCAATGCGGCCCCGTCCGAGGTGTATGGTAACAACAAATGACGTACTGGGTACCTGATACAGGACAGCAACTCGTCAGTTCCAAGTTCACCCTGCCTTGGCTCGGGCTGGCGGTGGGAGCGACCCGTGCGCACAATGCTGGATGGCCTGGAAGAGCCAAGATGTGAGTGCTGCCCGGTCGACGGAAAAATTGCGCACTTTTTGCGCTTGCCGCGCGCCGGGCCAAATTGCGGGCATGCCCCACTCCTTTGCTTCGCAGGCATGATGGGGTCCTCCTACGCCACAATGCCGGTCCAGCGTGCCTGAGCAAACTTGTCATTGACCAGTCCCTGCGCGCGTGCCATTTCCTCGTCGCGAAGGGTGTCGTCGGCCAGGCCATGCTGTGTACGGAAGGTATCGATCATGCTGGCAATCACCGCTTCGCGACTCATACCGGTCTGGCTACGCAGCGGGTCGACACGTTTCGCAGCACTGGTGGTGCCTTTGTCGGAGAGCTTTTCGCGGCCGATGCGCAGCACGTCCATCATCTTGGCGGCGTCAATGTCATAGGCCATGGTGACGTGGTGCAAGACTGCTTTGCCGCGACGAGCCTGGGCGGCACCAGCGATTTTGCCGGCCGCTGATGCGATGTCGTTCAGTGGCTGATACCAAGCCTTGATACCCAAGCCAGCCAATGCCTCGATGACCCAGGCATCCATCATCGCGTAGGACTCCTGGAAAGACAGCCCTTCGACCATCGACAGCGGCGCACTGATGGAATAGGTGATGGTGTTGCCCGGCTCGATGAACATGGCCCCGCCACCACTGATACGTCGCACAACTTCGATACCGTGGCGGCGCGCACCGTCGGCATCGACTTCGTTGGCCAAAGACTGGAAACGCCCGATGACAACGCACGATGACGCCCATTCCCATACCCGCAGTGTGGGTGCACGCTCACCGGCAGACACCTGATCAGTGATGACTTCATCCAGCGCCATGTGCAGGGTGGGGGATTGCGCCGGCTCATGAATCAATTGCCAGGCGTGATCATTCCATCCGCTACGACCCATCACTTGATCCCTCCAGCCAGCGCCCGGCACACGGCCTCGGCAACGGCTTCAGCAGAAAATCCGAACATCAATACATCCGGCGCAAGTGCCGCGCTGACAGATGCACTGAACTCATTACGCGTACTGCCTGCAGACATTCCGTTCAGCGCCGTATTGATCTGCGCCAGTGCTGTATCCGGTTCCAGAAAAAAATCGCCACTCAGTTGCACGTTGCGCAACCGGTTGCTCTCCACATCCAGATCCATCACCACCAGCTTGCCCGCCGGAACCTTGTACTCACCGTGCACGATTGCACTCCTTCCCACGTTCCTGAATGGGATACACAATGCGGACTCGACGCATGTACGTCAAGGGCAGCCAAGACTCCGTACGCCGTCGAATGACGGGTGGATACGGCAGGGCAAAGTTTTCAGCTATGCGGGAATACGGGAAACCCAACTCAGGTCTCCCCGTACACGCAGCAGGGAAGCTCAAGCGTCCGCGCTGGCGACTTCCTTCCCCACGAATGGCGAGGGAGGGTTGGGGTGGGGGTATAGGACTGAAACGTGCCCCGACGCGGAAGCGCGCCCCGACACTACGCAACCGTGTTGCTGATCTTCCTGATGGCGGGAGATATCTGCGCCGTCAATACGCCTCGGTATCGTAAGGGTCGGGCTGGTTCAGCATGGCATTGCCGTCGCCCGCCCCTTCGGCCAGACGGATCTTGAGCGCCAGTCCGTCGTGCGAATCAGCCTTGTTGAGTGCTTCTTGCAGATCGATCTTGCCTTGCTTGTATAGCTTGTACAGCGACTGATCGAAGGTATGCATGCCCTCGGACAGGCTGTGATCCATGGCATTCTTGACTTCATGCACGTCGCCGCGGCGAATCATGTCGCGGATCAGCGGCGTGTTCAGTAGCAATTCGGTAGCCGGCAGACGATGGCCGTCCTTGCCGACCACCAGGCGCTGGCTGATGACCGCACGCAGGTTCAGGGACAAATTCATCAACACGTTCTTGTGTGCTGATTGCGGGAAGAAGTTGAGGATGCGTTCCAGAGTTTGATCGGCGTTGTTGGAATGCAGGGTAGCCAGACACAGATGGCCAGTCTCGGAGAAGGAAATCGCCGCTTCCATCGTATCGGTATCGCGGATCTCGCCGATAAGGATCACGTCCGGTGCTTCGCGCATGGCGTTCTTGAGCGCTTGGTGATAACTGTGTGTATCCATGCCGACTTCACGCTGATTGACGACGGACTTCTTGTGCCGATGCAGGTATTCGATCGGATCCTCGATGGTAAGAATGTGGCCGGACTGGCTCTTGTTGCGATGGTCAATCATCGCCGCCAAGGTGGTGGATTTGCCCGATCCGGTCGCACCAACCAGAAGGATGAGGCCGCGCGGCTCCATCACCAGATCACGGAAGATAGTCGGCAGACGCAGTTGCTCGATGTTGGGGATGACGCTCTTGATGGCACGGATCACCATGCCTACTTCACCACGCTGTTTGAACACGTTGATGCGAAAGCGCCCGGCATCCTTGACGGCAATAGCTATGTTCAACTCCAGGTCGCGTTCGAACTGCGGTACCTGACCCTCGTCCATCAGCGAATAAGCAATTTTCTTGACCATGCCGCTAGGCAGGCCGGTGTTACCCAGGGGGTATAATTTGCCTTCAACCTTGATGTTGACGGGCGCGCCGGTGGACAGAAACATGTCCGAAGCGCCCTTGTCCACCATCAGCTTGAGAAAATAGCCAATATCCATGATCTTGCTGCCCCTTGTGGTTCAATGTTGCACGATAGACGCTGAGCATGCACGATGTCAGCAAATTACACCATACCCTTTCTTGCAAGCCGAGAACGCGATATATGACACGTAAATGCCCGCGGTTGGTGCCATTTGGCCCCTATTTGGTGGTTCTGGCCACTTTGCTGCTGTTGCTGGGTGGCTGCGCCACGATACCCCCACCGACCGGACTGATGGACCAGGCCAGCATGGCCATGGACTCGGCGCGCGCGGAAGGTGCCGGTGACTACGCGCCGCTAGAGCTCGGTTCGGCC
>CAJDWN010000031.1_pt1 | contig 18603 bp, 13 predicted proteins | sample 7391581 | NCBI WGS metagenome assembly CAJDWN01 (sample SAMEA7055736, study PRJEB34461) | soil metagenome | biome: terrestrial ecosystem; feature: Peninsula; material: soil | place: Antarctica | collected 2016 | reverse complement strand
CGTCCATGCTCGGCATGGCTATCAGCAATTGTCCCGACAAAGATGTAAACGGCGTTTTGCTCATGTGCCCATTGTACGGCAACAAAAAAGACTTGCTTGATCTCGGCGCTCCGTCAACTAACTGGGCCAGGCAATGCAGGAAATTCCACGTTGCCGATCAGGCCACAGTGTCCAGGCACGGCACCCGAATACCCCCTGAGTCAGGGGGCGATTTGCGCCGCAGGCGCAAATGGGAGTATGGAAGCGCATGTTGGGGCCCCGAGTTTGCGCAGCAAACTTTGAGGGGAGCTCATGCGCCGCATAGCTCCTGCACTGGAAGTCTTCAGCCGCGCGTTTTGAGGCTGCCGCCGGGTAGAAATTGCCAGGTGCGGGTGATGTTGAACTCGTCGTAGTTGCCCGCCTTGTGCGGGATAGGGGGGAAAGGCGCGGACAGGTGGACAATGCGCAGGGCAGCATCATCCAGCAGTGGATGTCCCGAGCTCTGGATCACCTCAGCAGACTTGACGCTGCCATCGCGGCGCAGGACCACGGTCAAAATCAGGTCGCCGTGCAAGTCGCGTTTGCGCGCCTGGTCAGGATAGTTGAGATTGCCGATGCGGCTCACACGCGCCACCCAGGCGCGCATGTAGGCGGCATAGGCGTACTCGCGCGTGTTGGCGCTCAGATATTTCACTTTGGGACGCTTGGCGTAGAGTTGCTCTTGTTCGTTTACCTCGGCAGCCAGGCGCGCCATTTCCATGCGGCGCTGGATTTCTACTGGTGAGGGTTTGACGTCGCGATGGGTCTGTTGACGATGCTCGGGTTCGCTGGATGTTTTCTGCTGGCTGGGGGCGCTGGTAGTCAGCACTTCGGGGCCGCTGGCGTCTTGTGTCTGCGGCGAAGACGGGTCCAGACGTCGAACTGCTTCGCCCGGGTCGGATTTGGGCAGAGGGCTGGAAGTACGTTGCGAGGGGCGCAGAGCCTTGTCGCTGTTGCCGCCGCCGCGGTTATCGGCCTGGGCCAGGAAGTCGGCTTTGTCGGGCTTTTCCCGGTTGGCTGTCTGTACCAGAGTTACGTCCAACGAGGGCAGAGCTGGACGAGGCATTGGAAAATCGAAGGTGATGCCCAGGATCAGCACACCGTGCACGATAAGCGAGAACAGTGCAGTGACGCCGAGACGATCGGCGCTGGAAGTGGTGGCGCTGGTCAGAATGTCGCTCAATTCAACTGGCCCTGGATTCAATCACGTCAAACAACATGCCGGCAATATTAAGTCCGAACTGGGCATCCAGTTCACGCATGCAGGTCGGCGATGTGACGTTGATTTCGGTCAGCCAGTCACCGATCACGTCCAGACCAACCAGCAGCAGACCGCGACGTTTGAGGTCGGGACCGACATGGGCCGCAATTTCACGATCACGATCACTCAGCGGCTGGCCAACGCCACGGCCGCCAGCAGCCAGATTGCCACGGAAGTCCGTACCCTGGGGCAAACGCGCCAGCGCGTAGTCTACCGGTTCGCCGTCGATCATCAGAATACGTTTGTCGCCCTGGGCGATCTCCGGGATAAATTTCTGCGCCAGCACGAAGTTGCCGTCCGCACCCAGCAGGGTTTCCAGTATCACGTTGAGATTAGGATCGCCAGCATGGCTGCGAAAGATGCTCTGGCCACCCATGCCGTCCAGTGGCTTGAGCACCACGTCGCCGGTTTGGTCCACAAACTGACGCACAGCGTCAGCATTGCGCGCAACCAGACTGGGCGCGCACAGTTCAGGAAACTGAAGCGCGTACAGCTTCTCATTGCAGTCGCGCAGGGATTGCGGATCGTTGACTACGCGACTGCCGGCGCGCTGGGCGAGTTCCAGAATGCGCGTGTCGTGGATGAAGTGGCTATCCACGGGTGGATCCTTGCGTTCGAAGATCAACGGAATTTCGTCCAGCGCTCGCCAGCGTGTCTCCAGTTTGTCGAACCAGTGTTCTGAGTCGTCGTGTACACGCAGTTCGGTCATGTGTGCCCAGGCTTTGCCGTTGCGCAAGGCCAGATCGCCCGGCTGCACGATATTGAGCCGGTAACCACGACGTTGTGCCTCCAGCAGCAAGGCCAGCGAGGTGTCCTTGGCGGGGTGGATCGATTCGATTGGATCCATGAGCATCAGCAGCTCGTCAGTCATTTCAGTATTCCATACTTGAGAATCAGGGTTGCGTGACAGCCTCATGATGCCTGATTATGGCGGTACACGGAGCGCTTTGCAGTCAGGAACTTGCAAGCTTTACTTGACATTTTAGATAAACACTGGTTAAACATCGAGTACGCTTATGCATTGTCGGTGGTCGGATTGTTCATCGATGAGTGCACTCCCAGTAGTGGGCATGATTCTTGCATCCATGCATAGTGATCATGGCCAGTAAACAGTAACCCGGGGATTGATGGTGGAACAAACAGCTCAAAATGTCAGTCTGGCGGGTTTGCGCGTCATGGTGATCGACGATTCCAAGACAATTCGTCGTACCGCCGAAACGCTGTTGCGCAAGGAAGGCTGCGATGTCGCCACCGCCGTGGACGGATTCGAGGCCTTGTCGAAGATCTCTGACCTGCAACCGCAGATCATTTTTGTCGACATCATGATGCCGCGTCTGGACGGGTACCAGACCTGCGCGCTGATCAAGAACAACCAACAATACAAGTCCACGCCGGTGATCATGCTCAGCTCCAAGGACGGCCTGTTTGACAAGGCCCGCGGCCGGATCGTCGGCTCACAGCAATACTTGACCAAACCGTTCACTCGCGAAGAGCTGCTGGGCGCGATCCGCAGCCACGTGACCGTATGAGTCAAAGTCAAGCAATCAATTTTTTAGGTATATTTCATGGCACATATCGTAATCGTTGATGACTCACCCACCGAGGTAAAGGTGCTCACCACCTTGCTGGAGAAGGCCGGGCACAAGGTGTCCAGCGCCGCGAATGCGGAACAGGGCATCGCGTTGGTACACGCGCAAAAGCCGGATCTGGTTCTTATGGATGTCATCATGCCGGGAACCAATGGCTTTCAGGCAACGCGTACGCTGAGCCGCGACCCGGAGACATCATCCATTCCGGTAGTGATCGTAACCACAAAATCCATGGAGACAGATCGGGTCTGGGGCATGCGTCAGGGAGCACGTGCATTCCTGACCAAGCCCGTATCCGAGGACGAACTTCTGGGCACTATCAACAAGCAACTCAACGGTTGAATTACTGATGACACCCGCCGCATTCGCAGATTCGCATTCACCCTTCGCCGTCCTTGCAGACTACGAGCGGCGTAGCCTTGCGCATGAAGCGGGCGCGCCCGAAGAAATCGAGGCAAAGGGCTTGTGGCGCGGCATCGGTTACCGCTTGGGCGAGCGATGTTTTCTGAGTAGCATCAATGAGATTGCCGAATTGTTGGTGATGCCGACCCTGACCATAGTGCCAGGAACCCGGAACTGGGTTCTGGGAATCGCCAATGTGCGCGGCAACCTGGTGCCGATCATGGATCTGAACCAATATCTGTATTCACGCAAGACATTGCTCACCAGTCGTAGCCGGGTACTTCGGGTTCATCAGCCAGGCGCCGAGCTCGGCCTGTTGGTGGACGAAGTTCTCGGACAACGCAGCGTGAGTGAGCAACAATTGGGTGAACTGGACGATGAACACGAGGAGCCGCTGCAGGACTACGTAGCCGGCACGATTCAATTGGGGGACCAGCGATGGGCCATGTTCAGCATGATCGACCTGATCGAGGCAAGCCAATTCCAGCAAGCGGCGGTGTGATCCGGCGCATTTGAAGTACATGAGGTGAAGCATGAGTACGACAGGGGCACAGGGTAAGGAACGCACTGGCAGCTACACATGGCTGGTAGTTTTGTTGTTGGTGGCAATCATTTTTGCGGCCGTCGACTTCTTTTATCTGAACAGCGTCAACGCTGACGATCGCCAGGCATCTGCCTTGACGACGCAGATTCAGGTGTCATCACAGCAGAACGCAAAGTTCGCCCTGGAGGCTGCCGGCGGCAATGTCGACGCATTCGCGGAACTATCCAATACCAGCGACGCGATCTCCTCGGCCGTCAGGCGATTGAAGAGCGGTGATTCCTCGACCGGCATGCCCAGTTACGGCGACAAGCCCGGCAAGGTCGGCAGGTCCGTTGCGCAGTTGTCTTCGGACTGGGATCAGTTGCAGGGGGAAGTCGGCAAGATACTGGCCAACAAGGAATCAGTGATTGATTCCTCGCAGCGTGTTGACGCTTTCGCACGCCAGATCGGCATCATCAACTCGCGCATGGATCAGGTGGTCAACATCCTGCTGCAGGGTGGTTCGGCGGCCCAGGTGTTCAACGCCTCGCGCCAGAGCCTGCTGGGTGACCGTATGTTGCGTCGTGTGCAGACCATCGTCCAGGGTGGCGATGATGCCACCGCGGCGGCGGACGGTCTCAACCGCGACGCTGAGCTGTATGGCGCGGTGCTCAATGGCCTGCTGGAAGGCAACCCGAATCTCAATATTCGTGCTATTCAGAACAACAACGCACGCGAAATCCTGGAAGGCATCGACGCAACCTGGAGCCAGATGATTACACCGGTCAAGCCGGGCGGCGATAGTGTCGCAGCCATCTTGCCGGCCACGGCTGCTACGGTTGAGGCTCCTGCTGAAGCCGGTTCGGCCGAGGCCCCCGCTGAGGCCGCTTCGGCGGCCGATTCCGTTGCCGTGGCAGGAAGTGTCCCTGCCGATTCGGCAGTCAAACGTGTCAGCTATCAGGGCGCAGTGCCGGCGCTGCTGGATGCTGCCCCGACCCTGCAGGCAGTCAAGTACTCGGCCACGCAGGCATCATTGGATTCGCAGAACGTGCTGTTGCGTGCCATTGACGTATCTACCAGCATCGATGGCCTGCCGAAAAACCGCCTTTTCCCCAATGTGTGGTGGGGCTTGCTGGCCGCTCTGGGTGCGGCATTGTTTGCCATCTTGCTGGTTGTGACCCTGGTTCGCGATCAGCGTCGTCGTTATCAGGTAACGGCCGAGTTGAATCAGAGGAATCAGGAGGCCATTCTGCGCCTGCTGGACGAGATGGGCTCGCTGGCAGAAGGTGACCTGACCGTAAAGGCGACGGTGACCGAAGACATCACAGGCGCCATCGCCGACTCGGTCAACTTCGCGGTCGAGGCACTGCGATCACTGGTGACCACCATTAACGAGACTGCAGTGCAGGTATCGGCGGCGGCCCAGGAAACCCAGGCCACGGCCATGAACCTGGCAGACGCTGCCCAGCATCAGGCACGCCAGATCACCACTGCATCGGCGGCCATCAACGAAATGGCGACCTCGATTGACGGGGTGTCCAAGAACTCGGCCGAAAGTGCCGAGGTGGCTCAGCGCTCGGTGGAAATCGCCTCCAAGGGCGCCGGCATCGTGCGCCAGACAATTGAGGGCATGGATTCGATTCGTGACCAGATTCAGGAGACGTCCAAACGAATCAAGCGGCTGGGTGAATCGTCGCAGGAGATTGGCTCGATCGTGGAACTGATCAACGATATTGCAGAACAGACCAACATTCTGTCTTTGAACGCGGCCATTCAGGCCGCATCGGCTGGTGAGGCCGGTCGAGGCTTCGCGGTCGTGGCCGATGAAGTGCAGCGACTGGCCGAACGTTCTGCCAACGCCACCAAGCGAATCGAAACGCTGGTGCAGACGATTCAGTCCGATACCAACGAGGCGGTCAGTTCCATGGAGCAGACCACCACCGAGGTGGTCAACGGTGCGCGATTGGCCGAGGACGCCGGTACCGCGCTGGGTGAGATCGAAACGGTGTCGAACGATCTTGCCGGCCTGATTCGCAACATTTCTGCTTCGGCCAAACAGCAGTCGGCGGCCGCCACCAATATCTCCGATACCATGAACGTGATTCAGGAGATCACCTCGCAGACTTCGGTCGGCGCCAGCCAGACTGCCGAGTCCATCGGCAACCTGGCCGGCTTGGCCGGTGAGCTTCGACGTTCGGTGGCTGACTTCAAGCTGCCAGGAGACTGATCGGAAAGTTCCAGGTTTCGCGCATGAACGCTGACGACAACAGAGACTTCACCACCCTGAGCTGGGTCAAGCGTGAGCTTGATGAGACGCTGGGGCAGGCGCGTGAAGCGCTGGAAGCCTACGTCGACGATCCAGATGATGAGCAGCCCATGCGCGATTGCGCGCGTGACCTGCATCAGGTGCACGGCACCTTGCGTATGGTCGAGATGTACGGCGCAGCGATGGTGGTCGAGGAAATGGAATCCCTGGCGCATGCGGTGTTGGCTGGCAAGGTAGCCGACGCCAATGAAGCCTACAGTGTTTTGATGCGTGGCCTGGTACAAACGCCGGACTACCTGGAACGCATCCAGAGCGGCCATCGCGATATTCCGGTTGTGCTGTTGCCGTTGCTCAATGATCTGCGTGTCGCTCGTGGCCAGGCCAAAGTCGGTGAGGCGGTGTTGTTCGCGCCCAATCTGAATGCCGAGCTACCGCCCGATGCGCCGGGTGCCGAACTGCCGGTGACACACGAAGAACAACGCAAGCGGGTCACCGACTTGCGTGCGCAGTTCCAGCTGCCTTTGCTGGCGTGGATGCGCAAGCCGGATGATTCGTCACGCCTTGCAGTCATGCGCGGGCTACTCGACCAGATTGCCGGACTTTGCCACAGTGTCACCGGTCGGCGGTTGTGGTGGATAGCAGCTGGAGTAATCGAAGGCCTGGAACAGCATGAACTGGAGGCCCAGCGAAGCGACCTGCGTCCTTTGATCGGCCGAGTAGATCGTGCCATCAAACAGTTGATCGATGGCGGCGAAATGGCGTTGGCCAAAGGGGATGCCGAAGATCTGACTCGTCAGATGTTGTATTACGTAGCGCAAGCCCAAGGCGACAGCGAACGTCTGCGCGCCCTGCGCAGGACCTACTCTCTGGACGATGCGGTACCCGACGAATCTGAAGTCGAACATGCTCGCGGCGCCATGAGTGGCCACAATCGAGCCTTGCTCGACACAGTCTCCAGTGCCATCAAGGAAGACCTGCTGAGGGTCAAGGACGCGCTCGACATTTTTCTGCGCAAAGCCGACCCCCACGCCGCCGATCTGGAGCCTCAGGTCGAAGTACTGGACCGGGTGTCAGACACTCTCGGCATGTTGGGTTTGCCGATCCCCAGTCGCGTCATTGACGAACAGCATCAATTGATGCGAAGCATCGTCGATGGTAGCCACCCACATGATGAATCAACCCTGCTGGATGTGGCCGGTGCGCTGCTGTATGTCGAGTCATCTCTGGATGACCACATCGAGAATCTCGGTATCCAGACTCCTGTCGCTGGCGGTGGTGCAGCCGATGTGCCAATCAGTGCCGAGGCGCGCCGGGTACATGACGCACTGATGTCTGAGGCGGCGATCAACCTGTCCAAAGTCAAGCACGACATAACCGCTTTCATTGAAACACCGTGGGATCATGAGGAAGTGACGCAGATTCCAGCGTTGCTGGAGGAAATCGGTGGCGCCATGCGCATGCTCGACATACAGCGCCCGGCCGACCTTCTCAACGGTATCAGCCGTTTCGTATATAACGAGTTGATCATTGACCGCCGCGTACCTACGGCCGAACAGATGGAAAAGCTGGCCGACGCGCTCGCCTCGTTCGAGTATTACCTGGAGGCATCGCGAGACCATCGTGCGGGTCGCGAACGCATACTTGATGTGACGCAACAAAGTCTGGCTGCCATAGGCTATTGGCCAGTACCGGAAACGCGCAAGGCGAGCCCGGTTGAGCAGGCATTTTCCGACGACCGCGGCGACCTCACCGAATCGGTCAGTGTGGCCGAAGGTGAGGACCTGACCGGCCTGATCATCGGCGAGCATGTCATCACGGGCCCGGAAGATCAGAATGTTGACGGCCTGCGGCTGGCTGAAACCGAAGCGACCGTGCCGCCATCAGTGGACGGTCTGGACGATGGTGGGGACTGGATCGAGATCGAGGAACAGATCGAAGAGGAGGTATTGATCGAGGACGAGGCCATAGATGGAGGCTTCCACGCGGTTTCCGACGAAATTGACGCGGATATCCGCGAAGTCTTCGTGGAAGAGTTCGAAGAAGAAATTGTCGGCCTCGGTGTCAATGTCACGGCATGGAAAATGAACCCCCGTGAGATGACCGAGCTCAAGAACGTACGCCGCACCTTTCACACACTCAAGGGCTCCGGCCGCCTGGTGGGTGCCTTGGGCGTAGGCGAGTTCAGCTGGAAGATTGAGAACATGCTCAACCGCGTGCTCGATGGCACGATCCAGCCCAGTGACGATGTGGTGGCGTTGGTCGATCACGCTATTGCGGCCTTGCCTGACTTGTTGGCTCGTCTGAAGGGCGAGCCGGCTGGATCGGCGCCCGTCAGCGCCATCATGAAAACGGCCGACAAGCTCGCAGAAGGCGGGTCGGCACGTATTGAAGACATCAAACCGGCGGGTACGCACACCGTGGTGCGTACGGTCACCCGCCGTGTGCCGCGCCCTGCACCCGAGGTGCCGGCTGACACCCTCAGCGGCACGTTGGCTGAGGATGAAGACGATACGAGTATGGTTGCCGTTGATGTGTTCGGCGGCGCACAAGACGAGCAAATCGCGGCGCCGGTATTGCCACCGATCGACCAGGTGTTGTTGGATATTCTGCGCAGTGAAGTCGCTCAGCACGTCGGCGTGATGCGCGAGTTCTGCGACACGCATGTGGCGTCTGAACCGCCGGTCAAGGTACGTGAAAATCTGTTGCGCTCGGTGCACACGTTGAGTGGCGCCGTGGCCATGGTCGACATTCCGGTGCTGGTACAGATCCTGTCACCGCTGGAAAACTATCTGAAGCGTTTGCGTGCACACGAGTCTGGGCTGCCACAGAATGGTCTGGATGTTCTGGCAGAGAGCGCCAGAATCATTAGCGAGGTCATGCAACAGTTTGATAATGACGCGCCGAGTCTGCCCGAATGCGCAGCGCTCGTGCAGCAGATCCGCAGCTTGCGTGACAGCTTGCCTGAACCGCCGATGGCGCACCCCTTGTTTGACGAATATGGCGACGATGCGGCCGAGGTTCCGATGCGCGCTGCCGCAGCCGACGTACACCCGGACATCGAGGCAGTCGATCTGTCCGCGCTGGGCGCAGTGCCCGACACGGCCGAATACACAGCAGATGACGGTGCGACCCAAGACAGTGAAGCTGAGGACGCCGACGCCTGGTTGAAACGTGAAATCGAGGGTGCGGCAGCCGACCTGTCGGGTGTAGGCCAGCAAACCGGGCCCGTTGATGCCGACGCGATACAACCGACATCCGAGGTCCAGGGCAGCGATGAGGTGGATTCAGCTGTACACGCGTTCGACTCCGGATACTCCGAATCAGCCGAGTCACCGACTTTCGAACTACCTGAAGTTGAGTCCGAGTCTGAATTCGAAGCTGGGCTTCATGCTGAATCCGAGGCTGAAGCTGAAACCCCGTTTGTGGAGCATGCTTCCGATGAGTTCGCAGATGACAGTGTGAGTGCGGATGATGTTGCAAGTGAGCCAGAGCTTCTGGCGGAACTGCCACTCGATGATGAAGTTCAGTCACCTGTAGAGGCTGCTGCCGCGCCTGTAGACGAGTCAGAGCTGGATGCGGCGCTGGTGCGAGCCAAGCCATTCCCTGATGACCCGCAGCCGGACGCCGTACTGGATATTCCGGACCTGGATGCTGATCTGCTTGAGATCTTTGTTCAGGAGGCCAGCGAGATTCTGGATGAGGCCGAGGGCACCATGGCGTTCTTGCGAAGCCGACCCGAAGATCATGCACTGGTCGCGAGCTTGCAACGTGGACTGCATACCCTCAAGGGTGGTGCACGCATGGCCGGTCTGTCACCCATCGGTGATCTGGGGCACATCATGGAGTCGCTACTCGAAGCGGTCGCCAGTGGCAAACACGAAGTGTCCACCGCAACTATCGAAGCGCTGGAACACGGCTTTGACCTGCTGCACCAGTTGTTGCAACGCGTCAGCGATGGCCGCGCGGTGGCCATGCCGGACAATGCCGTTGCCTACTTCCAGGCTCTGCTCGAAGGCAAGCCCGCCCTGGAAACCGAGCTCAAGCACGAGGTCGAGGTATCCGAGCCGCAGCATCAGCCGAGACGTGGGCGAAAGGTTCCCTCCGTTACTCGTGCCCCCGCGACGATGGAGTCGCGTGCGCCGCACGAGATGATTCGCGTACGTTCGGATCTGCTCGACTCGCTGGTGAACTCGGCAGGCGAAGTATCGATTTATCGCGCGCGCCTGGAAGAACAGGTCGCCACATTCCGCTTCAACCTGGTCGAGTTCGACCAGACTACCAGCCGTTTGCGTGGGCAGCTGCGCAAGATGGAGATCGAGACTGAAGCGCAGATCATCGCCCGCTATCAACGTGAACAGGAAGAGGCCGGCCAGAGTGGCTTCGACCCACTGGAACTGGATCGCTTTTCACAGTTGCAACAGTACTCGCGCGCGCTGGCCGAGTCGGTATCCGATCTGATATCCATTCAGGGTCTGTTGGATGACATCACGCGCCAGTCGGAAACATTGCTGTTGCAGCAATCGAGGGTCAGCTCGGACCTGCAAGAAGGTCTCATGCGCACGCGCATGGTGCCTTTCGACTCACTCGTACCCAGCCTGCGCCGCACGCTACGTCAGGCTGCCCAGGAAACCAATAAACACGCACAGCTGAGGATTTTCGGCGCCCAGGGCGAAATGGATCGCAACTTGCTTGAGCGCGTCAAAGCGCCATTCGAGCACATGTTGCGTAACGCCATGGCGCACGGGATCGAGACCGAAGAAGAGCGCATGCAGGCCGGAAAGCCAGCCGAAGGTGAGGTGCAAATCGAAGTCAGTCGTGATGCAACCGAGGTCGTCATTACGGTCAGCGATGATGGTGCCGGCATCAACGTGCAGGCGGTGCGCGCCAAGGCCATCGAGCGCGGGTTGATGAAGGCCGATGCGCAACTCAGCGAACGCGACATTTTTGCATTCATGCTGGAAACCGGTTTCTCCACCGCCACCGAGGTCACCAAGTTGGCGGGTCGTGGTGTTGGCCTGGATGTTGTGGCCAGCGAGATCAAGCAGCTGGGCGGCAGCGTCGCAATTGATTCAGAGGCAGGTAAAGGCACGACCTTCACGATTCGACTCCCCTTTACTCTTGCGGTCACACAGGCCATTTTGATCAGCGTCGGGGAGAATGTTTTTGCGGTGCCGATGACTTCGGTGCAGGGCGTGGCTCGAATTGCCAGCGACGACCTGCGCAAACGCCTGGAAGAACCGGATTCGGAGTACATCTACGCCGGAGAAGGATACCGCCTGTACGACCTGGCAAGCCTGCTGGACATGCCCACGCCGCAGCTGGCTGACGATTCCCAGGTACCCATGCTGATGACCCGTACCGGCGGCCAGCGCGCGGCCGTACGCATTGACAATGTCGTAGGTTCGCGGGAGATCGTGGTCAAGCCGGTGGGCCCGCAGGTGAGTTCTGTGCCTGGTATCTTTGGCGCCACCATCATGGGCGATGGTTCGGTGGTCATGATTCTTGACCTGGCCCCGCTGGTGCGACGCCATGTGGCGCTACGCGAAGATCGTGAGGAGACCGGTGCGATATTCGTGCCAATACCGGCCGCGGTGAAAAAAACCGAACGTGCGCGGCCTCTGGTCATGGTCGTCGATGACTCGATCACCATGCGCAAGGTCACCACGCGTACGTTGGAGCGCAACGAGCTTGACGTGCTCACCGCCAAAGACGGGCTGGATGCGGTTGAGAAACTGCAGGAGCATGTCCCTGACTTGATGCTGCTGGATATCGAGATGCCGCGTATGGATGGCTACGAGTTGGCCACTTATATGCGCAATGACTCGCGCCTGAAAAACGTACCGATCATCATGGTGACCTCGCGGACCGGCGAAAAGCACCGCCAGCGGGCCCTGGAGCTCGGCGTCGAACGTTACCTTGGCAAACCCTACCAGGAAGCCGATCTCATGAACAACGTCAAGGAAGCATTGGCCGATCGTGTCTGAGACCTTGCGAAAGCCACTGCCGGTAGCGCTGGTTTACGGTGAGTCCGAAAGCAGCCAGGGGCTGCGCCGTGCGCTAGGCGAAATTGGGGCTGATCTCGTTTGCGATGCTGATATCGGTAGCTTCAGCATGGACACTCTCGGCGCCAGCGGCGCCGATGTGGTGCTGATAAGCCTTGATTCAATTCTCGAGGACCGTCTGGATGAGGTTTACGGTGCACTCGACGAAAAGCGTTACCGCGTAATGTTTGATGACCCGGAAATCAGCAACAAACTGGATGGTTGGGAGCACGCGCGCTGGAAACGCCACCTGGCGGCCAAGTTGCGCGATATCAGTGACTGGGACCCACCCCGCCCCAAAAATGCCATGGCAGTGGAAGTAAGCATCCCGGCCGATGTGGTCATGCTGACTGAAGGCGAGAGTGCGGAATGGATGAACGAAGCCCTGTCGGTACTGAGTGAAACGAACACCGAACACGGCGATTCCGATTCCTTTGAGAATCAGCCTGGCTTGGCCGAAGCGCTTGCGCCAAAGCCTGCTGCGGATGTGGAAACCAGCAACGCACAAACGCTTGAACAGGCCGGCATGAATGAGCCGGAGGACAACGCCGCAGTAGATGCAGATATCGACACATCGGCAAATGACGTGTCGGTGGCGGCGAGCCCGGAACGGTCCGATACGAGCATTGACGACGACGCAGCGCTGCAGGCTGAACTGGACGCGTTGGCCGACTCCGACGACCCGCTGGCGGCGTTGTCGGCGCTGGTAGGCGATCAGACATCCCCGGGCGTGGCCTCACCGGCAGACATGATATTGGACGACCCCACCGATGGTGTTGGTGATGCCGATGATGATGAAGTGTCCGCTGCGATGGACGCGCTGGAAGCGTCTTTTGACGCGGGCGATACAGATCTCGAGTTTGAAATCGACCAACCGGTACCCCTCGCGTCACAAGCGGAGAAAATTGACAGCGAGGTCGTAGCCCCCGACGAAGACGACTCTGATTGGAGCTCTCTGGAAGCCGAACTCAGCGCGGCCTTCGACAGCAGCACGCTGGGGGCTATTGATGCGGCGTCAGACACGTCCGACGAGTACAGCGTCGACGTGCCGGGCGGGGAGCAGCACGCCAGCACAAGTGCATTCGAGCCCAGCGACACCGAGGGGCAGCAACTCGATGCATCGGTTGTGCAAGCGTCGGGCGAAGTCAACGATACGCCGACGGACGAGCCGCCATCGGCACTGGCGGGCACGCCGGATATTGTCGCGCCTTCAGTTACGTCGGCTGCCGCCGACGATCCAGCCGGCAACGGTTTCGTGTTGCCGGATGTATCTCAATGGGCATTGGTTGACGACTATGAGCCATCCACGCCGAAAGTTGAAGATCCGGTAAAGATCGAGCCTGCGCAGGACGTCGCTGAGGGCCAGCAAGATGGAGCCGAAGATGAAGTTGACGATAACGACGACTACGGTTTTGATCTTGAACTGGTCGATCCCATCGACTACTTGAAACCCGAAGCACCGAAAGACGTCAGCAACGAATTGTTCAACATGCCGACACTGATGCCGATGGCCGAGGCGGTCGCGCCCAAGGTCGGCGGTGAAGATGAAGATGAATCGGATTCTGCTCAGTCCGGCGTGCGTATCAAGCGGGTCGTGGTGCTGGGTGCGTCCATCGGTGGCCCGGATGCGGTACGCGAATTTCTGTCACATCTGCCACAAAAATTACCTGCCTGCCTGGTGCTGGTACAGCATTTGGGCAGTGAATTTGTCGATCTGATGGTCAGCCAGCTATCCAAATCCAGTGCTCTGCCCGTGCGCATTCCCGGACGCGCCGAGCGTGCCGTTCACGGGGAAGTCCTGGTGGTGCCCAGTGGCTGCCAGATCAAACTTGAACCGAACGGCCAACTGGAAATCAGCAATCTGGGTGGCGACGGCGCCAACAACCCTTCAATCAACCTGACGATGACCATGGCTGCCGAAACATTTGGCGCGGGTGCGACCGCCATCATTTTCTCCGGACTGGCCAAGGATGCGGCAGCCGGTGCGCTGGAAATCGCCTCCCGGGGCGGTGAAGTCTGGGTACAGGACCCGGAGAGCTGTGTAGTCAGCAACATGGTCGACGAGGTGGTCAAGGCTGGGGTGGCCCGATTCACCGGCACACCCGAAGCGCTGGCGCACAAGCTGGTGGCCTTTCTCCAGGAGATGGACGATGAATGAAAGTCGCGAACATAGACGCGAAGACGTGAATGAAGATATCCGGGGCGTGCTGATCCAGGTACTTGGTGGCCGGGTTCTGTTGCCCAATGCCACCGTTTCCGAGGTCATCACACTGTCCGAGCCGGAGCCGGTTGAAAATGCCCCCGCATGGCTTTTGGGCCGTATCCCATGGCGCGGCTGGCGCCTGCCACTGTTTTCGTTCGGTGTGCTCAGCGGTCTGGCTACCCACGAACCGGCAGAAACTGCCCGCGTCAGCGTGCTCAAAGCTTTGGGTCACCACAAGCGCATCCCGTTCATCGCCATGCTGGCTCAGGGTTTCCCGCGCCTGACCACCTTGCGCCCGGACATCGTGGTGTCGGTGGAAAGTGATGAAGAAATGCCCAACTGCGTCCTGTCCCGCGTCACCGTCCGTGATGAACTTGCGCTGATCCCGGACATGGAAGCCATCGAAGAGATGATCGCCGAAGCCCTGGGCCTCGAAGCCGAAGCTCACGCAAACGCGTAAGCCTGCCTGCTCAACGAACACAGCGGCGGAGCAGACGTCACGCCGTGTAGGGTGCTGCTGAGCGCAGCGAAGCGCACCACCAAGAGACTTGGGTTCCGGGGCGCTTCGCACTCGCTCAGCAGCAAGCTGAGCCTCACAGATCTCCGTGTATTGCTTGCAACGCGGCAAGCGCCGCGAGTCCCGCCGTTTCGGTACGTAGGATGCGTGACCCTAAGGAAAGCCCCGTGAACCCCGCATCCTTCAGCGTTTCCACATCCCTCTGTGACAAGCCGCCTTCAGGTCCGACAACCAGCACAGCGCCGGCCTCACCTGGTTCAAGATCGCGCACCCGCTGGTCTGCGTCAGGCAGCAACGCCAGTCGCAGGGCGCCGTCATTGGCCAAATCCGCGCACCATTCCGATAGCGATTGCAGGGGTGCAATGGCTGGAACCGTACTACGTCCGGATTGTTCACACGCGCTGATTACCACCGCTTGCCAGTGTTGCTGTCTGCGTTCGGCACGCCGGTCGTCCAGCTCGATCATGCAGCGTTCGGTCACCAGCGGGATCAGCGCATGCACCCCGAGCTCCACGGCCTTTTGCATCACCATGTCCATCTTGTTGCCGCGCACCACAGCCTGCGCCAGCACCAGCGGCAGAGCGCTGGGGCCGACACCGGGCACGGCAGCATCAATACGGGCGCGGACCTCGCGTCGGGTGCAATGCGTGAGTGTGGACGGAAGATCGCGGCCGTCACCGTTGAAAAGCACTACGGCATCGCCCTCGCGCATGCGCAGAACGCGAGCAACATGTTCGGTGGCATCCGCGCCCAGAACAAGCTCCTGGTCGATGCTCAGCGGTTGGTCTACAAAAATACGGGTATGGCGCACTTTGGGTGCCTCGTTATTCGATGCATCGGCGGTAGTAGACTGATTGTAACGGTCGAACGGAGAGTCATCATGGGACACAGCATCAATCTCAACACCAAGGGTACACAATGCATCGGCGCCTGGCTGTGCGAGGCGCGCGGAGAGCCGAAAGGTGGTGTCGTAGTGGTGCAGGAAATTTTCGGCGTCAACGCACATATACGCGCGGTCACCGAGCGCTTCGCCGCGGCAGGCTACACAGCGGTTGCGCCGGCCTTCTTTGATCATCTGGAGACCGGTGTCGAGCTGGGCTATGACAAAGCCGGATTCAAACGTGGCAAGGATCTGGCCAGCGACATCAGCATGGACGATACCGTAGCCGATGTGGCCAGTGCCGCGCATTCAATCGCCTCGGTCGGCAAGATTGCCGTAGTCGGCTACTGCTGGGGCGGTACCGTGTCGTTTGTCTCTGGTTTGCGCCTGGCGATGCCCGCGGTGAGCTTCTACGGGTCACGCAATGTGCGTTACATGGGCGATCCGGCCACGGCGCCGCAGCAGTTCCACTTCGGCGAGAAAGACAGATCAATACCGCCCGAAGCCATCGAGCGCCACCGCCAGACCTATCCCGACGCCGAGGTCTACACCTACCCTGCCGGACATGGCTTCAACTGCGATCTGCGCGAGGGCTTTGATGCTGAAAGCTCGGAACTCGCGTGGCAGCGCACCCTGGATTTTCTGGCGCGTCATTTGTAAAGGACCTGCTGATCGAATCGTCGACGGCGGCTCAGCGGCTTGAAAATTCCGCTTCCGCGTCTTGCGCCTTCAATCAGACAGGTTCATCGCGCTGACCCACTCGCCCAGACCCGGCACACGCTCAGACTTGCGGCCGAAATGCACACATGCCGGACTCCACACCGCCCGAATCATTTCGGTTTGCTTGCTATGCCAGCAAGACGAGCACTTCGTGTGGTGGGCGCTGACAAGGCTGGCCCGACATGGGATCATGACTGCATGAAAATGAAAATGACTTTCCTGTGGCTACTTGCCTTCTTGCTGTTGCCCACCCTGCCTGCGTGTGCTCAGGTGCCTGTCGATGGCTACACGGTGATCGCCACCTATCCTCACGATGTCGGTGCTTACACTGAGGGCCTGTTCTGGCATGACGGCTATCTGTATGAAAGTACCGGTGAAGTGGGCGCATCGTCGATCCGCAAGGTAGATCTGGAAAGTGGTGAAACGGTGAAGAAGAAGGTGCTGATGCCGCCTTATTACGGCGAGGGTATCATTGCGTTCAAAGACCGTCTGTATCAGCTCACCTGGCGTTCGCAAAAAGGATTCATTTACGACTTCGCGAGTTTCGAGAAAGTGGGTGAGTTCGATTACCCCGGTGAGGGCTGGGGCATGACCACGGATGGACAGCATCTGCTGATGAGCGACGGCACGCCGCAAATTCGGGTGCTGGACCCGACCAGTCTCAAGGAAGTCCGCCGGATTACCGTGACCTGGGATGGTAATCAGGTTGCGCGGATCAATGAACTGGAGTGGATCAAGGGCGAGATTTGGGCCAATATCTGGCTTACCAAACGCATTGCCCGCATCAATCCCGAAACCGGTGAAATCATCGGCTTCATCGACCTGAAAGGCCTGGGCCCGAAGCCGGGTGAAGTGCGTGACCCCAATAACGCAGTGCTCAACGGCATTGCATACGACAAGAAGCGCGACCGCATTTTCGTCACCGGCAAGCACTGGCCACACCTCTACCAGATCAAAGTAGTCGCGTCGGATAAGTAATGCGTATCGGCCCCTACATCATTGAACCGCCGGTGGCGCTGGCTCCGATGGCCGGTGTCACTGACAAGCCGTTCCGGCAACTATGCAAGCGTATGGGTGCGGGGCTGGCGGTGTCGGAAATGACTACCGCCGATCCGCGCCTGTGGCATACGGACAAGTCGCGCAAGCGCATGGATCACGATGGCGAGCCCGATCCTGTTGCGGTGCAGATTGCCGGTTACGACCCATCCATGCTGGCTCAGGCTGCGCGCTTCAATGTTGATCATGGTGCGCAGATCATCGACATCAACATGGGTTGCCCGGCCCGGAAGGTCTGCAACGTATGGTCCGGCTCGGCCCTGTTGCAGGACGAGCCGCTGGTGTCGCACATCTGTCGCGCCGTAGTAGCGGCAGTGGACGTACCGGTTACGCTGAAGATACGCACCGGCTGGGATCGCCAGAACAGGAATGCCTTGAATATTGCACGCATTGCCGAGGATGCCGGAATAGCGGTGTTGTCCGTGCACGGCCGCACCCGTGCGGACAAATACATGGGTGAGGCCGAGTACGACACCATTGCAGCTGTCAAGCAGGCGGTCTCGATTCCCGTGTTCGCCAATGGTGATGTTGTCGATGGGCCGAGCGCGCGCAAGGTCCTCGACTACACCAGGGCCGACGGACTGATGATCGGACGTGGTGCTCAGGGACGGCCGTGGATCTTCCGCGAAATCGAGCATTACCTCGCCACCGGTCAATCACTGCCATCTCCAGAACCTGCCGAGGTCTGCGCCATCCTTTGTGGACACCTGGATCATCTGCACCGCTTTTATGGTGAGCACAAAGGCGTGCGCATTGCGCGCAAACATCTCGGCTGGTACGCCAAAGACCGGCCTGAAAATGCGGCTTTCCGCGCTGTCGCCAATCGCGCTCAAAGTGCCGCCGAACAATTACGTCTAACCCGCGATTACTTCGCTGCATTGTCAGCGGGTGACAAATTTCTGATTGCAGTTGCTGCCTGAGTGCGTCAACTACGACGTAGGCCCGCTCAAGGAGCGCAGCGACGGAGCAGGCGATGCCGAATGCGACAATTCCCCGGAATGGCGCTTGGCAGTCCGGATGCGTGATTGCTTGTTTGTCGCTATTGTGAGCAGGACTTTGAACCGGAAACCCCGCATGAATCGACTTGTATCGTTTTGCCTTGGATTGTGCCTGCTTGCTGCCGGCAG
>CAJDWN010000054.1_pt1 | contig 19024 bp, 15 predicted proteins | sample 7391581 | NCBI WGS metagenome assembly CAJDWN01 (sample SAMEA7055736, study PRJEB34461) | soil metagenome | biome: terrestrial ecosystem; feature: Peninsula; material: soil | place: Antarctica | collected 2016 | reverse complement strand
GGAATTGTGGCCGTCTTCAACCATTCGCCATTGGCGTACTCGAAGAAGTTGTCGCCCGGCTCCACGCTCTTGTCGATGGCCGACAGATCGATGCCGGCGACAGGCTGGGTGCTGCTCGCCGCTACCGCCGGTGTTGTCGCTGCCGATACTGGCGCGGTGCTACTGTCAGGCGCGATCTGGTCTGCTTGAGAATTGTCTTGCGAGCCACACGCGGCCAGCGCGAGCGCCAGCGTGCAGCCGAGCACGATGCGGGTCTTGTTCATGGTTCAAGTTCCTTGTGCGAGACGAATACTGTAACGCCACTGGCCGCTTCAGTGTCAGTGACTTTTGGCCGAAGGCTGCTCAGAAGCACGTCATGGTGCTTTTTGCAGGAGTGGGCCATGCCCGCGATGAGCTCCCTGGTAGTCGTCTCGCGGGCATGGCCCGGCCATAGCCCTGCTGCGCATGGCTATGCCCAAAGATTTTGCTGTGCAAAATTTAGGGCCCCGGCATGCATCTCCACACCCCCATTTGCGCCGGTGGCGCAAATCACCCCCTGACTCAGGGGGTTGGAGCGGCGCCATTGTGGGAGCGGGTGGCTGTCTGCGATGGTGGCTGTTCGAAAAGTGTTTCCGGAACAAGGCATAATCAAGGCATCCTGGGATACTTGGGAGTTTGTTGATGGCAAAGTCAAAGTTACGCGTATGGGATTTACCTACGCGTCTGTTCCATTGGCTGCTGGTCGTACTGATCGTGCTGCAATTCGGGACGGGTCAGTGGGGTTGGCTGGACATGTATTGGCATATGCGTTTTGGTTACGCGGTGCTGGCCTTGCTGCTGTTCCGGATTGCATGGGGCTTTGTTGGTTCCGATACCAGCCGTTTCACGCAGTTCGTGCGCAGCCCCATGCATACCTGGCGCTACTTCAAGGCCAGTCTTACCGATCGCGAACAGCGTACCGTGGGCCACAATCCCCTGGGTGGCTGGTCGGCGCTGGCTATGCTGGCGAGCCTGCTATTGCAGGTGACCACGGGGTTTTTTTCCAGCGATGACATCATCACCTTCGGGCCCTTCAGCGGCTGGGTGTCAGAAAGTACGGTGAGCCTCATGACCCGCATCCATCACTGGAACCGCATCGCATTGTTGGTGCTGATCGGGCTGCATATCGCGGCGGTGCTGATGCACCTGATTGGTAAACGCGACAACCTCATTGCCCCGATGATTACTGGGGACAAGAAGGTGACGGGCAGGGTGGACGCGCTGCGCATGCGGGCTTGGTGGTGGGCGCTGCCCGTCATCGCCGTCGCGGGTCTGTTGGTGTGGGCGCTGGTGATCTGGGGTGAAGCTGGGCCATACTGACCGTCCTGTTTAATGCTGATGCCAGAGGTTTGAATGAAACATGTCTACTGCCTTTTTATTGCACTGGCGTTTGCCTGGATGCCCGTGAGTCAGGCCGCAGTCAAACCGATGCTGGTCATCCATGGTGGTGCCGGTGTGATTACCCATGACATGGATCCGGCCACGCAAAAGGCCATCCGCGCCAAATTGAAAGAAGCGCTGGAGCATGGCTACGCCGCGCTCACGGCCGGCAAGCAGGCGCTGGATGCAGTGACCGCCGCGATTACGGTGCTGGAGAACGATCCGCGCCATGGATGCGTCGATCATGGACGGCGCAACGTTGAAAGCCGGCGCCGTAGCCGGTGTCGAGCATGTCAAGAATCCCATCTTGCTGGCGCGTGCGGTGATGGATCATTCCAATCACGTGATGTTGGCCTTTCCTGGCGCTGAGAAGTTTGCAAAAAGCCAGAACATCGAGATGGTCGGTACCGACTACTTCCGCACCGAGAAGCGCTGGGAGCAGCTGCAGAAAGCGCTTAAGCAGGATGCGGCAGGCCAGCAGGCTGATGCCGAAGCTGAGGGACATTTCGGTACCGTCGGTGCGGTGGCGCTGGACAAGCAGGGTCATCTGGCCGCGGGCACCTCGACCGGCGGCATGACCGACAAGCGCTGGGATCGCATTGGTGACTCGCCGATCATCGGCGCCGGGACCTATGCCAATGCCGGCTGTGCCATGTCCTCCACCGGCTGGGGCGAGTACTACATTCGCACGGCCGCGGCGCACAACGTGTGCATGCGGGTTGCGGTGATGCATGAAAACGTGAACAAAGCCGCAGACGACGTGATCAACAAGCAGATTCCGGCTCTGGGCGGTGATGGCGGCGCCATCGTGCTGGACGCCAAAGGCAACTTCGCCATGCCCTTCAATACCTCCGGCATGTTCCGTGGCTGGATCGGCAAGGACGGAAAACCGCATGTTGCCATCTTTGCCGATGAGAAGTCTTCGGATTGACGTGCCGGCGGCACGCGACGCACGGTAGCCGGTCAACCTCAATCGGAGTCGGGCGTGAACGGCACCTACTCCACGTCATCATTCCCGCTTTTGGCGGGAATGATGAAATGTTATTCGCAACGCATTGATAGAAACCCTTGGAGTGAGTCATGCAGTATCGCCAACTGGGAAAATCAGGACTGGATGTTGCGCCGCTGGCGCTGGGTGGCAACGTGTTCGGCTGGACGGCAGACGAGAAGGCCTCGTTTCAGGTTCTGGATGCCTTCGTCGATGCCGGTTGCAACCTGATCGATACGGCCGATGGCTATTCGCACTGGGTGGACGGTCACGAAGGTGGCGAGTCGGAAGCCATGATCGGCAAGTGGCTCAAGGCCGGCGGAAAGCGAGACCAGGTTCTGATCGCCACCAAACTCGGGAAATGGTCGAAGCGGCCCGGTCTGGGTGCGGCCAATATCCATGCTGCAGTCGATGAGGCGTTGAAGCGCCTCAATACCGATGTCATTGACTTGTACCAGGCGCATGACGACGACCCTGATACGCCGCTGGAAGAAACCCTGCGCGCATTTTCCGATCTGATTGAAGCGGGCAAGGTACGCGCCATTGGTGCATCCAATTACAGCGCGGTACGCCTGGCTAAAGCACTCGACGTCAGCGAGGCTTTTGGCCTGCCACGCTACGAGTCGACCCAGCCGGAATACAATCTGATTCGGCGCGATGACTACGAAGGTGCAATGCAGGAACTGGTGCTGGATCGCAAACTTGGTGCGCTCAGCTACTTTTCGCTGGCTGCCGGTTTTCTGACCGGGAAGTATCGCAGTAGCGACGACCTGACCGGTCGTGCCCGTAGCGGCATGGTGGAAGGCTATCTCAATGCCCACGGCCTGCGCGTGTTGCGAGCGGTCGACGATGTAGCCGAACGTCGTGACCATCACCGCACCCATTGCCAGCGCGACCAATGTCGAACAGCTGACCGAACTGGTTGGCGCTATCGATCTGCAACTGGACAAGAGCGACATGACCACGCTCGATCGCGTTAGCGGATAATCAGATTAAGTTCGGAATGGACTGGTCCTCTCAGGTCCGGAGACTGAATCGTGTGGCCGGCGCCTGCAGCGCATCGGGCCAGTGCGTAGGCCGGATTCGGCGCCATCATATGCATTGTTTCCGCCTGTGCCGGCTTTGGCCTGCGGCCTTGAGCCAGCCTACAGCTGCATAGACAGCATGACGTCGTCAGCAAATATTTCTGCTTGACGTTGGCGTTTACGTGTGTAAACTAAACAACATGATTACGCACGTAAACGATAAACCCATGTCGATCAGCGCAGCCGAAGCGGTGCTCATGGAGGTGTTGTGGACCAGTGCTCCGCGCAGCGCCGAGGAAATCATCGCCGAGGTCGGACCGAGCCAGGACTGGCGGGACGGCACCGTGAAGTCCTTGCTCAACCGCTTGCTGAAAAAGCGTGCGGTCCATGCTCAACGTGATGGTCGCCGTTATCTGTATACACCCGTCCTAAGTCGTGAGGACTATGTCATGGGTGAGAGCAAGGGCTTGCTCGATCGTCTGTTCGAGGGCCGCGTGGCGCCGTTGGTGGCGCATTTCAGTGAGCAGCGCAAGCTCAGCCACAAGGACATTGAAGAGCTGAAGCGCCTGATAGAGGGACTGGATGATGACCGCGATTGAGCTATTGCAACACCTGTGGCTGGCGACCATCGCCCTCAGCGCCGCACTCGTCGTGGTCGCGCTGCTGCGCGTACCGTGGCGGCGAGTATTTGGTGCCGAACAGGCCTGTCATCTGTGGTGGCTGCCACCACTCAGCCTGATCGCCAGTCAGCTGCCGCATAGCGAATCGGTTTCTTTGGTGGAGCACGTACCGACAGTCTTCCGCTTCACTGCCGAAGCCACAACGAGCTCACTCGCACCCGTAGCGTCATCGCTGTATGGACATTCCGTACTGTTTTGGATGTGGTTGGGTGGTGCCGTCCTTTGCCTGTCAGTCGCGGCTTGGAGCCAATGGCGCTTTCTCATGCGCCTACGATCCGGATGCTCGCAGGCGAGTCATGCTGGATTGCCACTGTGGCGTGCAGCCGATGGACGCGCGGGACCGGCACTGGTTGGCCTTTGGCGGCCACGCATCGTGATTCCTGCCGATTTTGAACAGCGCTATGACGCGCGTGAACGCGAGCTCATCCTGGCTCATGAAATGACCCATGCACGGCGGCGGGACACCTTGGCCGCCGCCGCCGCGCAGCTGTTGTTGGCGCTGTTCTGGTTCCATCCGCTGGCGTGGTGGGCCCTGAGTCGGCTGCGCGCGGATCAGGAACTGGCCTGTGACGCGGCTGTGATGCAGGCCAACCCGCGCACCCATCGTACCTACGCAATTGCCATGTTGAAAACCCAGACCTGCGCGCCTGTCATGCCGCTGGCCTGTCCGTGGCCCGGCCACCCCATCAAGGAGCGAATTGCCATGTTGAGATTTTCCAGACCCGGTCGCGCCCGTCGAGTTACCGGTCTACTTGTTGCATCGATATTGACCGCTGCTCTGACCGGTACGGTGTACGCCGCCACCAGCCAGTTGCCCACTGGCTCTGCGCCGACCGCCACCACGCCCTCCAGTGAGCCATCCACTTACCAGCTGGCGATGGTCCTGACACAGGGCAGCGAAATCCTGGCGACCCCCACGGTGTGCGTCAAGTCCGGTATGAATGCGCGAATCGAAATATCGCAAGACAAGAATGGCGAGGGGCATCGCATGCGTTTTGACCTGGTTGTCACACCGCTGGATGGACAGATGGTCCAGGTGGCGATCAATGGGTCTGTTAGCGATGCATCAGGCGAGCAAGTGACTCTGAATCCTGTACTGCGTGGCACCCTGGGCAAGACCATGTCGGTCTCGCTCGACGACAAGCGCGCCGGCGCACCCATGACGTTGGCTGTGACACCCGGCGTGGGCTGCAACGCAGCACCGACACCGCCAGCACCGCCAGCACCGCCCGCGCCTCCCGCAGCCCCGCCGTCACCTCCCGCGCCTATGGCGTCAGCGCTTGTTGTGCCACCGCCACCGCCTGCCATGGCTCCGCCACCGCCTCCCGCCCCGCCACCGCCTCCGCCACGGCGTTCTTGGGACACTTCTTCGAACTAGCCCGAACTGGGTGCTTCGAACCAGACCTGCATGGTTTTCGATCAGTGCGCCTGGACCAATCGGCTTGCACGTTTGGCTTGCTTGCGTTCGCGGCGGCGTTTTGAACGGCGCGCAAAGATCAGATAGATGGCGGGGGTAGAGATCAAGGTCAGACTTTGCGACACGATCAGGCCACCAATGACTGCGATACCTAGCGGGCGCCTCAGTTCGGCGCCGGCGCCGATGCCGATTGCCAGTGGCAGAGCCGCGAGGATGGCGACCATGGTGGTCATCATGATTGGACGAAAGCGGGTGCTACAGGCTTCACGGATGGACTCGATGGGTGGCATGCCGCTACGCTCGGCGACCAGCGCGAAATCGATCATCATGATGGCGTTTTTCTTCACCAGCCCTATCAGTAGTACCAATGCCATCATCGACACGATGGACAGTTCGGTGCGGGTAATGATCAGCGCCAACAGAGCACCAACGCCGGCCGAGGGCAGGGTAGACAGAATCGTGACCGGATGGATCAGGCTCTCATAGAGCATGCCCAATACGATATAGACGGCCAGGATGGCGGCCAGCAACAGCCATTTCATGTCGGATTGCGATTCGCTGAAATTGCGGAAGTTGCCGCCCAGTTCCATGCGAATGTCTCCGGGCATGCGCATATTGGCAATGGTTTCCTGGATGGCCGAGCGCGCCTCACTCATCGCCACGTCGGGTGCCAGATTGAAGCTCAGATCCATGCTGGTGAACTGGTCCTGGTGGCGTATCTGGGTTGCCGCCAGCCCGGGCTCCTGGTGGGTTACGGCCGATATCGGAATCATCTTGCCGCTGCGCGAAGCCAGGTAGATACGGTTCAATGATTCCGGGCTGGCGGTCTGCGAGGGCATTGCATTGAGCACCACTGAGTATTGGTTGGTGTTGGAGTAAATAGTCGAGATCTGGCGCTGACCGAATGCGTTGTACAAGGCATCGTCAATGGATGCCACCGAAATGCCCAGACGTGCCGCCTTGTCCCGGTCGATGACCAGGTTCTGCTCGAGGCCGGCCTGATCGACATCGGTGCCGACGTCGCGCAGCAAGGGGTTCTTTTTCAATTCTGTCTGCAAGCGCGGCAGCCAGGTTTCCAGTTGCTGCGGATCGCTACCGAGCAGCGATACCTGATATTGCGCTCCCTGGGAGGTACCCCCGCCACCACCACTGGGCAGGTCCTGGTGCGCACGCAAGCGCAGATCAAAGTCGGGGAACTTGTCGGCCGTGGCGCTGAGGCGCGCCAAGACCAGCTGCGTGGATTGGCTGCGGCCTTGCCCCAGCGGTTTGAGCTGGATGCTGAATGATCCTGAGGCGCTGCCACGGCGTGACCCCAGTCTTGAGCCAACATACTCCACAGCCGGATCGGCCATCAGCAGTTCGGTGACACGCTCCTGACGCTGCTTCATGTCCTGGAAAGAAAGCGTCGAGCCGGCCGAGGCGCGGGCCCAGATCAAGCCGCTGTCCTGTGGCGGAAAGAAGCCGCCCTTGACGAAGCTGAACAGGAGGACGGTTAGCGCAATAAGGAACAGAGGTTGCAAGGACACCATGCGTGGGTGACGCAGTGCCCAGTCCAGTGCGCGCAGGTAAGTGCGGAGCATGCCGGTGTGAAAGCGGTCCAGAGCGTCGCCAAAGCGGGTGCGTTTCTGGTCCTTCTCGGGTTTCAGGAATATTCCGCACAAGGAGGGTGTCAGCGTCAGTGACACCACAGCGGAAACCGAAATGGCGGCGATCAGTGTGACGGTGAATTCGCGGAAAAATACGCCGATCATGCCGGGCGCAAACAGCAGTGGAATGAATACCGCAATCAGCGACAGCGTGATCGACACGATGGTGAAGCCGATCTCGCGCGCGCCCTTGAGCGTCGCCTCCCGCCGCGGCTCGCCCGCGTCAATGTGGCGTGTGATGTTCTCAATCACGACAATGGCGTCATCAACCACGAAAGCCAATGCAATCACCAATGCCAGCAATGACATGTTGTCCAGTGTGTAGTCGAACAGGTACATGACGACAAAAGCACCGGCCAATGACAGCGGCACCGCGGTGGCCGCAATCAGGGTGGGGGCCAGCCTGCGCAGAAACAGCGCCATGGTCAGGATTACCATCAGCAAGCTGATCAACAGTGTTATCTGCACTTCGTTGACCGAGGCGCGCACCGTGGGTGTGCCGTCGTAATAGGGCGTTATGGTGGTGCCGGGAGGCAGCAGCGCACGCAGCGCAGGTAGCGCAGCATGAACTTCATCCACCGTACTGATGACGTTGGCGTCGGGAAACTTGAGAATGTCGATGCCAATCGACGGTTTGCCGTTGAACCAGGCGGCCTGGTAAGGATCTTCGGCACCTTCATACACATGTGCTACGTCGCGCAGGTGAACCGGGACACCGTTCTGTACGGCCACGACCAGGTCGGCAAACTCTTCGGCTGTATGCAGCTGGTCGTTAGCGGTCACCATCATGGTGGTCCTGCCGTTGTCCAGGGTGCCCAGCGGTGAGATCACATTGGCGGCGCGCAGGGCGTTGCGCAGCTTGTTCGGGGTCAGGCCCATCGCGCTCAGGGCAGACAGGTTCACATCGACACGAATGGCCGGCTGCGCGCTGCCCGACACATCCACCGAAGCCACGCCATTGAGCTGGCTGAGGCGCGGTTTGAGTAGTGTATTGGCGCGATCGAACAACTCGGACAAAGGCTCGGTATCGGAGGTCAGAGCCAGCTGGATGATCGGGTCATCGTTGGGGTTGGCCTTGCGGTAACTGGGGGGTGCCACCAGGCCCGAGGGTAGATCCGAAGCCGCAGCGTTGATGGCGGCCTGCACTTCACGCGCAGCCACATTGAGATCGACATTGCTGTTGAACATCAAGAAGATGAAGCTGCCGCCTTCGGAGCTGAATGAACGCATGGTGCTGACACCGGGCACCTGGCCCAGGTGTCGTTCCAGTGGTGCGGCCACGGTCGAAGCCATGGTGCTGGCATTGGCACCGGGTTGGCTGGCGGTGACGAAAATGGCCGGAAACGACAACTGCGGCAGGGCGCTGATGCCCAACATCGAATAACAGATGATGCCCAGCACCAACAGCCCGGTCGCGAGCAGCGAGGTGCCGATGGGACGACGGATGAACGGGCCGGAGATGTTCATGGGTATCTGTGATTGACCATGGCGCTACTCGGCAAATCCCATCTCCATCCTGGCCTTCCCCTTGAAGGGGAGGAGATTGAAATCACGAGTTCAGGCCGCTTTGAAGCCCTCCCTTTCAAGGGGAGGGTTTGGGTGGGGATGGGTTTGCTCTGAATGTTCACGCCTTAAGCTTTCGCGTGCGTCAGAACATGTTGTGAGCGGCGCTCCTGGATCCACTCCGAGAAGCGCTCCAGGTACAGATAGATCACGGGGGTTGTGTAGAGCGTAACCAGCTGTGACAGCAACAGGCCACCGACGATGGCGATGCCCAGGGGACGGCGCAGTTCGGACCCGATGCCCGTGCCCAATGCGAGCGGCAGGGCGCCGAACAGCGCGGCGAAGGTGGTCATCATGATTGGTCGGAAACGCAGCAGACAGGCTTGGCGTATGGCGTCGTGCGCAGATTTGCCCGAGCGTCGCGCCTCGATCGCGAAGTCGATCATCAGAATGGCATTCTTCTTGACGATGCCTATAAGCAGGATGATGCCGACGATGCCATCTACCGACAGGCTCATGCCGAACAGCATCAGCGCCAACAACGCACCGACGCCCGCCGGGGGCAGGGTGGAGATAATGGTCAGCGGATGGATGTAGCTTTCGTACAGTACGCCCAACACGATGTAGATCACGATGATGGCGGCCAGCAACAGCAAGACTTCGTCACCTACCGAGGCAGAGAACTCGGCCGCCTTGCCGACGAATCCGGCTTGTATCTGGGACGGCAAGTTCATGCGAGCCTCGACCTGGTTGATGGCCGTTACCGCTTCGGATAGCGAATAGCCTGGCGCCAGATTGAATGACAAGGTTACCGCCGGAAGCTGGTTCTGATGGCTTATCACCAGCGGCGCACTGGTCACGCGTGCGCTGGCCAGGGTCGACAGTGGTATGACCCCGCCGCCGCCGAGCTGGATGCCGGTATTGGCCTGCCCCACGCCAGTATTGGTCGACGAGTTGGATGAGCGCAACATGCCCAGGTCGGTGGCATTGCTGCCGGTCAGTGCGCCGCCGCCAGTACTGCGTACCGACAGATTATTGAGCAGATCGGCGCTGTTGCGGAAGCGTGGCGCGACTTCGAGTACCACGCGGTACTGGTTGAGCTGAGTGAAAATAGTCGATATTTGTCGTTGGCCGAAAGCATCGTAGAGAGTGTCGTCGATGGTTTGGATGGGTACGCCCAAACGGCTGGCCTGGGCGCGATCAATATCCAGATGCAGGGCAGTACCGTTGTCGGCCAGGTTGCTGTCGACGTCCATGATTTGCGGCACTTGCCTTAGTGCGGCCAACATTTTGCTGGCATAGATAGCCAGTTCGTCTCGGTTGAATGTCTTGCACCGGTTTGAGATACAGCGCGACGCCGGCGATGTTGTCATCAGCCCGCTGCAGACGCTGCATCACTTTGTCCAGTGAGTCGCGCTCACCGCGGTCCTTGAGCACGATGCTCAGCTGGCCCTGGCTCAGGGTCGGATTGATGGTGCCTGTGCCGATGAAAGCAGAAACGCCTGCCACTGCCGGGTCCTTGCGCAACACCTCGGAAACAGCACGGGTGCGTTCCTCCATGGCCTTGAAAGCAATGTTGTGATCAGCCTGGACAACCGCGGTGATCATGCCGGTGTCCTGTTCCGGCAGCAGGCCTTTGGGGATGGCGATGTACAAACCGATGGTGACCAGCACCGACAGAGTGGCCACGCCAATGGTCAAGCGTTGATGGTCCAGGACCCAATCCAGGCTGGTGGCGTAGAGCTCGACCGTACGTGACCACCAGGTGCGCCGTCCTTCGGCCGCGTGCCGCTCGTGGGCATCATCACCTTCTGGCAACTCGTCAGGGTTGAGCAGGTAGGCACACATCATCGGCGTCAAGGTCAGCGACACCACCATCGAGATGCTGACCGCGGCCGTCAGCACCCATGCAAACTCATGGAACAGGCGGCCGGTAACGCCGGGCATCAACAGCAGCGGAATGAATACGGCAATCAGTGACACGGTCAGCGACACCACCGTGAAACCGATCTCGCGCGCGCCAACTTCGGCCGCTTCGCGACCACTCATGCCTTTTTCGATGTAGCGCACGATATTTTCGATCATCACGATCGCATCGTCGACGACAAAACCGGTGGCGACCGCCAGCGCCATCAACGACAGGTTGTCCAGCGACATGCCAGTAAACGCCATGATGCCGAAGGTGCCCATCAGTGACAGTGGCACGGCGGTGGCCGGGATAATGGTGGCCCACAGGCGGCGCAAAAACACAAAGATGACCGCTATCACCAGGAACACCGTCAGAATCAGTGTGAACTGGACGTCGCGTACCGATGCACGGATGGTGACCGTACGGTCGGAAAATACGTCCAGATGCACATCGCTTGGCAACAAGGCCTTGAGCTGCGGGATGATGCGACGTATCTGCTCGACCGTATCGACGATGTTGGCCCCGGGCTGGCGGCGAATGTCCAGCAATACGGCGGGCTTGTCGTTGGCCCAGGCCGCAAGCTGGTCGTTCTCGACGCCGTCGATTACATCCGCCACATCTTTGAGTCGTACGGTGGCGCTACCGGTGTCCTTGATGATGGTGTCGGCATACTCGGCCGCGCTGGTGAGCTGGTCGTTGGTGTTGATGGTGTAAGACTGGGTGGCGCCGTTGAGGCTGCCCTTGGCAGCGTTGACGTTGGCCTGGGTCAGGGAACTGCGCACGTCTTCCAGCGTCAGGCCCAGATTGCTCAGTTTGGCCGGGTTGACCTGTACCCGAACGGCCGGGCGCACGTTGCCGGCAATCGACACCAGGCCAACGCCGGCAACCTGCGACAGCTTTTGCGCCAGAATTGAATCGGCGTAATTGTTGACATCTCGCAGGGGCCGGCTGTCGGACGTCATCACCAGGGTCATGATCGGCGCATCGGCCGGGTTGACCCGCTTGTACACAGGCGGATAAGGCAAGCCGCCCGGCAGACGCGCCGAACGCAAAGCCGACTGCACATCCTGGGCGGCGACATCGATGTCGCGGTCCATGTTGAACTGCAAGATGATGGTCGACAGTCCGGCCGAACTGTCCGAACTCATCATGTGGATGCCGGAGATCTGGCCCAGCTCGCGCTCAAGTGGCGTCGTGACCAGGGTTGCCACGGTTTCGGCATTGGCGCCCGGGTATTGGGTTGTAACTACCAGGCTGGGCGCGTCAATTTCCGGCAGTGCCGACACGGGTAGCTGACGATAGCCAAGAATACCCAGTAACAACACCGCCAGCATCAGCAGCGAGGTGGCGATCGGGCGGCGGATGAAGACACTGGAAAAACCCACGCGTCCGTTATCCTGGTCGTGTTGCTTGGCCATGCTAGTCCTGATGTGCGCCGCCGGGCTGACAGCGCCGAAAAATTAGTGGCGGCCGCGGCCGCCGGAGCTCTTGGCAGCCTTGTCCATCTCTGCCTTGGTCGGTGCGGCGGGAACCTCACCGGGCTTGAGTGGCTTGACCTTGCTGCCCGGCTTGAGTCGGAACATGCCTTCGGTCACTACCATGTCGCCGGCTTTCAGGCCGTTGTTGATGAGGCTATGGGCCTCATCGGCCTCGCCTCGGGTGGTGATCGGCTGCATGCTGACCGTATCGTCCTCACCCAACAAATAGACATATTCGCCATCAGGGCCGCGCTGTACCGCCTGAGTCGGGATCACCAGGCCGTTGTCGACGTCGCCAACCCGCAGGCGCACGTTGGCAAACTGGCCGGGCCACAGACTGTTGTCCTGATTGGGGAACTCGGCTTTCAGGCGGAACGTGCCGCTGCCGCTATCGATCTGGTTGTCGATGACGGTGAGTTTGCCGTCCTCGGCCAATACGTGGTTGTCGGCGCCGTCCAGCGCCGCGACTGGCAAATCATCCTTCGCGTGCGCCTTGCGCACCTGCTCCAGGTCCTTGGCCGGCAGGGCGAACAGCAGGTTGATCGGATGCACCTGGGTCAGCACCACGATGGAATCGCTGGTGGCAATCACGTTGCCCGGGTCAACCTGGCGCAGGCCAGCCAGCCCGGAGAAGGGCGCGCGTACCTTGGTGTAATCGAGTTTGAGCTTGGCATCGCGCGCGGTCGCAGCATCGGCAGCCACAGCCGCGGCGTACTGGTTGACTGTATTTTCGATCGTGGTCAGGTCCTGCTTGGAAATGTAGGACTTCTTGATCAGATCATTGCTGCGCTTGAGGTTGCTGCGCGCGGTGGCCAGTTGTGCGGCATCTTGTCTCTGCCGGGCCAGCGCCTGATCGTACTGTGCCTGATAGGTGCGCGGATCGATTTCAGCCAATATCTGACCTTCCTCTACATCCTTGCCTTCCTCGAAGTTCAGGCTCAGCAGCAGACCACCGACCTGTGGGCGCACATTGGCAGTGGTGCGTGCCTGTACGGTGCCCTGCGCAAACAGGTACACGGGCACATTTTTCTCTTCTACCGGCACGACTGTGACGGGTACGGGTTTGTTGTCTGCGCCGCCCATGGCTCCGCCCGGCCCGCTCTTGGCACCACTTTGGCCACCGAACATGCGGTAACCCAGCAGGGCGACAATAATTACGGCGACAACAATGAGTGCGATTTTCCAACGGGACATGCGAAGTTCCTGAACGACTGGGTGGCGCGACCAAACCACAGGCATAAGTGTCTGTGGTGTGTGATCGTAACGCTGAGATCAGGAATGTACTAGTAAAGAACCGTCAGGAAACGTGCCTTATGGCATGGGACCCCATGATCAAGCCCAGCTCAGGGTGACCAGGAGTTGCATGGGAACGGCTGCTCGAACCTGCCGTTCACGCGGTCGTTTTACGAGAATGCGAGACAACTACTCCTCGCTGGCAATGGTCGGCATACCGGCTTTCTTGGCCTGTGCGGAGGCACTGTGGCTCAGCGATAGACGCTTCATAAGCGGCAGCACGGCGATTGCGATGACGGTGCAGGCCAGGGCTGCGTAACCCAGTTTGTTGAACAGATTAGTGTAGATAGGCAGCGTTTCAAGCGGGTTGGTGATGTCGCGCGGCACGCTGGCATAGGTTGCCACCAAACCACCAAGGTACTGGGCCACGCCCGAGGCCACATAGTAGGCGCCCATCATGAAACCGCCCATGCGCGCCGGCACGTAGCGGGCAATCATGGCCAGGCCGAGACCGCTGATCAGCAATTCACCCAGCGAGATAGCACCGTAGCCCCACACCATCAGCCACGAGGAAACCATGCCCTGCTCATTGGCCATGTGCCCGGCGGCGCCGTAGATGAAGAATCCGGCGGCGACGATCACGAAGCCCAACGAAAACTTGGCTGCTACCGACATATCCTTGCCGGATTTGCCGGCACGAGTGTAGGTCCAGGCCAGGATCGGGCTGAGGATGAAGATCCAGATCGGATTGAAGGCCTGAAACTGCGCCGGTGCCCAATTCCACAAATGCATGCCGAACAGGTTGAAGGCCGGATCCACGTTGCGCAAAGCAAACAGGTTCAGCGAGGTGGACATTTGCTGGTAGAAAATGAAGTAGAAGATGGTTTGCACCGTAAGCACCAGCGCCGCGATCAGACCGGCGCGCTCGCTGCGTTCGCCGATGGCGATCAGATAGGCGAAGATACCGACGACGACAATGGCCGCTGCGTAGACGAATGCGCGTGCGACGCCTTCATGTTGCAGGATATAGGCCGACAAAAACACCGTGACCACACCACCGAGCAGGACCAGCAGCAGTTTGCCCAGATGCAATGGGTGCTTGTCGGGCTCAGAACCGATATGCGACATGTACTGTCGCATGGCCATATAGTTGATCAGTCCGAGAACCAGACCGACAGAACACACCGCAAACGCCACGTGCCAGCCCAGCTCATTGCCGTATGTCAGGTTGACGTAGTCTTTGAGTTTAGGCGTCAACAGCTGCGAGAACATCGCGCCCAGGTTGACCGCCATATAGTAAATCGTGAAGGCGCTGTCGATGCGCGACTCGTCCCCTTCGTAGATCTTGCGCACCAGGTTGCCGGCGTTGGCTTTGAACAGGCCGTTGCCGACCACGATCACGCCCAGGGCGATGAACAGGAAAGACACGCTTTCAGTGGGCACGACCATCAGCGCGTAGCCGATGGCCAGGATTACCGCGCCCAGCAGCATGGTGCGCCGGGTACCGAGAATTTTGTCGCCAATCCAGCCGCCGATTGCCGGGGCCACGTAAATCAGGGCAGCCGCCGCGCCCCATACCAGGGTCGCGCGCTCGTCGGAGAAACCCAGTCGCTGGACCATGTAATACACGATCAGCGCTTGCATGCCGTAATAGCCGAAGCGCTCCCACATCTCGATGAGGAAAATCGTACTGAAAGAGCGGGTCTTGGACACAGACACTGGCGAACTATTCATGCGATCTCCTGCGGAGGGGGCTGGGGCGTTGCGCTGCAATCAAGTCATTGTTGAAGCAATGAACGGACTATGAACGCCACGAGAATCGGCAAAGAATACTCTAATCTTGGGTCTGTTGGAAAACAGAAGAAACAAGCCTTCCCTTCAAGGAGAGTGTTGGGCTTTTACAAAGTCCCCCCTTGAAAGGGGAGGAGCCAAGCACGCCGTGCGTCACCCTGAACGGGGAGGAGTGGCTCAGGTTGGTCGCCAACGGGTCGTTTCCCCGAGGTGGCGCGACCCATTCATGCGTTATCCTTGCCGAATGCAAGCCTATCTCGACCTGCTAAAACACGTGCTGGAACACGGCACCGAAAAATCCGACCGTACCGGTACCGGCACGCGCAGCGTGTTCGGTTACCAGATGCGCTATGACCTGGCTGCCGGTTTTCCGTTGGTGACCACCAAGAAGCTGCATCTGAAGTCCATCATCCACGAGTTGCTCTGGTTCCTGCGTGGTGACACGAACATCGCCTACCTCAAGGAGCATGGCGTCCGCATCTGGGACGAGTGGGCGGACGAGAAGGGTGATTTGGGGCCGGTATATGGCCGGCAATGGCGTGCCTGGCGTGGCGCCGATGGGAGCACCCACGATCAGATGACTTGGCTGGTTGACGAGATTCGACGCAATCCGGATTCGCGCCGACTGGTCGTCAGCGCATGGAACGTCGGCGAGCTGGACGCCATGGCGCTGATGCCCTGCCATTGTCTGTTTCAGTTCTACATCGCAGACGGCAAGCTGAGCTGCCAGCTCTACCAGCGCTCTGGCGACATTTTCCTGGGCGTGCCCTTCAACATCGCAAGCTACGCCCTGCTGACCCACATGGTGGCGCAGGTTTGCAATTTGGAAGTAGGCGACTTCGTACACACTCTGGGTGACGCCCATTTGTATTCCAACCATCTAGATCAGACCCGCGAGCAGCTTTCTCGCGTACCGCGCGGTGCTCCGCAACTGCGGCTCAACCCGGATGTGACCTCTCTGTTCGATTTCGGCTTTGACGATATCGCAATCGAAAATTACGATCCGCATCCGGCTATTCGTGCGCCGGTGGCCGTATAACCCATGGCGGTGCATCTGGTTGCCGCCATCGACCGCAATCGGGCCATTGGCCGCGATAACGTCATGCCTTGGCATTTGTCCGACGACTTCCGTCATTTCAAAGCCCTGACGCTGGGCAGGCCCGTGCTGATGGGCCGCAAGACCGCGCTGAGCATCGGCAAGGCTCTGCCGGGTCGACCGAACCTGGTACTCAGCCGCCGTGGCGAGGCGCCCTTTGTCGGGCAGGTGACAGTGCGCTCACTGGATGAGGCACTGGCACAGGCTGGCAATGCCGAGCTGATGGTGATCGGCGGCGGTGAGATCTATGCCCAGACCCTGCCGCTGGCACACGTCCTGCATCTGACCGAAGTCGATACAGTCATCCAAGCGCCCGACACCTGGTTCCCCGATTTCGACACGGCACAGTGGCTGGAAGCGACACGCCAGCATCACCCAGCCGACGAGCGCCACGCGCACGCCTTCGACTGGGTCGACTATGTGCGTGCGACATAAGTGACTACGGTTAAAGCAGATATCCTTCAGGTCGTCGCCGGCGTGTTGTACCGGAGCGATGGCAAGGTATTGCTGACGCAGCGCCCGCAAGGCTGCCATTTGGCTGGCATGTGGGAGTTTCCCGGCGGCAAGTGCGAGCCGAATGAGAGCCCCGAAGCCGCTCTATCCCGCGAGTTGCGCGAAGAACTCGGCATACGGATAGTCACCTCCGCTGCGCTGATTACAGTGCCCTGGGACTATCCCGAGCGCAGCATCAGCCTCATGGCGTTCGATGTACAACGCTGGGAAGGCGAACCGCAGTCATGCGAAGACCAGGCTTTGCGCTGGCAGCATCCCGATACCATCGAGGCCGACGAGCTAGCCCCTGCAGACGGGCCCATTCTGGCCGCTTTGATCGCGAAGTAGGCGCTGCCTGTCGCCGTGACGCGGGCTTTGCGCGATCATCTCGCGGGCATGGTCGCTCCCACACTCGACTTGCTGCAGGCTCGCGTGAGCTCAGGTGTCTTCGTGGTAGGGCTTCTCGCGCAGCCAACGAGTAGCAATCCACTTCTCGCCGCGTTCGACTGGCAAGCCGGCGTGCAGGGCGGACTTGTCACCCGTTTCGTAGGCGAAGTACACGGCGCTACCGCGGTGTGCGGCCACGGTCAGGCCTGCATGCGGGAAGTGTGTGCCACCGCCAGCTTCGGGCGTGTTGAGATACATGATAAAACTGGCGATGCGTTGACCGCCGACGCGGGTGATGGGGGCGTAGCTGGGTAGCGCCGGATCAAACCAGTCCTGGTGCGGATGGTATTGCTGACCAGGCTGGTAGTGGAGGATCTGCAGGGCTTCGCCGTGCGCGACCGGCAGATCCACCAGCTTTGCGATGCGGTGTTCGATAGCCTGGATCAGCGGTGTCTCGGCGATGTCAAAGAACATGCCGCTGCTGGTACGCGCGGCGTCAACCTGCTGCCTGCCGCTTGCATCGACCGTCAACGCACGCTCCAGGCGCGGCCGGGCCAGCTCGATCAGCGCGTCGCATTCGTCAGCATCGAGTACGCCGTGCAGCACCCGCACGATCGGTGCGTGCAAACTGCTGCTGACCGTAATGCGGCGACCATCGACCTCCATCCCCGGCGCTTCGGGCGGGCGTGTACGCAGGCCATCCTTTTTCCCGGAGGCCTGTTTCGATTTAGCCCGCGGCTCGACCTCGACATCCAGCGCAATGGCTGGGCGATCAAGCACCTTGGCCAGAATTTGCCTGCTTTGGCGTGGCGCGTAACCAGCTTCCTGCATCATGTCGAGAATGGCGGGAACGTCGTGGCCACTGCGACCCATGGTGACGATCCACTGCCGTAGCTTGTCCTGAATCTGCATAGTGTTGCCGGCGTTGCGGCTTGCCTATTTCAATTGCTGCCAAAGGAAATTGTAGGCCAAGGCGTGCATGTGAGCCGTCTGCTTGTTGTCCGCGCCCGCGCCATGACCCCCTTCGGTGTTCTCGTAAAACCACACGTTCTTGTAGGCCATGTGTTGCATGCGTGCAGCCATCTTGCGCGCCTGGGCCGGGCCTACGCGGTCATCACTGGTGGCGGTGTAGAACAATACGGGCGGGTAGTCCTGCCCCGATTTGACGAGCTGATAGGGTGAGAATTTCTTGATGAATGCCCATTGTTCCGGATCATCCGGATTGCCGTACTCACCGATCCACGAGGCGCCCGCGTCCAGGTAGATGTAGCGTTTCATGTCCAGCAGCGGGATTTCGCAAACGATGGCGCCGAACAGCTCGGGATAGCTGACCAGCATGTTGCCCATCAGCAGGCCGCCATTGCTGCCGCCTTCGGTACCCAGATGCGCCGGGGAAGTGACGTTGCGTTCGATCAGATCGCGTGCCACGGCGGCAAAGTCTTCGTAAGCGCGTGGGCGATCGGCCTTCAATGCTGCCTTGTGCCAGCGCGGACCGTACTCGCCGCCGCCACGGATGTTGGCGATCACGTACACACCGCCACGCTCCAGCCAGGCGCGTCCGACGCTGCCCGAATAATTGGGCAGCAATGAAACCTCGAAGCCACCGTAACCGTACAGCAGCGTGCGGTTGGAGCCGTCCAGTTTTATGCCTTTGGGGGCGATTTCGAAGTAGGGCACCTCGGTGCCGTCCTTGGAGGTGACAAAGTGCTGGTTGACGTCGAACTTCGAGGCATCAAAGAACGACGGTGCCTGCTTGATGTTCTCGGCTTTCGATTGGCCGATGACACCCCGTTCGAGCGTCGCTGGAGTCAGAAAGCCGCTGACATTGAGCCAGTAGGCGTCGCTGACATCGGGGTTGGTACCGATTACGGTAACGGTGCTCAGTGCGGGTGCGCCGGCCAGGGGCTCACGTGCCCAGCTTCCATCGGCCTTCGGGGTGAGCACCTCGAGCTGGCTCTGCACATCCTTGAGGGTGGTCAGG
>CAJDWN010000010.1_pt1 | contig 19336 bp, 13 predicted proteins | sample 7391581 | NCBI WGS metagenome assembly CAJDWN01 (sample SAMEA7055736, study PRJEB34461) | soil metagenome | biome: terrestrial ecosystem; feature: Peninsula; material: soil | place: Antarctica | collected 2016 | reverse complement strand
TGGCGATGGCGGTGTCGCGTGACGATACCTCACGCAAAGCGCAACTTGCTGCTGCCGGTGAGTTACTCGATAGCGACGCCGCGCAGCAAGTGCGTGCTTTTGCCGACACCCTGCTTGATCTGCACCCGCTGTTGCGCCTTCCGCTGGCGGCACTGGCCTTTCCTGCGCTGCGGCGATTGCCCAGACCGAAGCTGAAACAGCTGATAAATCAGCTGGAAAAAGTGATCGACGCTGATGGCAAGGTGGAACTGGATGAATATTGTCTGGCCAAGCTGGTGCAGGTGCAGGTGATCGATGCGCTGGACCCGGCCGCCGCCTTTGCACAGGGCCGACGACGGCTCAGTGGCTGTATGGATGAAATGCGCGATCTGTTTGCGCTGGTTGCGCGCTACGGCAATGAAGATTCGGATGCGGCAAGGCGTGCGTTCATGGCGGCGTGCGAGGAAGCTGTGCCGGGCAAAAGTTTTAACTACGCATGGCCCGAGGACTGGCAGCAAGCACTGGACGACGCGCTGGCATGTCTGGATCGTATTTCACCGGCTGGCAAAGAATTGGTTGTGCGCGGTTTGACTCGTGCGGTTAGCGATGACGGGCAAGTGACGATCGCCGAATCGGAACTGCTACGGGTGGTATGCGCAGCACTGCATTGTCCGCTACCACCGATGTTGCAGACGCCTAACCAGAACGCTGCAGATCCGGCATACGGATCGTAGCCGGGTTGAGGCGGCCCATGGATATGTTGTGGCGATTACATGTTGCGATTCGGTGCCAGGGAACGCGATTGTCTACCGTGTTTGCACAATGACAATGGTTTGTTTTTCGGCTTCCGCGGCACCCGACGGAGCATGATCCATGCCTGTGATCGATACGACCGAGGTCAGCAAGGCGCCCCCGCGACGACGTGAGCGCAGTGCACTGCTGCTGTCGTCGGCAGCGTTTTTTCTGGTGCTGTGTTCGTATTACATCATCCGCCCGGTACGCGATCAGTTGAGCGGTGCCACCGGTTCGACCGCTCTGCCACTGTTCTATTCGGGTGTCTTTGTCGCCATGCTGGCGCTTACGCCGTTTTTCGGATATCTGGTGTCGCGTTTTCCGCGCCGGCGCCTGATAGCGATCTGCTACAGCTTCTTTATCATTTGCTTGTTGTTGTTTGTGCCTGCTTTCATGGTGCAGGACCAGATTGGTGCAAAACGTCTGGGGATCATATTTTTTACTTGGGTCAGCATCTTCAACTTGTTCGTGGTGTCGCTGTTCTGGAGCCTGATGGCGGATCTGTTCGATAACGATCAGTCGAACAGGCTATTCCCGCTGATCGGCATCGGCGGCACCCTGGGGGCCTTGGTCGGCCCACTGCTGACTACGGCGCTGGTCGGAACGATCGGCGTGGCGCCGTTGCTGGTGGTGTCGGCAGTAGTGTTGAGCCTGTCCATGGTGATCTTGCTGTATCTGTCCTTGCGTAGTGGCGCCGGTGCCGCACCCGCCGAGCCGATTGGTGGCTCGATTCTGGCGGGCGTCAAACAAGCCTTCACCCAACCCTTCATACGGCTGATGGCGATACTGATGTTGCTGTCCGACGGCATCGGTACGGTCGCTTACGCGCTGCTGGCCGACTACACCAAGGACCATATAGTGGGCGCGGTGGCGCGTACGTTGATGATTGCCGAAGCCGGCAACGTGCTGCTTTTCATACTATTGGCCGTCTTCGCGGTGCATACCTTGCCGTTGCCATGGTTCGATTGGAGCAACGCCGCCTTGATCAGCGTTGGCATACCGGTGATCGCCCTGGTCATGGTGGGTACGAGAGGCCTGGCGTATGGCGTGATCGTCCCGGCCAGCAATACCCTGTACACGCGTGCGGCGCGTGAAGCGCGCTACAAGGGCAAGAATTTTGTTGACACCGCCGTGTGGCGCTTTGGTGACGTGCTCGTGACCACTTCTTTGAGCAGCCTCAAGGCGATCGGTGCCGGCATCCCCCTGCTGGCCACGATCAGCGCCACCGCCGCCGTCGCCGCCGGCATAGTCGGCTGGCGCGCCGGCCACTCCCCCGACCTCGAACCTCCCCGAAGCAAACCAACCCCCTGAGTCAGGGGGCGATCCGCGCGCAGCGCGGATGGGGGTGTGGGGCGCATGTTGGGGCCCGAAACTTTGCGTAGCAAAGTCTTTGGGGGAAGCTCATGCGCAGCATGACTTCCACACCCCTGAGTCAGGGGGCGATCCGCGCGTAGCGCGGATGGGGGTGTGGGGGCGATGTTGGGACCCACAACTTTGCGTAGCAAAGTCTTTGGGGATTGCCATGCGCAGCATGGCAGTCAGCGGCTGGCGCGCCGGCCACTCCCCCGACCTGGAGCCTGCACAGCGCGCTGGTGTTGAATCGGATGCGTGACATTCATCAAGCCATGATCTATCCCGAATACGACGCAGGATGCTGCTGAGCACAGCGAAGCGCATCGTCGTGGATTTCGAGATTACGCGGTGCGTTGTTGGCGCCAATCGGGTGATCAAATGTCTTTGCTTAATCAGATCCTTTCGGCTTCCCAGAGGGATCGTCGCCAGCAGACGAAGCCTTCCCGGCATCTTCGGCAACTCGCGATTGCGTGCTCGGCGCTGATGGCATTAACGCCGCAAGCTTGCCGCGCATATGCAACCAGGTGGCGTTGGCCATATTCTGGTCGAGTTGGGCCGCGTCGCCGGCTTCTGGCTTGGGTGCGTCGGGGGCACGCGTCAGGTGCGCGAGTTCGGGCGCCACAGCTTCGGTAAGCTGGAACCACGGATCGTCATGGATCCCGGCGCGGTTCAGCAGCAGACCGGGCAGCGTCCAGGCTGCCAGCCCATGCAGTTCTTTCGGGGCTGCAGGCCGATTGGGTTCTACCAAAAGCCAGGGCACGGTCTGCATGAAAAATCCCTCGTCGTTGTTGAATCCATCGGCCTGGAAGGCTGGCACCAAGGCCGGCAGATGATCGCCGTAGAACATCAACAGCGTGGGTCGCTCGCGTTTGGCCAGCACGTCCGCGAGGCGACCAAGCTCATGATCGGCATGGCGGATGTGGTAAATGAAGTTTTGCAGGTTGGTGCGCGGCTGGCCCTCGATGTCCATGGGTATGCTGATGGCGTCACGTTCGGCGGTGTTGATGTCGGGGCTGTAGTCGTAAGGGCCGTGGGCCTCGATACTGATGGCAAAGATGAACTGCGGTGGGCCGTCGTCCTTGAGTTGGTGCAGGATCTCGTCGGTCATGTCCTTGTCGGATACATAGCGGCCGTCCTTGCGCACGTCGGCCGGGAAGTCTTGCATGGAGATGAAGTGCTGGAAGCCCAGTGCCTTGAAAGCCGCGCTGCGGTTCCAGAACTCGGGACGATTGGCATGTACGGCGGTTGTGGCATAACCATGGCGTGTCAAGGTGCGTACCAAGCTCGGAATCTTGCTCTGGGTGAATTGAATATATGGAAACTGTATGGCCGGGTAGTAGCGCAGGCTGATGCCCGTCAACACTTCGAACTCGGTGCGGATGGTGCCGCCACCGAAGGTTGGAATATGCACGCGGCCGTAGTCGCCGATCTGCTGCAGGCGCGTAAATTGTGGGATGAAGGCATCGGCATCGTAGCTTTTGAGCATGCCCGGATCGATGAACGATTCACTCTGGATGATGATGATGTCCGGCAGTGCCTGACTGGTGCCTTCAGCGAGTTTGGATTCGATCTGGGACTTGTATTGTGCAATCAACTGCTGCGCCCTGGCCGGATCCGGATCGGGCTGACGACTGCTGTAGCGCAGATTGAACAGACTGAGCATGGAAATCAGGCCGGTACTACGAGCCGTATTGCCGGCCGACCAGGGCTGCAGGCCCAGGCTGGAGCGATACACCGCGCTCCAGGCTGGTACGGCCATCATCAGGCTGCTGAGTAGAGCCACCACAGCGACACCCATACCGAGGCGGATCCACCAGCGTCTTGCCAGCGACGCCGGTTCACGCCAGATCAACAACAGAGTGATCAGCAGCGCAGCGATAGGGGCCAACCACAGCCAAAGTGAATGTGGCAGGTAACCCTTCAGCAGATGGCCACCGCTTTCAAGCTGGCCCAGCATGCTGAAATCCTGTGGCATCAGCGGCGTGGCCAGGTTCTTCACCTTGAGCATATTCACGCCGTAGATCAGCGCAGCCATCAACCACGCCAACCAGCTCGACAGCAGCAATCGCCGTGTCAACGCCAGAAACAGCACCGCCAGCAACAGAAAAGGCAGTGCATTAAGTAGGGGCTTCAGCGGTTCACTCCACAGGATCAGTGGTGTTACCGCCGGTGATGTATCCAGCAAAGAAACGCATTCAACAAGCGCAATCGCCAACACAACGCCCAACACCCAGGGTGCCCATCGCTGCCATGCTTTTTTCATGCGGGAACCGCTTCCAGTCTGCTGCATACCGATGATCCGGATAAACAATCACCCAATGTAACGCAGTCATCCCGGTACTTTCCTGAACAGGTGTCGCCGGGTAAATGTTGCACTGCAGCGTGGCAAAAGCTAAAGATTGCGTTAAAAAGGTGTTTCAGCGCCCGAGCGGCGCCGGGGAGGTCGGCCCGTCTGGAACATCAGACGGGCCGTTTTTGTTTCCGGATCAGCGTGGACGCTCAGCTATGCTGCATCGTTCACCCTGAGCCCCTTTGGCAAGCTCAGCCCAGGCATCGGCTCGAAAGGCCGTACGCGGGAGCGGCCATGGGCAGCCGCAGCTTTGAGAGGCCGGGGAATCAAAGAGTAATGGTCCTTCGACTTCGCTGCGCTACGCTCAGGACGAACAGTTTTTGCGGTCCTGCGCCAATCGAACTTTGCCCCGCTGGCTCTCGATTCCAGAATCCGTAAATCAGTTGTCGAAATACATCTTCATCATGGGGCAGGCCGCGACGGCACGCTCGGCCAACGCCAACTTGATCTTGTCGCTCGCGCTGACGGTGTCGTCGGATGTGGCCGCGGTGCTCAGGGCATCAATGGCGCCGGCTTTGACACTGGCGCTGTCGGAGCCTTGCGCTTGCGCGGCACGCTTGAGGCCACCGACCGACATGGTCAACGAGCTCAGCTGCGTCGCCATGCTCGTCATGAATTTGTTGCAAGTCATCGAGCCAGCATCAACCTGGTCCAGCAGTACATTGAAGTATTTCACCGGAATGTCGTAGTTGCATTGCGCGACCGCCTTGCGCGCGTCGTCGCTCTCGTCAATGATCAGCGATCCTTTGACTTTGGCGCAGGCCATGGCAGGGTTCTCGCCGGCCTTGGCCTTGGCCCAGGCGTTTTCCAATTCAGTATTGGCCGTTGTAGATTCGGTTTTTGCCGTAGCAGCGTCGTCGGATGACGATGTAGTACAGGCGCTGAGCAGGCCCAGACTCAAGAGCAGGGCAATGGCGATGTGTTTTGGGAGCATGAGGTGTCCTCGGTTCGGTTGAAAGTGGATGAACGCTGCGCTAGTGCGCGCCGTGCTGGAAAAGCTACCCGTGTCAGCCAAGTGTGCCAGAAGCGTGCTCGGAAGGCAGACCAGCGGCAGAAGATTTGCAGTGTCGGGTGCCTTTCCCACTCGTTTCGTTGAATTGCGCCAGATTGCTTGCATGCCTGATTTCGTAATCGAACTTGCACGTGCACCCCGGCGCTGAGGTTATGCTGTGCGCGATGAGTGCAAACCTTCAATCTGGATTGGATGCGTGGCTGGAGGACCGCTGGGACACGCTGCGCCAGTGTGCCGCGGCGACCGAGGTGGCGATTGTCAGCGCTGATCAGGCGCTCGAGTCGTGGCGAAAGGTGCTGCTGGCCAGTGATTTCGGATTTGATGTCCTGCGTCGCCAGCCTGAGCTGCTGTCAGAATCTGCGTGGCAGATGTTCAATGCCGATCGTGGTGAGATGAACGCACGCGTCACCCGTGCCGTAGCCGGCATTGATGCGGAAGTGGGCTTCATGACGGCGCTACGACGTGTGCGGCACCGCGAGGCACTCAGGCTGATATTCCGCAGCGTCAACCGGCTTGACGATGTGGTGGGCACCCTGCATGCCACCACGGATCTGTACGTGGCACTGTTACGTGCTGCGCTCGACTTTGCCCGTGAAACGATGCGTGCGCGCCATGGCGTGGCTCGTTCCAGCGATGGCGATGAACAGCAGCTTGTCGTGATCGGCATGGGCAAGCTTGGCGGTGGCGAGCTCAATTTCTCGTCTGATATCGACCTGATCCTGGCCTATCCGGAGCCCGGCGAAAGTGATGGACCACGGGTACTGGAAAACGAGGACTATTTCGTGCGTTTGGGGCACCAGCTTGTGCGGCTGCTGGCGGAGCCCGGGCCAGACGGCATCGTGGCGCGCGTGGATCTGCGTCTGCGCCCATTCGGCCGTTCCGGGCGCCTGGCGCTGCCGTTTGCAGCCATGGAGCAGTATTACCAGCGCGAAGGACGGGACTGGGAACGCTATGCCTGGATAAAGGCGGCGCCCGTGGCCGGTGATGCTGCTGCGGGTGCGCAATTGCTGGAGTTGTTGCGGCCGTTCGTATATCGAAAATACCTTGATTACAGCGCTTTCTCCGGCCTGCGCAAGCTGAAAGCGCTGATTGCCGCGCAAGTCGCGCGCGAGGACTTGTCCGACAATCTCAAACACGGGCCAGGCGGCATTCGCGAGGTCGAATTCTGCGTACAACTGCTGCAGATGATCCGCGGCGGGCGCGAACTGGACCTGCGCGTGCGCGGTTTGTTGCCGGCGCTTGAGGTGTGCCGAGATCGCGGACTGATCGAGGAAGACACTGCACACGATCTGCGCGACGCCTACCTGTTTCTACGCGCGGCGGAAAACGCGGTGCAGATGTTGGCCGACCAGCAAACTCACGACATCCCCGACGATGAGCGCGCACGTCTTCGTATTGCTTTATCGTTGGGGTTTGCCGACTGGCCGGCGATGCTTGCCAAGCTGCACGCGCATCGTGAGTTTGTGCAAGCCGTCTTTGCCGATCTGCTGTTGCCCTATGCCGAAGGCGAGGAACCTGAGGGTGATGAGCGGGACATCAGTTTGTGGCAGGCAGCACGCCAGGACGATCTGAAGGCTGAAACTGTGGCTGCGCGGGGCTTCGAACCTGGAGATCAGGGCCGCCGTGCGCTGTTGTCGGTCGCTCGATCGGCGCAAGTACGGATGATGTCGGCGCGATCGGCCGAACGGCTGGACCGGCTGATGCCGCACCTGATCGGTGCTGCGCGCCAGACCTCGGCGCCGCTGCGCTGCCTGGAACGGCTGACTCAATTGGTACAAACGGTGGCCCGTCGTTCGTCCTACCTGACTTTGCTTGAAGAACAACCGGCGGCGCGACGGCATCTGGCCGAAGTGTTTGCCGACAGTGCGCTCTTGGCTGAACGCATCATCGACCAGCCGATTTTGCTGGACGACGTACTGGACCCACGCATTGAGCAGCTGCCCCTGACCCGGTACACCATTGCCGACGAGATCAGCCATGCACTGGACAGCCTGGATGAACGCCATTCCGAGGCCGATCTGGAACGGCTCAATGAGACGCGGGCAAGCCTGGCTTTCCGTTTGAGTCTGGCGTTCCGTGATGGCCAGGCATCGGCACCGGCCATCGCGCGGCGTTTGGGCGCATTGGCCGAGGCGGTAGTGGCCGAGGTGTTGGAGCTGGCTCGGCGCGAGCTGGTTGCCCGACACGGCAAGCTGCCCAACGGCGGACCCGGTGATGGCTTCGCAGTTATCGCTTATGGCTCGTTGGGTGGGGGTGAATTGGGTTTCGCGTCGGATCTTGATCTGGTGTTTGTCTATGATGACGCGCGTGTGGGGCAAAACAGCGACGGTGAACGGCCGCTGGAAGCTGTGCGTTGGTATCAACGCCTGGCACAGCGTGTGGTGCATTGGCTGACCACACTGCAGCGTGGTGGCCGGCTGTATGAGATTGATACCCGACTGCGGCCCGATGGCTCCAAAGGCATGCTGGTGACCAGTCTGGGCGGCTTTGTTGACTACCAACAAAAGCGCGCCTGGATTTGGGAGCATCAGGCTTTGGTGCGTGCACGTGCGGTGGCCGGCGATGCGAACCTGATGCAGCGATTTGCGCAATGGCGCGAGGTGGTGCTGGCGAGGCAACGTGACCCAGCTCAGGTGAGTCTGGAAGTCAGCCGCATGCGGCAGCGCTGGCGACGTGAGCGTGATCGCTCCGATGCCGATCAAATCGACTTGAAGCAGGGGCAGGGCGCCTTGCTGGATCTCGAGTTTCTATTACAGATTCTGGTGTTGTCCTGGGCGCACGCCCATCCGGGCCTGCTTGCCAGCGGCAATACCGACCGGCTGATTGAAGCGGTGGGCGAAGCCGGCTTGCTGAGCAAGGAACAGTGCCGCTTGCTCAGTGAAGCTCATACAGAATTGCTTGCGCGTGCCCTGCGTTGCGCCATGGACAAGCGCCCACGCGTGGTCAAGCGTGATCCGGATCTTGAGCCGCATCTGCATGCCATTGCCACCATTGCCGAACAGCACGGCCTGGACCCGCACCCGCCCGCAGACCCGCACGCCACCGCAGGTTCCGTCAACCCGACGTAGGCCGGGTTGACGAGCTTGCGGACCTATGCGTTCACCGCTCCCGAGTCCCGGGTCCCGAGCCCCGAGTCCCGGCCTCAGAAAAATGGGCCCGCATCCGACGCAATAACTCGCTTGCCACCTCACGCGTTTCGCGCAGTGGTTGCTCGGCGGCAGCAGCCGGTTCGGCCAGGTCATGCAACCAGCCACCATCGCGCATGGCACGGTGGAAGTTTGCCAAATGTGTGGGCAGGTTGGAGTCGGACAAAGTGTGCACCGGTGCGCCGCTGGCGGCGCTTTCGGACAGCATGTTGACCGAGTCGGGCGTCACCACGATGCGATCGGCCCAGGCCAAATGGCCCGGGTAAGGGTTGTCGCCGTCGGCCATGCTCAGCCACGCATGTCTGACATGCGGGGCCAATGCCTGGCGCAGTGACTCGGCAAATTCCGGAGGCGTACGTGGCGAGGCACACAGCAGCACACTGCCGGTATCGGCCAGATGTGCGGTTACGCCATACACCAGTGCCTGCAGCAGTGAGGTGTCAAAGCTCACGCCCCGCCGTGGTCCGCCCAGCAACAGGGTGACGCGGGGTTGTGGCAGATCAGCGAGAAATGAAAAATCTGAGCGCGCCCGCGCAAGCCACCCTGAATCGACTGGATTGAGCGAGCCGATGGGCGTGATGACATTGCCGCCGCGCACGCCGTCATGTTGCGGCGCGATCAGCAGGTTCCAGTGTTTGCTGTTGATACGGGGATCGAGGATCTGCACGCAGAAGCTGTTATGCCCGGCCTGACGACGCAGCCAACGCGTCACCCAGGCGGCCTGGCGCCCGCAGCCGATCACCAGACGCGGCCAGGGTGGCTTGCTGGGAAGTTGGGTGCTGTTGCGTTGCGCCAGTCCGGCCAGTCGCGGCATTCGAGGTGCCAGTTGCGCCCAGGGCGCACGCAGATCCGTCTGTACTTCAGCGGCCGACATGCCGGCCGCCTGCGCCAGAGCCCGTGCCTGGCGCAGGTTGCCGAGTCGGCCATCGGTAACGATCAGTACATCGGTCACGGTTCAGTTCACTTCACATTGGGGCTGATGTCGATATCCTGAATGCTGGCACAAAGCTGGTATCCGTCAAGCCATACATTCGTTCATGTCAAAGGAGAGCTCCATGCACCATCTTGTTCCTAGCACCGCTATTGCGGTGGCCGCCCTGATGCTGACCAGCGTGAGCGTTCAGGCCACACCGGTTACCTATACCATGGATCCCGGCCACACCGTCATCGTGGCTACCTGGAATCATTTCGGATTCTCCAAGCCCAGTGCGATGTTTGACCAAGCGGCTGGCACGTTGACCTATGATCCGGACCATCCGGAAAAATCGTCGGTGCAAGTGACCATTCCGGTATCCAGCATCCACACTACCTCGGACAAGCTGGACGCGCACCTCCAGGAAGCTGACTTTTTCGAGACGAAGAAGTGGCCGGATATCCACTTCAAGAGCACCAAGGTTGTCACCGGCGCGACACCAGAAACGCTCAAGGTGACCGGGGACCTGAGTATCCACGGTGAAACCCATCCGATTACCTTGGACGTCACCATCAACAAGGTCGGCACACAGCCTGCGCTCAAAGCCAAGGCGGCGGGGTTCAGTGCCACCGCCAAGCTCAAACGCTCAGACTTCGGCATCGGGCTGTACACCCCCATGGTCAGCGATGAAATTGACCTGGTGATCACTACCGAGGCTATTGAGAGCAAAGCCTGGAGTGCGATGCAGAGCAAGGCTGAGTAAGCTCAACCGGCAATCCCGAGCAACCCCCTCTCAGTCTCCCCCTGCCAACAGGGGGAGAACTTGAAGACAATCAGTTCATCGGCAAGATCCGACTCCCTCCCCCACGAAAGGTGGGGGAGGGTTGGAGTGGGGGCTCAGGTTCCGCTCTCGAGGCAAGCCCGAACAACCCTCTCTCGGTGTCCCTCTGCTCGCAAGGGAGAGAAACTATGCGAGAGCTACTGTTTGACGCCGGCGTCCTTGAGCTTTTCCAGGCCTTTGAGGTCAACACTGGCAACGGCACGCTTGAGGTCTTCGAAGCTGTCGGCATCGCCATTGGCTTCGACCTTGAAACGGCTACCGATGACCACGGAGTATTTGCCGCGGTTGGATCTGCTGTCCCATTTTTCTTCGAACATCTGGCCATTCTTGCTGTAAGTGCGTTCGAAGCCGTTCTCGGTCTGCTTCTCCGACTCGCGGCCGAACATACCGGCCATTCCCAGCACCGCCTTGGCGCCGCCGGTATCCATAATCTCCAGCTTCAGTTGCTGCCGCTTGTCAGCATCTTTGTCGCTGCTATACGCCGCATTGGCCTGTGCAATCTGCATGCCCATGGTGTTGTTGCGCTCCGCGGACAGGCTGGTGCGTTTGAGGCCGTTGACTGATTCGGGCAGGAAAGACTTGATCTGTTCGGTTGACAGGGCTTCGACCGGTCCCTTGCTGCCGGACATGGCGGCCATCATCGTGCCCAAGGCTTCGCTGCTGGTTTCGCTGTCACCGGACTTCTGCGCCGCTTCCATTTTCTTGCCGGCTTCCTGCATGCGCTCGGACATGGCCTGAAGCTTGCCCATCCGGCTATCCGGGTCGACGGTGACCGTCGAACTGCTGCTGGATCCGGTGAGGCCACCGTGGCGAGCCATGCTACTCGTAGCGAACATGCCGCCCAGAATCAGCGACATGATCCAGCCCAGTACGATGGTGATGATGATTGTGACGGCGGTATAGCCGCCGGCTTTGTCTTTCGGGCACTTCATCGTGTGCGGGAGGCCTAGGTACAGCAGGTAGATACTGTAGACTCCGCCGGCAATCGCGATAAGCCAGCCCAGCCAGGGAATGATCTGGCCAACTCCGGCGACCCAGGCTGCCGTATAAGCGTAGGCTGCTGTTTTCAGAGCCTGAAGCTGGTTCTTCTGTGCGTCGAACGTAGCGGCAAGCGCATTGATGATCAGCGCTACCACGTACACCAGTACCAGGGTCAGGATGTACATCATGATCATGCGGCCGAGGCCCGTGCCAATGCCGACACGTACGTGCACCCCGAGCGCACCGTAGCCGATCAGGCTGCCCTTGATGAAGCCGAAGACAGGTGGGATGGCGGCCAGCCAGATGATGTACTTGCTGTACAGCTCACCCGTGTTGGTGGTTTCGCCGGCAATGACCGGCCACTCGGTTTTGGGTTTGGTAAGGATGGCCATCACCCGGGCCATCAGTTTGTTGAAATCCATGGTCGTTTCTCCCCGTAAACAAGATTTGTCAGGATATCACCGACATTGCGTCGGTACGGCCACGCAGATTGGCAAAGTCCCCACTTATCGCCTGAGCAGACGATAAGCGGAGACTACTTGGCGTGTCCTGATATATTAAGCGCTTACGAAGACGGAATTGTAAAAATGGTGTCCAAAAACAGCCAAGGCAACGCAGCGCCGGAGCAGCCGGTGCTGGCCAATGGCGAGCGCCATTACAAGGTCTCCGCCAACGATTTGCCGCTATCGTGTCCAATGCCCGATATGCCAGTGTGGAATTCGCATCCACGCATTTACCTGCCCATCGAGGAAGATGGCGGCAAAGCCCTGTGCAGCTATTGCGGCGCACATTTCGAGCTGGTTCCAGAGTCAGCAGCCAAGCGAGTATGAGCCGGTGATGCATGTGCGCCATGACCACTTCTGACCCAATAGCCGGTCGCGCACTTACCGTGGTGCAATTGGTGCCGGCACTGGAAAGCGGCGGCGCCGAACGCTCGGCTCTGGAGATTGCGCACGCGCTGGTGATGGCCGGACATCGTTCGATCGTGGTGTCGGCTGGCGGCCGTATGGTCGAGCAACTCGAGGCCGAAGGCAGCGAACATTTACACCTTGATATCGGGCGCAAATCTTTGTCAACATTGGCGAAGATTTTGCCGCTGCGGCGGCTGATCATCGAATGCAAGGCCGACATCGTGCATGCCCGTTCGCGTTTGCCCGCGTGGCTGGGACTGATCGCAGTTCGTGGCCGCAAGACACACTTTGTCACTACCATGCACGGGCTCAATTCGCCGGGCCGCTACAGCTCGGTGATGGTGCGTGGTGAGCGGGTGATCCTGGTGTCGCACGCGGTGCGCGATTTTGTGCTCAGTCATTACCCCTGGGTTGATCAGTCACGCCTGGTGGTGATTCCGCGCGGCGTTGATCCGGAGGCGTTTCCCTATGGCTACGCGCCCGAGCCGGAGTGGGTGACGCAGTTTACGCACGATTACCCACAATTGGGCGGCGCGCCCCTGCTGACGTTACCCGGCCGTGGAACACGGCTCAAAGGGCATGCCGACGCGATCGCGCTGCACGCGGACCTGAAGGAGCGCGGTGTGCCGACGCGCTTGCTCTTGTTGGGCATCGTCGAGGTCGGACGCGAGAACTATGTCGAAGAAATGCGGCAGTTGGCCGCGAACCGCGGGGTGACCGATACGGTAGTTTTTTCGCCGCAACGCAAGGATGTGCGTGATGTTCTGGCTCATTCGGCACTGGTGCTGCAGCTCTCCAATTACCCCGAATCCTTCGGCCGCACCGTGGTCGAAGCTCTGGCGCTGTGTCGGCCCGTGCTGGGTTATGCGCACGGCGGCGTCGGGGCATTGTTGTCAGAATTGTATCCGGCCGGACGCGTACAGCCGGGCAACCCTGAGCGCCTGGTCGAGCGCGCGGCAGAGCTGCTGCGTCGGGCACCGCCCATCTCGCCGCTCAAGGACTACACGTTGGAAACCATGCAAAGCGCGGTACTCGAGGTGTATCAGCAACTGGCAACGCCATGACCCAGGCTTGGCGCGGGTCGGCTCCCTTGCCTTTGCTGCTATTGCCGATCGTACTGGTTCCATTGCTGCTGCCGGTGGGCCGCACGTCCGAACTGGGCACTCTGATTGGCCTGATTGCCGGCTTGTGGATTGCATGGCGTCACTGGCCCGAGGTATCCCGCTTGCGCTCGCTGCGCCTGTTGGCGTTGCTGTTTGCCTGTTATGCCGGTGCGGCGCTGATTTCCCTGCCTGATGCGATCAACCCCGGCAAAAGCTGGTCTACCTTTGCGGCGTTGTGGCGGTATCTGCCCTTCGGAGTCTATGTTTGCTGGGTCATGCGTCGGCTGCAACGCTTCGACGCCTTGTATCTGCTGATGGCGGTATTGGTGGCGCTGTGGGCGCTGGATGCCTGGATACAGATTCTGACCGGGTGGAGCCTGGGCGGTCCCGCTGGCCCGCTGCGCATCAGCGGGGTGTTTGGCGCTGACAATCTGAAACTGGGTACGGTGCTGGCAAGTCTGTCCCCATTTCTTTTGTGGGAGCTGCGCCGACGCTGGGGCTGGCGCGGTTTGGCGGTAGCATTCGTGCTCTTGCTGGCACCGATCATCATGGCCGGCTCGCGGCAGGCCTGGTTGGAATTTGCACTGGTCGGTGTGGCATTTGCCTGGCAGTTCGGGCAGACCCCATTCAGGCGCGTAGTCTGGCTTGGTGCCGCGGCATTGCTGGCGGGCGGCGTAATGGTCGCAGCGTGGCAGCAGTCACCCGGTTTCGCACAACGCATGCAACGTAGTGCACAAATTTTGCAGGCTGACGAAAGCAGTGTCGACTGGGCCCTCAGTGGGCGCCTTGTCATATGGGACACCGCGACGCGCATGCTGACAGCGCACCCGATCAACGGCGTTGGTGTACGCAATTTCCGTTACGCCTACCCCGACTTCGCGCACCAAGGTGATCCTTTCCTCACCGCCGAGGCTTGTGGTCCGGGTGAGGGTGCCTGTCATCCGCATCAGTGGTTGCTGGAAGTGGCAACGAGTACCGGAATTCTTGGCCTGTTGTTGTGGCTTGCGGGGATCGGTATGGCATTACGCACGTGGTGGCGCGCCAGTCCGTCCGCACGCCAGCGGGCCTGGCCACTTTCGCTTGCGCTGGCGGTGAGTTTGTTTCCGCTCAACACGCATCTGGCATTCTATTCTGCATGGTGGGGTCTGGTGTTCTGGTGGATGCTGGCATTGTGGTGTGCCGCGCTGATGGCAGACAGTCAGGTGGCGGAGGAATGAAGTACGCCAAGCTGCGCGACGCACACCGGCACCAGAAGCAGGGCGGGACTCGGGACTCGGAAAAGACAAGATGATCGGGCCTCGTACGGTTCGAGCAAATGTCTTGGCCTGAGGCAGGCAACACCCTCCCATTCGTTCCGGCCCTCTGCACATTTGATGACGCGCGAGCCAGTCGCCTGCAAGCCACGTCATCTTGCGTCTATGCGCAGAGAGTGAAGAATGAGCGGAGCTCCGAACCTCGGCTTTACCGAGGCCCGAGTCCCGGCTCAATACACCGACGGCTCGCCTGCTGGCCGCGTCTTGAAACGTTTGTGTGCCCACAGGTATTGCTCGGGTGCGGCTTTGATCATGCGTTCGATCTCGGCGTTGATATGGGCGGTGTCGGCAACCACATCGGTCCCCGGGAAGCTTGGCAGTGGTGCGCCGATGCGTATCGCGTAGCCGCCGTTGTCGAGTCTGCGGTGGAAAAATGGCAATACCGCCGCACCAGATAGTCGCGCCAGATGATGGGTGGCGGTGATGGTAGCTGCTTCGATGCCGAAAAATGGCGCAAACACATGCCCTTTGCCGCGCATATCCTGGTCCGGTGCGTACCACAGCACCCCGCCTTTCCGCAGAAAGCGGATGCTGCCACGCGTATCGTCTTTGGTGAACATCGCCTTTGCGTAACGCAGGCGGGCGCGCAATACGGCCCACTCGAATGCCGGGCTGTCCATTTTGCGGTACATGCCGGCGATGCGGATATGGCGGGAAACCAGTCGCGCACATAGTTCCAGATGTGAAAAATGTGCGCCTACCAACAGGCCGCCCCGGCCTTCGGCGCTTAGTTTCTCGAGATGCTCCACGCCCTCGATTTCGAGCGGTATGCGCGCCATGGTGCGGTCACTGCCCATCCAGCCGAGGCTGAACTCGGCCAACATCAGGCCCAGGTCGCGCATGTTGGCCTGTAGCAGGCGCTTGCGTGCAGACGCGTCCAATTGCGGGAAGCACAGGTCTATGTTGCGTTCGGCAATGCGTTTGCGTGCCATCGGCAAGTGGCCGAGCAGGCGCCCGAAGCCGCTACCCAGGGTCATCAGGGCCGGGCGTGGCAGGTGCGCCAGAAGCCAGATAACGCCCAGTCCAAGCCAGGCGGGCCAGTGCTTCGGCAGCAACAGGCTGCGCGGTAGTTTGGGTGGGAGTTCGGCAGGCATGAGGAGTGATTGTAGCCAAGGATTCCCTTCAAGGTTCGGCGTACGCCTTTTTTTAGGAGCGTGCCGTGACTTCCGGCACCGACGCGTATATCACGCGGCAGGCATAATGAGCTCTTTTACGGGGAACTCCCATGCGTTACTCGATTATTGCGACGGCGTTGGCTTTCGGGTCTTGTGTGTTGGCTGCGCCAGCTCAGGCTGCAGATAGAACCATCATTCCCCAGACAGCGGTCAAGTCGGCAGAACATCTGCGTGACAAGGCGCTCAAGGATCCTACAGCATGGGAGTTCGTGCGCGACCTCAGCACCGAGATTGGCCCGCGTCTGGCCGGCGGCGTCAATGACAAGCGCGCGCGTGACTGGACCGTGGCCCGATTCAAAAAGCTGGGTTTCGATAAAGTCTGGACTGAGCCGGCGACGTTCCCCAAATGGGTTCGGCGTCATGAGTCGGGAGGCATCGTGTCGCCGTTCCCGCAAAAGCTGGTATTGACCGCGCTGGGCTATTCGGCGGGAACCCCCGAAGGAGGCCTGACGGCGCAGGTGGTTCGGTTCAAGGACCTCGACGCGCTCAAGGATGCCGATCCGGCTGAGGTCAAGGGCCGCATCGTCTATATCGGTGAACGTATGCACCGCTTCAAGGATGGCCGCGAGTACGGTATCGGTTCAGCGATCCGCGTCGCCGGGCCGCCCCTGGCGGCGTCCAAGGGTGCTGCCGCCTACCTGCTGCGCTCAGCGGGTACGGACCTGCATCAACGCATTGCGCACACCGGTGTCACGGGTTTCCGTGATCCGACCAACGCCATTCCTGCCGCGGCGCTGTCGAATCCGGATGCCGACCAGCTTGAACGCATTCTCGCCTACGACAAACCCGTGACCGTACATCTGGATCTCGATGTGGGTATGGATGGTGAGTACACCGGTGCCAACGTGATCGGGCAGATCAACGGGGCGAAACATCCCGAGCAAGTGGTAGCCATAGGTGGCCATCTCGATTCATGGGACCCGGGCACTGGTGCTATCGACGATGCCGCCGGTGTCGCCATTGCCGCCGCGGCGGCGCATCTGATCGGCGAGATGCCGCAGCGCCCGGCGCGTTCGATCCGCGTGATTGCGTTCGCCAACGAAGAAATGGGCCTTTGGGGCGCACGAGCCTACGCCACGCAGCATGCCGATGAAGTTGCCGATCATGTGTTGGGCAGCGAGTCGGACTTCGGTGCCGGCAAGATCTGGCGCATGAGCGCGACGGTCAAACCCGAAGCGCGCCATGCCATCGAGCAGATGGCGGCGGTACTCAAGCCATTGGGCGTTGCCTACGATGCCGAGCGTCCCGGTTCAGGTGGCCCGGATCTGTCGCAGATGCACGCCATCGGCATGGCCGGCCTGTCACTGACTCAGGATGGAACCCATTATTTCGATTGGCACCATACGTCCAACGACACCCTGGACAAGATCAAACCGGACGAACTGGCACAGAACGTTGCGGTGTACGCAGCTTTTGCCTGGATGGCGGCTGAGGCTGAGGGTGACTTCGGCTCCGAACCGGGCGCGTTCAAGGACGACAAGAGCGAAGAGTGAGGTGCAATTTGGCCTGAAATCGCAGGATGCTGCTGACGAAGGAATCGCCTCGCCGCTTGTGCATCCATCAGTGCGTTTCGCTTTGCTCAGCAGCACCCTGCTTGTCTAATGATCAGGCAGCAACCCCGGTTCGACCGGGTCGGAACCGAGCGCCGTTTTCCCTTTGCGCTTTGACTTGGGAATTTTGAACAACAGCAACAGCGGCAGCATGGCCAGGGTCATCCACGTCATCATGGTGAAGTCGTTGATGTAGCCGATGGCAGCGGCCTGCCGGGTGATCTCGGCGTTCAACATGGCCAGACCTTCGGTGGTGTGCACGTTGGCGGGCAGTGGCGTAATGGCGTAAGGCGTCAGACGGCCGGCAATTTCAGCATGATTGATCTGCGTATAGCGTGCTGCCAGCGTGAATACGATCGAGATGCCCACACTGGAACCGATGTTGCGCACCAGTGAGTAGATACCTGCGGCCTCGGTGCGCGCACCCATCGGCAGTGTGGTGTAGGCCATGGTCGAGATGGGCACGAACACCAGGCCCAGGCCAATACCCTGGATGACACCGGAATTGATGATCGGCCAGATTGGTACATCGGCATTCCAGCCGGTCATCATCCACATCGACAGCGCGGTCACCAGAATGCCGACGGCCACCGGCAGGCGTGGATCGACACCGCGCGCCAGCAATCGCCCGACCACGATCATCGACAGCATGGTGCCGACACCGCGTGGAGCCAGCAGCAATCCGGTGGTGATGACCGGATAGTTCATCAGGGTCTGCATATACGGCGGCAGCAGGGCGATGGTGGCAAACAGAACCACGCCGAGAACGAAGATAAACAGGTTGGCCGCACCGAAATTGCGGTCGCGCAACAATGACAAATCCACGAACGGACTCTTTTTTTCACGCCAGTGCACGTAGTACAGATACAGCCCCAGCAGCGCTAGCCCCAGCTCGATCTTGATCTCGGGTGATGACAGCCAGTCCATCTCGTTGCCTCGATCCAGGAACAATTGCAGGGCGCCGATGCCGATGGCAATCAGGATGAATCCGCGCAGATCGAAGCGGGTGGGTTTGTGCTCGTCAGCGGGCATGCTGGCCATGACACCCAGCAGCGCGATGATGCCCAGCGGCACGTTGATCAAAAAGACCCAGTGCCAGGAATAATCCTCGGTCAGCCAGCCGCCCAGCGGCGGCCCCAGGATCGGCCCGACCATGATGCCCATGCCCCACATGGCCATGGCCGCACCGTGCTTTTCCGGCGGAAACGAGTCGAGCAGCGAGGATTGTGAGATCGGTACCAGCGATGCGCCGAACAAACCCTGCAGCACCCGGTAGGCGACCATCTGGCCGATACTGCTGGCCGTAGCGCACAAGACCGATGCCAGCATGAAACCACTGATCGCTACCAGCAGCAGGCGTTTGCGGCCGAAGTGCCCAGCCAGCCAGCCGGTAGCGGGTGTGGCAATGGCCGCGGCCACGATATACGAGGTCAGCACCCAGGCGACCTGATCCATGGTGGCCGACAATGAGCCCTGCATGTGCGGCAGCGCCACGTTGGCAATCGTGGTGTCGAGCACCTGCATCAGGGTTGCCAGCATGATCGAGAAAACCAGCAGCGGCAGATTCTCGACTTCGCGATGGGTGGCTTGCGCGCTCATGAACTAGCGGTTGGATCAGCGCCGGCTGACGCGATCCTTGTCATGCTTGCTACTGCCATCAAACCAGCGGCCCCAGTGCGAATTCTGTGCGCCGGTGTCGATTTCCACATCCGCGCTCATGCCTACGCGAGCTACCGGCGGATTTTCGTTGTCGATGAACTCAAGGCGCACCGGAATCCGCTGCACCACCTTGACCCAGTTGCCGGTCGCATTTTGTGCAGGCAGGATCGAGAAGGTGGAGCCGGACGCCGGGCTGATGGATTTGACCCGCGCATGCCAGGTGTAGTCGGGGTAGGTATCCAGCGTGATCGTCGCTTG
>CAJDWN010000129.1_pt1 | contig 19464 bp, 20 predicted proteins | sample 7391581 | NCBI WGS metagenome assembly CAJDWN01 (sample SAMEA7055736, study PRJEB34461) | soil metagenome | biome: terrestrial ecosystem; feature: Peninsula; material: soil | place: Antarctica | collected 2016 | reverse complement strand
TGGGCCGAGGAGCAGGGCGAGCACTTGCTCGAGGATCTTTGACCATGGGCCACACCGGGCTCATGCGGCGCTTGCCCGGCGTGGCGATAGTCATTGTGTCAGCCGACAGCGGTCCATTGCTGGAAAAATGTGTGAATCATGCATTGGCCAGCCCGCTGCCGCAGGCCGTGCACCTGTTCGATAACGCGTCCTTGGACGGGGTCCCACAGCGCGTAGAAAGAACGCACGCGGATGACGCGCGTCTCAAGATAACGCACAGTGCCCTAAACTTGGGCTTTGGCGCAGCCGTCAATCGGGCCGCAAAAGGTCTTGCAAGTGATTGGCTTCTGGTTCTCAACCCTGACGTCGTGTTGCAGCCTGACGTTTTGCAGGGGCTGATGCACGTTGCATCCAGCTATCCGGATGCAGGCCTTGTTGGTGCCGTCATAGTGGATGGGCATGGTGCGATGGATCCGGCTTCGCGCCGACGTGACCCGCTATTGTGCCGTTCAATGGCGCAGTTGGGTCTCAGGCGTGGTGAGAAAGTGAACGACGATACGCCCATTCCTGCGGCGGTGATCGAGGTCGAAGCCGTGTCAGGTGCTCTGATGCTGATACGGCGCAGTTTGTTCGCGCAGCTGGGCGGTTTTGACGAGGGCTACTTCCTGCATTTCGAAGACCTGGACCTCTGTCGCCGCGTGCGCGATGCGGGCGCCAAGGTGCTGCTTGCCGGAAACCAGCGCGTTGTGCACGAGCAGGGCAGTTCCAGTCATCATCGCCCACTTTTCGTCGCATGGCACAAGCACCATGGCATGTGGCGCTGGTTTCGCCAGCACGACCCGGCTGCACGCTCTTGGCTGACGCGCTCATTGGTCTGGCCCGGAATTTGGCTGCATTTTTCACTCAGGATCCCAGCTATCGTGTGGCAAGCGCACGCACGTCGCTCTTCGTCCCGTTCCTGAACGCCAGCAGCGAGTCGCTGCCACTGGCCCGGCGACTTCCCTATACTTGAGCAGTGCAGACTCCTGGTAAAGACGGATATGAGCGCAGTGCGGAAACCATACCTGCAGGGGCTGGCGATAATCGCCGGTCTGACCGTCGCGCTTGGCGTGACTGGGGTGGCGTTCGCTCAGTCGAGCAGTCTGCTGCAAAAGTTGGGGCTGCAGAAAAAACATACAAACGCCGACAAGTTGTCGGCGAGTGAAGTTTCCAACGGCCTCAAAGAGGCTTTGGCCCAAGGCGCCACGCAGGCTATCAATTCTCTGGGCCGCGACGATGGCTTCTGGAAAAATGATGCGGTGCGCATCCTGCTGCCGAAGTCATTGAAGAAGGCGGCCAAAGTGGCGCGCAGTACGACGTTGTTGAAGAAGGTCTTCGGCGGATCATGATTCGTGACATTATAAAAATGGGCGATCCGCGCCTGTTGCGTGTAGCACCCGCCGTACCCGAGGCCATGTTCGGTAGTGCCGATCTCGAAGCATTGATCGGCGACATGTTTGACACGATGCGTGATGCAGGCGGTGTGGGGTTGGCCGCACCGCAGATAGGCGTTGATCTGCAGTTGGCAATTTTCGGCTTCGAATCGAGCGAACGTTATCCTGATGCCGAAGCTGTGCCTCGCACTGTCTTGCTCAATCCGATGATTACGCCACTGTCACAAGACACGGAGGATGGTTGGGAAGGCTGCCTGTCGGTACCCGGTTTGCGGGGCGTGGTGGGCCGCCATAGTCTTATTCGCTATCAAGGTTTCGATCCGGCAGGTGAACTGATTGACCGCGAAGCCAGGGGTTTCCACGCGCGCGTCGTGCAACACGAGTGTGATCACCTGATTGGACGTTTGTATCCCTCGCGCATTACCGACTTCAGCCAGTTCGGTTTTACCGACATCCTGTTTCCGGACTTATAGAAGCATCGCGGGCATGGCCCGCTCCTGCAATGTATACGCGGTATTCGTTGTAGGCCGGCTCAAGGCCGAAGGCCGGAGCCGGCACGGAGAACACGCCATATCTGATGGTACCGGATCCGTCGCGTCGCTCCTTGATCCGGCCTACGGTCTGATTTGTAGTGTATCGCGGGCCACGCCGCGATACGGCATCAGGTATGGCGATATCGGTTTATGGTCTCGCGCAGTTCCTGCGCTGCCGTTTGCGCCGCACTGGCATAATCATCACCGTCGGAGGCATACAAGATGGCGCGCGAGCTGCTGATGATCAGGCCGCCACCTGCCGCCGTGAGGCCGTGGTCAATTACCGCTTCAACATCGCCACCCTGTGCGCCAATACCCGGTACCAGCAGCGGCATGTCACCGACCCGCTCACGTACCTGACCCAGCTCTTCCGGGTAGGTGGCACCTGTGACCAGAGCGCAGTTGCCGTGTTCATTCCAACTGTTTGAGATGATCTCGGCTACGCGCAGATACAGTGGTTGGCCATCGCAATCAAGGTTCTGAAAATCCTCAGCACCGCTGTTCGAGGTCCGACACAACAAGATAACGCCCTTGTCCACATGATCCAGGAATGGCTGGATCGAGTCGCGTCCCAGATACGGATTGAGCGTAACGGCGTCGGCCCCATAGCGATCAAAAGCCTCGACGGCGTAGCGTTCGGCAGTTGAACCGATATCACCGCGTTTGGCGTCCAGAATCACCGGCACATCCGGATGCTTTTGATGGATGTGCGCGATCAATCGCTCCAATGCATCCTCGGCGCGTAATGAGGCAAAATGCGCGATCTGCGGTTTGAAGGCACACACCTGATCTGCGGTGGCATCGACGATGGCACGGCAGAATGTGAACACCGCGTCATCATCGCCGCGGAGGCTGTCGGGTCGGGATCCAGCCCCACACACACCAGCGAGTCGGCCTGCTGCCAGCGTTGATGGAGTGTCTTCATGAAGTTCATGGCGATTCCTTGGTTGCGACTCCCTCCATCGCGTGAGGGCGGAGAGCCTGGATTGGGGCGCAGGTTCCAGGCGTACGGTGAGGCCGGGAAACTATTGGATCGCAGTTTGTACTCGGCAAGCTCTTCGGCGCAGGAGCCGACGTTCGTGAATCACAAATACCTACTCCCGACTTCCCACCGGACATTGCTGGTACGTTTCCTTCCTCGGTAGCATCCTGCTCGCTCCTTGTTCCTCGTCCCGACCTTCAGGCAAGAAACCCCTCCCTGGTACCGGGCGCCGGCCCGGCCATCCATGGCCGGTCGTTCGCCGGCTGCGGACCCCACTCCCGGCTCTCAATCAAGCCAGCTTCTTGTACCGGACCCGCTGCGGGCGTGCGCCCTCTTCGCCCAGGCGGCGCTTCTTGTCTTCTTCGTATTCGCCGTAGTTGCCCGGGAAAAACTCGACGTGCGAGTCACCCTCGAAGGCCAGGATATGGGTGGCGATGCGGTCCAGGAACCATCGGTCATGGCTGATCACCATGGCGCAACCGGGGAACTCCAGCATCGCATCTTCCAGTGCGCGCAGGGTTTCCACGTCCAGGTCGTTGGAGGGTTCATCCAGCAACAGCACGTTGCCGCCTTCCAGCAGCGTCTTGGCCAGATGCAGACGGCCGCGTTCGCCGCCGGACAGGGTTCCGACGCGCTTTTGCTGATCGGTGCCCTTGAAGTTGAACCGGCCAATATAGGCGCGTGACTGGATCTCGAAGTTGCCGATGGTGATGATGTCTGATCCACCCGAGATTTCCTGCCAAACGTTGTTGTCGCCTTTCAATTCGGTGCGTAGCTGGTCAACGTAGGCAAGGGTCACGCTGGGTCCGATTTCGACTTCGCCGGAGTCGGGCGTTTCAACGCCGGTGATCAGCTTGAACAGGGTCGACTTGCCGGCACCGTTGGGGCCGATCACCCCGACAATGGCGCCGGGCGGCACCTGGAACGACAGGTTGTCAATCAGCAGGCGGTCGCCGAAGCCCTTGCTGACGTTCTTGAATTCGATCACCTTGTTGCCAAGACGTTCGCCGGGCGGGATAAAGATTTCGTTGGTTTCGTTACGGCGCTGATAGTCGACCGAGCTGAGTTCCTCGAAGCGCTGCAGACGAGCCTTGCCTTTGGACTGGCGACCTTTCTTGGCCGAGCGCACCCATTCCAGTTCGCGCTTGAGGGCCTTCTGGCGAGCTTTCTCCGAAGAGGCTTCCTGTATCAGACGTTCATGCTTCTGCTCCAGCCAGGAGGAGTAATTGCCCTTCCACGGAATGCCGTGTCCGCGATCGAGCTCCAGAATCCACTCGGCGGCGTTGTCGAGGAAATAGCGGTCATGGGTGACCGCCACTACGGTGCCCGTGAAATCCCTGAGGAATTGCTCCAGCCAATCCACCGACTCGGCGTCCAGGTGGTTTGTGGGCTCGTCCAAAAGCAGCATGTCTGGTTTGCTCAGCAGCAGGCGGCACAGCGCCACACGGCGCTTTTCGCCACCTGACAGCGGGCCAATTTTTGCGTCCCAGGGCGGTATGCGCAGGGCATCGGCAGCAATTTCCAGTTGCCGCTCCAGCGCGTGTGCATCACTCGCCTGCAACAGGTTTTCCAGTTTCTCTTGTTCTTGGGCCAGTTTTTCGAAGTCAGCGCCTTCCTCGGCGTACTCGGCGTAGATTTCCTCCAGCCGTGCCTGCGCCTGGAGAACCTCGCCCACGCCTTCTTCAACGGCCTGGCGCACGGTCATTTCGTCATCCAACTCCGGTTCTTGCGCCAGGTAACCGACCTTGATGCCCGGCTGTGCCCGCGCTTCACCCTGGAAGTCCTTGTCGACCCCGGCCATGATGCGCAGCACGGTGGACTTGCCAGCGCCGTTCACGCCCAGCAGGCCGATCTTGGCGCCGGGGTAAAAAGATAATGAAATGTCCTTGATGATCGGGCGACGTGGCGGGATGATCTTGCTGACCGCGTTCATGGTATAGATGTACTGCATGCGAACTCCGGAGCGATGTACGCGTATCTGAAATGGTTTAACCGACCATTATACGATGGTTTTGTTGGGAGTCATGCTGCGCATGAGCTCCCCCCAAAGTTTGCTACGCATACTTCGGGCCCCAACATGCGCCTCCACACCCCCGTTTGCGCCTGCGGCGCAAATCGCCCCCTGACTCAGGGGGCTGTAGGCGCGGGCCATGCCCGCGATGGGAATTTCTGGAAGATTGTCGCGGGGGTGGCCCACTTTTGCGACGAAATCATGGAGCATCTGATAAGGCGGCAGCATTGATTTTCTTGGGTTATGGGGGCCACTGGGCTACCATTTCGGTCTGATTCCGGCTGCACTGGGCGGTCCGGACCTATTTCGAGGTGCGCGCGATGTTCTCCCGATCACAAGGTATTGCCGGTTACGATGACGAACTGGCCAAAGCTATCGCCGACGAAGCGCAGCGGCAGGAAGATCATGTCGAGCTGATTGCTTCGGAGAACTATGCCAGCCCGCGGGTGATGGAAGCCCAGGGTTCGGTGCTTACCAACAAATATGCCGAGGGTTATCCGGGCAAGCGTTATTACGGCGGCTGTGAGTATGTTGACGTGGCCGAAACCCTGGCCATCGAGCGCCTCAAGAAACTCTACGATTGCGACTACGCCAACGTGCAGCCCCACTCGGGCTCGCAGGCCAATCAGGCGGTCTACTTCGCCCTGCTGGAACCGGGCGACACCATCCTCGGCATGAGTCTTGCCCACGGTGGACATTTGACCCACGGCGCCAAGCCGAACATTTCCGGCAAGCTGTTCCACTCTGTGCAATACGGCGTCAACGATGACGGCTTGATTGACTACGACGAGATTGAGCGACTTGCGGTCGAGCACAAACCGAAAATGCTGATCGGCGGCTTCTCCGCCTATTCACGGGTAGTCGACTGGGCACGTATGCGCAGCATTGCCGACAAGGTTGGAGCCATCTTCTTTGTCGACATGGCGCACGTGGCCGGATTGATTGCCGCTGGCGTGTACCCCAGTCCGGTGCCGCACGCACACGTGGTCACCTCGACCACCCACAAGACGCTGCGCGGTCCGCGAGGCGGCCTGATCGTGGCAAAGAATCCTCCTGAGGAGATGGTCAAGAAGCTGCAGTCGATCGTCTTCCCCGCGCTCCAGGGCGGCCCGCTGATGCACGTTATCGCAGCCAAGGCTGTGGCGTTCAAGGAAGCGCTGGACCCGGAGTTCAAGACCTACCAGCAGCAGGTGGTCAAAAATGCCCGCGCGATGGCACAGACGCTCGTTGAGCGAGGTTACAAAATTGTCTCCGGGGGTACCGACAATCACCTGATTTTGGTCGATCTGATCGGGCGCGACCTGACTGGCAAAGATGCCGAGGCAGCACTGGGCCGAGCTAATATTACCGTGAACAAGAATGCTGTCCCCAATGACCCGCGAAAGCCCTTCGTCACTTCCGGCCTGCGTTTGGGCACTCCCGCCGTCACCACGCGCGGCTACAACGAAGACGATTGCATCGAACTGGGTGGCTGGATCTGTGATGTCCTGGATGCGCCCAACGACGAGTCCGTGATCGACGCCGTGCGCGAGAAGGTCGTGGCGCAGTGTCACCGTTACCCCGTGTATGGATGATTCTGCGGGACTCGGGACTCGGGACTGGGGACTCGGAAGAGCGTCTTCGCCCATCCGTTCACGTGCAGTAGATGCGGCGCTGCTGCAGGTGAGCGCCCCAATGCGCGCCGTGATGCGGCGACCCCTTACATCCATCCTCTCCCCGGTGGTGAGAGAAAGAGCTCACGCTGTGCCCAAATGGCAAATCTGCGCACGATCCCGCAGCGAGTCTCTGATACCGGGCTTTCCCGAGCCCCGAGTCCCGAGTCCCGAGTCCCGGCCCTCCTGATGCATTGCCCCTTCTGCCAGCACGACGACACCCGCGTCATCGATTCGCGTTTGACCGAGGATGGGGCGATCGTGCGCCGCAGGCGTGAATGCCCTGAGTGTGGCGAACGCTTCAACACCTTTGAAACTGTTGAATTGAAGCTGCCGAATATTGTCAAGAGTGATGAGCGCCGCGAGACGTTCGACGAAAATAAATTGCGTCTCAGCTTTGAGAAGGCACTGCAGAAACGGCCGGTCCCCAGCAGTAAAGTGGATGCTGCAGTGCGATCGGTGATCGATGCCTTGCGCCGGCGAAGTGAACGCGAAGTTCCGTCGCGGCAGATTGGCGAACTGGTGATGGAGGCACTCAAACGGCTGGACCAGGTTGCCTATGTGCGCTTTGCCTCTGTGTATCGCAAGTTTGAGGACGTGCAGGCATTTCGTGAGGAAATCGAACGTCTGGAGCGTGATCTCCCGGATCTGAAGGATATGCAACTACCGTTGCTGGACGACACGCCGGGCAAAAAGCCCTGATGTCTGAAAGCGCATCCTCGGCTACTGATCTCAAACATATGCGGCGCGCGTTGGAGCTGGCCGAGCAAGGTTTTTTTACCAGCATGCCCAATCCTCGCGTGGGTTGTGTGATTGCACGCGGTGGGAATGTCGTGGCTGAGGGCTTCCACGCCCGAGCCGGGGAAGCACACGCCGAAGTGTTGGCGTTGCATGCGGCCGGTGAGGAGGCGCGCGGTGCCACCGTCTATGTGAGTTTGGAACCCTGCGCACACCATGGCCGCACGCCCCCATGCGCTGACGCCCTGATCAAGGCGGGAGTGGCACGCGTGGTGATGGCCTGTGAGGATCCCAACCCACGAGTTGATGGCCGCGGCATGGCGCGTTTGCGCGACGCGAATATCACAGTGGATGCCGGCTTGCTCCACGATGAGGCGCGCGAGATAAATATCGGCTTTTTCAGTCGTATTGAGCGTGGTCGGCCGTTCGTGAGGATCAAATTGGCCATGAGCCTGGACGGGCGTACGGCACTGGCTGATGGCACGTCCAAATGGATTACCAGTGATGCTGCGCGTGCCGATGTGCAGCGCTGGCGCGCTCGCAGCTCTGCGATTATCACTGGAAGCGGCACCGCGCTGGCAGACAATCCCCGGCTTACCGTCCGGCTGGATGACAACACGCCGTTCGTGCCGCCGCTGCGCGTGGTACTGGATAGCCGCTTGCAGATCAGATCCGGGATGCACCTTCTGGACGGCAGCGTGCCAGGCATTATTTTCCACGCAGGCGTGGCCGGCGCGGATGATGCGCGTTTTGCCAACATAGACTGTGAATCACTCCCGGGTGACAGTGCTGGACTGGATTTGCAGGCACTGATGAAACAGCTTGCCGAGCGCCGCTGCAACGAAGTCCAGATCGAAGCCGGGCCGACCCTGTGCGGAGCACTTTTCGAGGCAGGCCTGGTCGACGAGCTTCTGCTGTATATAGCGCCTGTCTGGGTGACACAGCCCGACCCTTGTTGCACCTGGCGCCGCTGGCCGATATGCAGGCCCGGTGGCAGTTGCGCCTGATTGATCAATGTCGTATCGCTGAGGACTTGCGGCTGCGGCTGCGGCCTTGAAAACCGGAAGTGGGAAGTGGGAAGTGCGTTGATGCTTGCGGCCGGCGGGAAGTGCCGGGACTGCATTCACCACTCCCACCGGGGAGAGCATCAAGGTGAGCGGCCGCGCAGCGGGGTAGGTCAGGCGGTCAGGAGGTCAGGAGGTCAGGAGAACGGGGCGACGCGGTACTCCCCACTTCCCACTCCCTGCTTCACCAAAGTGCTACCATGACGCTTTGAAAACGTCTTCAGGGCGGGGTGAGAGTCCCCACCGGCGGTAGGCCCTTCGGGGTAAGCCCGCGAGCGCTTTCGCTGCATGCGGAAGGTCAGCAGATCCGGTCAGATGCCGGAGCCGACGGTTATAGTCCGGATGAAAGAAGACATTGGCGCCCGGCCCAGTACGGCTGTGGTGCGTTTCACGCCCTGCGGCGTTTTCGTCCTTATTCCATAGACGGAAACTTGCCATGATTGCCGCACTGTCTCACTACATCTGCCACCGTCGACGGGCGGTGCGCTGAGATGTTCACCGGAATCGTCCAAGCCGTTGGTCGCATCGTAGCCATTGAGCCACGCGGCGGCGATCTGCGCTTGTCGATCGATGTGGGTGAGTTGGATCTTGCTGATATCGACCGTGGCGACAGCATCGCGGTTGCGGGTTGTTGTCTGACGGTGGTGGATCTGGATGGCGATGTGTTCGCCGCCGACGTGTCGACCGAAACCTTGTCGTTGACCACCTTGGGCAAGCTCGAAACCGGCAGCGCTGTCAATCTGGAGAAGCCACTGCGCCTGGCCGACCGTCTGGGCGGGCATTTGGTGTCCGGGCACGTTGACGGCATCGGTGAAGTCATGTCGGTGGCAGAAGATGGCCGTTCCCAGCGCTGGGCCTTCCGTGTGCCGCATCCGCTGCAGCGCTACATCGCGGCCAAGGGCTCTATCACTGTTGACGGCACCAGTCTGACCGTCAATGAAGTCGATGATGATCGTTTCGGGGTCAACCTGATTCCGCACACCGTGGCGCACACCAGCTTTGGTGAGCGTGCTGTTGGCGACTGGGTCAATCTTGAAGTAGACCTGATCGCGCGTCACCTCGAGCGTTTGCTGGCTACGGAGAACTGACCATGGCATTCAATACCATTCCCGAGATCATCGACGACATCCGTGCCGGGCGCATGGTAGTGATGCTCGATGACGAAGATCGCGAGAACGAGGGCGACCTGATCATGGCGGCCAGCGCCGTGCGGCCCGAAGACATCAACTTCATGATTCGCGAAGCGCGCGGTCTGGTATGCCTGGCGCTGGATCAGGCGCGTTGTCACCAATTGGGATTGCGGCCCATGGTGGATGACAACAACGCGACCTTCCACACCAACTTCACGGTGTCCATCGAGGCCGCTGAAGGGGTCACTACCGGTATTTCGGCTTTCGATCGCGCCCACACCATCCGCACCGCAGTAAATGCCGAGGCGCAGCCGGCCGACCTGTGTCAGCCTGGACATATTTTTCCACTGGCAGCGCAGGAAGGTGGCGTACTCACCCGCACCGGGCATACCGAAACGGCTGTCGATCTGGCCAGACTGGCCGGTCTTGAGCCGGCCGGGGCGCTTGTCGAGATTCTGAACGATGATGGTTCGATGGCGCGGCGGCCTGAACTGGAGGCCTTTGCGCAGCGTCACGGACTGAAAATCGGTACGGTCGCTGAATTGATTCGTTATCGAGAGCGCACAGAAGCCGGGACCGGGAACGTGGCGGCACTCGCTACAGGTAGAATCAGTACCTCAATGGATCTGCCTGCCAAGAAATCACCGAGTATCCCGACTCAGCCATCGCCGGCGGGTGCGCGCTATGCTGTCGTGGCCAGTCGCTGGAATGCAGCCGTGGTGGATATCTTGCTGGATGGTGCCCGTCAGGCGCTGTCAGAAGCGGGGGTGGATGATTCGGCTGTGGATGTACTGCGCGTGCCAGGTGCTTGGGACATTCCGGCTGTTGCTGCGCACGTGGCCAAAGCGGGCGAGCACGCGGCGATCATCGCGCTGGGCTGTGTGATTCGTGGCGAAACACGCCATTATGAACATGTGGCCGATGGTTGCGCTCACGGTTTGATGGATGTGGCGACGCGCTACGCATTACCGGTACTGAACGGGGTGCTGGCGGTCGAGAAGGCAGAACATGCTCTGGCACGCGCCGGTGGCGATGTCGGCAACAAGGGTTTTGATGTGGCCAAGGCCGCAGTGGAAATGGCTCAATTGTGGAGTGAGACATGTTGAAGCGAGTGCGGCGCCCTGATGGTATCGATCCGGCAGCACGCTCGCGCGCGCGGCGTCGTGCGGTGCAGGCTCTGTATGCCTGGCAGATGAGCGGCAATGCCATGGCCAACATCATCGACCAGTTCCGCCACGAGCAGGATATGGAGGTGGCCGACCTGGCCTATTTCGAAGATCTGCTCACTGGCGTCGAGCGTGAATATACGGGCATTGATGAGGCGCTGAAACCGTGGTTGGATCGCACCATCGACGAAGTTGATCCACTGGAACGTGCGGTACTGCGCATGGCCGGTTACGAGTTGAAGTTCCGTGAGGACGTGCCTTATCGCGTGGTGCTCAATGAGGCCATTGAAGCGACCAAGCGCTTTGGCGCTGATTTCGGGCACACCTACGTCAATGGCGTACTCGATCATGCGGCGGCTGCCTGGCGCAGTGCTGAATACAAGGAAACGTCTACTTGAATCTGGCGCGATGGAATTCGAACTGATTTCCCGCCTGTTGGCAGCCACAGCCCGCCAACGCCAAGACGTTATTCTCGGCCCCGGTGATGATGGTGCCGTGTTATCGGTGCCCACCGGGCAGCAATTGGTGATCTCTACCGACACGCTGGTCGAGGGTGTGCATTTTCTGCCTGGCACGGCCGCCTATGACATCGGCTGGAAAGCACTGGCGGTGAATCTGTCCGATCTTGCGGCGATGGGTGCAAGCCCTGCCTGGGCTCTGCTCAGCCTGACCATGCCACGTGCTGACAGTCGCTTTGTCGATGGCTTTGCTGCGGGCTTCGATGCATTGGCGGCGCGCTACAAGTTATCCCTGGTCGGCGGTGACACCACCAGCGGCGCGCTGACTATCGGTGTGACCGTGATGGGTCTGGTCCCGGCCGGTAAAGCGCTTGTTCGCAGTGGTGCTCAAGCGGGTGATGCGATCTTTGTCACCGGAAGTCTGGGAGCAGGTATGGCGGGATTACATTGCCTTGATCCATCGTATCCCGACGCCGATCGCCTGCTGTCGGCGCCGGGCGACGCGCGTGAACGCATCATTGAACGTTATTTGACGGGTTGAAGTCGGCCGCCATTTGCGCGACGGAGCCAGTGCCTGCATCGACCTTTCCGATGGCTTGCTGGCTGATCTCGGCCACCTGTGTTCGGCCAGCGGCGTTGCGGCCGAAATCGAGGCCGCGCGTTTGCCACGTTCACCGGCGCTGGTGCACTTGTTCGGTGAAGCGGCTTCCATCGAATATGCGCTTGGTGGGGGCGACGATTACGAACTGTGCTTCACCGTGCCCCAACACAAGGCCGGCACACTGGCGGCAGATCTGGTGCGAGCGGGCCATGAAGTCACTCGTATTGGCCGCGTGGTCGAAGGCGAGGGCGTGCGCGTCCTGGCTGAAGATGGACACACCATCACGCCGCGCTGGACCGGTTGGGAGCATTTCGGCTCGTGAGTCTGACGGCCGATCAGCGCCGAATCCTGTTGCGCAGACCTGACGGTTGGCTCGCGCTCGGTCTGGGCCCGGGCCTTGTTCCTAAGGCACCGGGAACCGTGGCATCGCTGGTGGCGGTGTTGCCATGGCTGGCGCTGCGGCAACTGCATTGGCCGGTCTATCTGCTGATATTGGCACTGGCTTTCGCCATTGGCGTGTGGGCCTGCGGTCGTGCTGGCCGCGCCATCGGTGTGTCCGATCATGGCGCAATGGTGTGGGACGAATATGTCGGCCAGTGGTTGGCATGGTTGCCTGTGCTGTCCGCATCGTGGTCTTGGGTTCTGGCTGGGTTCGTATTGTTCCGAATCTTCGATATCTTCAAGCCGTGGCCCATCGGCTGGGCTGATCGGCACTATAAAGGTGGTCTGGGCGTGATGCTTGATGATGTACTGGCAGGCTTGGCGGCGGCGCTGGTGCTGACAGTGCTGATGTGGCTGATGCATTAGTCACAGCGTGCGAGGTGTCTATCCGCGATTGCATAGATAGCGGGTGAATTTCTGAACGCACGGGTGATGTCCAGAAATCGAGCGTGTCGTGCCGCGCGGCTTGGGCGGCTTTCTAGTAGATTTTATGGTGCCGGTCAAACCTTCGATCTCGTTGCAGGCCAGCCCAAGGCCGAAGGCTGGAGCCGGCGAAACCAGTGCGTCTGATGACGCCGGATTCGTCGCTGCGCTCCTTGATCCGGCGTGCGGGCTGACCGGGGGTGACGTATGAGCGGCCACATGGCCGCGAGGCACTTGCTGGGGCGTGGCCCGCTCTCCTAAAGACGTCACAAGGCTTGCGCTGTGGCCAATCAGAGGGCCCTGGGTAGCGGACAGGCGCCCAGATGGGGTTATCATGCGGGGAGGCGCTCTTGAATGGGCGGGGAAATACTGAACCACTACGTTGCGGAGAATCGAATGGATATTGCCGAACTGTTGGCCTTCTCGGTCAAGAACAAGGCCTCGGACTTGCATATTTCGGCCGGTTTGCCGCCGATGATTCGCGTTGACGGTGATATACGCCGCATCAATATTCCGTCGCTGGAGCACAAACAGGTACACGCGCTGGTCTACGACATCATGTCGGACAAGCAGCGGCGCGATTACGAGGAATTTCTCGAGGTTGATTTCTCTTTCGAGATTCCCGGCCTGGCGCGATTCCGCGTCAACGCTTTCAACCAGAATCGCGGGGCAGCAGTCGTATTCCGTACCATTCCGGCCGAGGTGTTGACGTTGGAGGATCTGGGGGCTCCAAGCGTGTTCAAGGAGTTGATCAACCAGCCGCAGGGACTGATCCTGGTCACCGGTCCTACCGGTTCGGGCAAATCGACCACGCTGGCGGCCATGGTCGACCACGTCAACAAGAGAGACCACGGTCACCTCCTCACAATCGAGGATCCGATCGAATTCGTACATACCGCGCAGCGTTGTCTGGTCAACCAGCGCGAAGTGCACCGCGACACCCACGGCTTCAACGAGGCTTTGCGCTCGGCGCTGCGTGAAGACCCAGACTATATCCTGGTCGGTGAATTGCGCGACCTTGAAACCATTCGCCTGGCCCTCACCGCCGCCGAGACCGGCCATCTGGTGTTTGCCACCTTGCATACCAGTTCTGCGGCCAAGACCATCGATCGCATCATCGATGTGTTCCCGGCCGGCGAAAAGCCGATGGTACGCTCGATGTTGTCGGAGTCTTTGCGTGCAGTGATTGCACAGACGCTGCTGAAGAAGGTGGGTGGCGGTCGAATCGCTGCGCACGAGATCATGATCGGCATCCCCGCCATCCGCAACCTGATTCGCGAAGACAAAGTGGCGCAGATGTACTCGTCCATTCAGACCGGCCAACAGTACGGCATGCAGACCCTCGACCAGTGCCTGCAGGATCTGGTCAAACGCGGCTTGATTACGCGCCAAACCGCCCTGCCTCGCGCCAAGTCCAAAGAAATCTTCAAATGAGTGCAGGATGCACTCAACCCGTGCAGGCCACGGATGGCTGATGACACGGGATCCAGCGACACGACGATGCACTCATCCCGTGCAGGCCACGGATGGCCGGGCCGGCGCCAGGCATCAGGGACGGTTACTCGCGTGAGTGATACGGGACCAGGAGCGTGGTCGGCAGAGCCAAAGTAGCTGCGGCGTCACTCAACGAGCGACAAATCTGACTCAAATTTGCGCAATGTGTCCATGACGACGGCTGCAATGCGCGCTACAGTGTCGACAGGCAACAATACCCGCATAGGCGAGGCAAGCACATGGCCACCGTTGATTTCACCTCATTCCTGAAGCTGATGGCGCACAAGAAAGCGTCCGATCTTTTCATCACCGCCGGTGTGGCACCGTCGATCAAAGTACACGGCCGGGTTGTGCCGGTCACGCAAGAGCCACTGACGCCACAGCAATCGCGCGACATGGTGTTGAACGTGATGACGCCGCAGCAGCGTGAAGAATTCGAAAAGACTCACGAATGCCAGTTCGCCATTGGCGTGTCCGGCGTGGGCCGATTCCGTGTGTCGTGTTTCTACCAGCGCGGCCACGTCGGCATGGTGTTGCGCCGGATCGAAACCAGGGTGCCGACCCTTGACGAATTGAACTTGCCGCCGATCCTCAAGCAACTGTCGATGACCAAGCGCGGCATCATCATTTTTGTGGGTGCTACCGGTACCGGTAAGTCGACGTCGCTGGCGGCCATGATAGGCCACCGCAACCGGAACTCCACGGGGCATATCATCACTATCGAAGACCCGATTGAGTACGTACACAAGCACGAAGGCTGCATCATCACCCAGCGCGAACTGGGTATTGATACCGATTCTTGGGAGAACGCGCTGAAAAACACGCTGCGCCAGGCCCCCGACGTGATCATGATCGGTGAAGTGCGTACCCGGGAAACGATGGAGCATGCCATCAACTTTTCCGAAACTGGCCATCTGTGTCTTTGTACCCTGCACGCCAACAACGCCAACCAGGCCATGGACCGCATCATCCATTTCTTCGGTGCGGACCGACGCGAGCAGTTGTTCATGGATCTGTCCCTGAACCTCAAGGGCGTCGTGGCACAGCAGCTCATCCCCACCCCGGACGGCAAGGCGCGCCGAGTAGCAATAGAAATCATGCTGGGCACGCCGCTGGTGCAGGATTACATCCGCCAGGGCGAAGTCCACAAGCTCAAGGATGTGATGAAAGAATCCACCAACCTCGGTATGCAAACGTTTGACCAGTCCCTGTTCACTCTCTACCAGGCGGGTGAAATCAGTTACGAGGACGCATTGCGCTACGCCGACTCGACCAACGAGGTGCGCCTGAAAATCAAACTCGCCCAAGGCGGCGATGCCCACACCCTGTCACAGGGTCTGGACGGCGTGGAACTGGAAGAGACTGGCGACGAGAACACGATGCGGTTCTGACGCTGCCTCGAACGATATTGCAGGAGCGGGCGATGCCCGCGATGGCAGCGAGGAGCGGACTGCAGTAAGCGGTGAGCGGCAAGAGCGACGCCCGCTCCCCGCTCCCCGCTCCCCGCTTACTGCTGACTGTTCACCGAAGGCGACAGATCCGGCAATCGTTCTATTTGAGCTGCGTCTGTGTCTCGATCACCAGGCCGCCCTTGTCCATATGTACCTTGAATCCGATGTGCTTCAGGTTCTCGTAGGATTTGGCTGCGGCTTCGATGGACTCATGCATGTTGCGCACGTTCCGAGTGGTGTCTGCATCCTTGTCGCTGTCAGTGTCGGCCGGGAGTTTGTCAGCAGCCGCGCGGATCCATTGGGCAAGTGTCGTACCGTCAAGATTTATCGACATCAGCTGTCCGGCACTACCCGTTTTGGCCGACAATGCTGTTTGCAGTTTGTCTTTCTCCTCAGCGCCGATACCGACAACAAGGGCATGGTCATTCATGGCCAGCCAGATTGGGTCCTTGCTGAACTGGCTGAGTGACGGGGGCAGTTCTACCGGCTTTCCGTCGGCCTTGAGTTGCAAGTTACTCAGTGGTTGCAGCATGGACTTGGCCATGGCGATCACACTTTCCGGGTCGTTCAATGCCAGCACGACACGAGCCTGGCCCCGGGGTATTGTTTTGCTGCCACTGCCCATGCTGATCTTGTCGATCGCGACATGCACACCGCGCAGATTGCCGAACGGCGGGATGGCCGTTTTCCCGATTTGTTGACCGATCTGCTCGAAGCCCTTGTTCAGATCAACCAGGGGTTTGCAGGTGAAAGGCTTGCTGGCCACAGCCTGTGCCTGGCTTATCCAGAAATCACGGATCTCTGGCAAGGGCAATGCGAGGGCAAACTCGACCGGTGAGACGGATGTGCCACCCAGGCCTGGCAGGGAAGACTTCATGCCATCAAATGCTGCCGTGATGTCTGGTGCCAGGCTCACGTTTGTACGCTGGTCGGCGCGCTGCGCATCAAAGTGGGTCAGGCCGAAACTGATTTGCGGGACCCGTGCCGCAATACGTTTCAGGTCGGTCTGGCAGGCCAGGCCGGAGAGCTCGTCCAGTGCTATGCGCACCTCCTCGCTCTTGTCACCGCTGGCAACGGCACCCAGAAGTGCTTTCAGCAGGGCATCCTGTCCTGAGGTGATATCGGTCAGCAGCGTGCCAGTATCGAGGTAGCCAAGGCCCTGAGGCTGGTAGCCTTGTGATCTGGCCAGTTTCTCAAGTCGCGTGGCAACGGCGCCCTGTGACTTGGGCATGTTGCTACCCAACGCCAGACCTAGCTGAGCGTCCGCTCCGGTCAGTGGCAATAGCGCCAGCACAAACTGGTCTTCGTGGTGTGAGACAACTATCTGCAGTCCCGCTTCGGGCATATCAAAATGCTGGTAATCGATACTTTCAACACGAGCTTTGGTCAGTGACACATCGGCTGCCTCGGCCATGCGGTCGATGAAAGCCTGAAACTTGGCCGGGTCTGTGAGCTGACCACGCATGACCGGGCTCAACCCGAGGCCATAAGAGGCGAAATGGCCGCCCAGATTCACTCCAGCGTCAGCAAAAACCTGCTGCCAGGTCTTGCCGTCCACTTCATCGGCGATCGCGGACATCAGCTTGGCCATCTGCGGTGAGGACTCTTGCAACATCTGCGCTGCGTCCCGGTACTGGCGTACCTGCATCGGAATTTGTCTGCTTGTCACCGCTACATGCGGCGAGCAGAGCCAGCAGGGTGCTCAGAACCAGAAGGGGGAACAATCGAGTAATTGCACGCATCACAGACATCCTTGCTGAATTGAGCTGCCATCCTTGAACATATCGAGCGCGGATTCAATTGCCATTGGTCATGGCTGTGTTTTGACCACGCATTCATTCAGTTTTTCGAGCGTAGCTCATCCCCACGCAGGCGGCTGGAACGGCCCGTTCCTACAAAAGACTAAGAGGGTTGCCTGGGGTTTGCCGGGTTCAGCAGCTCAGCCAGTACCGCCATGCGTACCGCTACGCCGTTGCGCACCTGGCGCAAAATTTGCGACTGGGGCCCATCAGCGACCTCTGGAGCAATCTCAATGCCGCGGTTGATCGGTCCTGGATGCAGAACCAGGCACTCCGGCGCTGCGAGCTTCAGTCGCCTTGCGTCCAGGCCGAAGTCACGGAAATAGGCGCCAGTGTCGGGTAACTCATCACTGTTCATGCGTTCGACCTGCAGCCTGAGCATGATGACGACGTCCGCGCCTTCCATGGCGGCGTCGAAGTTCGGGTAGATGATACAGCCGGGCATTTCATCTTCATCCGGCAAAAACGAACCCGGGCCGCACAGGCGCAGTTGTCCGACGCCAAGTGCCTTGAGTGCGCGGATATCCGCGCGCGCGACGCGCGAATGGCGAATATCACCGCATATCACCACGGTCAGTGCGCTGAAATCATCGCGCTGTTGACGGATGGTCAGTACATCGAGCAGGCCCTGGGTCGGGTGGGCCCGGTTACCATCACCGGCGTTGATGATCGCGACATCACTGTGTGCATGGTGAGCGAGAAACCCCGGTGTATCGGGTTGCTTGTGCCGCACCACGAGCGCGTCTATCTGCATGGCCTCCAGCGTATGCAAGGTGTCGATCAGTGTTTCACCTTTGCTGGTCGACGCATGAGCTGTATCGAAGTTGACGACCAAGGCCCCCAGCCGTCGGGCCGCCAGCTCGAAGGAGGTGCGGGTGCGGGTGGACGGCTCAAAGAACAGGTTCAGTACCGTGCGTCCGGCCAACAATTGGCTGTCGTTGCCGTGCTGAAGAAAGTTGTCGGCACGATCGAGGATGCGCGTGATGATGGTTGGGCCAAGGTTTTCGAGGGTGATCAGATGGCGAAACGTTTCGGTCATGGAGTCAAGTCGGGTTGGATGGATGAAAGGAGAACCAGGATTCCAGGATGACAGCAGCGGCCATGGCATCAAGGTCGGCAGCATGGTGCCGGCGCTTGCTGCCTGCGCTGCGTGCTTGCGCGAAACGTCTTGCCGCCTCCTGCGAGGTGTGACGTTCGTCGCACAAGTGCACCGGGTATTCGAAACGTTTGCCGAGCTCGGCGGCAAAACGGCGAGCCTTGCGGGTCATGATCTGATCGCTGCCGTCGAGTGCAAGCGGCAGGCCCACAATCAGTGCGGCTGGTTGCCATTGGGCGATCAGTTTGCGCAGTGCATCCCAGTCTGGCGCGCCGTCACGCATCGCCAGCGTTGTCAGGGGGCGGGCGTGCATGGTCAGGTTTTCGCCCACCGCTACGCCGGTGAAGCGGGTGCCGAGGTCGAAGCCGATAAAGCGCCGGGCAGTTGCGGGTTCTACGGACTCGCTCATGCGTGGCCGATGTGCGGGCTTAGCTGATGGCTATCGAAGCCCATCAGGCGCGTGGCCGCCTGCCATCTGTCATCGATATCGGTGTCGAACAGGATCTGCGGTGTCGCTGCCACCGTCAGCCACGCGTTGTCGGCCAGTTCCTGCTCAAGCTGGCCCGCGCCCCAGCCTGCATAGCCCAGGGCGAGCAAGGCAGGCTGTGGCCCAGTGCCACCAGCCATGGCCACCAGGATGTCGCGCGATGTAGTGATGGCCCATTGTGCGTTGATCTTGTGGCTTGCTTCCCAATCGCCATCGTCGGCCCGATGCAGGATGAATCCGCGTTCGGGTTGCAATGGTCCGCCAATCAGCACCGGTACCTCATCGATACCGTCGCCATCGGAGTTCAACTCAAGCTGGTCGAGCACCCTCGTAAAAGAAAATTCAGCCGCTTTGTTGACCACCAAACCCACCGCACCTTCGTCATTGTGCTGGCACAACAGCATCACCCCGCGTTCGAAATTGGGGTCGTCCATGCTCGGCATGGCTATCAGCAATTGTCCCGACAAAGATGTAAACGGCGTTTTGCTCATGTGCCCATTGTACGGCAACAAAAAAGACTTGCTTG
>CAJDWN010000057.1_pt1 | contig 19834 bp, 19 predicted proteins | sample 7391581 | NCBI WGS metagenome assembly CAJDWN01 (sample SAMEA7055736, study PRJEB34461) | soil metagenome | biome: terrestrial ecosystem; feature: Peninsula; material: soil | place: Antarctica | collected 2016 | reverse complement strand
CCCCTGGTCGAAGCCGACGTTGCCGAAGCACTGGACGAAAGCGCTCTGGTAACTTCCGAGCCCATTACCGTGGTGTTATCGGCACAAGGCTGGATACGTGCCGCAAAAGGGCATGATGTCGACGCCGAGACACTCAACTACCGCGATGGTGACGAACTGGCAGCCTGGATTCGTACCCGCACCAATCTGCAAGTCGCCTTTCTGGATTCAAACGGGCGCAGCTACTCCACAGCCGCACACACCCTGCCCTCGGCACGCGGCAACGGTGATCCACTGACCGGTCGTTTCGACCCCCCTGCCGGCACGCGCTTTCAGGCTATCGCCAGCGGCGACAACAACACGCGCCTGGTGCTGGCTACCGATGCGGGCTACGGATTCGTCGCTGCCTTCTCGTCTTTACTGGCCAACAAGAAAGCCGGCAAGCAACTCATCAATCTGAGTGACGATGCGCGGGTACTGGCACCGGCCGTCAGTACCGATCCATCCCGCGACCGTATCGTGGTGGTTACCACCGCCGGTCACCTGCTGATGTTCTCAGTGGCCGACCTGCCGGAACTGGAACGCGGCAAGGGCAACAAGCTGATCGAGATCCCGAAGAAGAAGCGTGACTCGGGTGAAGAGCGTGTGGCCGGAGTCGCCGTGATCACGGAAGGCGAAGGTGCCGTCACCGTCCACGCCGGCCAACGCAAGATGACGCTGAAGTGGTCCGATCTGGTCGAGTTCGGCGGCAGCCGGGCCGCTCGTGGTGGCATCCTGCCGCGCGGCCTGCGCATGGCAGGCTCAGCCTTGTCACGCTGGCTCTAAAGGCCCCGGACACTCTACGTGCTCTGCCAATGGGACGGGGAGCCACTCTACAAACGAGGTCAGTCACGATGCTGCCCCAAGGAGCGAACGGCTTCCCCGGTAACCGTCAACCGGTATAACAAATATCCGGCTTGCATGTAACGTACAAGGAGCGGGCCATGGCCGCGAAGTTCAGATCCAAGTCGGATAGTCGCCGCAAAGCATCCGCTCGCGTCTGATGACTGGCGACTCACACGCGACATCGCGGGCATGGCCCGCTCCTACAAAAGCATAGGCCACCGAAACGTCACACTTATACCCGGGTATAGCTCCAGGACTGCATGCGCCCATCCGAATATGGCATCACGCCGTGAAAAGGGCGCGGGTCATCGTCGAATACCAGCGGCAGGAAGTGGCGATCGCCCTCCCATAGCGGCAGCTCAAGCAGCTTGTCGCGCGGTACCCACTTCAGCGTGCCCTCGTGATTGCCTTCGTGCGGTTCACCGCTGTAGGCATCGATCATGAAGATGAAGCCCAGCCAGTCTTCGCCGTGTTTGCCGAAGCCGGGCCAGCTCAGGGTACCGCGTAGATGCATTTCCAGACATTCGATACCGGCTTCCTCACGGATTTCACGACGCATGCAGGCGGCGATATCTTCATCCCGCTCCAGCTTGCCACCCAGACCGTTGTATTTACCGAGGTGGTGATCGTCCTTGCGTGCGTTTCGATGGATCATCAGCACGCGCTTGCGGTCTGGCGAAAGAATGTACCCGAGGGTAGCGACAATGGGGGTATAGGGCATATCAGGGCTGCGGCTCGTAGCCGTCGGCAAAGATCAAGTCAGAACGAGGAGCCAGGGATTGCACCGTGTAGATGGCCGGCAGATCCGCCTGTGTTGTGGCTACCCGCAGTGACACATCGACCGGACCGGGCGGTGTCGATGCCACAAAGCTGAAACTGTACAGCGTGCCCCAGTCCAGAGTATTGCTACTGACGTCACCATCGACTGGCGCCAGCCAACTCAGCTTGCCGTTGGCTACCTGCCCTACCCATGCGTTGCTCGCATCGCGATCAGCATCAGTAAACGACAGCTCATCGGCAGTGATACCCACGGGAAGCGGAATCTCGATCCCGGCGAAGCCGGCATTTGAGAGCAATTTGAGATCGGGCTCACTGGCATGCGCCGGATCAATCACGGCACGTGCAAAGTCGAAGTTCATCACCGCATAGCGGTAGCGCCAGCGGCCGTCGGGCAACGGCTCTACCCGTACGGCCACACGTACCTGCCCCTCAGGGGAGTCGAGCAGATCATGACTGGCCTGATGCGTACCGGGCAATTCCGGGTCCACCCAAGCATTGATAACCGCGCCAAGCACCAGCGCTTGGGGTGAAAAGTCCCAATCACCCTTGCCATTGGTTCCGGGCATTTTCCGCGGGGTGACTTCCCGGTACCCCATGGTGTCGTGGATATCCTTATCGTCACGCACCAGATACCAGTATTCGAACAGGTAGCGCGCTCCCGGGTTCGCCTGCGGCAGGAGGTCGGCTTCGCTGGCCACCAGACGCAAATCGAAATCATGCGCCGCACCGGGTATCGGTGCACCGTGACTGTCACGATCCCACTGGCCGTCGCAGTCACGGTCATACACCGAACCGCAGCGTGCCCAGATACCCTGCGCCGGTATCAGCTCGCTGCGCGGCGCAAGCTCCAAGCTGTTGTCGTTGTTGCTGACCGAATAGGTATCCTTGCATCCCGGAAAAATCACATGGTTGTTGCCATTGCTGCAAGAGCAGCCGCTATTGGCGGCCCAGAACGCATGCTTGACGCCGGATTTGCCAATCTGGGTGATGCTGCCATCGACGTCGACGCGATACAGGTTCCACACCAGAAACGGATGCTGATCGTTGTTGTACGGCGCTTGCGGCTGGCCACCCTGGTTGTACTGGTTCGAGTTGAACTTCCGGTACCAGGGCACGGCTGTGTTACCCACATTGTCCAGACTGGAGTCGGGCGTAATAACCACCAAGCCGTCGGCGCTTGCATACGGGCACACGGCCCCCAGCTCTGGCTGGCCGTCATTAGGCAGATGGCAGCGCATGGCCTGCACCTTGTCGGAAAATTTCTGGAACAGGCGGATGTTGGTGACTTGGCCGGGTACAGCTTCGCTTGGCCAAGGTGCACTACACACCCCCGCAAGCACATTGTCCTGCTCTGCTCTCACCGTCACGCGCGCCAGCACATCCATGGCGCCAATCGTGCGCATGGCCCAGCGTGGGTGCCCCATCCGGGCGGCCAGTTGCGGCGATATGCGCACATTCATATTGCGCAGCGAGAGTTCTCTGCGCTTGTCGCTCAAGGCATAGTGGGAATGATCGAGCAAAAACAGCACCGCGCCATGGCTGTCAACCACCTCCATCATGAACGGCTCGGACGCGCCCCCCGCATGGGCTCGCAAAGCATAGCCACGCAAATCGACATGCCCGGTGGGCCAGCGCAAGATAAATCCACCCTGGTACTGCAATGCCCCTTCGGCCAACGAGTAGAGTTTTTGACCTCGCGCATGAAAGCTCAAGACACCCGTCGTGCGCGCAGGGAAATTCAGCACATGATATGCGCGCCCGGGCAGCGGTGGCGTGTCGCTGTTGGCACCGCTGACTCCGTCGATACGCAAGCCCATTGCCGCCAATATGTCAGTATTCAGATGCCAATCGGTCTGCCCGCCCCAACTTTGCCATACATCATCAGGGCTGGAGTTCGACGGCGATACATCGGCTTGGCCCGCCAGGCTTTTCAGCGGAATAAGGGTCATCAGGATCGCCAGCAGTGCCATGGCGAACCACGCGTCTCGTCGACAGGCTGGACCTGTCCGGACTGGCCAATCAAGCCCCGCGGGGCAAAACGTGGTATTGATCATGTCAGTTTCTCTGATCGGCTCGCGCAACGGCACCACAAGTGTAGCTCACGCCGTCAGGTCGCTGAGCGGGAACCTTTTCGAATCTGCCTGCATCTAATGGCAAAAGGGGTAGTTACTGATGATACAAACCAAGCAGGCAATCGACTACGCGGCAAGCTCGACAACAGAACTGGTGGCCTTGGTGCGAGCGGGGTACCAGGAAGCGTTTCGTCACATCATGGAGCGCTGTAATCAGCGCTTGTTCCGGGTTGCGCGAGCGGTACTCAATGATGATACAGAAGCCGAAGATGCTCTCCAGGACGCCTACATCAACGCATTCAAGCGGCTGGATTCTTTTCGCGGCGACGCGAAACTCAGCACCTGGTTGACTCGCATCGTACTCAACGAATGCTACCAACGACTGCGTAAACGCCGTACGACCGTACCCATCGACAATCTCGAGTTTGGTCAAGACACAGCCCAAGTGCTGAACTTTCCAGGGAACTATGGCATGGAAAATCCCGTCAACGCAGCCGGGCGCTCACAAGTACGCCAGTTGATAGAGAGCGCCATCGAATCCCTGCCCGACCCTTTTCGTGTGGTGTTCGTCATGCGGTCGGTGGAAGAGTACAGCACGCAAGAAACCGCCGACATGCTCGGCATCCGGGTGGAAACCGTAAAGACGCGCCTGTTCCGCGCGCGCCAACAATTGCGCAATGCACTCAGCGACACACTGGAATCGTCCCTGGGCGAGGCCTACCCGTTTCTGGGGCCCCGCTGCGCTCGAATTACCGAATCAGTCATGCAACGAATCGGCACTATGACCGAAAACCCTTCATCCCCGGGAGAACACTGAAATGCTTGTTACCGCACTCATCATTTTTGCCATAGCCGCCATCGGCGGCCTGATCCTCGCCGCACACGTATTACGCGGCAAATTTGCACCTTGGGCATTGTCGGTTCTGCACGCCCTGCTGGGTGCGACCGGTCTAGTCCTGTTGATCGTCCTGATGCTCAAAGGCGGCGCCAGCACAACGGTGATCACCAGCTTCGTGCTCTTCCTCGTAGCCGCACTAGGTGGGTTTTTTCTGGCCACCTTTCACCTGCGCAAGAAACTGCCACCCAAAGCCGTGGTCATCGTGCATGCCAGCGTGGCGGTGGTAGCATTCCTGGCACTCCTCAGCGTATTAATCCTCTAATAGAGTCCAGGTGATCATGCGACATCCAATCCACCCGATGCTGGTACATTTTCCGGTTGCGTGCTGGTCAATAGCCACGATTGCCGACTTCGCCAGCCTTTACTACGGAAAGCCGGCCTGGCACCTGGCCGGCACGCTGATGGTCATCGGCGTCATCATGGCCCTTCCGGCAATGCTGGCGGGGCTGATAGAGCTGATCCATGTCCCCGATGAAAGCAAGGCAATGCGTGACGTCTACTTGCACATGGGCGTGATGATGCTGGCGTTCGCGCTGTATGTGGCCAGCCTGCTGATGCGGATTGACAACTTGCACTTCATCGCGCCAAGCATGGGCACCATTATCGTCAGCGCCTGTGGCTTTTTGACGTTGTCAATCGGTGGATGGCTCGGAGGCCGGCTGGTCTACGAACATGGCATCGGTGGCAAACGTCCTGTCTCTCCGCAAGTCAACTCCAGCAAGGACTCGCGCGATATTGAAACCTGAGCACAAGCGACAACCCTGTTCGCGCTCGATGAAACTGATAACACGTACTCATTTCACGGCATAAGCCCCGAACCGCGGCATCCCTGACGCCCCCTATGCATTTCCAAGCAGCACGTTCTCACCAGGAGATAGATCATGAGACTGTCGGCACCCACTGCCGCACCGGGCATCAAACTCAGGGACATCGAGGGCAAAGCCATTGTCCTTGGTGACGGGCAACAGCCAACCTTGCTGTGCTTTTTCCGCGATCCGGCCTGTCCATTCTGTAATTTGCGCATTTACGAACTGACCCAGCGCCATGCCGCATATGCTGCCTTGGGGCTGAAAATCGTGGCGGTGTTCTCGGCCACGCCAGAACAAGTGAGGCGATTCGTGGCCCGCAAGCCGCGGCCCTTTCAAATCGTCGCTGATCCCAACCCGCAGACTTACGAGGCATACGGTATCGAGCGATCCTTCTGGCGCAAAATGAAAGCCATTGTTACGCGCATACCCTCCTTGCTGCGCGGACTACGCATCGTCGGCCTGGCCGGCCTCAACACCAACAATATGCTGCCGGCAGACTTTCTGCTGGACGAAAGCGGCCACATAGTCGAAGCCTGGTACGGTCGCGATGCAGGCGACCGTATGCCTTTTGACCAAATCGAATTATTTCTTGCCCGCAACTTGGTGCGGCGACAAACCCGACCCGGCGAGCCTGCCATGCGGACGCAGCGAGCCACTTCTTAGGAAACTTCTGATCGAATCCAGCATAAGCTGGCATGCCACCCGGATAGTTGGCCTCCCGGGGCCCTATCGAAGCGCTGGTCGCGGGTTCGTTACTGTCTGGCGCTGCCTGCAGCAGAATCCGGCATCCCGTTGTCATCGCTGTGCTTGCCTGCGGCCATCGGGCGGAGGAAGTCGAGAAAGCTCTTCAGATTCGCCTGATAGCCCTTCGGGTCACGCGACTGCACCAGTGTCGAGGCACCATGCACGCCGGCAGTCGGCTGATAGCGAGTGATGTTGTCACCGTGCGACTTGCTCAGCACTTCAGTCACTCCGGCTTCTTCATCCGGACTCGTAGTGATGTAGAACGGCATGCGAACTTTGGCGGCCGCGTTCTTGATAAGGTTCTTGTCCTTGAAATACTCACCGGGGGAGAAACTCGCGACCGCACTGATTTCATCGGAATGTGCCGCAGCCAGCACGATCACCAAGGCCGACGAGTAGGAACTGCCAACCGTAATAATTTTCTTGTAGTGGTGCGCCTTGGCCCAGGCCAGCGCCGCCTCCAGATCCGGCATGGCATCGAGGTAGTCCGCAGACTCGCCCAGTTTGGCCACCGTCTGGTTGTGTCCGTCGAACAATTCACCGCCCGAGCGCTGGTCGATCGCCAGCGTATCAAAGCCCAGATTTGTCAGCTGCGGTACTACCGCATCGTACTCGTGCCGGTTGGCCCGCGCCTGATGAAACAGCAAGATGATCTTGTCATTATCCGCTGTCGCGCGAGTGAGGGTACCAAATACGCTCACGCCATCGGCGGCCTGCAAAGTCAGCGGCGTACCCGCCAGTACCAAGCCCGGTGCCAGAAGTGCCAGCCCGGCCGTCAAAATCTTCATAACCTTCAGTTGTAACAATCGCATGGTTTCACCTCCGCAAAATGCTTGCACGATTATACAAGGCGCCACGGTCGCCCCGGCCTCTTCCATATCGCGCCGCCCCATTCGTGCATAAGCGCCACCGCACCCGGGCAGGCGCTGCGCGTGACGACAATGGACGGCCCAGGCGCACGATCATGACCACCAGTTCAACACCAAGCGACTTTTTTGTGCTTTTCTCGTGGTACCGTTACAACGCTCGTTGGCCAAAGGAATGCAGGACGGGTGCTTCCCGGGGGAATTGCACTATCTCAGATCCCTCTGATTTCCTGGAATAACTAGCAAATTCCACCAACCAGAGAGCACAGATGATCCAAAGCCATGACTTGACAGTCCACGATTCCGCCGCTGTACGCATAGCAGCGCGCATTCGTCCTTCCTACTTCGCCCGCCTTGTTGCGCTGGCGGCAAGCCTGCTCGGCAGCTCAGCACTTTCTGCCACGACGTTGGCTGAGACGCCAGACGGCCGCATCAACGCCATATTTGCACCGATAGCGGAAGCCATCGAGTTTGCGGTGTTCTATCCGATTCCGGTCGGCAACGGCAACTCCATGCCCGCCATGGTGCTGTGGTTGATCGTCGCGGCGGTCTTTTTCACGGTGTATTTCCGCTTCATCAATATCCGCGGCTTCATACAGGGTCTACGCTTGATCCGCGGTGACTTCTCCAAAAAAGATGATACCGGTGAAGTGTCACATTTCCAGGCACTGGCTACCGCCCTTTCCGGCACTGTCGGCTTGGGCAACATTGCCGGCGTTGCCATCGCAATCACCATCGGCGGTCCGGGGGCAACATTCTGGATGATCGTTGCCGGTGTGCTTGCCATGAGCACAAAGTTTGTCGAGTGCACCCTGGGCGTGAAATATCGCCGCATCAACCCGGACGGCTCCATCTCCGGCGGCCCCATGCACTATCTCAAGCATGGCATCGCCGAGCATTACCCGAAACTGAAAGGGGCGGGCAAGGTGCTGGCCGTCGTGTTTGCAATCTGCTGCATTGGCGGTTCGCTGGGTGGCGGCAACATGTTCCAGGTCAATCAGACCTTTCAGCAGGTCGTCGCCACCACCGGTGGGGATGCCAGCTTCCTGGCTGGCAAAGGTTGGCTGTTCGGTCTGGCGATGGCCGTAATGGTCGGCTTTGTCATCATCGGCGGCATCAAATCGATCGCGCGCGTCACCGAGAAGCTGGTGCCACTGATGGCGGCCTTCTACGTCGCTTGCAGTCTGTGGATAATCCTTGCTGATCTGGGATTCGCCGGTCAAGCATTCCAGGCCATCGTCGCGGGAGCCTTCACTCCCGAGGCCGGTTATGGTGGCATTGTCGGCGTGCTGATCCAGGGCTTCCGCCGTGCTGCGTTCTCCAACGAGGCCGGTATCGGTTCGTCGGCCATCGCCCATTCGGCTGTGCGTACCAAAGAGCCGGTCACCGAGGGCTTGGTTGCACTATGGGAACCGTGATCGTCATCACCGGCATGTACCAGCAAGAAGGCGTCGGCGACGGCGTCGCACTGACCTCGATGGCCTACGCATCCGTGCTGCCATGGTTCCCGTACTTGCTGACGGTGGCGGTATTCCTGTTTGCATTCTCCACCATGCTGGCCTGGTCCTACTACGGCGAAAAGTCCGCGTGTTATCTATTCGGCGAATCCAAGGGGGTTGCCGTCGGCTACAAGCTGGTGTTCTGCTTTTTCATCGTGGTCGGCGCAGCCAGCAACCTGTCGGCCGTGGTCCAGTTCTCCGACGCCATGATCTTCGTGATGGCACTACCCAACATCATCGGCTTGTACCTGCTGGCACCGGTGGTAAAACGCGAACTGAGCAGCTATCTGACTCGCGTCGACACTGGGGAAATCCGTAACTACCGTAAAGAGTCGCTGGCTAAAACGGCTGGCTGAATCTCGACAACGGCCTTGCAAGCCTTTGCAATTAGAAAGGCGCGGGATTCCCGCGCCTTTCTTTTTATTCTTCCCCACCTTTTTAGACCGCCTACACTGAGCAAAATCAGCATGACAACTGCGAAAAAGCGAAGGCAACAACCACTGATAGCGCAGGAACGTCCCGCACTTCAAGGCACCTGGCGGCAAGTGCGTTTGGAGGCGGACGAATCACGGATCCTCGTGATGAGCACACGGTACCCGGTGCGTTTTGCCCTTTTCTAAATAGGCATTTTGTGGTCCGAGCGCCTGTTGACAGCATCCTGATTGAACGGAATTTCGAGCTCGAGCCCCCGACAAACCCGAAGAGTATTACCTCGATCGGTTTCATCGGCGTTGACGCTCGCATGCGTCTACCCGCAATCTACGTTCTGGACGGTGACAGCTCTCGCATCATCGCCGCCGACGAGGGCCAGCCGAGACCTGCCGGCTTCAAAACCGAGCGTGGGCTGACGATGAGAGCTTTCGTTCGCTACCATAACAAGGCTGGGCGGCAGAAACCAAGTGAGTAGGAAGGAGCGGCCGGTACGGACGACCCACGCCGCCGCGTGGCACCCCCCTCCCAGTCTCCTCTGCACGCAAGCGGAGGAGCAGAGCCACCAAACGCCAGTGCCGAATCAAGCGAGCAGGCGCACGCAGATGGTCCGGTAAAGGTCGGGTAGTTGCTGAAGGTCGGCCACGCTGACGCATTCGTCGATTTTGTGGATGGTAGCGTTGACGGGGCCGAGTTCGATGACTTCGGCGCCCAGGGGGGCGATGAAGCGGCCGTCGGAGGTGCCGCCACCAGTGCTTTGTTCGGGGGCTATATTGCAATGTTTCTGGCAGGCGGCGATGACGGCTTGGCGTAACTTGCCGTCGGGGGGTGACTGGAAGGGTTGCCCGGAATCGTGCCAGTCAATGTGCCAGTCGAGCTTGTGTCGATCGAGGATTTCTGCACTGCGCTGCTTCAGCTCGTTGTCGCTGCTTTCGGTGGAGTAACGAAAGTTGAATTGGGCGCTGAGTGTGCCGGGGATTACGTTGCTGGCGCCGGTGCCGGCGTTGATGCTGGCGAATTGCATCGAGGTGGGTGGGAAGGCTTCGTTTCCGTTGTCCCAATGCGTTTGAGTCAGCTCGGCCAGCGCCGTGGCGAATTCGTGAATCGGATTGCGCGCCTTGTGCGGATAGGCGACATGGCCTTGTACGCCGCGCACGGCGAGCGTTGCCGTTAGCGAGCCGCGCCGGCCGACGCGGATCAGGTCACCGAGGCGTTCGGTTGCGGAAGGCTCACCAACGAGACACCAGTCGATGCGTTCGCCACGGGCCTCGAATTCACGCGCGAGGCGGCGCACGCCATCGATGGCATCACCCTCCTCGTCACTGGTGAGGAGCAGCGCCACACGACCAACGTGTTCGGGGTGTTCGCTGACGAAGCGCTCCAGCGCCACCACCATAGCGGCCACGCTGCCTTTCATGTCGGCGGCGCCACGGCCGTACAACATGCCGTTGCGGATCACCGGCTCGAAGGGGGGCGATGTCCAGTCTTGTTCCGGTCCAGTGGGCACGACGTCGGTGTGACCGAGAAACACCAGGGTCGGTTCGCTGGCCTCGCCATGCGTGGCCCACAGGTTGTCCACTTCGCCGTAGCGCAGGTTTTCAATGGCGAAGCCTGCGTCCTGCAGACGGCGGCCGATCAGAGCCTGGCAGCCGTCATCATCGGGCGTCACCGACGGACGGCGAATAAGGTCACAAGCCAATTCCACTACGTCGTTCATGCAGCTACCTGCGCACCGATCAGGTAGCCGACCAGATAGGTCACGCTCGTCGCCGCCAGGGTGATCATGAACTGGCGTGCTATCGAGAAAACGATGCCTCGCCCGGTGAACAGCGCGCTACCCATGGCGATCAGAGTCAGGCCGACGAAGGTAGCGCAGGCACTGGCAATGAGGGCCTGAGTACCGTGCAACCAGAAATACGGTGCCACCGGAAATATTGCGCCGAAAGCAAACAACACGAACGAGGAAATAGACGCACCCCAGGCCGAGCCACCCAGCTCATCCGGATCGATACCCAGATCCTCTCGCACCAGGGTGTCCAGTGCGGCGCGCGGGGTATGGCTCAAGCGCGCCGCCATGGCCTCGGCCTCATCTTCATCCAGGCCCTTGTCAAGGTAAATGCCACGAATTCGCTCGCGCACGTCTTCTGGCGACACCGCCAGGCGCTCGGCACGTTCCGTGATCTGCGCCTGATAGAACTCGCGCGAGCTGTTGACCGACAGCCATTCACCCATCGCCATTGAGCAGGCTCCGGCGACCAGCCCGGCCAGGCCGGCCATCAGCAAAGCCGCATCACTGGTGGCCGCGCCCGCCATGCCCATCACCAGAGAGGCATTGGACACCAGACCGTCGTTGGCGCCGAGTACAGCGGCGCGCAGAGTGTTTCCGCCCCGGGCACGATGGCGTCCGGCTATGGCAGTTCGATCCACGCCGCGCGAAAAATGATGGCGGTGTTCGCTGCGATCGACCGGGGTCGGCGCATGATCGGCGTGCTCCATGCGCACCACGGTAGGAATCACGAATCCGATCCCGAACAATCGGGCCAGCCGGCACAAAATCCGAACGCGTATTCCGATGCGCAACTCCGGCACCCGAGCGTTCATTTCTTCCAGGCGGCGAGCCCAGAAGCCGGCATTCGCCTGCTCGATGTCGGCAATTCGCTGATAGGCACGAGCCAGTTCTTCGTCGCTCGCCAGCTCGGCCAGGCGTGCGTACAGCGCGGCATTGTCGCGCTCGATGCGCAGATTCTTACGGTAACGGCGGGTTTTGTCGGCACTCATATCATTGACCGAAATGCTCGCACCAGGCGGCCGCGTCAAAGCCGACACGAACCGTCTTGCCATCAACCAGCACAGGACGTTTCACCAAGGTCGGATGGGTCGCGATCAGTTTGACCCACTCCGCGTCGCTACTTGTCTCACGCTCGGCCTCGGACAATTGCCGCCAGGTAGTCGAACGACGATTGATCAGTTGATCCCAACCACCAACCGCCGCAGACCAAGCCTTCAGCGTGGCAGCGGGAGCCGGGTTGTCGCGGTAGTCGACGAAGCGGTGGACGATGGCGTGCGCATCCAGCCACTTGCGGGCTTTGCGGCAGCTATCGCAGATATTCAGGCCGTAGATGGTGACTTGTGTCATGGCAGGTCTGTGTCTTAATTGGGTCTGGGTGGATATTTCGCGGGCATGGCCGCTCCTGCAGATGCGTCAGCTATTTCGCAGGAGCAGGTCTTGCCCGCGAATGATTGCAGATTAAGTTTCTCGGATATTGATCACGGTCATGGACTGGTCCTACGGGTTGCGCAGCAGTTCGTTGATACCGGTCTTGGACCGGGTCCGTTCGTCGACCTGCTTGACGATGATGGCAGCGTACAGGCTGTGGCTACCGTCCCTGGCGGGCAGACTGCCGGCAACGACCACACTGCCCGCAGGAATACGACCATAGCTGACTTCACCGGTAGCACGGTTGTAGATGCGGGTGGATTGCCCCAGGAACACACCCATGCCGATCACGCTGCCCTTTTCGACGATCACACCTTCAACCACTTCCGAGCGTGCGCCAATGAAGCAGTTGTCCTCGATAATGGTGGGATTGGCCTGCAGCGGTTCCAGCACACCACCAATGCCGACGCCACCGGAAAGATGCACATGCGCGCCAATCTGCGCGCAGGAGCCGACCGTAGCCCAGGTATCGACCATGGTGCCAACGCCGACGTGAGCACCGATATTTACGTAGCTGGGCATCAGCACGACATCGTGGGCGATGTGCGCACCGCGCCGCACCAGTGCCCCGGGCACCACGCGCGCGCCCAAATTCTGCAACTCGGTATCAGCACCTGCGGCAAAACGCAGCGGCACCTTGTCGAAGGCCTGTGCCGCACCGCCATCGACGACCTGGTTGGATTGGATGCGGAAATACAGCAAAACCGCCTTCTTGAGCCATGCGTTGACCTGCCAGCCACCCTGCCCGTCCGGCGCAGCGACGCGTTGCTCGCCGCTCTGCAGTTGGTCCAGCACCAACTCCACATCGAACCGCACGCTGCTGTCGATGTCTGATTGCGACAGGCTGTCGCGGCGCTCGAAGGCGCCTTCGATACGTTGCTCGAGTTCTTGCATGAAATGCCCTTTGCATACGGGTCTGGATTGATAGCGCAGTTTACATGTCCGGGCAGCTGGTACCCAGCCAAGGGGCCGTGATCGCTCATCACCACTGGGGAGAACGACTTTTGTCCGCGAAGCGTTTGGGACGGTAAGCGGCCAGCCGCAAGCGGTGAGCGGGAAAGAGCGAGCAGACCTGCTGCTCACCGCTCACAGTTCACCGCTGATGGCTGGCCAACGCGGGAATGGCCCGCGCCTACAGATCGTCATCGCGGCTGGTGTGGACGCGCTGCTGCAAGGCTTGTTCGAGGCGCTCGCGCAATGAGGCATCGAGCAATTGGTCTTCGTTGTCGGTAAGCTGGAAAAAATCCTCGACGCGTTCGCCGAACGTAGCGATGCGGGCGTCATGCACCTTGATGTCGGTGTCGGCAAAGGCTTGGGCCACGGCAGCCAGCAGCCCCGGCCGATCCGTGCAAACAAGTGCCAATTGGGTACGACCGCTGGCCGGATCATCCACGAATTCGGTATGCGGCGTCATCTGAAAATGCCGCAATTGCCGCGACAAGCCGCGATGCACGGGACGACTGATGTAGGGCGTGTGCGCCAGGGTGTCTCGCATCGCCTCGGCCAGCGCTTCGGTGCGCGCCGCTTGTGCAGGTTTCATGGTGTCGCTGTCCAACAACAGAAATGTGTCCAGCGCCAGGCCTTTGCGGGAGCTCAGAATGCGCGCCTCGACCACCGAGAAACGCAGCCGATCCAGGGTCGCTGTAACTGCAGCGAAAAGGCCGCTCCGATCCGGCGCGCAAACGAATAATTCGGTAGTGCCGCGTATCGACAAGGGATGCACGGCCACCAGAGGTGGCTCGCCGCTGTCCATAATCGCACGGGTTTGCCAGGCGATCTGTTCGGCTCGGTGGCGCAAGAAACTGGCATCCGGGAAGTCGGCCCACACCTGTTCGATCGAATCCTGCTCCAGGCCCTCGGCCCGCAGCAGCTTCATGGCCCGCTCGCGACAGGCACGCACGCGTGCGTCGGCGCGCAGCGGCAGAGCCAGATCTGAACGCAGCGCGTAGCGCGCCGCCACGTACAGGTCGGCAAGCAAGCGCGACTTCCATGCATTCCACAAGCGCGGGCTGGTACCGCGAATGTCAGCAATGGTCAAAAGGTACAGATTGTCGAGCCGCTCCCAATCGCCCACTTTGCGGGCAAAGCTATGCACTACGGCCGGGTCAGTGATGTCCTGACGCTGTGCGGTGGTACTCATCAAAAGATGCCAGCGCACCAACCAGGCCACCAGCTCGGTATCGTCATCGTCCAGACCGAGGCGTCCGCAAAAACGACGTGCTTCCTCCTCACCCAAGGTCGAGTGGTCACCGCCACGGCCCTTGGCGATGTCATGGAATAGCGCACCCAGCAATAGCAGCTCAGGCTTGTCCAGATTGGAGAATACCTCGCACCCCATCGGAAAATCAGGACGCGCATCGGGGTTGTCGAACCAGGCCACATTGCGCAATACACGCAAGGTGTGTTCGTCGACGGTATAAACGTGGAACAGGTCATACTGCATGCGCCCGACCACGCGCGCGAACGGCGGCAAAATGGCGGCCAATACCCCATGCCGGTTCATGCGCCACAGGGCCTCCACCGCCGGCGCACCGCGTCGCAGCAACTCGAGAAGAGCCTCCAGCACCGCGGGATCATTGACCAGCGCTTCGCGCCGGTGCGCCAGTGCATGCTGGATGCGACGCATGGTTTCGGCGGTAAAACCGATCAATTCTGGATGGTCGATGCGTACCATGAAGGCGCGTACCAAGGCTGCAGGGTCACGCAAAAACAGATCCGGATCGCGGCACTCCAAACGGCGCCCGCAACGCAGAAAGTCTGCATCAATGGCTTCGCGTTCCGGATCGGGTTCCAGCAGCTCATCAAAGCGTTCGGTCAATTGAACACCGAGGCGCTCTACCAGAGTGGCGGCCCGGTAGTATCCCTGCATGAATTGCTCGACTCCCAACAGGGGTTCGGCATGACCGGGCTGCCAAGGCTCGACGTCGGGCTCAGCATCTCGATAATCACGAAACCCGAGTTTCTCGGCCAGATCGCGCTGATAATCGAACAGCAGCCGCTCTTCGGCTCTACCCGCCTCCAGATGCAGCGCATATCGATAGCGTTGCAAGGTGCCCTCGGCTTGCTCCAACTGTTCCAGTTCGGCAGGGTCCAGCAGGCCTTCGCGTACCAGGCCGCCAAGGCCGGATGCGCCTATCACGCGCTGCCCCAGCCAGCGCAGCAGATCCAGGGTGCGCAGACCGCCAGGTGATTCCTTGATATTGGGTTCGAGGTTGTGCGCTGTGTCATCAAAACGCGCATGCCGGGCAGATTGTTCCGCGCGCTTGGCCGCCAGAAACTCCAGCGGTGGCCACAGCGCCGGGTCCTCAACTACGGACGCCAGCTGCAACTCCATGTCCGCATCCCCGTACAAGGTACGTGCATCAAGCAGGCTGGTGTAAACCGTCACATCGTCTGTGGCCAACTGGCGACACTCGTCGAGGGTGCGTACGGCCTGGCCGGGTTGCAGGCCAATATCCCACAGGCAGGAAAAAAACTGTTCCAAGCCGCGCGCAAATGTGCCGCTGGGGGTCTCGCGGCAAAGCGCCAGCAGGTCGATATCCGAATATGGAAACAACACGCCGCGACCATAGCCCCCTACGGCGAACAGGGCAAAGCCGCTACCTGAGCTCGATAGCTGTACGCCCAGGCACGCTCGCGCTACATGCGCAACGATCCGGTCAACGAAGCTCGCACGCCATTCAAGCAGGGCGTCGGTAGCTACGCCTTCATACAGGTTGCGCGCCAGACGGCGGTCGGCATCGGCAAGCAATTGTCGCAAGGACTGACGGGCGGGAGCAGAAATGCCGGCCATGGGCATGGCTTCAGGCAGCTCTGGCAGCGCCGACAGGGCCCCGTCAGCAGCAAGCGAGTCAGTCTGCATCCGGCCAGGGGGTGAGAATCTCGTACCCATCGGCGGTAACCGCGATCGTGTGCTCCCACTGCGCCGACAAAGAATGGTCGCGCGTTACCACTGTCCAACCGTCGGGCAACTGCCGGGTTCCGCGTTTGCCTGCATTGACCATCGGTTCAACGGTGAATGTCATGCCTTCTTCCAGGCGCAGGCCTTCGCCGGGGTTGCCGTAATGCAACACCTGCGGTGCGTCGTGGTAGATTTTGCCGATGCCATGCCCGCAGTATTCACGCACCACGCTGTAGCCAGCGGCTTCGGCGTGCTTTTGCACCGCATGGCCAACATCGCCCAAGGTCGCACCGGGGCGCACCGCGCGGATGCCTTCCATCATGGCCTCGAAGGTTGTCTCGCAAAGACGCTTGCCCAGCACCGAGGGCGTACCGACGTAGTACATGCGGCTGGTATCGCCATGCCAGCCCTCCTTGATAACGGTGATATCCATATTCAGAATATCGCCGTCCTTGAGTACTTTGTTGGCACTCGGAATGCCATGGCAGATCACGTGATTGACCGAGGTGCACAAAGTCTTGGGGAACCCGTGATATCCGACATTGGCCGGTATCGCCTTTTGCACGTCGACGATGTGCGCGTAAGCAATACGGTCAAGCTCCTCAGTGGTCACACCCGGCTTGACGTGCTCCTTGAGCAAGGCCAGCACTTCGGCGGCCAGGCGACCGGCGACGCGCATCTGCTCGATTTCTGCTGGAGTTTTGGGGATTACGCCCATGCTTGCGGTACCTCACTATCAAATAATCGTGCTGTCAGTGTACTGCTTCGCCCTGTTTGACCCACTCAGAGCCAAGCTCGCGGGTCACGGTAAGGTGCAGTGCGCCGCCAAGGATGATCCCCTTGGCAAGCTACCGCAACGCAACCGTGGCTCGCGAGCTTGTCTCCCGAAGGGCGAGCCGCTGATGGGGTCAAACAGGGTGAAGTAGTACACAAAAGGCTTGTTCACCGGTTCGGCAACAGCTAGAATCGTCCGGCTTGGCAGTGCAAAAGCAGCCGTTGCGGCTGTCGATGTCCTGTACAAGTGGGTGATTGTACCGCCAGGCGGCGCGACACCCAAACAATTCACACACGCATCGACACCACGTTCGGCGTTCATTTCGGCCATCAGACCCGTTACTGGAACCCGAAGATGGCACCCTACATCTTTGGTGCCCGTGGCAAGATCCACATCATCAATCTCGAACAGACCATGCCGCTGTTTGGCGACGCTATGAATTTTATTTCCGGTATCGCGCAAAAGCGCGGCACCGTGTTGTTTGTCGGCACCAAGCGCTCAGCGCGCACTGCCATAGCCGAAGAAGCCGCTCGTTGCGGCATGCCCTACGTCGCAGCCCGCTGGCTGGGCGGCATGCTCACCAACTTCCGCACCGTCAAGCAATCCGTATCACGGCTCAAAGAGCTGGAAGCAATGGAGACTGACGGCAGCTTCGACAAATTGGTCAAGCATGAAGTTCTGTCGCTGCGCCGCGAGCGCGACAAACTGGAGCGTTCACTGGGCGGAATCAAGGAAATGAACCGCCTGCCCGACGCCATGTTTGTCATTGACATCGGCTATGAAGACATCGCCGTACTGGAAGCGCGCAAACTGGGCATTCCGGTCGTTGCCGTGGTCGATACCAATTACGACCCCAACCTAGTCGACTACCCCATCCCCGGCAACGACGATGCCATTCGCGCCGTGCAGTTGTACGCACGCTCAGTCGCCGATGCCATCCTTGAAGGCAAAGCCGCCGCGCCGGCACATACCAAGGGTGATGGTAGCGACTTTGTCGAGCTGGATGCCGAAGGTAACCCGGTTGCCAAGGTCGACAGGCCGGCCAAGAAAAAGGCTGCACCACGCAAGAGCGCTGACAAGGCCAAACCTGCCGCTGACAAGGCTGAGGACAAGAGCAAGGCCGAGCCAGCCAAGGCAGCTGATGCCAAACCGGATGCCAAAGCTGATGCCAAAGCTGAAGCCAAGTCCGACGCAAAGACTGGCGACACCGACAAGACCAGCGAAAAGACCAAGGCCGAAAAGCCTGAAGCCAAAGCCAGCGTCCAGGCTGTCGAAAATGCCAAGAAGCAGGCGTCAGATACTGCGCCAGTTGCAGACGCGGACAAGCCCGAGTCGGGCGACGCCAGCAAGTAATCAAACCGTGCCGGCTCACCGCCGGCACGCTCTGTAGACACAGCAGCGACGCACACGAGGTATCACGTGTTGCTCAGTCGTGTTTCAGTTCCGGGTTGTCCACAGCACCTTGCGGACACCTATCAAGTAATAGCGAAAAAAAACGAGGAAACCCAATGGATATCACCGCACAGATGGTCAAAGAGCTGCGTGAGCGCTCCGGTGTCGGCATGATGGAATGCAAAAAAGCTCTGATCGAAAACGAGGGCGACATCGAGGTGGCTATGGAATGGCTGCGCAAGCAGGGCCTGGCCAAGGCTGATAAGAAGTCCAGCCGAGTGGCCGCTGAAGGGCGCATCGCCGTGGCCCAGGACAAGCACTCGGCCACACTGGTCGAAGTCAACTGCGAGACTGACTTCGTAGCCAAGGACGACAGCTTCATCAAGTTCAGCGACACGACTGCCGAAATCGCGTTACAAGGCAAGCTGGACGATGTCGAGGCACTGATGGCCGCAGACTATGCGGATGGCACCAGTGTCGAGGACACCGCCAAGGGTCTGATCGTCAAGATCGGCGAGAAGATCCAGGTGCGTCGCATGGCGCGAGTCACCAGCGAGGGCACCATCGCCAGCTACATCCACGGCGGCCGCATCGGCGTACTGGTAGCCCTCAAGGGTGGCAACACCGAGCTGGCCAAGGGCATTGCCATGCACGTAGCAGCCATGAACCCGGCCTACATTTCCATAGACGATGTGCCAAGCGAGATTGTCGAGAAGGAAAAGGAAATCGCCAAGGGCCAGATGAGTGAAAAGGACAAGGCCAAGCCGGCCGATATCCTGGAAAAGATCATCAGCGGCAAGATCAACAAAGTTGTGTCGGAAATGACTCTGACCGGTCAGGCCTACGTGCTCGATACCAACATCAAGGTCGCACAGGCACTCAAGCAAGCCGGTGCCACAGTCGAGGCTGTCGAGCGACTGGCCGTCGGCGAAGGCGTCGAGAAGAAGGAAGAAGACTTCCACGCCGAAGTGATGAAGCAAGCCGGTTTGGCCTGAGGCCACTAGCCCTGCTGCGCATGACTATCCCCAAAGATTTTGCTTCGCAAAATTTCGGGCCCCGGCATGCGTCTCCACACCCCCATCCGCGCCTGCGGCGCGGATCGCCCCCTCACTCAGGGGGCTTTCCAGGGACTACCGAGACAAGCAGCAACTGCAATCCTGACAAGGCCGCGCATCGTCGCGGCCTTGTTGTTTTCAGGGTGTTCGTGAGCGGGCAGCGATAAGCGGAGAGTTCCGGATCTTCCACTCACTGCTCAGTGCTTACTACTCACCGCCGACAGATCAAGGGCCTTCGAACCCATCAATGAAAACGCGATCGATGACCTCGATCATGCCGCGCATTCCGCTGCTCAGATCCCCGTGCGCGTCGCAGTAATAGCCGAAACTGCCCAGTCGATTGAAACCCACGGTGACCTGCCAGGCTTGCGCGCTCGGTGCGTTGTGAGTGGTGCAATTGAGAGAACAGATGAAGCGATCGTCATCTGCGTGCACATTGTGAAGGCCACCTTCGTTGACAAACTTCACGGTGTCGCCGTAGTAGATCAACAGATAGGAAGGGGTAAAGGTTGCATCAGGGTTGGCGGTCACGA
>CAJDWN010000034.1_pt1 | contig 20317 bp, 15 predicted proteins | sample 7391581 | NCBI WGS metagenome assembly CAJDWN01 (sample SAMEA7055736, study PRJEB34461) | soil metagenome | biome: terrestrial ecosystem; feature: Peninsula; material: soil | place: Antarctica | collected 2016 | reverse complement strand
AACCAAAATTGGCAGCTAATCTCTGGATGCACATTCCGACTCAATTTTCAGCACACATCGACGCCACGAGGTCCGTGGAGCCTCGCCTCGCATCGCGCACCCAATCATGAGAGTTCGTATTCCACTGCCAGTGCGCGCGGTCCGCTCGCGCTCAATGCTCAACAAGTTTACCGCGCCGATTCAGGGGTCAAGAATTTGGTCCGCGCAATACGGAGTACCGGCGACCCTGGCAAAGCCGATCGGGACGAACCTGGGACGAGACAGGTCGTTCAATATCACGTCACGATGCCGGTTGGGCAACTGGGCAACCTGCTGCAACGACGTCTTGCTCCGGCAAACAGGAACAGTCACGCCTTGCGCTTCCGCCAGCACATGCTGTCCCAGCCCGCGCATGCGGGATCTGGACCAGAGTTGGCAGCAACACGGGTTACTTGAAGGCGGGTCGCTGCTCAACTTTTGATAGTCCGTATGCTGAATGACGGAGCCATGAAAACATCGAGCAAGTACATCGGGACGTGAGCGAACGTCACTGCTCTTTCAACTTGTATTGCGGTGACGCTTGCCCAATGCTTTTTTGTCGAACTTGCCCACGCTGGTCTTGGCCAGAGATTCGACGAGCAGTACACGGTCCGGCACCGCGTACTTGGGGATGATTCCCTTGTTGGCGAATTCAGCGAGGTACTGACGGATTGCTTCTGGCTCCAGCGTCGTGTTGGCGGCTGGGACCACCAATGCCAATGGCCGTTCACCCCATTTGGCATCAGGGACGCCAATGACCGCGACCTCGCTGACTCCAGGGTAATTCGAGACCAGGTTTTCGAGCGTCAGCGAACTGATCCACTCGCCGCCGGACTTGATCACATCCTTGAGGCGATCGCGGATGTGCAAGCGACCGTCGGCATCGATGGTGCCGATATCGCCCGAGTGCAGGTAGCCACCCTTCCACAGGGCCTCGGATTCTTCCGGCTCCTTGAAGTACCCCTGGGTCAACCATGGGCTGCGAAAGACGACCTCGCCCTGGGAATGACCGTCGTGAGGTTGCGGGTTCATGTCGGCGTCAACGATGCGTACGTCGCACAACGGGATCGACTTGCCCGCGGCCACGCGCAGCGCAGCCTGGCTGTCGGCATCGCCGGCAAGTTCGACGCTGCCGAGATTCGCACCAGTTTGTATCGGCGCGGTCTCGCTCATGCCGTAACCTGCAAAGACATCGATACCGCGCTCCAGTGCCATGCGGCACAGTCCCTGCGGCAGCGCTGAGCCGCCAATCGTCATTTTCAGCCGCGACAGGTCGGTGTCCGCGCTGTCCGGATGGGTCAGCAGCATATGCAGGATACTCGGCACGCAATGCGAAAACGTCACGCCCTCCTCGCCAATCAGTCTCAGCAACTGGCCTGCGTCGTAACGGCCGGGATAGACCTGCTTGAGGCCCAACATCGTCGCCACGTAGGGTATACCCCAGGCATGCACATGGAACATGGGCGTGATGGGCATGTATACATCTTCGCGGTGAATACGCCCGTGCACCGGCGCGGTACCAAACCAGCTGGCAGCACCTAGTGTATGCAGCACAAGCTGGCGATGGCTGAAATAGCAGCCCTTGATATTTCCCGTCGTGCCGCTGGTATAGAACGTAGTGGCGCGGGTATTTTCGTCAAAATCCGGAAACTCGTAGTCCGGGCTGGCGTCGGCCAACAGCGCCTCGTACTCGCCAACGACAGTCAGGTCTGCGTCAGGCTCAGTAGCCCCTTCGGCGGAAGTCTGGTCGCGCATGAGGACAAACTGGATATCTCTTTCCAGCCTGTCGTGGATCCCCGCAAGTATCGGCAGGAATTCCACGTTGACCAGAACGACATCAACGTCCGCGTGATTGAGCGTATAGAGCACCTGCTCGGGCGACAAGCGAATATTCGTGGTCTGCAACACGCAGCCCATCATCGGGATAGCGAAGAAGCATTCGAGGTAGCGGTGGGTGTCCCAGTCCATCACAGCCACGGTCATGCCGGGTTTGACGCCGATCGCGTACAAGGCCGAAGCGAGCCGACCAATACGTGCGTGTGTTTCGTGATAGCGGAAGCGCTGTTCGTCGCGATACACGATTTCCTGATTCGGGCTCTGGGCCAGCGAAGTGAGCCAAAGTTGTTTGATCAGGAGTGGGAACTCGTAAGCCGACTCGGTGCGCACGACTGGATTATTGACGTCGATATACATGTTGTCCGGGCTCGGTTAGCGAGAAAGTCGATTCTGAGTTGCCGTTCGATGCAACGGCACCGAGCGTGAGCTTGTGGTCGCGCTCAGCCATTGCGTGCACCAGCTTGTGTTCGTGCGACCACGCTGCGTTTCGCGATACGCCCGACTGACGGTACAGCGCCTGCGCGAAGATACTGTTCTTGTGCGGGTCAGGAAAACAGATTGTCAGGCACCGCGCGCACAACGGTAATCTGATGTCTGCGAACCTCGTGGCGCAGATCCATACCACCTGTCAGGTGCAGCAGTTGTACAGGTGAACATCGCGCCGTTTGATACGACAGTAACCAGGTAACTGCTGCCGACACGTCATTGTGTCGCGCAGCACGACACGGCTTCAGAGCCGACAGCAGCCCTTGGTCAGAAAAACTTGATGAAGCGAATGCCGTACTGACGTGGCGCGCCAGCGAACCGCAAACCCGAGTTGATTGCCGAGATGTAGTGCTGATCGGTCAGATTCGTTCCGTACAGCGTTGTCATCATGCTGCCGTGATTCCAGCTGAGCTGGGCACTCAACATGTTACGGCTGCCGACGCGGTCGCCGAGCGCCACGTTCTCGAACAACGTTGCCCATTGCGAAGAGACGTGCGCGTAGTTGATCCGGGGAATGATGGTGTCGTTGCCAACACGGAACGTGCGCTGCAGTCCGAAGCTGTAGGTCAGGTCAGGTGCATATGTCTGGTCGCGCCCAGCAAGATCGGTGCAATTCATACTGGCCGGGCCTGTCGCTGGATCGCAGGGCAGGAACGAAGGGGCTCGCGGGTCCGTCGCGTAGAACTGCCCGAGCGAGCTACGCATCCAGCCCAGATTGGCGAACGTCGACCAGTCGCCAAAGTCCGCCTGGACCTGTGCTTCGACGCCGTAGATCCGGGTAGGATTTGGTGTATTCAGCTCGATTCCGAAGGTCGGGAAAAGCGGGTAGCCGATCATCACCTGGAAATTTTCGTAGCGATTGTTGTACGCGTTGAGCTGGGTACGTACGCGGTCTCCCAGCCATTCCGCCTTCCAGCCAATTTCCGTCGTGAGCACTTTCTCAGCGTCGAAGGGTTCAGGCATCTCCAGCGTAACCGGCGCATTCAAGCCACCGGGCTTGAAGCCGGTCGCCACAAATCCATAAAAGAAGTTCCTGTCATTCAGCGTCCAGCCCAACGATACCTTGCCGGAGAAGTTGGTGAACTCCGCCGTCTGTTGAATAGGCAGCACAGTTCCGAACTGGGTAATGGTAATGTCGTTGGTTGCCTTGCTCTTGGCATAGCGGCCACCGGCTTCGAGCTTGAGATCATCGGTGAGCTCGTAACTTGCGTGGGCAAATAATGCTGTATCCCGCTTCGGGGTAATGCCATGCACCCTGTATTGGTTATAGGGACTGCCGGGAGGAAAGATACTGCCGGTAGGCGCGTCGATCAGGAACGCACCCTCCGGGAAGAGAAACGTGTCTTCCTGCCAGTAGGCGCCGAGTATCCAGGCGAAGCGGTCAGTATCCGGCGAAATGAGGCTGAATTCCTGCGACTTGATCGTTTCGTACGAGTCTGTTTCGAAAGTGTTGAGGCCGATATCGGTTCCGTCCAAATCTGATCGATTGGCAATACTGTTCTTCTGGTAGCCCGTGATTGAACGCAACTCGGTGCCGTTGGCAAGCTTGTAACTGGCTTGTAATGTGGAACGCATGAAACGAACCAGGAACTCTTGCTCGGCGTTTGACGAGATGTCGTAGATGTCGTTAGGTGAATTTACCGGGTCGGCTGGAGTCGCGCCCATGTCGAGATGGTTGTACTCGGTCTTTAACAACACCGACCATGCATCGTTGGGCTCCCAGAGCAGGCCTACGCGGCCGGAACGTATACGCTGCCGGGCATTCGTACCGGTCCATGGCCCTGAGATGTCATAAAAGCTGTCGCGGTTATCGCCGTAAAACGCCACGCGCGCGGCCAACGTCGAGCTGATCGGCAGGTTGATAGCCCCTTGGGCTCCCATGTCGCTGTAGTTGCCCACCTGACCCTGGATATAGCCCTGATGGCCACCGTCGATGATCGGATCGTTAGAGGTGACCAGCAGCGCGCCGCCGATGGCGTTTTGACCACCGAACGTACCCTGCGGCCCGCGCAGAATCTGTAACGACGAGATGTCGTAAAAGGGGCCTTGCGTTGCAAAACCGGGGAATGTCGCCACACCGTCGAAAACCGTGATGACGCCCGTTGTCGTCTGGGTGTTGTGCTCACCCTTGCCGATTCCGCGAATATTGAAATCGTTGCCCAAACCAAAGTTGTTTATCGTGGTCGACGGGGTCACAAACTGCAACTGGTCGATCAGGTCAACGCCCAGCTTGGACAGCTCGTCACCGGACAAGACCGTGGCGGAGATGGGAGCAGTCTTCAGCGGTACCACGCGGTACTCCGCCGTCACCGTAACTTCCTTCAAGGTCGTGGCTTTCTGGTCCGCATTGCCCGCTTGTGCAGTCTCAGACTGTGGCGTCGCCTGGCCGTCTTCGGCCGTATCGCTCGCCGATGCGTCCGCGCGCCCGACATCGGTATCTGAAGGTGCGCTCTGCGCATGTACCGGTACGAAGAGCAGCATGGCCAACAGTGGTAGGCCAAGCCAGGATGTGCAGTTTTTCTTAGCAAGAATTTTCATGATATCCCCGGAATTGCATCTGGTTGCTGACGTCGTCGCATTGCCTGTTGCAGGATCATTCAACACCACCCTTTGGCAAAAGTCAACGCTCATTCATGAATGAATGAATTATTATTAAGCAAGGTTTTCGACTGCCTGTCGTTTGGGTATTGGCGACGCCGAAGTGGCCCGGCGGAAGTAATGACGCCTCGGTCCATGTCACGTTGCTCAGGGGTCAATTTGTCGAGTTCAAGTGTCGCGCTCGAAAGGGCCCAGCAGGCATCTTCTTTTGTCCGTGGTGGTGTCCGATTTCAGGTGACGCACGTTTGCATGAGTGATGGCTTTCCAACCGCATGCGTTTCGCATGTGGTAGCCAGTGACGCTTGGGGCGCCCACTTTCTATCACGGCACCACGGGGTTTGTGTTCTCGCAAAATTGCTCAGGCGGTACCGGTGCCTTCTGGCGTCGCAACTCAAGGAGACGAACACAATTCCATCGTGATACGCACCCCGAACGCTCGTTGCTATGATGTCCCGGGTGGAGAAGAGGTCAGGACACCCACCTCACCGACACGTCAAGTACCCATATCCGAACGGGAGACCGAAATGATAGATCTGAAAGACCGGGTTGCGATCGTGACGGGAGCCGGCAGAGGCTTGGGTCGCTCCCATGCTCTCCTGCTTGCCGGGCGCCACGCACGAGTGGTAGTCAACGATCTGGGCGAGGATGCCGCAGCCGTCGTAAAGGAGATCAACGATGCAGGTGGTATTGCGCGCGCGGCCGTTGGCTCGGTTACCGATGCGGATTTTGTTCAGGGACTGATCGATTCGACGCTGGCCGACTGGGGGCGCGTGGATATTCTGGTCAACAACGCAGGAGTTCTTCGAGACAAGTCATTTGCCAAGATGAGTCTTGAGGACTTTCGTCTCGTGGTGGATGTGCATTTGATGGGCGCCGTAAATTGCGCCATGGCCGTCTGGAAGCCGATGCGGGCCCAAGGCTACGGACGCATCGTCCTCACCACCTCGTCCTCCGGGCTTTATGGCAATTTCGGCCAGGCGAACTACTCAGCAGCGAAAATGGCATTAGTGGGACTGATGCAAACACTGGCGATCGAAGGGACGAAGTACGACATCCGCGTCAACTGCATCGCGCCAACAGCCGGGACCCAGATGTTGGAGGGAGTTCTTCCGGATGCGCAACTTGACGCGCTGAAGCCCGAAATGGTCAGCCCGGCCGTGCTGGCGCTGGTCTCGGAAGATGCGCCAACTCGTGCCATCGTCTGTGCTGGTGCGGGCGGTTTCGAAATGGCCAACATCACGATGACGCAGGGAATCCATTTGACCGAGCAGGAGCTTTCTGCAGAGCATCTGCTCGCGCGCTGGTCAGAAATTGCAAGCCGCCAGAACGAAATGGTGCCTGGTCAAGGTCTGGATCAAAGCAGGCACGAATTGAAGAAAGCAGGATTTGCCATCGACACGGACTAGACCTGTTGGAAAGCGCCGATACCGTTTGCTCGGTTCCGCCTTGTGCCGATTTCTGCTTACGCTGGCGGTGCGTTGCGATGACTCTTCGCGCGCCCGACGCTCTCGTACACGACACCCAGGCTGCTGCGGCACACATTCTCTTGACTGCAACAACATAAGCGACCGAACGCGATGCCCGGAACGCATCTGGGGGTGCCTGAAGCGGCTTCAGCGGTCGGGCTTGGGACAAACCCGCCAAACTCTCCGAGGGGCAGGGTATAGTGCTACCGGTTGTAGTACTGCCACGGCGTACGTCAACCATGTCAACCGCGCAGGTATCAGCCTGAGATGTGCTCAAGCGGAAACGTGCGCTCGCATTCGGGCCGATACAGCGGCTTTTTGAGGTGATGGAACCCGGTTATGGACACTCGTGACAGCTACCGCTACTTCCTGCCGCTGACCACGCGCTGGAAAGACAATGACATTTATGGACACGTCAACAATGTCGAGTACTACAGTTATTTCGACACTGTGATCAACACGTTCCTGATCACGCAGGGTGGACTTGATATCCACGCCGGCGAGGTCATAGGCGTGTGCGCGGAATCGCATTGTCGGTTCCTCGGTGAGATCTCTTTTCCCGAGACTATCGAAGCGGGACTACGCGTAGAGCATCTGGGCAACTCGAGCGTGCGTTACGGCATCGCTTTGTTCCGCGACGGCCAGACAACAGCTGCCGCCGAAGGCTGGTTCGTGCATGTGTTTGTCGACAGGGTGACGCGTCGCCCGGTACCGTTGCCGCAACCCATGCGTATTGCGCTGCAGAGCCTGTTGGTCGAACTGCCGGACGCCTAGGTGGTGCACGTTGGCAAGTGCCTGCTGTGCCCGCGGCGCCACGACGCACGACCCACAATAGGTCTGGCCTGACCAACCGCGCTGCTTGTGCAGCGCGGTCAGCATTCAGTGTTACTGCGAGCAGTTGGCCGACGCCGGAGGTAGCGGTGGCGATGCAATACCGACGTTCCAGCCCCATGGCTGGTCGCCGCTGGCGATGCGCCGGCACACGACTTCTTCGTTGAGCTTGTACGCCTCTTGCAACAAATTGTGTGACGGGTGCGGGGCATCCGTGAACGCCATGTAGCTCTGGTTCGAACCGAATGCTGGCCAATCGGGCTCGCCTTCGGCGACGGGCTTGCCCGTGCTCGCGAAGCTGGACCAGTAGCTCACCATGGTGTCAGACAGTTTGTGCTGCTCAGGCGTGTCTGGAATCGTCGGCCATTTTGGCGGGGTGCCATCCAGAGTCCCGAACATGAAGGGCAGTTCGCTGGCGTGGAAGCCGTGCAGGCCTGCCTCGTCTGCCGCGGGATAGCTGTGATCGAAGAAATAGAGATAACCAGGCTCACCAATGGCGGTCTGGCTCCTGATCATCTTCTCCGCGGTCCAGCCATACATTGCGTCGCGCGTCGTGGCCAGGATACTTTCCTTCATGTCCGTGGCGGGGTACACACGCAGGAATTCGTCTGCGAGATCGTCATAGCGGCTATGGATTACCTTGACGTAGTCTGCCTCGTTGGCTGGCGTTGGCGGCACAAGGATTCCCAGCGACCGCATTTCGCCGCTGTTGAAGCCCGCAAGCAAGGGTACGTGCGCCTGTTCACCATTCTCGAAAATGTTGACCAGTTGTTTTGGCACGAAGTGCCCGTCTACGGTCACCCAGGGCGTGAACATGTTCGTCGCCGCATCTTCGGTCAGTTTTGCCGGGTCCATCGCACGCAATGCCGCCAGATCCGGCGCATGCAACGCTTCGACCAGCTTTGTGCCATTCTCCTCGGTGGGCGGCATGCCGTGGCTGGTCCGCTTCAGTTCCGGCATCGAGATCATGTACGCACTTTGGGTAATTGCCTTGGCAAACAGCCCACGAGCTTCGGGCGACGCCAAGAGGTACATGACGCTCAACCCACCTGCGGATTCACCGGCGATGGTGACATTCGCTGCATCCCCGCCGAAGGCGGAAATGTTGCTTTTCACCCAGCGCAGGGCTGCGATTTGATCCAGCAGGCCATAATTGCCCGAGACGCCATCAGGAGATTCGGCGCTGAGTGCAGGAAGCGCGAGCCAGCCCAGTGCCCCCAACCGATAGTTGATCGCAACGACAATGACGCCCTGCTTCGCCAGGCTTGCGCCGTCGTACAGGGGATCCTGGTTGGAACCAGCCCAGAGGCCGCCACCGTAGATCCAGAAGAATACCGGCGCGTTGTGTGCATCCTTCGGTGCCCAGATATTCAAGTTCAGACAATCCTCGCTCATGGGTACGGACTTGGCTTCGTAGATGCTCGAAAGCCTGGGCGTGGGCTGAAAGCATGCCGGACCGAACGCGGTAGCTTTCCTCACCCCTTCCCATGGCACCTCCGGTGCGGGCGCCTTCCAGCGCAGCTCGCCGATGGGCGCAGCAGCATACGGGACGCCCTTGAATACGTTGAGCGAGCCCTCGGTCAGTCCCTCCAGGCGGCCGGCGGAAACACTATAAAGCCAGTCAAACAGAATATCAGGGCGCTCGAGACGCCGGTGCGTAGTGAAATCATGGGTTGGTTCCTCCGTTTGTGGTTCCAGATCATTGACGTTGTTGACATATAGTTATTCGGTATTCTTTCAGCAGCAAGCCATCAGCGCAGGGCCCTAGAACATCACCACCTGTCGTAACGCGTGGCCCGATGCGAGGTGATCGAAGCCGGCATTGATGTCGGCAAGCTTGATATGCTCACCCAGAAGGCGATTCACCGGCAGCAGGCCACGCTGATACATCGAGATATAGCGCGGCACATCGCGAACGGGAACGCAGGAGCCGATGTAGCTCCCCTTCACAGTGCGCTCCTCCCCAACCAGATTCACCTGCTGCAATGCCCAGCGATGGTCCGGGTGCGGCAACCCGGCAGTCACGGTGGTGCCGCCCCGACGCGTGATGCGATATGCAAGCTCCATGGCCTGTACCGATCCGGCCATTTCGAACCCGAAATCAACGCCGCCGCGGGTCAAGTCCTTGACGTGCTCCAGTGCATTCGCATCGCGTGCGTTCACCGTATCGGTCGCACCGAGCTCGCGCGCCAGGGCGAGCTTGTCGTCGTGCAGATCAACCGCGACGATCTGTTGCGCACCGCAGGCGCGTGCGCCCAGCAGCGCGTTCAGCCCGACCCCGCCAAGACCGACCACCGCGACGGACGAGCCTGCCGTGACCTTGGCGGTATTGATAACCGCGCCGACGCCGGTCAACACCGCGCAGCCGAACAAAGCCGCTTCGTCAAACGGTAAATCCGGATCAATCTTCACGCATGAATTGCGCGAGACGACCGCGTGATCGGCAAACGCCGACACTCCGAGATGATGATGTACAGCGTTGCCGCTCGCATGCAGCCGGTGGTGTCCGGACAGTAGCGTACCGGCCGTATTGGTGACTGCTCCAGGCTCGCACAAGGCGGGCCGTCCCTCCATACAGGGCACACAGTGCCCGCAGCTCGGCACGAAAACCAGCACCACGTGATCGCCACGCGCGAGGTCCCACACGCCGCGCCCACACTCGACTACTTCAGCAGCCGCCTCGTGGCCCAGCGCCATCGGCGTCGGCCGCGGCCGATTGCCGTTGATTGTCGACAGATCGGAGTGGCACAGGCCCGCGGCGTGGATGCGTACCAGCACTTCACCATCGCCCGGCGGATCAAGCTCCAGTTCCTGGATCGTGAGCGGCTTGCTCTGTGCGTAAGGTGCTGGCTGCGCCATATTCGATAGCACTGCGGCCTTGATCTTCATCGCTTCTCTCCTGCCTGTCGCTTGAACAAGTCACTTTCGATTGGACATCCATACGCCCAAAAAATACTCAATGGGTCCCGCTAATCGCAATACCCCATAGCTGGTGCGTACCGCCGGGAACGCAGCGGCTGCACCGATTTTGTCGCCTGCTGTGCCATGTGCCACATCAGTTAGGTTGGTCCGCGGCTGCACGAGCCTTGCGGAGCGTGAGCCAGTGCGAGAATTCGCCGACGATGCCACGGCGGAACGCCAGAACACAGATGACGAAGATCAGGCCGATAACAATGGTCACGGAATCGGCCAGGGAGTGAAACCATTCCACGCCCGTAGCTTCGGCGAGGAAACGACCGAACTGGCCGACCCGGTTTTCGAGTGTGACGATAATGAGGGCGCCGAGCACCGGGCCGGTGAAGGTGCGCAAGCCACCAATCAAGGTCATGAGAATTACCAGACCGGACATCTCCCAAGTGGCGTCGGACAGGGTAGCCGAGCCGAAGACCACGACCTTGGTGGCGCCAGCCAAGCCCGCGAGCGTGGCCGATATTACAAAGGCCAGCAGCTTGAAGGAGTTGACGTTGTAGCCCAGTGAGATGGCACGAGGCTCATTCTCGCGGGTCGCCTTGAGTACCTGACCGAAAGGGGAGTTGACGGCGCGCCAGATAACGGCGTAACCCAGGACGAAGATGGCAACCACCAGATAGTACAGATTGTTGTCGTTGCTCAAGTCGATGCCCAGGAACGTGCCGCGAGGAATGCCCTGCAGACCGTCTTCACCGCCCGTGAAGGAAGCCTGCAGGAAATAGAAATAAAGCATCTGCGACATCGCCAGGGTGATCATGGCGAAATAGATTCCGCTGCGACGGATGGCCAGCGCGCCCATGATGAGCCCGAGCAGTGCGGCTACGCCGGTGCCCAGAAGGATTCCCGGAACGGTACCAAAGCCCCACACGACCATGGCCTGGCCGGCCGCGTAGCCGGCTGCGCCCAGAAATGCCGCGTGCCCGAACGAGAGAAGCCCGGTGTAACCCAGCAGCAGATTGAACGAGCAGGCAAACAGGGCAAAGCACAAGACGTTCATGATGAAGATGGGATAAGCCCCCAGTGCGGGCAGGGCGAGCAAGGCAATGAGCGCCAGCACATAGGCGATGAGTTGGCGTTTCATGCGGTTTTCCCGAACAGTCCGGCCGGACGCAGCAGCAGGACGATGACCATGATCATGAACACGACCGTGGTTGAAGCTTGCGGATAGAAGACCTTGGTCAGCCCTTCAATGACGCCCAAGCCAAGGCCGGTCACGATCGAACCCATGATCGAGCCCATGCCGCCGATCACCACCACGGCGAAAACGACAACGATGAGGTTGTGACCCATCAAGGGTGAGACTTGCTGGATGGGCGCGGCCAGTACTCCGGCAAAGGCCGCCAGGGCCGCACCGAAACCGAAGGTCAGCGTGATTACTAGCGGCACGTTTACGCCGAAAGCCTCGACCAGTTTCGGGTTCTCGGTTCCGGCGCGCAGCAGCGCACCCAGGCGCGTTTTCTCGATGACGGCCCAGGTAGCAAAACACACGACCAGCGAGGCGACGACGACCCAGGCGCGGTAAATGGGCAGGTACATGAAGCCAAGGTTCACGCCGCCTTGCAGCAGTTCCGGGGTAGCGTAGGGCTGGCCGGAGACGCCGTAGATACTGCGGAAGAGGCCATCGATCAGTAAGGCCAGTCCGAAAGTGAGCAGAAGTCCGTACAGATGGTCGAGCTTGTACAAACGGCGTAGCAGCAGGCGTTCCATGAGGATGGCAAACGAGCCCACAATAATCGGCGCAAGCGGCAGCATCACCCAGTAATTCAGTCCGAAATATTGCAGGCCCATCCAGGTGGCGAAGGCACCCAGCATGTACAGCGCACCGTGGGCAAAGTTGATGATGTTGAGCAGGCCGAAGATAATCGCCAGGCCGAGCGACAGCACCGCGTAGAACGCGCCGTTGACCAATCCCAGCAGCAGTTGACCCAACAGCGCCTGGACGGGTATGCCGAATAGCTCAGTCATTTTTCTTCAGTACCCTGGAAAGAACATGATGGGGTGTTTGCGGCAGAACCCGCTCCCGCTCAGGGACACGGGTCTTGCCAGCCAAGCAGCTACTTCTTGATGAACTTGCAGGTCGATTGAGCCAACGGTGTATAGATCTGGTCGCCCGGCAGCATCTTGACCAGCTTGTAGTAGTCCCACGGCCGCTCGGATTCGGCCGGAGTCTTGACCTGCATCAGGTACATGTCGTGCACCATCAGGCCGTCTTCGCGCACATGACCGCCGTTGGAGAAGAAGTCCTCGATCTTGTTCGACTTGATCCACTTCATCATGGCGTCGCCGTCATCGGTACCGGTGGCTTTGACGCCGCGCAGGTAGAACGACACGGCGGAGTAGTCACCCGCCTGGATGAACGTGGGCATCTCGCGTTGCAGTTTGTAGAACCGTTCGGCCCATTCGCGTGATGCCGCATCCTGGTTCCAGTACCAGGCGGAGGTCAGGAATAGCCCTTTGGCATTGTTGAGGCCCAGGGCGTGGATATCACGAATCATCACCAGCAGCCCGGCAACCTTCATGGTCCTGTTGACACCGAACTCCTCGGCCGCCTTGACTGCATTGACAAAGTCACCCCCCGCGTTTGCCAGCCCCAGGACCTGTGCTCCGGAGCCCTGCGCCTGCAGGATGTAGGAGGAGAAATCAGATGAACCCAATGGTACCTTGATGCTGCCGAGGACTTTGCCACCGGCCTCCTTGAGGACTTCAGCCGCATCCTGTTGCAAGGAGTGTCCGAACGCATAATCGGTGGTGAGGAAGTACCAGTTCTTGGCGCCGTGGTCGGCCATGTAGCTGGCGGTGCCGCGAGCCAGCGCCACCGTGTTATAGGCGTAATGGATGGTGTAAGGCGTGCAGTTTTCGTTGGTCAGTCGTGATGAGCCCGAGCCGATGGAAAACATCGGCCTGCGGTTTTGGGCGGCAATGCGCGCCATCGCCAGATTGACGGCCGAGTTTGTGCCGCCGATAAGCACGTCGATACGCTGTTCATCGAACCAGCGGCGCGCAGTTGCCGAACCTATGTCGGCCTTGTTCTGGTGGTCGGCGGTCAGCAGCTCGATCTTCTTGCCGTCGATCTCGCCACCGGCATCCGCAATGGCCATCTTGATGGCATCAACCCCGCCCTTGCCGTCACCGCTGGAATACACCCCCGACATGTCGGTTATAAAACCGATACGGATGACATTGTCGGAAATATCCCCCGCGTGACCCAGCCCGGCGGCACCGAGAATCGCGGTGGCCAAGGCAGCCTTGAGAATATACAGTTTCATGTCTTCCCTCCATCATCGTTGGGTAGGTTTACGAAGCGTGACGGCGATTACACACCGAGTAATGTGTTTAGAAGTGGCTGTTTGACCGCGAGCTCCGACGCGCCAAACTGCTCGACGATCTGTCCATGCTCCATGACGTAGAAGCGGTCGGCGAGCGGTGCCGCAAAGTGGAAGTTCTGCTCAACCATGACGATAGTGTATCCCTTTGTTTTCAGTGTCTTGATGACGCGCGCCAACGACTGCACGATCACGGGTGCCAGGCCTTCAGATATCTCGTCAAGCAGCAGCAGATTGGCACCGGTGCGCAAGATACGGGCGACGGCCAGCATCTGCTGCTCCCCTCCCGACAGACGCGTACCCGGGGACCGGCGGCGTTCGTGCAGGTGGGGAAACATGTCGTAGATCTCGGCTATGGTCATGCCGACGCGCCCTGAGCCAGCGCCCAGCCGTGGCGGCAGCAGCAGGTTCTCTTCGCAGGACAGACCGGCAAAAATACCCCGTTCCTCGGGACAGTAGCCAACGCCCAACTGGGCGATCTTGTGGGTCGGCATACTGATGGTTTCGGTACCGCCGATCCGGATCGAACCTTCGCGTGCGCCGGTCAAGCCGAGTATTGCGCGCAAGGTGGTCGTGCGCCCCGAGCCGTTGCGCCCGAGCAGGGTGACGACTTCGCCTTCGGCGACCTCCAGGTTCACGCCGAACAGTACGTGCGACTCGCCGTACCAGGCATGCAGGTTATTGACTTCAAGTAGCGTACTCACGCCTGTGCCTGCTTGAGTTCGTCGATGCCGGTGCCCATGTAGGCCTGCATCACCTCACGGTTGGCCGAGACCTCCTGGTAGCTCCCCTCTGCCAGCACCGAACCGCGCGAGAGCACCGTGACGCGATCGGCGATCGAGGCAATAACCTTCATGTTGTGCTCGACCATCAGCACGGTACGCCCGGCACTGACCTTCTTGATCAGTGCAGTAACCCGATCCACGTCTTCGTGGCCCAGGCCCTGGGTGGGTTCGTCGAGCAGCATGAGCTCGGGCTGCATCGCCAGGGTGGTCGCGATCTCCAACGCCCGCTTGCGCCCGTAAGGCAGGTTGACGGCATACTCATGAGCGTAGTCAGACAAGTCCACTTGCGCCAGCAAATCGATCGCGGTTTCGTTCAGGGGGTTGAGGCATTTATCGCTGCGCCAGAAGTGAAACGACCGTCGCGTAGCTCTTTGCAGGCCGACGCGCACGTTCTCGAGCAGCGTAAGCTGCGGGAAGACCGCCGAGATCTGGAACGAACGAATGACGCCACGCCGCGCGACCTGGGCCGGTTTTTCATGCGTGATGTCGTGGCCATCGAAAATGATTCGCCCGGAGGTGGGTTCGAGGAATTTCGTCAGCAGGTTGAAACAAGTAGTCTTGCCCGCGCCGTTCGGGCCGATGAGTGCGTGGATATGACCACGGGTGACCTGGAGATTGACATCATTGACCGCGACAAAGCCACGAAAATCTTTCGTGAGGTTGTGGGTTTCCAGGATCAGGTCGCTCATGGCGTGCAAGTCGCCTCAAGTGTCGGGAACTGTATCGGCTCTCGGCAGTATGCCCAGCGTGCCTGCAAAGCGCTACGCGTCGAGGCAAGGCGGACGATAGCCAGAAATAACGGGGCAAACCGCCAGCTGGCGACCGACACATCCCTTTGCGCCGCAGCATTGGGATCCGACGCTCGTTCAAGCGGCTTCAGCGTCGCGACCATTCGACTTCCGGTGAACGTGCTGTTGCTCATCTTCAATATACTCGGGCTCGATTTGCCACCGGAACGTCCATCATGCCTGGACCAAGCTTACGCGTAGCTGACGTGGTGCTGGCGATCAAGCCGGTATCGGTGAAAGCGTAAAACACAGGTTTTACCGCATCAATCATGTGCACTTTCCAAACGTCCAGAGGCCGGTCGTGTTGACTGGGTTTCGGGTTGGTTATCCGGCGCACCAGCAGCAGACGGTCCATAGCGCGTCTCAGGTGATTTCGAACAGACCGGCAGCACCCTGGCCGCCTCCGATGCACATGGTCACGACCGCGTACCTGACCCCGCGACGCCTGCCTTCCAGCAACGCATGCCCGACCAGGCGCGCACCGCTGACACCATACGGATGGCCAACGGCAATTGCGCCACCATCGACGTTGATGCGTTCATGCGCAATGCCCAGCGTATCCATGCAGTACAACACCTGCACCGCGAACGCCTCATTCAATTCCCACAAGCCGATGTCGTCGACTGTCAAACCTGCGCGCTTCAGCAACTTTGGCACGGCGAACACCGGGCCGATGCCCATCTCGTCCGGCTCGCAGCCGGCGACCGCAAATCCACGGAAGATACCCAGCGGTTTGATGCCACGCTGTTCGGCCAGCTTACTGTCCATCACCACTACTGCCGATGCGCCGTCCGAGAACTGGCTGGCATTGCCTGCAGTGATGACACCACCAGGGAGTGCGGTACGTATTTTCGCGACGCCTTCGTACGTGGTATCTGGGCGAATACCTTCGTCAGCCGTCAGGGTGACTTCGCGCGTCATCAATTGCCGGGTTTGCGGATCAAGCGCGCCGGCCAGTACGGTGATCGGCACGATCTCATCATCGAATCGCCCTGCGGCCGCCGCTGCAGCGGCACGCTGCTGGCTTGTCACACCATAACGATCCTGACGTTCGCGCGAAATACCATAACGCTTGGCAACGGTTTCCGCGGTCTGCAACATGGGCCAGTACAAAGCCGGTTTATGCTGTTCCAGCCAGGCTTCGATCAACATGTGCTGATTGCTCTGGTTCTGTACGCAGGAGATGCTTTCAACGCCGCCGGCGACATGGATGTTGCCCTCGCCCGCAAGGATGCGCTGGGCCGCCATCGCGATGGTTTGCAGACCTGACGAGCAAAACCGGTTCACCGTTGCCCCCGGCACGGTCACCGGCAGGCCGGCGCGAATCGCAATCTGGCGCGCGATGTTGCTGCCGGTGGCGCCTTCGGGAAAGGCGCAGCCCATCAGCACATCCTCGACTTCCGCCGGGTCAATGCCTGCGCGTGCGACGGCGTGTTGTACCACGTGCCCGCCCATGGTTGCGCCGTGGGTCATGTTGAGGGCGCCCTTCCAGCTCTTGGCCAGTCCGGTGCGTGCGGTGGAAATGATGACGGCTTCTTTCACAGTGATATCTCGGTCGAATGTGGCATGGATTCGGGCTTGCGCTGCAGCTGAAATCGATCGTTGCGTTCGGTCCTCACATCAGTCATTGAATGATCCACCCGCTTCGGCCAGTTGCACCAGCAACGGTGCCGGCTCCCAGGCTTTGCCTTCGTGGCCCTTCGCATAACGGCGCATCGCAGCCAATACGTTGTACAAACCAACAGTGTCGGCATGGAACATCGGGCCACCGCGCCAGGCCGGAAAGCCGTAACCGGCGAGATACACGATGTCGATATCGGAGGCTTTGGCAGCGATGCCTTCCTGCAGGATGAGCGCACCTTCGTTGACCAATGCATAGACGAGCCGCTCGACAATTTCCTCGTCACTGATGTCGCGGCGTTGCAAACCGATATCTTTCGAGTGCTGCACGATCAACTCATTGACCTGTTGCGACGGGTATGCGGTGCGATCGCCGGGCTTGTAGTCGTACCAGCCGGCACCGGTCTTCTGACCAAAGCGACCCAGTTCGCACAACAGATCGGCGTTTTTGGAATAGATCATGTCAGGCCTTTCGACCGCCCGCCGTTTGCGGATCGCCCAGCCAATGTCGTTGCCCGCCAGATCGATCATGCGGAACGGACCCATCGCGAAGCCGAATTTCTCGGCGGCGCGATCTACTTGCTGAGGCAGTGCACCCTCGTCCAGCAGAAATCCGGCCTGACGGGCGTATTGCTCAATCATGCGATTGCCAATAAAACCATCGCAAACACCCGCCACCACGGCCGTCTTGCCAATCTTTCGGGCAAGCCGCATGACCGTGGCCAACACGTCACTGGCCGTCTGTTTGCCGCGCACCACCTCCAACAGCTTCATGACGTTGGCGGGGCTGAAGAAGTGCGTACCCAACACGTCCTGGGGCCGCTTGGTGAACGCGGCAATACGATCCAGATCGAGGGTAGATGTGTTGCTGGCCAGGATGGCACCGGGCTTGGCAACGGCGTCGAGTTGGGCGAAAACCGATTGTTTGACGTCGTACTCCTCAAATACGGCTTCGATTATCAAATCAGCCTGCTTGAGGTCGTCGTAGGACAAGGTCGGCTTGATGAGGCCCATCCGCTGCTCTACTTGTTCCGCCGTCAATCTGCCCTTCTTCGCGCTGTTCTCGTAGTTCTTCCGGATGGTGGCGATGCCACGGTCCAGCGCTTCCTGTTTCATCTCCAGCAAGGTCACTGGCAAGCCGGCATTGAGGAAATTCATGCTGATGCCACCACCCATCGTGCCCGCACCGACGACAGCGATGTTGTTGATCTCGCGCAGCAGAATGTCGGCGCCGATGTCGGCAATCTTGCTGGCTGCGCGTTCGCCAAAAAAGCCATGCCGCAGCGCTTTCGATACGGGCGTATTGACCAATTGGACAAAGGCATCGTGCTCGACCTCGAGGCCCTTGTCGAACGGTTGCTTGACGGCCGCTTCCAGGGCCTCGATACATTTCAGCGGTGCCGGATAGTTGGCCGAGGCTGCGCCAACAGCGGTGCGCGCAAAACCAAGGAAGCCTTCGGCGTTGGCATGCTCGATGGTCCAATCGCGGACCTTGGGAAGGGCGCCGGATGCGGCAACTTCGCCGGCAAGTGCGATGGCAGCCGGCAAGGCTTCCTGGTCGACCACACGATCGAAAAGCCGGGTGTCGGCAAGTTTTCCTGCAGCCACCGGTATGCCCTGCACGATCATGTTCAACGCGGTTTCAAGTCCGACCGCGCGGGGCAGTCGCTGCGTACCACCGGCACCGGGAAGAATGCCGAGTTTCACTTCCGGCAATCCGATCTGTGCACGTGAATCGGCGACGCGATAGTTCATGCCCAGGGCCAACTCGAGCCCTCCACCCAGGGCCATGCCCTCGATTGCCGCGACGACCGGCTTGCTGCTCTTTTCAAACGCCGCGATGACCGTATGCAAGCTGGGCTCCGCGGTCGCCGCCGGTGTATTGAACTCACGGATATCCGCGCCGGCCGAAAACGCACGCGCGCCGCCCGTCACCACGATCGCCTTGACTTGAGCGTCGTCGATCGCCTGTGCCAGCGATTCGATCAAGGCGCGGCGCGTCGACAAGCCCAGGCCGTTGACCGGCGGATTGCGCATGCTGAGGATGGCGATGCCTTCCCGCACTTCATAGTTGACGGACATATCTGTTCCTGTGTTCACTGGAGACTCACGTCAAGGAGACCGACGGTTTTTGGAAGGTGGATTGTGAGCCGGGAATTCTTTGGTCGAATCTGTCTCCGGCGCGGACGATGTTGTCCAAGCCATAAGACTCGTCGATTGCTGCATGGATGATTGCTTCCGCGAAATTGTCTGCTGTGATGTGGCCGCAACGCATTATGTTCGGGCCGCCCGGCGCGCGAATCTTCGCCTCACTGGTAGCCAGGCTCAGCGCAATCGTGCGACCGAATGCGCCCGACGCAATCGCGACTTTGCTTTTCAGTTTTGACATGCTCTGTTTACTCCGGAGGTGTATCGCGGCGTACGGAGACGTTGCCCGCCCGGGTGAAAATCATGGACGACCATTCACCCCTCCACCTGGCTGAACAGGGTAATTCATTCATGAATGAATGAAGCATAACAGCATGTCAATGCATCATCATGCTGCAATGCAGCATCACTGATGTGAGAGTTCGAACCTTGCGCTGGGTCCGGCTAAATGCGGGTTCGCCGATCTCTGGCGGCGTTGCTGCTAGGGCCGCTTGCAGGCCTCGCGAAAGCCCGCCGCGCAATACGCAATCATCAGCGGCTCGATCGCTTCGAGGTCGCCCGAACGGCAGAGGTTGTTGGAAAGCCTGTCGATACGTCCAGTCTCGGAAAACGTCAGGGTAAGTGCACCGGACAACAATTGGTAACACCAGAATAGATCCGTGTCGCGCGCTTTCGGCAAAGCCCTTCGCAGTACGGCGATCAGGCGATGAACCACCGGGTCAAAAGAGCGACTCATGGTTTCGCCACCCCACGCCGGGGTGTTGTTCACCTGGGCAACCAATGAGCAGTAATTCTTCCAGCCTGGTCCTCCGCGGACAGACCAGTCGAACACCGGGCGAAGAAAGGCACTGATTGCTCCCTCCGGCGTCACGTCATTTCCGGCAGCCGCTTCATAGGCGTCCAGCGAAGCGATCCGGTCCGTATTCAGAATTTCCGCCCTTCGCAAGAGTACCGCGTCGAATACTCCTGCCTTGTTGCCGAAGTAATAGTGCAGCAACGCGGTGTCGACGCCCGCAAGTTTTGCTATCTGCCGAATGGTTACGCCGTGCAAACCATGCAAGGAGAACAGCTCCTCCGCGGCATCCAGGATGCGCCCCTGCGTCTTGACACTACGTGCGGCCTTCTTCGAGATTGTTGCGGCAGGCACCGCCTTCTTTGCGCTCGCGCGCCGCGGAGCCGGAGAAGAACTCGTCGGCTGCCCCTTGGAAGAAGTCGTTTTCAGGCGGCTCATAATCAGGAATTCTGTCGTTGGGCCGTTGCGTGCCAGATTTCGGTCTACGTACGAGACTTCTAAGCAACGGGACATTCATGGAGGAGAAGTGTGCGGATTCACATCACTAAGAATCTTAGCCAGTGCGGCAAGCCGAAAGCAAGCGGTGTCGGCAGCAAATGATGCGCGTGGTCCGCGGCTCGCGACAGATGGCCACGCCCATCGATCCCAGGGCCTC
>CAJDWN010000029.1_pt1 | contig 20560 bp, 14 predicted proteins | sample 7391581 | NCBI WGS metagenome assembly CAJDWN01 (sample SAMEA7055736, study PRJEB34461) | soil metagenome | biome: terrestrial ecosystem; feature: Peninsula; material: soil | place: Antarctica | collected 2016 | reverse complement strand
CAGTTCCGCAGCGCAGGCACTCGGCTCGGCCACCGGCGACTTGCTGGCCAAGAGCGTGGGCAGCAAGCTGGGCCTCGATGACATCGGTGTATCCAGCAATCAGGCTCTGGGCGGCAGTGCCGCCTTCACGGTAGGCAAGTACCTGTCACCGCGTCTGTACCTCAACTATGGGGTGGGCCTGTTCGACCCCGGTACCGTGATCACATTGCGCTACCTGTTGAACAGCCGTTGGAACTTCGAGGCGACTCAGGCCACCGATTTCTCTCGTGCCAGCTTCAACTATCGTTACGAGAAGTAGCGCGTCACGGAGTTGAGTTCAGTGCTCTCCAGTAGCACGCTGTCGAAGGTTGGCACAAGCGGCTCTTGCAGGAGCGGACCGTGCCCCAATGGCACTTAATTAAGCGTTGCTCAGAGCATTTAGTCATTCCCGTGAAAGCGGGAATCCAGCGCTTTTTGCTCTTCCGACCCACTGAAGTCGCTGGATTCCCGCTTTCACGGGAATGACGGCGGTAACTAAGTGCCATTGGGGCATGGCCCGCTTCTACACGGGTTTCACGTGACCTGTCTCGGTCATAGTTCCGGCGGGCTGTCGCAGGCTGTGCGACGGGGCGGTGGCAGGATGGAAGCTGGTCAGGGGAGGCGTGGTGATGTCAGCACAGGGTCAGCAAAATACGGCATCCGAGCTGCCGGGTATTCTGGATGTGGGTGACGTGCGGGTGCCGGATGAGGTTCGGGCGCGATTCGGTGATTATCGGAAGCCCGTGGTCAGCGTGATTCCTGTGTCGGGTATGCGGCGTGAGGAATGGTGGCTGTTTGCCGCGCATGGGCTATTGCTGGACGTACTGGTACGCAAACCACCCGATCAAAAATAAAAGGGCCCGCACGCGCGGGCCCTTGAGTGTGCTCGGTGGTGCAGGCCTCAGTCGAGACCGCGATCCTTGAGCATGGCTTTGACGTTGGGATCGCGACCACGGAAGTCACGGTACAACTTGGCCAGATCTTCGCTGTTGCCGCGTGACAGGATCATCTTGCGGAAGCGGTCACCATTGGCACGGGTCAGACCGCCATTCTGCTCGAACCAGCCATAGGCATCATCGTCGAGCATTTCGGTCCAGAGGTAAGCGTAATAGCCAGCCGAATAGCCATTACCCCAGATGTGCATGAAGTAGCTGGAGCGGTAGCGAGGCGGCAGGTAGGACAGATCGGTGTGGTTGTCTTTCAGCGCTTTGGCCTCGAATTTGTCTACATTCTGCTGCGGCGCATCGGCCGGCAGGGTGTGCCAGCTCATGTCCAGCAGTGCCGCCGAAAGGAGCTCACCCAGTGCATAGCCCTGATTGAAGCTCATGGACTTTTTGAGTTTGTCGGCCAGTTCCTGTGGCATTGGCTCGCCGGTCTCATAGTGGACGGCGTAGTGCTTGAACACTGTCGGATAGCTGGCCCAGTGCTCGTTGAATTGTGACGGGAACTCCACGAAGTCACGCGCGGTGTTGGTGCCGGACAGGGTCGGATACTGCTGATCGGCAAACAAGCCGTGCAACGCGTGACCGAACTCGTGGAACATGGTGGTCACATCGTCCCAGCTGATCAGGGCCGGTTGGCCGGCGGCCGGTTTGGTGAAGTTGCCTACGTTGTAGATGACCGGCTTGGTATCCAGTAGCTTCGATTGCCCCACCAGGTTGCTCATCCACGCGCCACCACCTTTGTTGTCGCGTTTGAAGTAGTCGGCATAGAACATGCCGATCAGGCTGCCGTCGGTGTCGTGAACTTCGAAAACGCGCACGTCGGGCTGCCAGACAGGGATATCCTTGCGTTCCTTGAAGCTTAGTCCGTAGAGCTGACTGGCGGCATAGAACACGCCATTTTCCAGAACATTGTTGATCTCGAAGTACGGCTTGATCTGGTCTTCATCCAGATCATAGCGCGCCTTGCGGACCTTCTCCGAGTACATCTCCCAGTCCCAGGGCTGAAGCGTGAAATCCTTGCCGTCCTGCTTGATCATGGCCTGGATATCTTTTGCGTCCTCGCGCGCCTTGTTGTTGGTCGGTTTGACCAGCGCGCGCACGAACTCGAATACGTTCTCTGGAGTTTTGGCCATTTGGTCGGCCAGCTTCCAGGCCGCGAAGTTCTTGTAGCCCAGCAGTGTGGCCTTTTCAGCCCGCAGTTTGGCCATCTTGGCGATGGTCTCACGGGTATCGTTCTCGTCACCCTTCTCGGTGCGGGTCCAGGCGTGTTGGAACAACTCGTGGCGTACATCGCGGTTTGTCAGCTGGGCCAGTGCTGGCTGCTGTGTGGTGTTCTGCAGCGGCAGTACCCACTTGCCTTCCAGCTTGCGGTCCTTGGCGGCGACTGCGGCAGCGGCGATCTCGCCATCAGACAATCCAGCCATCGTGCCCTTGTCGTCGACGACCAGTGCGGCGGCTTTGGTGGCGGCCAGCAGTTTGCTCATAAACTGTGCCGACAGGGTGGACAACTGTTTGTTCAAGTCCTTGACTTTGGCCTTGTCGGCATCGGCAAGCTGTGCACCGTGATGCACGAACGCCTCATGCTGCAATTCCAGCAGACGACGCGACTCGGGATCCAGGTTCAATGAATCACGCTGGTCGTAGATTGACTTGATGCGCTGGAACAACTTGTCGTTGAGATAGATGGCGTCACTGTGAGCCGCCAGTTTGGGTGCCATCGCCTCCTGGATTTTCTGTAGCTCGGGGTTGGTGTTGGCCGAGGTCAGGATATCGAAGGTATTTTCCACCCGGGTCAGGGTCTGGCCGGTTTTCTCCAGCGCCACCAAGGTGTTTTCGAACGTTGGTTTGTCCGGGCTGTCCGCAATCTTGTCGACCTCGTCGATCTGTTCGGCCATGCCTTTGTCAAATGCCGGGGTAAAGTCCAAGTCCTTGATCTTGTCGAAAGGAGGTGCCTGCAGGAAAAGGCTGCTTTTGACCAACAGTGGATTGTTGCTTGCAGGTGCCTCGACGCTGACGCTTGGCGCTGGCGTAGCGGCGTCAGTAGCGGCTTGTGAAGAAGCAGAATCATCCTGCTGTGAGCAGGCGGCCAACAGTAGTGCGCTGGCCAGAATAGTGACGTGAATTCGAGACATGTAGGGGTTCCTGTCTTTCGAGATGAATGCGAACGTGATGCTCAGACCATGGTCTTAGCTGACGTCACGCAGAGTCCAGTGTGGGCCGATCAACAGCGTTAGCCGGTGTGCCACCACGCGGTGCAGCAGGTTGGTGCTGACCTCGACGTCGGTGTGCAGGTCCGAGCCGGAGGCTTCCACGATGGCGTTGGGGTCACACGGTGAAAGCTCGTCCGGCACGGCGTCCGGGTCTTCCTGTTTGTCACGCCAATGTTTGAACAGATCACGTTGACGCAGTCCGCGCTGGAACTGTTCGGCAAACGCGGCCGGGCTGGAACCGGTGAAAGCGAATTCGGAATCTTCGCCCTCGGCCAGAGCCAGGTTATCGACGCGAATGTAAAAGCGCTGAGTTGCGCTCATGGAAACTCCTTGGGGGCTGTGATGCGGTAGCCTCCTAAGATACCGCCACAATGGCGCCACTGCCACCGGGAATACCACTTTAGGGTCAAGCGCCGTGCGCCAAGGCGTGACTTCCGGGACACAGCGCCAGCTTGCGTAAAACGTCATAATAGCCAGACAGCACAACTGAGTAATGACAAAACCGTGGCATACCGCGAGCTGGCCAAGCAAGCCCGTGGCCTGATGCAGGGCGAGCCGGATCTGATCGCCAACGCAGCCAATTTTTCTGCACTGGTGTTCCACGCCTTGCCCGACATCAACTGGGCCGGCTTCTATTTCTTTGATGGCACGGAGTTGGTGGTGGGTCCATTCCAGGGCCAGCCCGCCTGCATCCGCATCGCCATGGGCAAAGGCGTGTGCGGTGTCGCGGCCGAAACGGGTGCGGCGCAGCTGGTTGCCGACGTTAATACTTTTCCCGGCCACATCTTCTGTGACGCGGCGTCGCGCTCGGAAGTGGTGGTGCCATTGCAACGTGCCGACGGTAGTCTGTTGGGTGTATGGGATGTTGACAGCCCGAGTACCGGCCGTTTCGATGCTGAGGATCTTGCCGGTATGCAGGCTTTGTGCCGGGAATTCATGGCAGCGGTCGATCAGGCATCCCGGTAAATCTGCGTTTTGGATTTAAGGTGATTCGCTACCAGCAGGGTGCTGCTGAGCGCAGAGAAGCGCACAGCTTGTAGATGTGCCTCACAACATCCCATCCATGCTTTGGCGGCCCTTACATTCGGTGCATCAGAGGGCCCTTAACGAGAGTTTAGCCGTACCCGATTAACATGCGTGCGCAGCGTGGCTTGCGCTGCTGGCAGGTAAACGGCCGGCCATCATTTGCTGGCGCGGCACAGGATATCCATGTACTCAGTTCGCGCGGCGTCTACGCCGATACCACACATTCACCGCTGGAGTGCTGCCCCGCGATGGCAGGCACGGGCGGAGTCGCACGGCTTGGATCCGACGCAACGCACATGGTTGCGCGAAGCGCGTTCACGCAAAGTGCCTGTGGCACGGGGTCAGATTGCGGGCATTATAGCGGCCACCCTGTTCCTGCATTTGCTCGCCATGCTGGGGGCCAGCTACAACATGCGGTTGCAGCCGGTGGTCGCGACTCCAAGAGTGCAGCAACGCGTCATTCGGGTCGAGTTGATCGAGAATGTTCCTGTGTCGGCACCGTCTCCACCGCCTCCGCAAGTCTTGCCCGTTATGCAAGTGCGAGCGCCCCAGGCGCCTCAGGCCAGGCCCATACGTGAGAAGTCCACCGTCAAGCCGCCGCCGGTTGATGAACTGCCCAACCCGCGAGCTACGGCCGCCAAGCTGTTCGATCAGCGAGGTGAAGTCATCCTGCCGACGGGTGCGTTGACTACAACGGAGGTCGAACCCGGCTATCAGTCCGGCATCTTGCACTCACGCGATAAGCCGGGTGAGCCACAAAGCCCGCTCGAATACACGCCCACACGGTTTGAAAAGGACTGGGTACCCGATGGTGAGAACGCGCTGCAATCGGCTGTGCGCAAGACACTCGTGGAAGGTACGGTAATGAAGCTGCCAGGCGGTACCCGGGTGAAGTGCGTGTTTTCGCCACTGGCCTTGGTCGGTGCTTGTGGATTCGCGGCTCCGGAACAGCTTTCGGCGCCTTTGCATGTTGAGTTCGACCGCAACAATCTGCCCTCGGCCACGCCTCTGGTGAAACCGGCTCCGGCAGCAAGCAGCGACGAACCGGCAAAATCCAGCAGCGTGAAACCGTCTCCTACGTCAGAGCCTCTTCATTGACGTCTGCGTAGACGGGATGAGAACTCAGACGGGGTCAGTTAGCACTGCCTCAAGGAGCGAACGGCTTCCCCAAAAACGTTTACGATCATATCTGGTCGATCGTCGATTACTAACGTACAAGGAGCGGGCCATGCCCGCGATGGATCTCCCGGCAACCTTCTCGCGGGCATGGCCTGCGGCTATAGCAGGCGGTTGAGCTCGGGAATAAGCGGCAAGTTGCGGATGCGCGTCATGCTGGCATCGTAGACGGCATTGGCCAACGCCGGTGCCACGCTGGGCAGACCCGCTTCACCGGCCCCGGATGGCGGGGCATCGGATGGCATGAGGTGCACCTTCACCGTGCGCGGCAATTCTCGGTTGCTGGCCAAGCGGTAGTCACGCAAGTCGCGCTGCCGGATACCGCCATGCTCCAAAGTGATGGCCTGATGCAAGGCCGCCGAGATACCGTCCATGGTGGCGCCGATCATCTGCGCCTCGACACCCAGGGGATTTACGATCAGGCCGACATCCACAACGCAGACCGCACGCTGGATAGTCACGCGGCCCGGGTCGATGGCTACTTCGAACGCATGTGCGCAGTAGCTGCCGAAGGTGAAATGACTGGCCAGACCCAGACCATGGCGGGTCTTCAAACGACGTTTCCAACCGATAAGCTCAGCTGCTTTTTTCAAAACGGCAGCCATGCGACCGGTATCGATCTGGGGTCCGCCAAGCCCGCGATAAGGCAGCTTGCGTGGCTCACCCAGCAGTTCCAGCCGAAGATCCAGAGCGTCGCGGTGGGTGGCGCGGGCAATTTCATCGAGAAAACATTCGCGCGCGAACGCGGTGCTGTTGTGACCCGGTGCGCGCCAGTTGCCGCACGGCACCTCACACGGCACCGCTTGCCATGCCAACCGGTAGTTGTCGATCAGGCCGGCAGGCAGGGCATCGGCGTACAGTTCTCCGTGCCACAGTTTGTCTTTGGCTGCGCCGCGCCGCGCATGCCACGGTGTGCTGGCCATGTGATGGCTCCAGCCGAGAATACGTCCACGCTTGTCCAGCCAGGCTTGCAGGTGTTGGGCGCTGAGTGGCCGGTACATGTCGTGACGCAGCATGTCGTCGCGCGTCCACATCAGCTTGACTGGGCGCTTTACGACCTGCGCCAGCCGCACGGCTTCGGCTATGTAATCACTGTCCAGGCGGCGACCGTAGCCGCCGCCCATGCGCGGCATCCGAATATCGATACGCTCCGGTGCCAGGCCCGTCATGCGTGCCACGACCGCCAAGGCAGCTTGCGGGTTCTGGGTGGCGGCGTGGATGCGAATACGGTCACTGGTGAGGTTTACCAGGCAGGTCAGAGGTTCCATGGTGACGTGCGCCAGAAAAGGCAGCTGATAGCGTGCTTCAATGGTGCGTTTTGTCTTGTCGTGCAATGTGGCGACATCGCCATCGTTGCGGATCAAGGTGGCTGTTTCGGGTTTGTCCAGCAAGTCCGCGGCGCTCGCCTGCAGCGTCTTGCTGTCGAGATCGGCAAAACGTCCTGGACGCCAGCGGATATCCAACGCCTTGCGCCCGCGCAAAGCGGCCCAGCTTGATTCGGCGAGCACCGCGACGCCGGCCGCCAGGGGCGCCGTGCCGAGGAGTTCGGTGGCGTCAGCGCTGTCCAGTGTCACCGTGCCCGTTACACCGTCAACTTTCAGGCACAGCGTGTCGTCCACATGTTCGATGGACCCTTGCTGGTAAGGGCAGCGGGCGATCACGGCCACCACAGCATCACCGATCCAATGATCGATCGTGTATTTGGTTTGGCCCCGCACGATGGCTTCGGCATCGACATCACCCACGGGTTTGCCAATCAAGCGATCATTGTCGTCCACACGCAGCGGTATGCCGCCTTTGGGCAACTTCAATCGTGCGGCTTGCGCTGCCAGTACTCCATAACCCAGACTGCGGCCGTCGGGTGCGCGAACCAGAGAATCGGCGCACTGCAATGTGTCCGGCTTCAGCTTCCACTGCCGTGCGGCCGCCTCACGCAACAACCAGCGTGCTTGTGCGCCCACCCGCCGCAGATCGCGCCAGGCATGCCGCGTGGTGGTACTGCCCAAAGTGAACTGCGGTGCCAGGGGAAACTCCGGCTCGCTCTTGCCCTTGACTACCAGTGGCAGGGCCACAACTTCCACCCGATTCCAGTCGGCGGCCAGTTCATCGGCGATTATGCGTGCTTCCAGCGTGTACGAGCCCTGACCCATGTCGGGCGTGCGTGTACCGATGACAATGCGTCCATCCGGCTCGATGCGGACGTACGCACTAAGGCGCGCCAGGTCGGACCCCAGTAGTGCCGATGGGACGTCCTCGTCGCCAAACGCGGGCAAGCCCACCAGCAAACCACCGCCGGCACTGGCCACGAGTTGCAGAAACCGGCGCCGCCTCATGTCTTGTCTTCGCGTATGCGCTGCGCGGCGAGCTTGATCGCGCTGCGCAGGCGCGGCTGAATGCCACAACGACACAGGTTGCCGATTTTGTCGATATCGGCATCGCGTGGTGCACGCTTCGCCTGCACCAGCGGCAGCGCAGCCATGATCCAGCCCGGCTGGCAGTAACCGCACTGGATGGCATCGGTGTCGATGAACGCTTGCTGCAGCGGATGTAGCTTGCCGTCCGCGTCCGCCACACCCTCGATTGTTGTTATCGCGCGGCCGGCAAGCTTCTCCATCCGGATCTGGCAGGCGCGCTGCGGTTTACCGTCGACCAGCACGGTGCAGGCACCACAACTGCCGTCGTCGCAGGCATACTTGCTGCCGGTGAGGTGCAGCACATCGCGCAGATACCAGAGCAGGGGCAGATTGGAGTCACCGGTATGCAGAAAATCGTCACCATTGATGCTGATGACTATGCCCAAGCGTGGTTCTACCGGCTGGATCTCACTCGGTGGCGTTTGCAGTGGCTTGGCGTCTGGCAATGGGTCTCTCCGTTCGAGTGCGCTATTGTCGCAAACCTTGCCTGCGCGTGGCGGGTTTGCAGCAAATCTCATTCAGGTGCCAGCATCAGCCCTTTGCCGGCTCAGGCGTCACCAGATCAGATAGACCGGAATACCCAGCCGGCGCAGGTAACCCGAGCTTTCACCCGTCATGTTCACTTTCCATCAAATCGGGTGGCAAGGATACGGTAGCCGATGCCGATTCACCGGTTTTACTTGATCGCGCAGACGAACCCGGGCACATTGGCTGGATTGATCCATACGGAACCTGGCCATGAAGAAAGTAATTGTCGGATTTTTGACTGCGGGCATGATGCTCGCGCTATCCAGTCACGCCACCACGGTGTTGGTCAACGCCAATATTCACACCATGAACCATTGGAATCCACACGCCACAGCGCTGGCCTGGGCCGATGATGGCAAGTTGCTGGCTGTGGGTGAAACTGCTGACATCGCCCAGCGCTACCCCGATGCCAACAAGGTCGATGCGCACGGTGCCACCGTGGTGCCGGGATTGATCGATGCACACGGGCACATGCTGAGCCTGGGCCTGTCACTGGTTCAGGCTGACTTGGTCGGCGCGAGCTCGCGTGCAGACGTCGTGAATCGACTCAAGGCGTATGCAGCCAAACATGGCGGCGACGGCTGGCTGATCGGCAATGGCTGGGACCAGAACGATTGGCCCGACGAGAGTTTTCCGACCGCCGCCGACCTGGACAAGGCGTTTCCTGAGCGACCCGTGTTCCTGGATCGCGTCGATGGTCATGCTGTGTGGGTCAACAGCGCGGCCATGAAACAGGCCAGGAAGAGCCTTGACGGCGACTGGCAGCCCGATGGTGGACATATCGTGCGCCAAGACGGCAAAGCGACGGGCGTTCTGGTCGATGGAGCCATCGGGCTGGTGGCGCAAGCTATTCCAGCCATGAGCACCGCGCATACACTCGAAGCCTACAAGGCGGCCATGGATAGAGCCGTGTCGGTGGGCCTGACCGGTGTCGGGGATGCTTCCGTCAGTCTGGAAAACTTCAAGATATTGCAGGCCATGGACAAGAACGGAGAGATCCCGTTGCGCTTGTATGAATTCGCTCGCGGCCAGGCTGTTGTGGACTGGCTGTGTAGCGAAAAAGGTCACTGGAAGGATTCATCCGGACATCTGCAGATGCGTACCGTGAAGCTGTTCATGGACGGCGCACTGGGCAGCCGTGGTGCGGCCCTACTCAGCGATTACAGTGATGACCCCGGCAATCGAGGCTTGTTCACCACCAGCCCTGAGGACTTTCTGGCGGCGGTCCAGCAGGCACATGGCTGTGGCATTCAGGTGGCTACCCACGCGATAGGTGATCGTGGTAACCGTCATGTGCTGGATGTGTATGAAAAGGTATTGGGTGACGAGGCCACCACCACCGATCATCGCTGGCGTATCGAGCACGCACAGATTGTTGAGCTTTCAGATATTCCGCGTTTCTCGCGTCTGCACCTGATTGCCTCGATGCAGCCCACCCATGCCACCTCGGATATGCCCTGGGCTGAGAAGCGCCTCGGCAAGGCACGGCTGGACGGTGCCTACTCCTGGCAGCGTTTCATCCATGCTGGTGTGCCGCTGGCTTTCGGTTCGGACTTTCCGGTCGAGCGATCCAACCCGATGCTGGGTCTGTATGCCGCTGTAACGCGCCAGGATCTCAAAGGACAGCCCCCGGGTGGCTGGCTGCCCGATCAGCGCGTCAGCCGTCATCAGGCTCTGGCCGGTTTCACCACCGGCGCCGCCTACGCCCAGTTCATGGAAAACGAGGTGGGTATGCTCAAACCCGGCATGCAGGCCGACTTCGTGATCCTGGATCGGGATGTGATGACCGTGCCTGAGCGCGAGATCGCCGATACAAAACCGCTCAGCACCTGGGTCGGTGGCAAGGCGGTGTATCGCGCCAAAGCCGGCACGACGCCGGCTGAGTAGCTCCCGTTCAAGTTTTGGGGATAGTCGCGTTGTAGGAGTGGCCCATGCCCGCGATGAATGCAGATGAGCAGTGAACGGTCAGCAGTGAGTTGGTGTTCCCGCTCACCGCTGACGGCTCACTTCACTCACCATCGCGGGTATGGTCCGCTCCTATTAAACTTGCTGACACTCTTAGCGCTTGCGCAAGAAGTGGCGGATTCGTGATCCGATTGTGCTACCGAACAGCGTGCGCACAGTGCTCTTGCTGTGCATCCAGTGCATGGGCAAGCTATCGCCCAGCGCCACCTCGACGATCGTGACGTGTGGCGAATCGATCGCCGCGCGCAGTACGGCCTCCGGGTCGCCGCGCACTCGCAGGTGCTCGGCGCCGACTGCTTTGGCCAGCGCGGCGATGTCCATGCCTGGAAGCTCCGTGCCAAACGCATGCCCGGATCTTGCGAGCTGCTGAAAGCGGATCAGGCCGTAGGCGCCATCGACAAATACGATCATCGTCAGATTCAGTCGTTGCTTGACTGCCGCCAGCAGTTGCAGCCCCGACATGGCCAGTCCCCCGTCGCCTAGCACAGCAACCACGCTACGTTGTGGGTCGGCGATAGCGGCCCCGATGGCCGCGCCAATGGCAAATCCCATGGACTGCATGTTGGTCGGCGTGATGAGGCCGCGCGGGTACAGGACCTGGAAATGGCGTCGTACCAATGATTGGTGCAGCCCGGAGTCAGTAACCAGGCAGGCGTCGCGAGGCAGGACACGACGCAGTGCCGTGAAAAAGCCTTCTGGTTTGCCGCCGGGGACCCCGTGTACGCGTGGCTCGATGAGTCGACCCGAATGCGCTCGTCCACGTGTCCGCCAATCATCGAGTTCTGCGTCCCGAAAGCCCTTGTCATGCGCCCCTTGACCTCCGAGCTTGCGTACTACTGCGGAGGCGAACGTCACAGCATCTGCCTGAATCACCATTCGGGCCGGGTAATTTGCCCCCAACACCGACGCGCTTGCATCGACGTGAATGAGTTTGTCATCGGCAATCTGCAGCTCGAAGCCACGACTGCCGTTATGTGAGAACTTGCAGCCAATGGCCAGAACACAATCGCTGTTGGCGATCAGGGCGTTGAGCGTCTCGGCGTTTGTATCGCCCAAGGCAAACGCCAACGAAAGGCGATGGTCTTCGGGAATCACGCCGCGTCCTGATGTCGTGGTCACGACGGCCGCTGACAGGAGAGTGGCGAGGCGTTCGATATCCGCGGCAGCGGCGTGACTGCCTTGTCCGGCGAAGATGATGCAATGGTCTGCAACCCGCAACATGCGGGCAACCTCGGTCACGATGGCGGGGTCAATGTCTGCAATCGTTTCGTCGGGTGCCACCGCCAGTGGCACTGCTGGCGGGCGTTCATCCAGGACGCTGCGCGCCACTTGTATCAATACCGGACCGGGTTCCCCAGCCAGTGCCTGCGCATGGGCTGCGGCCACTACGCTCGGAATATCTTTTGCGTGGTCAAGCTGATGGATGCCCTTCACAATCGGACCCGCCATGCGGGCCTGATCGATTGCCTGGAGCTGGTAGTGGCTACCGGGTGCGTTGGCTGGCTGCCCGACGATATGCAGCAGAGCGGCCGAATCCAGGTACGCTTCGGCAAGTCCGGGTATCGCCCAGGTGAAACCCGGGCCCGGGATCGTCACTAATGCCGCCAGCTTGCCGCTCGACCGATAGTATCCGTTGGCCATCATCGCAGCCGATGTTTCGGTGGTTGCGACGATAGTGCGCAATCCCGAGGTGCGCAGCGCTTCGTATAGCGCCAGATTCTGGGACCCGGGCAGGCCGAAGACACAATTGATGCCAAGGTTTTGCAGTGCATCACAAATCAGCTCAGCCCCGCAACGTGGCTTGGTGCTCATGCGCGCTCTCGCATGACTCGTTTGAGACTGCGTGAGAGCAGATGTTTTGCGCGGCGGGGTGCTGACGTGGCGTAATCGTTTATGCGCCAACGAAACGAGTCCGGCCTCGATAATTCCAGACACAGAGTCAGGTCGCCGCCGAGCTGGCTCTTGAAATGTGTGACAAGGTTCAGTTCGGCATCGGTCAAGTCATTGGCCTGGTAGCCATCGTGCGCCAGATCCTCGAAAACCTTCCAGCGCAGGAATGCCGATGCGCCCAACTGCATGAATTCGGCATCGCCAGCAGCACACACCGTGTGCGTGACCGGGTGCGGGCCGATCAGTACAAGCTGCGTGGCGACCACGGTTCCTTGCGGCAAACGTGCATGGTACAGGCGCGCCAGGCCTTGTGTTTGCAAGTGTTTGATGAACGTCTGAAATGCTTCACGGCCCAGATACAGCGCCGCGCCTTTGCGCTCGTGCGTCTGCTGGTGCAGACGGTAAAACGCGTCGAAATCGTCATCGATGGTGACGGTCAGTCCACGGTCCGTGCAGCGAGTGATGAGCCGGCGCAGGTTCTTGTCAGTGTGCGCCCACGTATCGTCCAGGTTGCTGATGTCCACCACATACGAGTAAATTACTTTGGCGGACCAGCCGTGATCCAGGAACGGGCGCGCGTCGATCGCCGGGGCGCGCGACTTGATCCGCAGTCGATCGTAACCCAGTCCGGCCAAGCGTTGCTCGAGGGCCATCATGGTCCGTAGTTCATGCGCGGTGCGTTGTGAGGGATAGGTCGATGGGTGCGACAGCAGCACCAAGCCGTTGTAGTACAGCAGCAGACGCGGCGATACGTAGCTGCCGGCACGAACTCTGCGCTCGTAAAGAGCGACGCCACCGGTTATATGGCCGTCATGCTCAGCAACCAGGATACGATAATGGGCGCCAGTGACGGCACACAGGGCGTCCAGGTATTGGGGCAGGGAGTAGATACTGCCGGACGGTGCAGCGGTCACTGCAGTAGTCCACTGCGCGAATTCACTTTCGGCGAGAAAGCGCGTTGTTACTTCCTTGGACATAAGCGGTCGCCCACGCTCCTGGTTCATCGATTTGTTGCGCGTGCCCGGCAAACTCCACTACTTTTGCAAACAGTTGCCAGTGGCACTTATGGCGTAAATGGAAACATGCTCGGCTTTAGATACACAAGGGTCGTATGCAGGAACACTTCGCGTGGATATCATGACTGCGTGGGAGTATAAGTGATAGTGATTTCGCTGTTGCGGCATCAGAACGCACGTGCGGCCACCTCATCATAGGCAACGAGCAAGCATGGCTTCCATCGACCATCAGCACATGCCAGCCATTGTATTGGGCCGCGGTGCGACCGGCTTGGGCATTCTGCGCAGCTTGCGGCTCGCCGGCATCCCGGCGTATGTGGCGTGTCCGCCAAATGACATGGTTGCGCGTTCGCGTTGGTACCAGCCTACGCCAGGCGAAAAGGCGTGGGATGGCGCTGTGCTTGGGCTGCCTGAGGATGTCCTGGGTGAGCTGTCGCTGGCACGGGCGGTACTGATTCCGGGTGCGGACGATGCGGCTTTGTGGTTGGCGGATATACCGCAGTCTGCCTTGCGTGACCGGTTTCTGGTGAGCAGCAGTTCGCGTCCCACGCTCGAGGTGCTGCAGGACAAGATCCGGTTTGCGCAGTTTCTGAGCGGGACAGATATTCCGTATCCGCGTACATTCGGTATCTCTTGCAGCGCGGATGTCGAGGCCATGCCATTCGATGAACTTGACCGGGTGTTCATCAAGCCGGCTAATTCGCAGCGGTTCAGCGACATCCTCGGTGTCAAGGGTATCTGGGCACATAGCCAGGACGAACTCGCCGAAATATGGCACCGCCTGGACGACCAGGGTTTCAAACTGATGGCGCAAGAGTACGTTCCCGGATCCAGCGCCGATCATTATTTTATCGACGGGTTTCGCGATAAAGACGGTGTATTGACTGGATTGTTTGCCCGTCGGCGTATCCGTATCTATCCGCCTGATTTCGGCAACAGCTCGTATTGTCGGAGTATTCCGCTTCACGACGTGGAACAAGCCGCCAACAGTATTCGCACCCTGCTGGCGAAACTCGATTATCGTGGCATCTTCAGTGTCGAGTTCAAGCGAGACGCCAGAGACGGTCAGTTTCGGATATTGGAAGTCAATACGCGTGCTTGGACCTACGTCGAATTTGCCACGCGCTGCGGTGTCAATGTGTGCGAAATGGCATACCGCGACGCGCAGGGGTTACCTGTGTTATCGCCATTGTCGAGCTATTCGATCGGCTCCGGTTGCGTCAATCTCTATCGGGACATTAATGCGGTGCGTGAAGGCGGTGAGGGTGTAAGCGACTCACTGGCTGCGGTGCTGTGGCAATGGATAAACGGTCACTTTCATTGCTTCCGCTTCGATGATCCCAAGCCTGGTTTGACGGAGGCTATGCGGATAATAGGGCGATACGTGAGGCGGAGAAGCGGATCCACGGCGCCACCGATTGGGTAATAGCAGATCTTCCCTGGCATTTCCCCGAAGTCCTTAATCAAGCATAAATCACACATTCGACAAACGCACGGTGCTGCTCAAGACTGTAGGTCCGCTCGCACCCGTATCCGAATGCAGGAGTAACAGTCATGTCCTACAAAAAGCCCGAAGCCACCACAACCGATGCAGGCATCCCCGTGGCCAGTGACGACCACTCACTGACCATTGGCGCAGACGGCCCCATCGTTTTGCACGATCACTACCTGATCGAGCAGATGGCGATGTTCAATCGCGAGCGCATTCCGGAACGCCAGCCACACGCCAAGGGCGGCGGGGCGTTCGGTCACTTCGAGGTAACCAGTGACGTCAGTCGCTACACCCGAGCCGCTGTGTTTCAGCCCAGCACGCGAACCGATACGCTGAGTCGCTTCTCGACCGTCGCCGGCGAGCGCGGCAGCCCGGACACCTGGCGTGACCCGCGCGGCTTTTCGATCAAGTTCTATACCGAGGATGGCAACTACGACATGGTCGGCAACAATACGCCGGTATTTTTCGTGCGTGATCCACTGAAGTTCCAACACTTCATCCGCTCGCAGAAACGTCGTGCCGACAGCGGCTTGCGTGATCACGACATGCAATGGGACTTCTGGACACTATCACCGGAAACGGCACACCAGGTGGCCTGGCTAATGGGTGATCGCGGCATTCCGAAGAGCTGGCGGCACATGAACGGATACTCCAGCCATACCTATATGTGGGTCAATGCTCAAGCCGAGAAATTCTGGGTCAAGTACCACTTCAAGACCGATCAGGGAATCGAGTTTCTCACCCAGGAAGAAGCCGACAGGCTGGCCGGTACCGACGCCGACTACCATCGCCGCGATTTGTTCGATTCAATCAGGAGCGGTAATCACCCAAGCTGGACGCTGCACGTACAGGTCATGCCGTTCGATGAAGCCAAATCCTACCGCTTCAATCCCTTCGACCTGACCAAGGTATGGCCGCACGCGGACTACCCCCTGATCGAAGTCGGTCGCCTGACCCTGGACCGCAACCCAACCGATTTCCATACGGAGATCGAACAGGCCGCGTTCGAGCCCAACAGTCTGGTGCGCGGCATCGGCCTGTCCCCGGATAAAATGTTGCTGGCGCGTGGGTTTTCCTATTCCGATGCGCACCGTGCGCGGCTGGGCACGAACTACAAGCAGATTCCCGTCAATCGCCCGAAGGCACCGGTGCACAGTTACAGCAAGGACGGGGCCATGCGGACGCAGAACGTTGCCGATCCGGTGTATGCGCCGAACTCTTACGGCGGCCCGGCGGCTGACCCGTCCTTGACCGACGAGGCCGGACTCTGGCATGCCGATGGCGACATGGTCCGCAAGGCCTACACACTGCGCAAGGACGACGATGACTGGGGCCAGGCCGGTACGCTGGTGCGCGAGGTGCTTGATGATGCCGCGCGTGATCGCCTGGTCAGCAACATTGTCGGCCATCTGAAGGCAGGTGTTTCCGACAAGGTGCTGCAGCGGGCTATCGATTACTGGCGCAATGTGGACAGGGATCTGGGTGATCGCGTTGCTGCTGGTTTGACCAACTAGAAGAAAAACGGCAGGCATTCGAGTCTGTTGTTGCTGTGCATCGCGAGAGGTGCCAGACGGTGATACCGATATTTGTTGAAAGGCAACATTGCGTTTTGCGCTGAGAACGGCACACTGTGCGCATTCCTTGTGCCGCTCAAGCCCTCAGCAATGAACAATCTGTACCCTGACCTGCCCATCGATGCCCCTTGGGTAGTCATGAAGTTTGGTGGCACCAGCGTGGCCAGTGCCGACCGTTGGCGTAACATCCGGACGCTTGCCGCCGCCCATCGTGCCCAAGGCAAACGTGTGTTGATCGTGGTGTCGGCCATGGCCGGCGTGACCAATGCCTTGAAAGACCTGTGCCTTGAGCCGGATTCGCTGGCGCGTGGGGTGGAGGCGTTTGCGATCGGTGCGCGCCATGCCGAACTGGCTGACGGTCTCACCCTGAAATTGACGGGCGCTGCGGTCAAGCATATTGATAGCCTGCATGCGTTGGCTCAATCGGGTAGTGGGGAAGAAGGTGCTCTGGCCTGGAGGGCCCAGGTGCAGGCCCACGGTGAGTTGCTGTCCAGCGCCATGGGGGCAGGCTTCCTTACTGAACTGGGGCTTGCCACAACCTGGGTTGATTCGCGCGACTATCTGCGCACGGCGGCTTTACCCAATCAGAACGAACGCACCCGCGTCCTGTCAGCGCTGATCGACGCCAAACCGGATGCGGAGTTCGCTGCACGCCTGGCCAGTCAGGGCGATGTATTGATCGCGCAGGGGTTCATTGCCCGCGATGAAACCGGTCGATGCGTATTACTTGGGCGTGGTGGCTCGGATACCTCGGCGGCCTGTTTCGGCGCAATTCTCACGGCGGAGCGGGTGGAAATCTGGACCGACGTGGCCGGCATGTTCAGCGCCAATCCACGCCAGGTTCCCAGCGCGCGATTGTTGCGACGGCTTGACTACGAAGAAGCGCAGGAAATTGCCACCACGGGCGCCCGTGTGTTGCACCCGCGTTGCCTGTCACCATTGAAACTGCCGCGCGTGCCCTTGTGGATTCGTGATACCAACCAGCCGCAGCTTGAAGGCACCGAGATTGGGCCGCGGGCGCGAGATACCGCTCCCAGCGTCAAGGCGATCTCCACTCGCAAGGGCATCACCCTGATATCCATGGAATCGGTGGGCATGTGGCAGCAGGTCGGCTTTCTGGCCGAGGTGTTCGAAGCCTTCCGTCGCCATGGTCTGTCGGTGGATCTGATCGGTTCTGCCGAGACCAATGTCACGGTATCGCTTGACCCCACCGAAAACCTGCTTGATTCGGATGCGGTGGCCGCACTGGCTGCCGACTTGGCCAAGGTGTGTCGGGTCAAGGTGATTGCACCATGTGCCGCGGTGACCCTGGTTGGTCGCGGCATGCGCGCCATGCTGCACCAGCTGTCGTCAGTGCTGGCTGAATTTGGCCAACTGCGCGTGCACCTTATTTCGCAATCCTCCAACAACCTCAACCTGACCTTTGTCGTCGATGAAGAAGTGGTGGACAGCTTGTTGCCGCGCCTGCACGAATTATTGGTACGCGCCGGCAGCCTGCGCAGTGATGACAGCGAATTGTTCGGTCCGACCTGGCAAGCGCTATATGGTCAGGGAGAGCCCGACCTGGAACCCGCTTGGTGGCAGGGCCAGCGCGATACCTTGCTGAATCTGGCGATCCAGCGCAGCCCGCGCTATGTCTATCATTTGCCAACCGTGCTGGCGCGTGTGGAGGCTCTCAAGAGTCTGCGTGCCGTGGATCATTTTTACTACGCCATAAAGGCCAACCCGCACCCGCGATTGTTGCAGGCCATAGCCGGCCGCGGTTTCAGTCTGGAGTGTGTGTCTCCTGGCGAACTACTGGCTGCTGCCGACGCCGTGCCCGACGCGGATCGTTTGTTCACACCCAACTTCGCGCGCCGCGCCGATTACGCCGAAGCGGTGCGGACCGGTGTGCCGTTGACCCTGGATGCCTTGCATCCGCTCGAGCATTGGGGTGAGTTGTTCACGGGCCAGTCCATCAGCTCGAGCATTGGGGTGAGTTGTTCACGGGCCAGTCCATCATGCTGCGGGTTGATCTTGGTCGCGGCCTGGGCCATCACGAAAAAGTACGCACCGGCGGTACTGCATCCAAGTTCGGTCTGCCGCTGGATCAGCTTGACCACTTCATGGAATTGGCCCGCACCCACGATGTGCGGGTGCATGGTTTGCATGCGCATCTGGGCTCCGGGGTGCTGGATGCGAGCCATTGGGGTGAGGTGTATGCGCAGCTTGCCAGTCTTGCCGAACGCGTCGGCGGTATTGATGTGCTCAATATCGGCGGCGGCCTTGGCGTGCCGTCGCACCCTGGCGAACAGCCTCTGGATATGGCCGAACTCGATCGCGTCTTGGCTGAGGTCAAGGAAGTCTACCCGCAGTATCGCTTGTGGATGGAGCCGGGACGTTTCGTGGTGGCCGAAGCGGGCGTGTTGCTGGCAAGGGCGACCCAGACCAAGCGCAAAGGCAGTCTGAGCTACCTCGGCGTTGATGCGGGCATGCACAATCTGATTCGCCCGGCCCTGTACGACGCCTGGCACTTGATTGCCAATCTCTCCCGCCTCGATACCGCAGCAGATACGCTGTACCAGGTCGTCGGCCCAATTTGCGAAAGCGGCGATGTGCTGGGCAATGATCGCCGCCTGCCCGAATCGCAGGAAGGTGATGTGATCCTGATCGCCCAAACGGGTGCTTACGGCGCCGTCATGGCGTCCCACTACAATCTCCGTGAAACCGCCGACGAGATCGTGATCGAATGAATACACTGGCAGATCCGCGCAAGGCGGACACATTTCGATTTGTACGTTGTGGCTTTGCAGACGGTCTTGCCGAGCTGGTGTACGCCTTCGATGACGGTCCGGAACTGATCGAGAAAATCCGTTTTCCAGATGCGCCTGCACTTCCACCTGAACGGCAAGAGGCATTCGATGCTGCGCTGCGTCTGCTGCATCTGATCGCGGGTGTCAGCTACTACAAAGCCGGTGTGCCCGATTCAATCGATGTTGAAACAGGTGCTCTGGACAATGCCACAGCCGATCTCATGGATACGCTGTACCGTCACGGTCTGGCCGAGTTCGCCTATCGCAACAAACTCGATCTGCGTCAGCGCATCCGATTCCCGCGCGGCAAGAATGCCATGACCGATACGGAAAACCTTGGCCTGCCAAAGCGTACCCTGATCCCTATCGGTGGCGGCAAGGATTCGCTGGTAGCCATCGAGGCGATCAAGGCCATCGGTGCTGATGCCAGCGTTGCGTGGGTCGGTCAATCGCCACTGATCGCGCATTGTGCGACGCGTACCGGTTTGCCGATGCTCAACATCGGTCGGGAACTGTCGCCGATCCTGTTCGACTACAACCGCATGGGTGCATGGAACGGCCATGTCCCGGTGACAGCGGTCAATTCGGCCATCCTGATTGTTGCGGCGATTCTGTACGGTTTCGACTCGATCACCTTTGCCAATGAACGCTCCGCTTCAGCCGCCACGCTTGAGTACGAAGGTCAGGAAGTCAATCACCAGTGGAGCAAGAGTTTTGACTTCGAACGCCAGTTGCAGGCGTATGTGCACTCGTACATCGCAGCCGATCTGGATTACTGCTCGTTGTTGCGGCCGTTTTCGGAGCTGGCCGTTACACGCGCTTTTGCGCGCCTTGGTTCGGACTATTTCGACGCTTTTTCAAGCTGCAACCGCAACTTCCGCATTCTCGGCCCCAAACCCGCAGACCGTTGGTGTGGTCAGTGCCCCAAATGTCACTTCGTGTTTCTGGCACTGGCACCTTTCGTACCCAAACCGCGGCTATTGGGTATTTTCGGGCGCAACCTGTTGGATGACGAGGACCAGCGCGGCGGCTTCGATGCGCTGATGGAGTACCACGACCACAAACCCTTCGAATGTGTTGGCGAGGCTGCTGAGGCGCGCGCCGCCATGCACGCGCTGAGCCAGCGCCCGGAATGGGCCGAAGACACACTACTGCGCCGCTTCGTTCGCGACATCCTGCCGCAACTGGATAGTAGCGAGCTGGCGCTGGATCCCTGGCTCAAGCCTTCCGAGGAGCATCGCGTTCCATCCCGTCTGGTGGGAGCCCTGGATGAAATTCGCGGCGCTTGAAGGCAAACGCATCGCCGTCTGGGGCGCCGGCCGCGAAGGCCACGCCGCCCTGGCAGCACTAGCCCACTACCTGCCCGATCAACCGGTAACGCTGTTGTGCCGCAAAGCCGAAGCCCACTCTTTGGAACCCTCCCCTTCAAGGGGTGAAGAGGTGCGCTTGCGTGCCACTGGCTCGCGCGCCGATGAACGCCCGAGTGCTGTGCACGCGGGCCGGAATGGGCAGGGT
>CAJDWN010000028.1_pt2 | contig 21347 bp, 18 predicted proteins | sample 7391581 | NCBI WGS metagenome assembly CAJDWN01 (sample SAMEA7055736, study PRJEB34461) | soil metagenome | biome: terrestrial ecosystem; feature: Peninsula; material: soil | place: Antarctica | collected 2016 | reverse complement strand
CGACGCATGATGAACCACATCTGCAACAGGCTGATCAGGGCGTTGGTGCAGTAGTACAGAACAAGGCCGGCTGGGAACAACGCGAACATCGCCGCGAAGGCCACCGGCATGAACTTCATGATCTTGGCCTGGGTCGGATCCATGCCCGTGGTCGGGGTCAGGAACTGCGTGGCCAGCATCAACGCGCCGTTGAGGATTGGCAACACGAAGTACGGATCGGGAGCCGACAGATCGTGGATCCAGCCGATGAACGGTGCCTGGCGCAGCTCCACACTCTGCATCAACATGTAGTACAAGGCAAAGAAAACCGGAATCTGCACCAAGGTCGGCAGGCAGCCAGCCATGGGATTGGCTTTTTCCTTCTTGTACAGGTCCATCATCGCCTGTTGTTGCTGGCGCTTGTCGTCGGCGAAACGTTCCTTGAGCGCCTTGACCCTGGGCTGCAGCTTGCGCATTTTGGCCATCGAGCGGTATTGCGCTTCGCTCAACTTGAAGAACACGCCCTTGATCAACAGCAGCAGCAAAATGATGGAGAAGCCCCAGTTACCGGTGAGGGCATGGAACTTGGACAATACCCAATGCAGCGGCTGGGAAATGATGGTCAGCTTGCCGTAGTCCACCGCCAATTCCAGGTGCGGTGCAACGTTCTCCAGCAGAGATGGAAGTTTGGGGCCGACGAACAGATCGGCTTGGTCACTGCCGGACTGTCCCGGTGCCACGGTAAAGGCTGGGCCGCTGGCACGCACCAGGTAATGTGGTTGCTGCGGTCCCTGAATCATGGCCGTGCTGTAATGGTCGGTCTCGTCGGCGGACGGGATCCATACGGCAAAAAAGTAATGCTGCAACATGGCCAGCCAGCCGCCCTTGACCTGGGCGTTCAGGGGTTCGTCGTGGAAGTTATCAAACTTCAGCTTCGAGAACTTGTCTTCGTTGCTGTACCAGCCAGCACCAAAGAAACTGTATCGCGACGGATCGGAGAAGCCGAACATGGGGCCTTTTTTGGGCTCCGGCAGCGTGACGCGCTGCAACTGGCGGTAGGCATTGCCGGTCCAGGCCTGGCCACTGCCATTGACGACCTGTTGTTCCAGCTTTACCACATAACTGTCGCGGGTCAGGGTGTAGGTCTTGATGACCTCGATGCCGCTGGGGTCGCGCCATGTGAAGATGACCGCGAGTGTGTCCTCGCCCGGCGCAAGCGTGTAGCTGCTGGCAGCACTGGTGAAATCGGCTTTGTGGTTGGGCGCTGCGCCTTGGGCACTGACCAGTCCGCTTTGCGCGACAAAAAGACGTGTTGGATCGTCGTCCAACAGGCGCACAGGCGTGTTGTCGTCCAGCTCGATCGGGTAAGCCTTGAGATCAGCGCGCACGATGCTGGCGCCGTGGCTGTCAATGGTCAGATGCAGCAGATCCGTGTCGACCTCGATCAACTTGCCATGTGTGACCTCGATCGGAGTTTTGACGACGGGCGCGTCAGGCTGCGCAGCAGGGGTTGGTTGCGTGCTGGAGTTGCCCGCCATCGGCGTCGGCACCGACCCGGCCAGTGTGCCCGCGGGCGCCGGCATGGTTTGGTCTGCGGATGCGGTGTTGCCGGGTACGTCTGCGCTCGGCTGCCCGGTCGTGTTTGCCATCTGCTGCGCTGGCGGAATAGCGTAGTCTTGCTCCCATGCGTTGAAGAGCATCCAGCCGACAAAGATCACCGCGATGATCATCAAGGTGCGTGTCTGGTTCATGTCAGATTCGTGTCCTTGTCAGCCTTCACGCTGGATGAGCTGCGCTGGCCGGGTGGCTGTGTCGATGCGACTGTATAGCGCTGATCAAGCTGCGCCCAGTGCTGATCAAGCTCTTGCCGCAGTTGTGTGGAACTGGCGCCGACGGCAGCCGCGTGCGCTATTACCAGGATGTCTACCACCGGCAAAGCGTGACGTCGCTGACGAAAGGACTCGCGTACGCTGCGCTTGAGCCGATTGCGGATCACGGCGCGTTTGCTGGTCTTGCGTGACACGGCCAGCCCCAAACGAGCCATGCTGCTGCTACCGGGTACGTGACGAACTAGAAAAAAAGGGCCGCGTAACGGTTGTCGGCATTTGCGCAGCGGCGCAAAATCGGCGGCATTGTGCAGGCGCGCCTCGGGTGGAAACGTGCAGTTGCCCGTCACCACCTGCGGTCCGACTGTCAGGCAGACAGGCGCTTGCGGCCTTTGGCACGGCGGGCACTGATGATCTTGCGACCATCGGCTGTTTTCATGCGGGCGCGGAAGCCGTGCTTGCGGGCACGCTTGATCAGGCTCGGTTGGAAAGTGCGCTTCATGATGGAATCCGTTTAGTAGTGCGGGTAAAAGACCCGGAAGCATACGTTCTAGAGAGCCTGGATGTCAAGCTGCATGGGCCGTGAGCAGCAGGTATTGTAGCCGGTGGTCCAGTGATACAGGCCACATATTGAAGGCGCATGGGTGGTAGACACGCTGCATAGCCTTTGGTGATGCTCTCGCCGCAGCTTGCAAGCTCCTGGTATTTGTTCCAGGCAAGCCTTCAGACCCAACCCGCGGATGAGGCGCAGGCGCGGCCCGAAGATTTCTGCCGCCGCCGCTGGTGGCGCGCGGGCTGCTAGACTTGGGTGTCTTGTGTCGCAGTGGATGCGATGAACCCATCCGTGGACAATCACGCCTTATGGAAGCTCCAAATGAATTGTGGCAGAGCTGCCTCAGCCGACTGGAAGCTGAGCTGAGCCAGCAGGAGATGCACACCTGGCTGCGGCCGCTGCAAGTGCGCCCAGACGCCGACACCTTGCGTTTGCTGGCGCCCAACTCGTACACGTTGGAAATGGTGCGCGGGCAGTACCTGGAGCGTATCGCGACGGTGCTCAAGGCGCTGTCGGGCCGCGATGTTCCGCTGCGACTCGAAGTAGGTACTTTGCAACAAGCCAAGCTCGGCGCAAACGGCGGTACCGGTGGCTCGGCGACGGGCTCGATGCCAAGCGCCCAAATTCGCAGCGTGGACGAGCTCGAGCACAACCTGGACCCGGCTTATACCTTTGACAGCTTTGTCGAGGGCAAACCCAATCAGTTGGGCAAGGCGGCAGCCACCCAAGTGGCGATGAACCCCGGCCACGCTTACAACCCGCTGCTTCTTTACGGCGGCACCGGCCTGGGCAAGACACATCTGATGCATGCAGCGGGCAATTTGATCCGCGAACGCAACCCCGGCATGCGGGTGCTGTATCTGCGCTCGGAGCAATTCGTCAACTCCATGGTGCGGGCACTGGCGCACAAGAACATGGATGAATTCAAGCAACGTTTCCGTACTGTCGATGCATTGCTGATTGACGACATCCAGTTCTTCGCCGGCAAAAACTCCACCCAGGAAGAGTTTTTCCATACCTTCAACAACCTGTTTGACGGCAAACAGCAGATCATCCTGACCTGTGACCGCTACCCGCGCGAAGTGGAAAATCTGGAGCCACGGCTGAAGTCTCGGCTGGGCTGGGGTCTGTCGGTCGCCATTGAACCACCCGATTTCGAAACCCGGGCCGCTATCTTGATGTCCAAAGCCAGCAGTAAAGGCATTGACCTGCCTCAGGACGTGGCCATGCTGTTGGCCCGGCGCATACGCTCCAACGTCCGCGACCTGGAAGGCGCACTGAACACGCTGGCTGCGCGCGCCAACTTCTTTGGTCGGGAAATTACCGTCAATTTTACTCAAGAAACCCTGCGCGACCTTTTGAGCGTGCACGCACATGCCGTCAACCTGCCTAATATTCAACGCACCGTGGCCGACTATTATCAGATCCGTCTGTCCGACCTGTTGTCCAAGAGCCGGGTGCGCTCGCTGGCGCGTCCGCGGCAAATGGCGATGGCGCTGGCCAAGGAACTGACGGAGGGCAGCCTGCCGGAAATTGGCGAGGCTTTTGGTGGTCGAGACCACACAACCGTACTGCATGCCTGTCGCACCATCCGCAAATTGTGCGAGGATGACCCTAGAATGCAGCAAGATTGGGTCAAGCTGAGCCGGATTCTGACGGGTTGAAGGCTCATGGTGAAGTCGGCATCGGGCTTGCTCAAGGCTTGCTTGGAATGATGTGCGCAAGTGGGGTAGCGCCCTGTGGATAAGAAGTGGACAATTCCCCGAAAGGCAGTTATCCACAGATCATGCACAGTCAAAGAGAAAAGTGACACACACGATAAATTTTTGTAAGTGATTGAATTGAAAGGCTGTTTTAGAGTTATTCAGTAATCCACAGCCCCTACAACAACCACTAACTCATACTTATCAACAAAATAATTGAAGGACAGGGCCATGCAATTCAGTATCCAACGTGAAGTTTTGCTCAAACCCTTGCAGCAGGTGGTCGGCGTCGTCGAGCGTCGCAACACCCTGCCGGTTCTGGCCAACGTCCTGGTTCAGGTTGAAGGAGATCGGGTGTCTTTAACTGGTACCGACCTGGAAGTGGAAATGGTGGGCCGGGCCTCGGTCGAAGACAGCGTGGCCGGACAGATCACCCTGCCTGCGCGCAAATGGTTTGATCTGGTGCGGGCACTCCCTGACGGCGCACAGCTCAAACTGGCGCTCAAGGATGACAAAGTAACTATGCAGGCTGGGCGCAGCCGATACACCCTGGCCACCTTGCCGGCCAGCGAGTTTCCGACTACAGACGAAATCGAAGTCATCGAGCGTATCCGTCTTCCCCAGGCCAGCCTGAAGCACCTGATCGAATCGACGTCCTTCGCCATGGCCAATCAGGACGTGCGTTTTTATCTCAACGGATTACTGCTGGATTTGAGCGACAAGAACCTGCGTTGTGTGGCAACGGATGGCCATCGCCTGGCTTTGGCCGAAACTGAACTCGAATCACCGGTCTCCGGTGCCCGCCAGATCATCATTCCACGCAAGGGCGTGACCGAGTTGGCTGGATTGGTCGAAGCCGCTGATGGCGATGTCGAGTTGGAGTTCGGGCGCAATCACGTCCGCATGATCAAGGGTGAGATGACATTTACGTCCAAGCTCATTGATGGCCGCTTCCCCGATTACGAATCGGTCATTCCGATCGGTGCCGACCAGATAACTCTGGTGTCGCGAGACGCGCTGCGAGCCTGTCTGTCACGAGCCGCGATCCTGTCCAATGAAAAATATCGGGGTGTCCGTCTGAGCTTCAGTCCGGGCAAGTTGTGCATTATCGCGCATAACCCCGAGCAGGAAGAGGCGGTCGAGGAGCTGGAGGTCGAGAGCGAGATCGAAGATCTGGCCATCGGCTTCAATGTGGGCTATCTGCTTGACGCTCTGGGAGTGCTGGAAAGCGACAAGGTACGCTTGTGTCTGCGCGATCCACAATCCAGCCTGCTGATTCAGGACGGTGAACGCGACCACATTCGCCACGTTGTTATGCCCCTCAGGCTCTAAGGCTGATTAGGGTGCAGCCTTGAGTCCGGGTTCGAAGTGTTGCGAAATATCACACTCTAAGCCGGGGCTCGGCTCTTCGACGAACTCAGATGAGTAGATTCGGGCGCAACTCGACACGTGGTGCAAGGGCTTTCTGGTGCACTTGAACACCTTGCGTGTAGACGGACTACGCTGCCTGCGTGAGGTGGATGTGCAGCCTGCTCCGGGTTTCAATCTGTTGATCGGGCCCAATGGCAGCGGCAAGACGTCCTTGCTGGAGGCGATCCATCTGCTCTCGCATGGGCGCAGTTTCCGCTCCGGTGGGCATACAGCGCTGACCGCTCGTGATCGCGATGAATACACCGTTTATGCAGAGCTGACGACAGGCGACTCCAGGCATCGGATCGGCATGGCGCGAGATAGCGAGGGCTGGCGCATTCGCCTGGATGGTGAGCGCGTGACGACTTTGGGTGAAGTGATACGGCACTGCGCCAGTGTCTGTTTTGAACCCGGAAGCCACGCGCTCATTTCGGGTTCCTCCGGTGAGCGTCGGCGCTTTCTGGACTGGGGTGTGTTCCACGTGGAACATAACTTTTTGAACGAATGGCAGCACTACCAGCGCGCGCTTCGGCAACGAAATGCGGCGCTTCGCGACGGGGCTGACGATGAACTGCTCAAGCTCTGGGAAACCCAGATGGCGCAGCCGGGTCAGAAGATGGATACGATGCGCCGTGCGTACTGTGAACGATTGTTGCCGCGTATCCAAATGGAGATGGAACGCCTGATGCCGTCACTGGGCAAGCCTGATTTGCGCTATTTGGGTGGGTGGGCTGCCACGCGAAGTCTCGAAGATGCATTGGTGGACTCGCGCAGCCGCGATCGCCAGCGTGGCCACACTGCCATCGGGCCGCACCGGGCCGACTGGCGCTTGCGCTTCGAATGGGCAGACAGTCACGACCAATTGTCACGGGGACAGGAAAAGTTGGTTGCCTTGTCCTGTGTCCTTGCACAAGCTGATTTGTACGCGCGTGATCGCGCCGACTGGCCGCTGATCTGTCTGGACGACCTGGCTTCCGAGTTGGATCAAGATCATCAGCGCCGACTGGTGCAACGCTTGCTGGAGTGCGATGCCCAAGTGTGGGTAACGGGCACCGATTGTCCGGCGTTATTGCGCCAACAGGACGTACGAATGTTCCACGTGGAACAAGGTCGAATCACGGCTGGGTAGCCGATCGCCAACACCCTGCCTGGCAGAAACGAAGAAGGGGCGGTAATGCAGTTATAAGGCGTGCCCTTTGATCATTTGGGGCGAACAGCCACAGCGGTTCGATGAAAACAAGCGGAAAAGGGGGCCAAAAATACGACCTCGCAGCCGCCTCGATTTTTGTGATCCAGGTTCTTGGCCAGGCATCTGCGGAGCCACCGACCACGATTCGACCAGAGGCTCATTACAGGTGTTCAGGCCCGGACTGCTATACTGGGCGCTTGTGCGCACAGCTATGCAACGCGGTCGGCGTGCGCTTGAACAGCGGTGTTCCAGTCATTCGGACAACAGGCTCCAGATCACCCGGAACGCCACCTGCCAGAGTGAACTTGATGAACGAGAAAAACCCCGGTAATTATGATTCCAGCAACATCAAGGTCCTCAAGGGCCTTGAAGCGGTGCGCAAGCGCCCTGGCATGTACATTGGCGATACCGATGATGGCACTGGCCTGCACCATATGGTGTTCGAGGTGGTCGATAATTCCGTCGACGAGGCATTGGCTGGCTACTGCGACCACATAGAGGTCACCATTCACGACGATGGCTCGGTCAGCATCAGTGATAACGGCCGAGGCATTCCGATAGGGATGCATCCTGAAGAGCACCGCGCGACGGCCGAAGTGGTGATGACTGTATTGCACGCCGGTGGCAAGTTTGACGCCAATTCCTACAAGGTATCCGGCGGCTTGCATGGTGTGGGCGTGTCGGTGGTCAATGCACTGTCCGAACACCTTTGGTTGACGATCCGCCGTGATGGCATCGAGTATTTGCAGGAATATGCCGAAGGTGAACCGCTGTATCCAATCAAGGAAGTCGGTCCGGCAACGGAAACGGGTACCAAGGTGCGCTTCATCCCCAGCCCGAATACCTTTACCAACATCGAGTTTCATTACGAGATTCTGGCTAAACGCTTGCGAGAGCTCGCTTTTCTCAATTCCGGCTTGCGAATTCAGGTCACGGACGAGCGCTTCGACAAGCAGGATATATTTGCCTATGACGGTGGAATCCGTTCGTTTGTCGAGCATTTGGTACAACTGAAAACGCCACTCAACCCCAACGTGATCAGCTTTCAGTCCGACTGCGACGGCACCATCGTCGAGGTGGCCATGCAATGGACGGATGGCTACCAGGAAACCATGTTCTGCTTCACCAACAATATTCCGCAGCGCGATGGTGGTACCCACTTGACCGGCTTTCGCAGTGCGCTCACGCGCAGCATGCAGAACTACATCGAACGCGAAGGCCTGGCCAAAAAGGCCAAAGTGTCGCCGACTGGCGACGATATGCGTGAAGGCATGATCGCGGTGCTGTCAGTCAAGGTGCCCGATCCCAAGTTTTCTTCGCAGACCAAAGACAAGCTGGTGTCGTCCGAGGTCAAGGCCGTAGTGGAGCAGGTTGTATACGAAAAGATGGGCGAGTTCCTGCTTGAAAACCCGGCTGAGGCCAAGTTGATCGTGTCCAAGGTGATTGACGCGGCGCGAGCACGTGAAGCGGCGCGCAAGGCTCGCGACATGACCCGCCGCAAGGGCGCATTGGATATTGCCGGACTGCCAGGCAAACTGGCCGATTGTCAGGAAAAGGATCCAGCCCTGTGCGAACTGTTCCTGGTCGAGGGTGACTCGGCCGGTGGCTCGGCCAAGCAGGGCCGTAACCGCAAGTATCAGGCGGTGTTGCCGTTGAAAGGCAAGATCCTCAATGTCGAGGCCCTGGGGACCGGCATTGGCAAGGACGAGTTTGACGCCGACAAACTGCGCTACCACCGTATCATCATCATGACCGACGCCGATGTGGACGGCTCGCACATCCGCACCTTGTTGCTGACTTTCTTCTTCCGACAGATGCCCGAGCTGATCGAGCGAGGGCATATCTACATCGGCTTGCCGCCCCTGTACAAGTTGAAACAGGGCAAGCAGGAGTTGTACCTGAAGGACGACGTGGCTCTGAATGCGTTCCTCATTTCCAATGCTGTGGACAATGCGGAGCTCGTTTTCAATCCTGATGCTCCGCCGATAAGTGGTGAGGCGCTGGAAAAACTTCTGCGTGACTATCAGGCCGCGCTGGATCAGGTAAGACGACTCAACAGGCGCTGCGATCCTGCAGTGTTGCTGGAAATGCTGGATTACGCCCCGCTGGCTGACGACGTATGGCAGGACCCGGTGCGTATACAAGCGTGGCTGGACGGTCTGGCATCACGCGTGGCTACCACGGGCCTGGGCAAACCCACCTACACCCTGGCTTTGCGTGAGGTCAGCGAAGATCTGCCGGCAGCCATCGTGGTGACTCGAACCCAGCACGGGCTCCAGCATGAGCATGTTCTGACCCGTACCTCCATGAGTGGCCCCGAGTTCAGAGCCATACGAACCATGGCAGAGGAGCTGCATGATTTCATTCAGCCGGGTGCCGAGATCCGACGCAACAAAAGTTCGCGTGGCATCACACGCTTCGGCCAGGCGCGCGAATGGCTACTGGATGAGGCGCGCAAGGGACGCAGTATTCAGCGATTCAAGGGCCTGGGTGAGATGAATCCCGAGCAGTTGTGGGAAACGACAGTCAATCCGGACACTCGACGCATGCTTCAGGTCGGCATCGAAGACGCCGTCGAGGCAGATCAGGTTTTCTCCACGCTGATGGGGGACGTAGTCGAACCACGGCGCCGGTTTATCGAAAAGAATGCATTGGAAGTAGCGCACCTGGACGTGTAGAAGGATCGTTGCCCGAACTTGGGCAAGACAACAGCATAAAACAGGAGCGGCCCATGGCCGCGAGGGATTCGCTCTGATGATTCCGTCGCGGCCATGGGCCGCTTTTGCGCAAGTGTCGAGGGTATCGTGCGGAGTGGGTTGGTGTCAGAACACGTATGGTCCAGGGTGCTGCTGAGGTGTATTAATCGATTGGAAAAGTTATTTAAGAGCCTGTTTTACATACATATTTATTGGACACTCGGATTTCCGCAGAAGACTTGGAAACGGCACACCCAAGACACCGGTAACACAGGCACAAACCCGGCGCACCAAGGCCGGATAACATGTCGCTAACAACGATATGCTTGTACTGTTCATGTTCCTCGGTTTAGTCTAAAACATAAGTAATGAACCCCATGACGAAAGTTTCTCGACAGAGGTGATCCATGAAATTAGGTCGAATCGCAAGCCTTGTCGCCATCACCGCGTTGGCGTTGTTGTTGGCACCACCCATGGTTGTGGCCAAGGACAAGAAAGAAAGCTTGTACCCCAATACCACACGCCAAGAACCGAAACTGGACTTGCGCAGCGCGAAGGATTCCAAGCAGCTCAACGACGCTCTGGATGCCGTCGCGGCCGGCGAAGATGCCAAAGCCGATTCACTGCTGCAGCCGCTGGCTGACGGCAGCGATACCAAAAGCAAGTACGCGCAGGCGATGGCTCTGCAGGGTCTTGCCAACTTGAGGTATCAGCAGGGCAACATCAAGGATGCGATCAAGCTCATGCACAGTTCTCTGGATATTGGTGTAATGCCCAACGACACCTACTTCCAGCTGATGTACGGCTTGGTGCAGTTCTATGTGGCAGACGAACAGTACCAAGCGGCCGAAACTCAACTGCACAAATGGCGCGAAGAGGGCAAGCGTGAAAGCGCGCAATCGTATGCCTTGGAAGGCAACATCGATTACCGCCTGCAGAAGTACCCCGAGGCCATCGCTGCCATCACGAAGGCGAAGGAACTCAACGTAACAGAGGGCCAGACATCCAGTCCGGGTAGTTGGGACCAGATTCTTGCCGCCAGTTACGCCGAATCGGGCGACACCGATGAAGCGGTAGCCCTGGCCAAGAAACGTGTCGCCGAAGACCCCACCGACACCACCACCCTGCACAACGCCATCTCACTACTGGTGCAAGCCGAACGCTACCCCGAGGCCATCCAGCTTATGGAAAAGGCGCGCAGCGCCGGCGCCATGAAGGCTGACAGCGACTACATCACCATGGCCAAGCTCTACATGTTGATTGCGCAGGGCTCGGATGAGCCCGGCCCCGAGGCAAGCAAGGCGACCAAGGTACTGCAAGAGGGCTTGGAAAAAGGCACGCTCAAACCTGGCTTTGATGTCTACAAGCTACAGGGCGATGCCGCCTATATTGGTGATGACTATGATGCGGCGCTGGCCGCTTACGCCAAGGCCACACCTTTCGCCAAGGATGGAGAGATGGACGTCCGCCGCGGTCAGATTCTGGCCAACATGGGCAACAACACAGAAGCCATCAAGCTGGTCGAGTCCGGCATTGCAAAGGGTGTGAAGAACGAGGGTAACGCCTATATGGTGCTGGGCGCGGCCAACGCCAACGCCAAACATCGCAAGGCTGCCGTCGCCGCCATGAAGAAAGCAGCGCAGTATCCCGAGACCAAAGCCAGAGCAGAAAGATGGCTCAAGCAAGCTGGTGCGAGTTGAATCAAGCTGGCTGAGAATGCTGAACGCACCCTATACAAAAACTTCTGGCTCGTGTAACGTAATCCCCTTGCTTGGCGAATGTACATCGACCGCAGGGGGTGCAACACACCCCGGTCGCACGGGTAGCCGACAAACTTCCAAGAACAGATGAGCAACCATGGCATCACGCATCAACACTGCAGGCAAGAGACCATTCAGTTGGCGCAGTACTACGGCAATCGCTGTCGCGGTCGCTATTCACTCGTTTGCGTTTCTGCTGATGGTGGCGCCGGTGTCACCGCCGCAAGCCAAGGACACGGTAAAGACCGACCTTGTGAGCGTCCAGGTCATCGAGCCACCGCCGCCGCCACCACCACCGCCGCCACCGCCGCCGGAACCACCGCAAAAGCCACCGCCGCAGATTGTAGAAAAAATCAATCCGCCGCCGATCCCGCCACCGCCGGCACCACCACCGGTCGTGATTGAGACAGAACAATCCGTAATGTCTACAGCGGCCCCGCCGCCGTCGCCGCCCGCGCCACCCGCGCCGCCGACAACGGTTGCGCCCAGTGCCGACATCACGTATCGGGCACGGCACAAACCGCGCTACCCGGCGCAGGCAATTCGTCAGCGCCATGAGGGTACGGTTGTATTGCTGATTCTGGTTTCCGTCGATGGCAGCCCCAAGGAAATCAAGGTCGACCAGACCAGTGGTTACCGCGAGTTGGATCAAGCCGCCATCAAGGCAGCAAAAAACTGGCGATTCAATCCAGGTATGCGCGGAAGCACACCTTACGAGGGATGGGCACGAATACCGATTTCCTTCAATCTCAATCAGCTCTGATAAAATTCGGGTAATATTCCCGCCTCATTCACCGTCATACACGATCACAGGGTAGAGATATGTTTCAACCAAATCCGACTACTAGCCCGGCACCGGGTGGCAACACCAACGCTCAGGCGCTGCAGGAAATGGGCTTCAATCATCTGATTGCTGCCTTCGATATGCTCGCATGGGTCGTGTTTATTACCTTGGTAGTGATGTCAATCCTGTCCTGGTATTACATCATTGCTAACCTGCTGCGCAACGCAACCGTGCGCAGACGAGCGGAAAAGGTGATCTCCCTGTTCTGGGATGCCCGCACCGCGCAGGAGTCCATCCGTGCGATGGAACAGCAGAGCAAAAACGAACCCTTCTCCAAGGTGGCTCTGGAAGCTGCGTCCGCAGCCCAGCATCATCAACGTCAGGAAGGCAGCCGGCTGGTTGACAACCTGAACCGCTCCGAGTTCATCGATCGTGCGTTGCGCCAATCGGTCACGCACGAAACGATGCGTATGGAAACCGGTCTGACCATGCTCGCCACCGTCGGTTCGGCGGCGGTGTATGTCGGTCTGCTGGGTACCGTCTGGGGCATTTATCACGCCTTGATCAAGATCGGTGCTACCGGTGAAGCCAGTATCGGCGCCGTCGCCGGGCCCGTCGGTGAGGCCCTGATCATGACCGCGTTCGGTCTGGCCGTGGCCATTCCCGCAGTGTTCGCGTTCAACTTCTTCGTGCGCATGAATCGCGTCACCTACGCACGTCTGGACGAGTTTGCTCACGATCTGCACGACTTCTTCGCCACCGGTGCCCGAATGGGGTCCCAGGGTGAGCGCGAGCCGGGTGCCGCCAAGGCAGCGGCAGCCACTGCCAACGTCAGCGCAAAGAAGAAGTAAACAACGTGTCGAACGGCAATCACAACAGCGAGGTGAACTGACATGTCCGGTGGAGGAAATGACGGCTTGCCGATGTCGGAGATCAATGTCACGCCCATGGTGGATGTGCTATTGGTGCTTTTGATCATCTTCATGATCACTGCGCCCGTGCTGCAGCACAATATCCAGATTGACTTGCCGCAGCCAAACAAGGACCACGTCGACCAGAAGGATCCACCCGAACCGGTGGATCTCCGAATCAGTTCGACCGGCACCATGACCTGGAACAACCGCTCGATCGACGTAGATACCTTGAAGGCGCAGCTCATCATCCTGGGCACAAAACCCTTGGAGTTACAGTCGGAGCTGCGCATTCAAGCGGACCCGGACACCATGTACGAAGTGCTGGCCAAGCTTATGGCTGAGGCCAAGAACGCCGGTGTACAGAAGATCGGCTTCCAGAAGTGAGGAATTAGACCATGGCATCGTCCGCAACAAACGAACCACCTGCTACGCCCATGGCCGACATCAACGTCACGCCGATGGCGGACGTGATGCTGGTATTGTTGATCGTGTTCATGATCACTGCGCCTCTTGCACAGCACAAGGTCAAGGTGGAGCTGCCCAATGCCAACCTGCTCCAGGAGGCGAGCCGATCCATTGGCAGCATGGATCTGGCTATCAAGGACGATGGTTCCCTGTATCTTGACGATGCACTCATCAGTGATAGCGAATTAAATGCGCGCCTGAAGGTGGTTGCACAACACCAGCCGCAGCCAGAACTGCAGATTCGAGCCGCCAAGACAATCGAGTATTCCCGAGTCTGGGATGTGATGTCGACAGCCAAGGGTGCCGGCATGGTGCATCTTGGCTTCGTGACTACGGGCGAAGAACGCAAGAACGTCAGCGTCACGGGTGGTGATTAGGCGGCTGAACTCTGGAGCGAACGCTGCCCAAGCCCCACGCCTGACCGGCCTTGCCGCCGACTGAACGGCAGGCGTGATGACTGATAGACCGGGGCGTCGTCGGCATAGATCCGCGGCCCGCAATTTACACTCAACTCAGGCTTGGCCAATGCGGCCATGGCCGCTGTTAAATGCAGCCAAGCTCAGATGACGTGGCAACCGTCGTGCATTACATGGCCAGGAAGTGCTCTGGCAGGGCTTGGCTCTACGTGCCTCTGATAATCGCAACATAGGCCTGCACGGTTGCGGTAAGGCCCGCATACAGCGCATCGCCAATTAGCGCATGCCCAATGGACACTTCCGCCAGTTGCGGGATCTCGTGCAAAAGGCGCCCCAGATTGTCCTGGCTGAGGTCATGACCTGCATTGACCTGCAGGCCCAGCTGAAGAGCCGCTTCTGCGGTGGCCGCGCAAGCCAATAGCGCCTCCGACGGCTTGCTCTGCGGCTGGAACTGCGCGGCATACGGGCCGGTATACAATTCCACACGCCGGGCTCCGATAGCCGCGAAAGCACCCATATCGGTCATGCCGGCATCCACAAACAAGCTGACCCGACCGCAGTTATTGCGCAGCACCCGGACCAAGGGCTCAAGCTCCGGTGCATCCCGCTCCGGCTCAAAACCATGATCCGAGGTCAGTTGTGCATCACCGTCAGGGACCAGCGTGACCTGGTCGGGTTGCACCTCGGCGCACAAGGCCAGTAGCCCCGGATAGTCACCGCGCTCCGGTGCGAACGGATTTCCCTCGATATTGAACTCGACACCCGCCCCGCGCGCCAGGGTGGCCAGCATGCGTACATCGTCGGGTCGAATATGTCGTTGATCGGGACGAGGATGCACGGTGATGCCATCGCAGCCAGCCGCAATACAGGTGTGTGCAGCGATCGCCAGATCTGGCTGACCTTCACCACGCGCATTGCGCAGCAGCGCGATTTTGTTCAGGTTGACGCTCAGTTTTGTCATGGCCGAATACCGGACTGGGACTACGTATACGCGGTCGGAGAACTCAAGACCGTGTCGGGCAAAGCCTGCCCATCGCGGAAATTCCGAATGCGTCGGGGTGCGCCGAACCACGCCAGTGCCGCGCACGATGAGGGGTATGGTACCGCGATAGCCTGCAGCTGGAGCGGCGCACTCGGCAGGTCCGGCAGGCCAAGCTGTTCAATGCGCAACTCATCTGACTCAGAAACGGCCAGCACCACCCGATCAAGGCCATCGGAAATACCCCTCCCCAAAGCCTTCAATACCGCTTCCTTCCCGGTCCAAAGACGTAGAAATGCGCTGGTGCGCTGGGAGTCGGGAAGTTGCCGCAGAAAGTGGTACTCCTGCGTTGAAAAAAAGCGCTCGGCCAACGCCAATGTGCTAATCGCACGATCGCGCGCCTCAATGTCGACCCCAAGCTCCACTCCGCGCGCCACAGCCACGACTGCGCAGTCACCGCTGTGACTCCAATTGAACTGCAGACCGCTCGCCTGATTTGCCAAAGTCGGCTTGCTTGCCGCAGCTGTCTGTACAATGTCGACTTCTTCCGTCGGCACACCGAGATACAAACCGAGCACGGTCATTAGCGGCTGCCGGCCGTCCCCAGTCGCCCGCTTCATCCAATGCAGGTGAATCTCATCGCCCGCCAGCATGCCGGGGAACCTCTGAGCGCATGGCAGCCGGCAGTTCAGCGGCTGAAAACGCTCGCTTCAGCGTTGCAGAGCACGCCCGTAGCGGTGCTATGGGCCGCATTTTGCGCCTTGAATCGAACTCTTTCATCGCGCTGATCCACTCGCCCAGATTCAATCAGAGGTTCCTAGCGATTGAGTCGCTCGTCGACCAGGGACTGCACCACACCCGGATCGGCAAGCGTCGAGATATCTCCCAGCTTGTCAGGTTCGTTCTCGGCAATCTTGCGCAGGATCCGGCGCATGATCTTGCCCGAGCGGGTCTTGGGCAAAGACGGCGCCCACTGCAGAAACTCGGGGCGCGCAATCGGCCCAATCTCCTTGCGTACCCAGGCCACCAGCTCGTCGCGCAGGTCCTCCGTCTGCTCGACGCCTGTAATCAGCGTGACATACGCATAAATGGCCTGGCCCTTGATGTCGTGCGGGCAACCTACCACGGCCGCCTCGGCGACCAGACTATGCGCCACCAGAGCGCTCTCGACCTCGGCTGTTCCCATGCGGTGGCCGCTGACATTGATCACATCATCAACGCGGCCCGTGATCCAGTAATAACCATCGGCATCCCGACGCGCACCGTCGCCACTGAAATAGTAGCCAGGGAAGGTCCTGAAGTAGGTATCGATGAATCGCTGGTGATCCCCGTAAACGCTGCGCATCTGCCCCGGCCATGAAGTCGCCAATGCAAGGTTGCCCTCGCACTCTCCGTCCAGAACATGGCCGTCGCCGTCCATGATGGCTGGCTCAACGCCAAAAAACGGTACTGTTGCTGAACCCGGTTTGGTGTCGATGGCCCCCGGCAGCGGGGAGATCATGATGCCGCCAGTCTCGGTCTGCCACCAGGTGTCTACCACCGGACAACGGCTGTCGCCCACCACGCGGAAATACCACTCCCAGGCCTCCGGATTGATTGGCTCGCCAACCGAGCCCAACACGCGTAGTGACTTGCGTGATGTCTTCTTCACCGGCCCTTCGCCCTCGCGCATGAGCGCCCGGATCGCTGTGGGGGCTGTGTAGAAGATAGTCACCTGGTGGCGGTCTATCGTCTCCCAGAAGCGGCTGTAGTCGGGGTAGGTGGGAACCCCATCAAACATCAGCGTGGTGGCCCCGTTGGCCAATGGTCCGTACACCCCGTAGCTGTGTCCGGTAACCCAGCCGACATCCGCGGTGCACCAATAGACATCATCCTCACGCAGGTCAAATACGCATTCATGCGTGTAACTGACGAAGACCAGGTAGCCCGCCGTCGTGTGCAATACACCCTTGGGCATGCCGGTCGAACCAGAGGTGTAGAGGATAAACAATGGGTCTTCGGCGTTCATCGGCTCGGGTGCACACTCCGATGACTGGCCTTCGATCAGTACGTGATACCAACGATCACGCGGCGATTGCATGTGCACGGCGCCACCGCTGCGTTGCACCACCACCACCGTTTCCACACTCTGCGTGCCGTCACGCTCGAGTGCTGTATCCACATTGCGTTTGAGTGGAATGCTTCGACCGCCACGCCTGCCCTCATCGGCCGTGATCACGATCTTGCAGGCACTGTCGGCGATACGCCCGGCCAGGGCATCGGGAGAAAAGCCACCAAACACCACCGAGTGCACCGCGCCGATACGCGCACAAGCGAGCATGGCGATCGCCGCCTCAGGGATCATGGGCATATACATGGCGACGCGATCGCCTTTGCAAATGCCAAGATTTCTCAAAGCATTGGCGAATCTGCAGACCTCGTCATGCAATTCCCTGTAACTGATGCGGCGCGTGTCATCTGGCTCATCGCCTTCAAAAATGATGGCCGTCTTGTCGCCCCGCTCAGCCAGGTGTCGATCGAGACAATTGGTTGACACGTTGAGCACGCCATCGCCATACCAGCGGATGTGCAAATCGTCAGCATCGAAACTGACGTCCCGGATCTCGGTTGGCTCGGAAATCCAGTCCAGGCGTTTGCCGATCTCGGCCCAGAATCCCTCAGGGTCTTCGACCGATCTCTGATAAAGCTCCCGATACTGCGAAGCGTTGATGCGCGCATTGGCGGCAAAGTTGTCGGGAACAGGATGGATGCTCGATGACATGGCAACCTCCAATAGCGGGAATTGAATAGGGGGCGCGCCGTGCTAGGCACGGCGCGCCTTTCTGTAGCGCCGGTCAGGCCCGGCGAATCAGACTGATAATCACCAGCAGGATAATGGCACCGATCATGGCATTGATGATCGCACCGACGATACCGGGGGCGATCACAAAACCCGCGGCCGGGAACAACAAGCCCGCAATGAATGCACCAATAACGCCAACCACAATGTTGCCGACCAGGCCCAGACCACGACCTTTCACAATCAAGCCGGCAAGCCAGCCTGCAACCGCTCCAACAACCAAAAAGATGATAAGACTCTCAACTGTCATGCTGTCCTCTCCTTCAATGGATACTGCAACAAATGCTACCCGCGGGTAGCTGAATCGAACGAGCGCAATCCTCAGTGTTCGCCCGATGACACACTTTCTGAATGATTGTTCTTGCTTTGCCGTACAGCCAACTTGAGCGCTTCGATCGCGTGATCGGACATGAGCTCAGGTTGTGCGCTGCTCTCGATACGGGCCTGGGCGAATGCCAAAGCCGCCGCCAAAGCGGAAATGACGCCTATAAGAAGGCCAAGGCCGAACCATAGTGGCGACGAAATCCACCAGGAACCAAGCAAACCCGAAACTGCAACCAGTACTAGAAGCCAGCGCATAGGCAATTCCTGAAAATGTTCTGGGTCCATCATACACGTCGGAACTGACCCGCAACCAACGGACAGCAGGGAACCTGTGATCGAGTCACGGACGGCGGCTCCTGCGCAAGCCGTTGCGATATCCTGTCTATCAACGCCAAACTCGAGTTCACCATGAATAGGTCGGAAACAGGGACTACCCTGGAGCAGCAACTACGTATCATGCAGCACGCAGTGGCGCGAGACGCCTACCCCGAGTGGACATGGCGAAAGCAGCGTTTGCAGGCACTGAAGGATCTTCTGCGCACGCATGCCGATGTGATGGCTGCCGCAATCAATGACGACTTCGGCGGTCGGCCCGTCTCGGAAACGCAGCTGCTGGAACTGTTCCCGGCTCAGTCCGCGCTGGACTATGCCCTTTCACACACCAAACGCTGGATGCGCGGTCAGACCCACTGGGCCAATCTCTGGTTTTTGCCGGCGCGCACCCACGTGTTTCCGAGGCCCAAAGGTGTCGTCGGCATTATTGTCCCGTGGAACTACCCGCTGTACCTGGCAGCTGGCCCGCTGGTCGATGCGCTGGCGGCGGGCAACCGGGTCATGCTGAAAATGTCTGAACATACGCCCCACTTTTCTGCACTCTTCGCCGACCTGATCGCGCAGCACTTCGCCGCCAACGAGGTACACGTCGTAACCGGCGGTGCTGCTGTCGGCAGAGAATTTTCCAGCTTGCCGTTCGATCACTTGCTGTTCACTGGTTCCACCGAGGTGGGGCGAAAAGTCATGCAGGCCGCAGCCGCCAATCTCACCCCGGTAACTCTGGAGCTGGGGGGAAAATCACCCGCCCTGATCGCCCCGGGTGCGCGCCTGGGTCAGGCGGTGGAACGGATCATGTTCGGCAAATGCGTCAATGCAGGCCAGACCTGCATCGCACCCGATTATGTCCTGCTGCCACGCGCGCAGCAGACGGCTTTCATTGCTGAGGCGCGCTCACGCTTCCGGAAACTGTACCCCGCCGATTCCCGTCAGGATGACTATGCCGCGCTGCACGCCGATCCGCACGCGGCGCGCATGCAGGCATTACAGGATGAGGCCATCGCTGCCGGTGCCGAAGCGCACCCTTTGGCCGAGCCCGATTCGGCGCGTCGCCATCTGCCGCCGGTTCTGCTGACCAACGTCGACGCAAACAGTCGGGTACTCAGGGAAGAGATTTTCGGTCCCTTGTTGCCCTTGGTAGCCTACGACACCCTGGACGATGCGTTGGCCTTCATCTCCGCTCGGCCGCATCCACTGGCTTTCTACCTGTTTGACGACGATGCGCGTCGCCAGCAACGTTTGCTGCGACAAGTCCGCGCGGGTGGCGTGTCCATCAACGACACCTTGTTCCACATCGCCCAGCACCACATGCCCTTCGGTGGTGTGGGTCATTCCGGCATGGGCGCCTATCACGGCGAGGCCGGCTTCAGGACGTTTTCGCACATGCAGGCGATTTTCAAACAATCGCGACTCAACGTCGCCGGTTTGCTCAATCCGCCTTACGGTCCACGCTTCCGCAAACTACTGCGCTTGATGCTGCGCTGAGCTTCTCGATCGGCTACGACGTCTCGCGACGAGGCTTTGCAGGTTGCTGCTGAGCGAAGCTCATAGACAAGGTCTGCTGAGTGCGCCACATGCGCTTCGCTCAGCAGCAACCTGCCGTCAGCGCGTCTCAGGGCTGCGCGTAGAGCTGGTCCGCGCGCTGGAACAGAATCCAGGATGTGGCGATGTACTTGTCGCCGTTGCGTGGGCGGTTGCCGCGATGGGTGTGGGTGAAGCCGGCCGGCGCGATCAGCAGGCTACCGGTGCGCGGTGTGATCTTGCGTTGCTGGTGAAAGAACTCGGTCTCGCCATCCTCGAAGCCGTCGTTCAGGTACACGCTCCACAGCAGTACCCGATGCAGGGTCTCGCCGTCGTCATTCTTGGGGTAGAGCTCGCAGTGCCAATACGGGTAGCCGCCCTGGTCGGCCAAATACTTCTGCACATTGATGGTGCCTGGTCGGAACACCTTGGTCACCAGAGCCATCAGCTGTCGCGGCTCCAGTCGGGCAACGCGCTCAGGCGTCAGCAGCACGGGTTTGTCGCCGCCCGGCACGTTCATATGCAGTGTCATGGGTGCCAGCAGGGTGTAGGCGTATTTCTGCACGTAGCGCATCAGGCAATTGGCCATGGCCGCGTTGAGTTTCTGCACAGATTCCTGCCAGCCGGGCGCGTCGTTGATGCAGATATCCCAGCTGTCCTTGAGATCAGTGTTGACGCCCGAGCCCACAGCGCCTCGCTGAGCCTGGCCGCTCGCTTCGAATTGCCGGATGATGGCCGCGCAGCTTTGCACGTCCAGTGTCTCGTCCCAGGTTTCGATGAAATCGCTGTTCACCACCACGCTCAGTCGGCGCGGTGATAGCGGTCGACTTCAGCAACCTCATCGCGCGAACCCAACACGACCGGAATACGCTGGTGCAGGCCTTCGGGTTGGACGTCCATGATTCGTTGCCGCCCGGTGCTGGCTGCCCCGCCGGCCTGCTCGACAATAAAGGCCATCGGATTGGCCTCGTACATCAGCCGCAGCTTGCCGCCCTGGCCTTTGACCTTGGCATCCAGCGGATAGGTGAATAGGCCGCCACGGGTGATGATGCGGTGCACATCCGCCACCATCGATGCGACCCAGCGCATGTTGAAATCGCGCCCGCGCGGGCCCTCTTTGCCGCGCAGCAAATCGGCAATATAGGCTTGCATGGGCTGTTCCCAGAATCGCTGATTGGACATATTGATGGCGAATTCGGAGGTTTCGGGTGGAATCTGCACGTCGCGGCGGGTCAAGATGAAGCTGCCAATTTCGCGGTCCAGTGTGAACACGTGTGTACCGTGGCCCAAGGTAAGCACCAGCAAGGTGCTGGGCCCATACACAACGTAGCCTGCCGCAACCTGATCTCGACCAGGCTGAAGAAATTCACGTGTCTCGACCTTGCTGCCCGATTCCTCGGGTCGGCGCAGTACGGAAAAGATGGTACCGACGCCCACGTTCACATCGATATTGGAGCTGCCGTCCAGTGGATCAAACAACAACAAGAAGCCGCCTTTCGGATAGGCATCCGGTGTTTGCTGGGGGTGCTCCATTTCCTCCGATGCGCAGGCGGCCAGATGGCCACCCCAGGCATTGGCATCAAGCAGAATTTCATTGGATATCACATCCAGTTTTTTTTGCGCCTCGCCCTGTATGTTGCCGGTACCGGCATCACCCAG
>CAJDWN010000012.1_pt1 | contig 21738 bp, 23 predicted proteins | sample 7391581 | NCBI WGS metagenome assembly CAJDWN01 (sample SAMEA7055736, study PRJEB34461) | soil metagenome | biome: terrestrial ecosystem; feature: Peninsula; material: soil | place: Antarctica | collected 2016 | reverse complement strand
TGGGTAACTTCGCTGCCCAGGCGGGTGAAGGCCTGTGACAGCTCGCAACCTATCGGGCCGCCGCCCAGGATCAGCAGGCGGCGGGGCAATTGATCGATGTCCCACAGTGTGTCCGATGTCAGGTAACCGGATGCTTCCAGACCGTCGAGTGGCGGTACGAATGGCTCGGCACCGGCTGCAATGATGATGGCGCGCGTAGTGATCGGTTTGCCATCAACTTCCACGCACCATGGTGAGATGATCTTGGCATTGCCGCGTTGTACATCGACGCCCATCTCACGGTAGCGTTCGACCGAATCATGTGGCTCGATGGCCTTGATCGACTCCTGTACGCTTTGCATGACGCGCGCGAAATCAACCTCGGGTTCGCTCACGCGGATGCCGAAGTCGGCCGCACGACGGGACTCATGCGCCGCGCGGGCGATGCGAATCAAGGCTTTCGAAGGCACGCAACCGTAGTTGAGACAATCGCCACCCATCTTGTGTTTCTCTACCAAAGTCACCTTTGCGCGAACGGTAGTTGCGATATATGCACTGACCAGCCCAGCCGCACCCGCGCCAATCACGACCAGGTTACGATCGAAACGGGCGGGTTTCTCCCATCCCTTGTACACCCGACGAGCCTTGATCCACGCCAGTAACGCCTTCGACAGCCACGGCAGCAGGGCGAGCAACAAGAAGGAACCGATCAAGGTCGGTGACAGCAGGCCGGAGAGGGAGTCGATGTTGGCCAATTGTGTGCCGGCATTGATGAATACCACCGTGCCGGCCAGCATGCCCAACTGGCTGACCCAATAGAAAGTGAGCGTTCCGATCGCCGTCAGGCCCATGACCAGATTCACCAGGAAGAACGGAAACGCGGGCACCAGACGGATGCTGAACAGATAGAAACCACCATCACGCTCGATACCCTCGTCGATCTTCTGCAGGCGTTGGCCGAAGCGGCCGCGAACCCAGCCGCGCAGCACGTAACGACTGAGCAGCATCGCGAAGGTTGCACCAATCGAGGATGCAAACGAAACCAGTATCAGGCCCTCGACGAAGCCGAAAATCGCACCCCCCGCCAAGGTCATGATGGTGGCACCGGGCAGGGACAGCGCTGCCATCAGCACGTAGGCAGCGAAGAACAAGCCACCCAGTTGCAACGGATGGCTGCCGCGCCAGGCGTCCAGAGCCTGTTGCTGCTGCTTGAGCGCCTCCAAATTGAGGTACTGGCTCAGGTCCAACGTGAAGTAGGCCACTAGGGCGGCGGCTATGATGGCTAGCAACAGAGCGCGTGGCAGCAGTTTGCGCAGCTTCATTCCGGGCTGTTCCGACTGATGGGTGGGGTGTGCATCATTATGGTGTCGTTGGGCTCGAGCTGAAGAATGACGGGATCCTGCATGGTAGAAGAGACCAGCGGCATGTGGGATCCATTACAGGATGGTCGCATGTTCGGGCGTCTGCTGAGGCGCGTGCGCCAAGCGTCACGGGGTGTAGGGCAGGGGGCCTGACCAACCGATGCAACGATACTCCCGGCCACGTGATCCATCGGCGAGTACGACCATATTCTTGCATCGGTGGACACCGGACCTGGTATGCGCGCGATAGTGCCGTAACTGCGCGTCCTGTGTTCTACTTCGAGAAGTCGATTACGTCGCCGGGCAGAACTGCGATGCCCGGGGTGACGGCCGAAAGGGCAGTCAAATGATTTGACAGCCGAAATCAGTAGCCCCATAGTAATAGCTGACTTATCCGGGATGGGGAATGTCATGATCCTTCAGAATATTATTTGGACCATAACGTTGGTCGGAATAGGCTTGGTCGCGTTGGGGTTCGTTTACGTGATCATTCAGGCCGGAAAACCGGCTGACGATGCCGCCACACGTAAAGCTGCGCACACCTCCAACGTATTGCGACGATGGTTGTTCGGCGCGTTGCTGATCACCTTCGTGGGTGTCACATATGGCACCCTGCGCCACTACCCGATTGTGTCGCAGCACGCGTCGCTCGATGTTCAGCAGGTCGTGGACGTGGTGGGCCAGCAATGGTCGTGGCAGATCAATCCAGCCACGGTCGAGGCTGGCAGCCCCGTGGAATTCAGGGTGACCAGCAAGGACGTAAACCACGGCTTTGCCCTGTATGCGCCCGACGGCCGTATCGAAACGCAGACCCAGGCGATGCCGGGTTTCACCAACAAGATCGTTCATACATTCAGCCAGCCCGGTACATATCGGGTGATGTGCCTTGAATACTGCGGTCTTGGTCACGCACCCATGATTGCCGAATTCACGGTAGTCGCGGCGAAGGGAGACTGACAATGGCTGCTCTGACAATGTACCCCGAAAACGAGCGTCTGGAAGGTGGCAACAAGGCCACCTTCAATCTGTACATGATCACCTCGCTGGTGTTGTTCGTGTCGATGATGCTGCTCGGTCTGACCATGCGCATGGCACAGGCAACCTGGCTGTCGGTGTCGCCCGATCTGTTCTACCGCATATTGTCGATGCACGGCGCCGGCATGGTCGGGACCACGGCGCTCGCTACCACTGCGGTGATGTGGTACTTCCTGCGCAAGTGCGTCACGTTGCACTTGTGGGCGTTTGTCACCAACTACGTGCTGTTCATGCTCGGCGCGCTGGTCATCATCTACGCGATTTTTGTCGATAACTACGGTGGACTGTGGACCTTCCTGTATCCGCTGCCGGCGTACGGCAAGATATGGAGCCCGAACGCTGCGGCCCTGTTCATGGTGGGTTATCTGCTGCTCGGTGTGGGCATGCTGGTGTTTTACCTGGATGCTGCAGCCGGCATCATCAAACGGCACGGCAACCTCGGGCGGGCTCTGGGTCTGCAATGGCTGTTCAAAGGCACCATCGATCCAGATCACCCGAAGACGGTGGTCGCGAGCACCATGGTGATCATCGCGAACGTGCTGGGCATCCTGGCTGGTGCGGTGGTGCTGGTGATGAGCCTGGTCAATATCTACTACCCCGAGATGACGCTGAACGCACTGGTGGCCAAGAACCTGATCTACTGGTTCGGCCACATGTACATCAATGCCACGATCTACATGGGTGTGATCGTCGTGTACGAACTGTTGCCGCGTTATTCAGGCAAGCCATATCCGATTTCCAGAGCGTTTCTGTGGTCGTGGGCGGTAAGCACACTGTTCGTGATCGTCGTGTTCCCGCACCATCTGTTCATGGATTATGCGCAGCCGCGCTGGCTGGCCGTGATGGGCCAGGTGGTCTCCTATGGGGCGGGCTTCCCCGTGTTCCTGGTCACGATGTACGGTGCACTGACCAATATCTATCGCTCCAACATGCGTTGGACCTTGCCGTCGCGTCTGATGATCCTGTCGCTATTCGGCTGGGCAGCGGGCATCGTGCCGGCCATACTCGACGGCACCATTCGCATCAATGTGGTGATGCACAACACCCAATGGGTCCCCGGGCACTTCCATTTCTACATCCTGCTTGGCGTGTTGCCGATGGCGCTGGCCCTGATGTTCCACGTGATCGGTCGCCGTGCGAATGCGCCGCCGAACACCGGGGCCGACAAGCTGGGCTTCCCGGTCTTCTTCGTCGGCGGGCTGATCTTCGTGTTCGCGTTTCTCGGCGCCGGGCATCTCAGTGTGGCGCGGAGAATGGCAACCCACCTGCCCGAGTGGATCATGACCGACAAGATCGGCTCGATCGGCGCGACGCTGGTGGTGCTGGCCATGCTGTATTTTGCATACCGCATCACGGCGGGCCTGCTGAAAGCACCCGCCCGTGGGGGCCCTGATGAGGGTATTGCGGACACTACTGGTTAGCCTGATTCTACTGGTCGTTGGCATCGGTGTTCTGGCCGGTGCCACCGACCGGTTTCGTGCCTACACCACCGAAACCGCCCGCCGTATAGCAATCCGGGAGCACACTCCCGTGATCCCGTCACTGCCGCTGCAGATGGCCGATGGAGGGCACACCAGCTTCGGGCAATTACAGGGGCGCTGGTTACTGGTCGACTTCATCTACACCCGGTGCCTGACGTATTGTTCGGTGCAGGGTAGTGAGTTCGCCCGATTGCAGCAGCAGTTGGCCGGGCCGATCGAGTCGGGTCAGATCATGCTACTGAGCGTCAGTTTCGATCCCTTGCATGATGATCCTGCGGCACTGGCCGGGTACCAGCGCCGGCACGGTGACCATGGTGCCGGCTGGATCGCTGCGCGACCGGTCGATCATGCGGATCTTGTGGCGTTGATGCGCGTGTTCGGCGTGGTTGCGGTGCCCGACGGAATCGGCGGATTCGTGCACAACGCCGCCATCGCGGTAGTTGCTCCAGATGGCAGATTGGTGGAGGTGCTCGATTGGGATGATACAGACGCAGCAGCGCGTTACGTCACGCAACGGCTGACGCAATGAAACTTTCTGCTGGCCGCTTGTGCCTCGCCGGGGCGGTTCTGTGGGCGATTCTGGCCATTCCGCCTGTGCGCCACCTGCTCGAAGCTACGATGACCGGGCAGATGCTGGTGCAGATCCCCTTGCTGGCGCTGGCCGGCTGGGGCATTGCGCAGGGTGTGCCAGCTTGGCTCGACCGGGCCCTGGCACGCTGGGATCATCGAGGTATCAGCGGATTATTGCTGGCCTCGCTAACCGGCATGGTGTGGATGCTGCCGCTAGCGATGGATGCGTCGCTCGAGGTCACGCTGGCAAAGTTCCTCAGCCTACCGTTGCTGGTTGGTGCGCCGATTGCGCTCAGTTGGCCGCGTGCGGGATTCGTGGTGCGTGGTGTTGTCCTGATGGAGGTGATTGCAACCACGCTCCGCCTTGGCTGGTTGTATCTGGTGTCACCGGTGCGCCTGTGCAGCAATTACCTTCTGGACGACCAGCAGCGACTCGGCCAGCTTTTCATCGCGATCGGATTTGCCATTCTTTTGTTGCTCGTATGGAAGCTGATGTGGGGACGTATCGACACCAGCCGGATCAGTGGTCAGGATTCCGACACCGGGGACGGCTGATCCGGAGGATCTTGTCGTTGGTGCCGTGGGAGGCGTTGGAAAGGCTTGCGCTCGGAACATGAGGGGCCCCGTTTGCGTGTATCTGCGGCTACCGTGATAATTGTACTTTTCTGAATTGTCAGGGATCCATCATGATTGATCCGGGCTTGTTGCGCGGGCAACTGAGCGAAACGGCGGCGCAGCTGAAGCGGCGCGGCTACACGCTGGATACTGCAGCTTTCGAGGCGCTTGAGAGCGAGCGCAAGCAGTTGCAGATCGAAACCCAGGAGTTGCAGGCAAATCGCAACAGTCGATCCAAAGGCATCGGCCAAGCCAAGGCGCGCGGCGAAGACATACAGCCGCTGCTGGACGAGGTGGCCGGTCTGGGCGAAAAACTGAAAGCCAACGAACAAGCTTTGGCCGATGTTCAATCGCGTATTGGTGATATTGCGCTAGGCATTCCCAATTTGCCGGATGCCAGTGTGCCTGACGGTCCGGACGAGTCGGCTAATGTCGAGCAATCACGCTGGGGTGAGCCACGCATCTTCGGCTTCGAGGTGCGTGACCATGTGGAGCTGGGCGAGCGCCACGGCTGGCTGGATGGCGAGGCCGGGGTCAAGCTGTCCGGTGCGCGCTTTACTGTCATGCGTGGTCGCCTTGCGCGCCTGCATCGGTCGCTGGCGCAGTTCATGCTGGACCTGCAGACTGGTGAAAACGGCTACCTGGAATGCAATGTGCCGCTACTGGTCAATGCCGATTCCATGCAAGGAACAGGGCAGTTGCCGAAGTTCGCCGATGACCTGTTTGCCACCGAGGTCGGGGACACGCAGCGTTACCTGATTCCCACGGCTGAAGTGCCGCTGACGAATCTCGTCCGCGACGAAATCGTCGAAGCAGACCATCTGCCGCTGCGCATGACTGCACACACCCCATGCTTCCGTGCCGAGGCAGGAAGCTATGGCAGGGACGTGCGCGGCATGATCCGCCAACATCAGTTCGAGAAAGTCGAGCTGGTACAGATGACGCGCCCGGAGGAATCCATGGCCGCGCTGGAACAACTGGTCGGCCACGCTGAGGCCGTGCTGCAGAAACTGGATCTGCCATATCGGAAAATGTTGCTGTGCACCGGCGACATGGGCTTTGGCGCCGCCAAGACCTACGATCTGGAAGTCTGGCTACCTAGCCAAAAGACCTATCGCGAGATCAGCTCCTGCTCCAACTGCACCGATTTCCAGGCTCGCCGAATGCAAGCCCGGTGGCGTAACCCCGAGACAGGCAAACCCGAACTGCTACACACTCTCAACGGCTCCGGCCTGGCCGTAGGGCGCTGCCTCATTGCCGTAATGGAAAACAACCAGAACCAGGACGGTTCAATCACCGTACCCGAGGTACTCCAATCGTACATGGGCGGACTCGAGCGCATCGCTTGAACCCGTAACACTGCGTTACAATGCGCGCCTTGGAGCGGTGAATAGGTGTACCGGTCTTGACGTGAGAGGCAGGATGCCGGAGCGAACATGGGCGCTAGCCGATGGCCCGAAGGGCGAGGGGCAGGAGCCCCGAGTCAAACCGACGTAGTAGCGATGCTACCGTGGGTTCGACAATTTCGTCTGGAACGAAATTGGACCGCCAAAGGCGGGCCCCGCAGCGAAGCGAAGGGACGAGTCCCATGGATGGGGCGAGCAATCCCACCCGTTGGTGAACGCGGCGAGGGATGAGCAAAAAAGTTTGGAGAGGTGACAGAGTGGTCGATTGTACCGGTCTTGAAAACCGGCGTAGTAGCGATACTACCGTGGGTTCGAATCCCACCCTCTCCGCCATATACGCACGCGCCCCCGTCAGGGGGCGTTTGCGTATGTGGTGGGGATGGCTGGGTGAGAAGCCACTACGGGTTCGACAAATTTGTCAGGAACAAATTTGGACCGCCGAAGGCGGGCTCCGCAGCGAAGCGGAGGGATGAGGCCCAGGGATGGGCCGAGCAATCCCGCTCTTACCTCCAGATGGCCAGTCATCCCGGCAAGCACGTTTGCGTAAACGACGACATTGGCTGAATGAAGAGTCATCTTGGGTCGGGTGCCCCGTATTGTGCATGCTAGTATCGACAAGAATCCTGATACGTGACTGCCATGCATATCGAAACCAAATTGCCCAAGGTCGGCACTACTATTTTCAGCGTCATGAGCCAGTTGGCGCAGGAGCACGAGGCGGTCAATCTGGGGCAGGGGTTTCCTGACTTCGAGCCGCCTGAAGTACTGCGTGAGGCCTTGTCGCGGGCCATGGCGGAGGGCCATAACCAGTATGCGCCGTCGCCCGGTATTCCCACCCTTCGTCAGCAGATTGCGGCCCAGACCGAGCGCATGTACGGTCACAAGCCCAGCGCCGACCACGAAATTACCGTGACGTCCGGTGGCACCGAGGCCATCTTTGCGGCAGTGGCAGCGTCGGTCGGCACAGGCGACGAAGTGATTGTTCTTGACCCGTGCTATGACTGCTATGAGCCGGCCATCAACCTGCAGGGTGCACGCGCCGTACACGTGCCGCTGAGCCTGCCAGACTTTTCTGTTGATTGGCAGCGCGTGCGCGATGCCGTGTCGTCCAAGACGCGCATGATCATTACCAATTCTCCGCACAATCCGAGTGGTGCGGTATTTTCAGCAGTAGATCTTGATACCCTGGCTGACATTGTTCGTGATACGCGGATTGTGGTGTTGTCGGACGAGGTCTATGAGCACATTGTCTACGATGGTGCTGAGCACCAAAGCGTGCTACGGCATCCCGAACTGGCGGCACGCAGCTTCGTGGTCAGCTCCTTCGGCAAAACCTACCATTGCACCGGTTGGAAGATCGGTTACTGCGTGGCACCACGCGCACTGACCGCAGAATTGCGAAAGGTACACCAGTATCTGACCTTCTGCAGTTTCGCCCCGGCTCAGTTCGCGCTGGCAGAGATGCTCGCTGAGCATCCCGAACACCACCTTGGCTTGGCCGATTTCTATCAAGTCAAGCGCGACCGCTTTCGCGCCCTGCTGGCTGATTCGAGGTTAGGCTTGCTGGATGTTCCGGGAGGCTATTTTCAGTTGGTCGACTATTCGGCTATCCGCGACACGGATGATATCAATTTCAGTGAGTGGCTGGTGCGCGAAGGCGGGGTAGCTGGCATTCCGCTGGCACCGTTTTATGACACGCCACCGGCCGATGCGCGCCTGCTCAGACTGTGCTTTGCCAAGAGTGATGAGACCATGGATGCGGCGGCGGAACTGTTATGCAAACTCTGAACATCAGCCTGGTGCAAGGTGATACCCGCTGGCACGATGCTGCAGCCAATCGAGACTATTACGCCGATCTTGTGCGCTCGGCGGGAACGGCCACCGACTTGATCGTGCTACCCGAGACCTTTCTGACCGGGTTCACCAACGCTACCGACAAGCAGTTCGCAACAATGGATGGCGAGGACGTTACATGGCTCGCTGATCTGGCTCGCGAGGTCGATACCGCAATTACCGGTAGTTTGGTCGTCGAGGTGGATGGTCGACACTTCAATCGCATGTTCTGGATGCGCCCGGACGGGCATTTTGATACCTACGACAAGCGGCATTTGTTCCGGATGGCTGATGAGCACGCGCATTACAGCGCCGGAAGCGAACGCCTTGTTGTAGAGCTGAAGGGTTGGCGGGTGTGTCCACTGGTGTGCTACGACCTGCGATTTCCGGTGTGGTCACGCAACCAGTGCCGTGAGAGCGCTGTCGGTGGCATGGATTACGATCTGCTGGTCTATGTGGCCAACTGGCCCGCGGCCCGCCGCCATGCATGGAGTACGCTATTGCGCGCTCGTGCCATCGAGAACATGGCCTGTTGTGTGGGCGTGAATCGTATCGGCGACGACGGTAATGGAGTCCACTACGTCGGCGACAGCAGTGCGTTCGATGAGCGCGGTGAGGCGCTGCTTGAGATGGCAGGAGAACAGGTTGCCAGTGTAAGCTTTGACCCGCAGCCGATGCTGGACCTGCGCCGTCAATTCCCCGCCTGGATGGATGCCGACAATTTCAGTCTGCATCTGTAGGCGCGGGGCATACCCGCGATGGCCAGTTCCGCCAACGGTGAGCGGGATGCTCGTGTCGGCTCTTCCGCTCACCGCTGACGGTGCACCGCTTACCCGCGTTCATCGCAGGCATGGCCTGCTCCAACACGATTACGGCGAGACCGACTTTCAGGACAATATTTGCAACACGGTTTCTGGTGGTCGGCCGATAGCGGCCTTGCCATTGGCCAGTACGATGGGGCGCTCGATCAGAATCGGGTGGTCGGCCATGGCCTTGAGTAACTGTTCGCGGCTCAGTTCGGGCTTGCCGAGCCCCAGTTCGGCGTAAATTGGCTCTTGGGTGCGCATCATCTGACGTGGCTCGACGCCAAGTTTGTCAGCGATCTCACCCAGCTCCGCTGCACTGGGCGGCTGCTGCTGGTAATCGACGATTTCCGGTTGCAGACCACGTGCTGTCAGAAGCTCCAGGGTGGCGCGCGATTTGCTACAACGGGGGTTGTGAAACATTTTCAGGTCCATGGGATGTCCTCTTTTTGCGATTGGCTCCGTATATAGTCTAGTGGAGACAATAATGAATCCGCGTCCACACTGCTGCAATATGGAGAGAAATAATGAACAAGTTGATTCTGGGAACCTGCCTGGCCCTTGGTGCCATTGGCGCCAGTTTGCCCGCCATGGCGCAAAATAACCGCGGAGATATGCGGCCGGCGGTGGCTGTAGCCGAGTTTCGTAACGATACCAGTGCCGGTTGGTGGGGCGGTGGTGTAGGTCGCGAGTTGTCCAGCATGCTGACCAATGAAATGTCGGCGACGGGCCAATTCCGCATGGTAGAACGACGCAAGTTGGGCAATGTACTGCAAGAACAGGACCTGGCGACGTCAGGGCGCGTGCGCAAAGGCAGCGGACCGCGTACCGGTGAGCTGACAGGTGCACAGTACCTGGTTCAGGGTACGGTGACGTCGTATAACGAACGCGCTTCGAAGACCGGTGGTGGCTTCAGTTTCAAGGGCGTCAAACTGGGTGGCAATCATAGCGAAGCCTATCTCGCGATTGATCTGCAGGTCATCGACACGGAAAGCGGCGAGGTGGCCTTTACCCGCACTGTGGAAGGCCGCAGTTCAAGCAGTGGCGTCGATGTGGGCCTCTACCGGGGTGGCTTTGGCGGCTCGCTGGGCCACGAAAACAACACGCCGGCCGGCAAGGCGATCCGCGCAGCCCTGGTTGAAGCGACCGACTACTTGGCCTGCGCCATGGTCGAAGGCGGCTCGTGCCTGCGTGATTACGATCGCAAGGACAATCGGCGTCGCGACAACACCCGACGCGCCATCAAGTTGGACTGAAAGCTTTGGGAGTGGGAGTGGGAAGTAGACTTGGCTCGGAACGGATGGTCTTTGCCGGGCTACTTCCCCCCCCCTGTTCGTAGCGGGAGCGACGCCGCGGCTTGCGAGCCATTTCCTCGCGCGGCTTCGCACGCCCCGAAGGACAGGAATGGCTGAGAGCGGATTGCTGGGGTTTGCCGCATGATCGGGATCAACGCCCCCACCCCAACCCTCCCCGCCATTCGCGGGAGAGGGAGCTTTTTGCTTCTCCCCTGCGTGTAGGGGGAGACTGAGAGGGGGGTTGTCCGGGGTTACCGCATGATGTGGTGCAAAAGCGCATGCCGGGGCCAAAAGGTTGCATAGCAAAACCTTTGGGGGCAACCATGCAACGAATGGCTAAATTCTGAATTCCGGGCCCAGATAGACTTCGCGTACTTTCTGGTTGGCCAGGATTTCGGCAGGTTTTCCTTTTGCCAGCACCTGGCCGTCGGCCAGGATGTAGGCGTGCGCGCAGATACCCAGTGTTTCTCGCACGTTGTGATCGGTGATCAGCACACCGATGCCGCGATCGCGCAGGTGACGGACGATGCGCTGGATTTCACCTACTGAAATTGGGTCGACGCCGGCGAAAGGCTCATCCAGAAGCATGAAACGGGGCTCCAGAGCCAGTGCTCGGGCAATTTCCACCCGACGGCGCTCGCCGCCGGACAGGCTGATGCCCTTCTGGCTGGCCAAGTGCGTCACTTTCAATTCATCCAGCAAATCAGCGAGCAAACTGTCGCGCTGGGACGGTTTGATGTCGCGCCGCAGTTCCAACACGCCAAGCACGTTCTCGGCCACGGTAAGGCGGCGGAACACCGAGGGCTCCTGGGGCAGGTAACCAATGCCCATTCTGGCTCGGGCGTGCATTGGCAGACGGGTGATATCGTGGCGATCCAGCCTGATGGTGCCACTGTCCGCTTCGATCAGGCCCACTATCATGTAGAAACACGTGGTCTTGCCCGCACCATTGGGACCCAGCAAGCCGACCACTTCGCCCTGGCGCAAGCGGAAGCTGAAATTACGCACGACGGCGCGAGAACGGAAGCTCTTCTTGAGGCCGCTGGCAATCAGCATTCGGGGCTAGTCCGGGTCAATCTGTTTTACGCGGTTCAAGGGTCAGGTGAACACGGCCCTGGTTGCCGCCATCGCCTTTGATGGCACCCGAACTCGGGTTGTACACCAGATGCGCACCATTGAACGTACCTTGGCCGGGTTGTTGCACGTGCGCGTCCCCATTCAGGGTTATGGTGTCGCCATTCACCTGATAATCGATGGTGTTGGCGTGAGCGCGCATGAGGCTGCCGTTGTCCATGAGCTGCTGCAGATGCGCCGGTTGCCCATCAAGTACGATCCGCGCCGTTCGGCCGCTCGCGTCAGCATGCGCAGTGCCCTTGCTGGCGGTAGCCTTGAGCGTGCCCTGGGTGATGACAACATGGCCGCTGAGTGTGGTGATGCCGGTGTCCTGCGACGACTCGAAGTGGTCTGCGCCGACATTGATTTTCTGGCTGCGATCACTCTGCTTGGCTAATGCTGGCGTTGCGAACACGCTGGCGAGCAAAAGCAGAATCAAAGGCAGGGGTATCGAGCTGCCGCGTAGCTTGTTACTTGCGGCTGGGTTGAAGGGTGCCGTGTACATTGGCAAGCAACTCCATGGTGTGCGTGGCAAGATCAGCCTTGAGGCCGGTTCCCGTGAGTATACGGCCTGGATCACTGATCTCGGCCTGCGCGGTGGTCGCAAGGCGCTTTTCTGCCGGCCAGACGCTAAGGTCGGCGGTGTGAATGCTGGCTTCACCTAGCGTGTCGGTCGCCGCGCGCTGCATCAAGACCTTGCCGGACAATTTCAGCAGCTCGCCGTCGGCGCTGACCCAGCCGTACTCCGCCTGGCCCTGCCACGCACTGGCATTACTGCCGGGAAGCCGGAAGCGCGGTTTGTCGATGAACAAGGACTCATCGGCGTCGCGACGTTGCATATGTGGTGCCTGCAGATTGAAGCCGATGTTCCCTCGCGCCGTGAGCACGTCCAGGCTGAAGTTTTCCAGCGAGTAGCCCGAGCGCGGTGGGCCGGCATCCTGCCGCGGTTCCGGTGCCGGCTTCAGCCACCACAGCATAAACTGGCTGACAGCTACTGCCAGAATCAAGCCCAGCAACAAACGCCGGTTCAAAGCCAATGCTCAAGATCAGCTGCGTATTTGTCTTGCGCAGCCAGAAGCAGGTCGCACACATCGCGAACTGCACCGTGACCGCCAGCGTGCGGGGTACGCCAGTGGACCCAGGTGTCCAGTACCGGATGTGCATTGGCGACGGCGATGGCGAGCCCCGCATTGCGCATGGCGGGAAGGTCTGGCAGGTCATCGCCAGTGAAGGCAGCAGCGTCGGAACCCAGCTTCAAGGCCTTGAGCAGTTGTTCGAGACACTCGCGCTTGTTGTCTTGGCCCTGATAGACGTGCGCAATACCCAGCTCTTCGGCACGCAGTGCCGACGCATGGCTGATGCGTGCGCTGATAAAGGCCACTTCGATGCCGTTAGCCTGCAAACGCTTCAGTCCAAGGCCATCATGGGCGTTGAAAACCTTGAACTCGTGCCCGTCGGCACCAAAACGCAGGCAGCCATCGGTCAGTGTGCCATCAACATCGAACGCCGCCAGACGGATACGTGCCGCGCGATTACGCACATCTTCGCTGATGCCTTCGAGCACTCGCTCCTGCGCTAATTGCAATTCCTGATTCACGGTTCTCGTTTCCCGCGGTTACTGATAGCGTACTGCTAGCGAAGGAAGCCACCATGGCGCCTGGTTCGCGACGATGCTACACGAGTCAACACGAATCCCGAACCCCGAATCTCGAGTCCCGGCACTCAAACCACTCGTTCACGCAGCAGGTCGTGGATGTTCAGTGCACCCACCAGCCGTTGGTTTTCATCTACCACCAGCAGCGCGTGGATCTTGTAGGTTTCCATCAATTGTGCGGCTTGAACGGCCAACTTTTCCGGGCTGATGGTTTTCGGGCTGCGGTTCATCTGGCTGGTTACAGGCGTAGTGCGCAAGTCAACAGCGTGATCGTCAAGAGCACGGCGCAAGTCACCATCGGTGAACACGCCGAGCAGGCGCTGCTGGTCGTCAACGACTGCGGTCATGCCCAGTCCCTTCTGCGTCATTTCGACCAGGGTGTCACGCAGATTGGCTGTGCCGGACACTACGGGAATCTTGTCACCGCGGTGCATCACGTCCTTGATGTGCAGCAATAGCTGTCGACCCAGACTGCCAGCGGGGTGCGAACGGGCAAAATCTTCAGCCGTGAAACCACGCGCCTCCAGCAGTGCGACCGCCAGTGCGTCGCCCATTACCAGCGCTGCGGTAGTGCTGGAGGTAGGGGCCAGCCCGAGCGGGCATGCTTCGCAATCAACGCTGACATCCAGATGTACGTCGGCTTGCTGCGCCAGCTTGGACGCGGCATTGCCGGTCATGGCCAGCAGGGGCGTGTTCTGTCGCTTGATGGTGGGCAGCATCGACAGGACTTCTTCGGTCTTGCCGGAGTTGGACAAAGCCAGCACTACATCATCGCTGGTGATCATGCCCAGGTCGCCATGGCTGGCTTCGCCGGAGTGCACGAAGAACGAAGGCGTGCCGGTGGAGGCCAGGGTGGCGGCAATCTTGCGGCCAATATGCCCGGACTTGCCCATGCCGGTGACCACGACCCGGCCGTTGCACTGCCACATCAGCTGGCAGGCCGCGATGAAATGCTCGTCAATACGTGATCGCAGGGCCTCGATAGCGTGCGTTTCGGCGGTAATGACGCCCAAGGCGCTATGGCGGATGGCATCCCTGTCCAATTCGGGCATGACAGGTTTGATCAGGCTTGCGCGAGCGTGCATGGGTGGTCTCGGGTCCGGTAGGGCAGGTGGATATGTCGCAGACATACCGTTACGTACGGAAAATGGTTACCATAGGCAGCTATTCTAATATATCCCGGGGCTCAGCGTAGGTCAGCGTATGACCCGCTGAGGCCTTGTGTTCAGGCTTTTTTAGCGTGTCTGGCCTTGCCGGATAGTGCAAAACCGACGACACCAGGAATTTCATGGACGCCCAGGCCATTCAAACCACAATCCAGCAAGCGATGCCCGACGCCCAGGTCGAAGTGCGCAGCGACGATGGTGTACATTTTGAGGCGCGCATAGTCAGTCCCGCTTTTGCCGGCAAGCCGCCTTTGGCGCGCCATCGCATGGTGTACGCGACGCTCGGTGACAGCATGGGCGGCGATATCCATGCCCTGAGTCTGGCGACTCACACGCCCGATGAAGTTGAAAACTGAACCACTTCACACGTAATCCTGATTAGGAATTTTAATGGCCAAGATTGTCATCCGAGGCGGCGGACCTCTTGAAGGTGATGTGTGGATATCGGGCGCCAAGAACGCTGTGCTGCCCATTCTGGCTGCCACTTTGCTGGCTGACGAACCGGTCACCATCGGTAATGTGCCGCATCTGCACGATGTAACGACCACGATGGAGTTGCTCGGCCAGATGGGCGTGGAACTGGTGGTTGACGAGCGTATGCAGATCCACGCTGACCCGCGTCCAGCCGACAAGTTTTTTGCGCCCTATGATCTGGTCAAGACCATGCGTGCATCCATCCTTGTACTGGGGCCGCTGGTGGCGCGATTTGGCCAGGCTGAGGTGTCTTTGCCTGGTGGTTGCGCGATCGGTTCGCGGCCGGTTGACCAACATATTCGTGGTCTGCGTGAAATGGGCGCTGACGTTGTTGTCGAAAACGGGTACATCAAGGCGCGTGCCAAACGCCTGAAGGGCGCGCGCATCAGCATGGACATGGTGACCGTCACCGGGACAGAGAACCTGATGATGGCGGCGACCTTGGCCAAGGGAACGACCATTATCGAGAATGCCGCGCAGGAGCCGGAAGTGGTCGATCTGGCCAACTGTCTTAACGCCATGGGCGCGAGCATAGAGGGCGCAGGGACCTCGACTCTGGTGATCGAAGGTGTCGAGCGTCTGCATGGTGCCAAATATGAAGTGCTACCCGATCGCATCGAGACAGGCACCTTTCTGGTAGCTGCTGCCATGACCGGTGGACATATCCGTACGCGACGGGCCCGCCCGCGCACGCTCGATTCGGTCTTGTCCAAGCTGGAAGATGCCGGGGCGGATATCACTACCGGCGATGACTGGATCGAACTCAACATGCACGGTAAAAGGCCGCGCGCGGTCAACGTGACCACTGCGCCCTATCCAGCCTTTCCGACCGACATGCAAGCCCAGTTCACCGCGCTCAATTGCGTGGCCGAGGGTGTGGGTGTGATTACCGAGACGGTGTTCGAGAACCGCTTCATGCACGCCCATGAACTCAAGCGCCTGGGTGCCGACATCCGCATCGAAGGCAATACCGTCATCGTGCACGGCGTCAGTGACCTCACTGGCGCGGAGATGATGGCTACAGACCTGCGTGCATCGGCATCATTGGTATTGGCCGGCCTTGTGGCCAAGGGCGAGTCGGTCATCGACCGCATCTACCACATTGATCGCGGTTACGAAAATATCGAGGAAAAGTTGGGTGGCCTGGGCGCCCACATCCGCCGCCTGCCCGACTGATTGTTGGCATAGCCCGCTCAAACACAAACGACGTGCCGACTCAGGGTGAAGAATAAGACTTCATCAGCAGCGTGTAGGCGTCATACTGCATTTTCACGGGTGTGGCGTAGTGTTCAGGGGCGTACCACAAGGTGAACTCCTTGCCGGGATCGGTGCGTTCAACGCGACGCGTACTTATCTGGCCTGCGGACACCTGGATATTGTCACGGCCTTCAAGTTGGAAGTGCTGGGTGTCGATGCTTTTCTTCACCGCCACGGGCAAGGTGATTGTCTGCTTGCCGCTGTCCAGCGCGTAGCCGATTGTGAGCGGTAGCAAATGCCTTTCGATCAGGGCGGCGACGGTGGGATAGCTGTAATTATCGCTATCGTCACGCACATGCATACGTGCGTTTTTCCAGTCCGCTTGCATGTTGCGATGGCGTTTCTTGATGCCCGCATCCAGACGATAATCGTAGCTCTGCGTTTCGGGGTGCCCATTGCGCCAGCGAAAACGCGAGGACTCGTCTGTTGTCACGCCCAGCAGTCCGGCCAGACCGTGCTCACCATGGGTACGGGTCGTGAACAACCAGTCTTTGCCATCGGCACGCAACTGCATGACCGCCTCACCGATGGGTTTGCCGTTCTTGAGCACCTGATAGTGCGCGGTAAAGGCCTTGGGCGTGGTGGCGAATAGCGGGCTTGCGCTGGCAGCCAACAGCAAGCCGACAAGAGCGATTGCAATCTTCATGACCATGCAGCTTGGATGCTGGTACCTGAACAAAGTCTCAAGAGGTGAGCCACCTGCGTTGTGGGTCAAGCTGCCGTCAGACCTTCGGGGCCCACTAGCAAGGCTTGGTCAAGTGCTTGATGATCGAACAAAACACCCTCCGGTGTCCACACGATACGGCCTTCAGCAATCCCAGCAACCGCAAGGCTCAGCAGCCGATGCTCTAGTGGCAGCAGGCGTTTGGCGAGGCTTTCTTCGTTGTCCCCCGACAAAACCGGCATGCGAACCTGGGCAATCAGCGGGCCGCCATCCAACTCGGCAGTAATGAAGTGCACGCTGGCGCCGTGTTCGGTGTCGCCAGCTTTTAGCACGCGGCGATGGGTGTGCAGACCGCGGTACTTCGGCAACAGCGATGGATGGATATTGATGATACGGCCGTTCCAGGGCGCAATGGCCCCGCCATCGAGAATACGCATGAAGCCCGCCAGCACCACCAGACGGGCGCCGTGAGCGGCAATACGGTCCAGCAGCGCGCGGTCATAGTCAGCGCGGTTGGCAAATCCGGATGGGTCCAGCGCCAGGCTGGCAATGCCATGCTCCTCGGCCAAACGCAGGGCACGGGCGTGTGGTTTGTCGCCGGCGACGAGTACGATATCGATGTCGGCGCGGCCTTCATCACGCGCTGCAATCAATGCTTCCAGATTACTGCCGCGGCCGGAGGCGAGCACGGCGATCGGTAAGCTGCGGGACTCGGGACTCGGGACTCGGGACGCGGTATCCGGGCTCATGCGATCTGGGCGCAATCGGCCGGGCAGGCTGGATCAAAAAGCAGCAAAGTGACGCTGCTCATCGAATGTTTACCCGCTGCGAATTGCCGGCAGCCACCACCTCACCAATATGCCATGCCGCCAGGTTGTGCCCGGCCAAGGTTCCAATACATTCCGCCGTGTCGGATTCAGGCACGATCAAGACGAAGCCGATACCGCAGTTGAAGGTGCGCCACATTTCGCGCTGGTCCAGATTGCCTTCCTGCTGCAACCAGTCGAACAGTGGCTGGCGTGGCCAGCTTGAGCTGTCGATTTCAATACCCAGATTCTCCGGCACCACGCGGATGATGTTCTCCTCCAGGCCACCGCCCGTGATGTGAGCCATGCCACGTACTTGCGGGACTCGGAACCCAGGTTCCGGAGCCCGGGATCGATCGCCACCGTGGCGCCGACCGAGCAGTTCGAGGATTGGCTTGACGTAGATCGTCGTGGGTTGAAGCAGGGCGTCGGCAAGGCGGGTGCCGTCCAGATCAAGTTCGAACGGTGATCCGGCGCGCTCGACGATACGGCGGATCAGAGAATAACCGTTGGAATGGGCCCCCGAAGAGGCTACGCCGATGATGTGGTCGCCTGCTGCGATCTGATGGCCGTCCAGCAGTTCGTCTTTCTCCACCGCCGCGACGGTGAAGCCGGCCAGATCGTATTCGCCGTTGCCATACATGTCAGGCATTTCGGCTGTTTCGCCACCGATCAGGGCGCAACCAGCCATTTCACAGCCGCGTGCGATACCGCCAACGACCGCAACCGCGATGTCGACATCCAGTTTGCCGGTGGCGAAGTAGTCGAGGAAGAACAGGGGTTCGGCGCCTTGCACCAGGACATCGTTGACACACATGCCGACCAGATCGATGCCAATCGTGTCATGGCGACCCAGTTGTTGGGCCAGCTTCAATTTGGTGCCGACACCATCGGTACCTGATACCAGCACCGGTTGGCGGTAGCGGTTGGACAGGTCGAACAGGCCACCAAAACCACCCAATCCACCCATTACTTCCGGGCGCATACTGCGCTTGACCAAGGGTTTGATGCGTTCGACCAGTTCATTGCCGGCGTCAATGTCGACGCCAGCGGCGCGATAACTGAGGGGTTCGCGATCGCTGGGCATATTTCAACCGTCTTGTGTAAACTGACAATGATAGACGTTTGCGTCGCAATTGGGCAGACTTGACACCGGAATTCCAAGGATTGATCAGAGGTTTTCAGGAGGCTTTGATTGAATCTGGGCGAGTGGGTCAGCGAGATGAAAGAGTTCGATTCAAGACGCAAGATGCGGTCCATAGCACCGCTATGGGCGTATTTTGCAACGCAGAAGCGGGCTTTTTCAGCCGCTGAGCCGCCGTCCACGATTCGATCAGAGGTTCCTTAGTGCTGCGCCACCTGCCAAATGCCATTACCGTGCTCAGAATCTTGTTGGTGGTTCCATTGGGATGGGCCATCATGCGCGAGCACCAGTTGCTGGCTTTGTTGTTGGCGGCGGTGGCCGGCATCTCGGATGCCCTGGATGGCTGGCTGGCACGACGCTTTGGCTGGCAGTCGCGCTTGGGCGCATGGTTGGACCCGGCAGCCGACAAACTGATGCTGACGACTGGATTTGTCGGGCTCAGCGTGATCGGAGCCACGCCCTGGTGGTTGACGATCCTGGTTTTGGGGCGGGACGTTGTGATCGTGGTCGGCGCACTGGCGTATCACTGGCTGCGTGAAAAACTGGTAGTTGCGCCCAGCCGCATTTCCAAATTGAATACCGTGTTGCAGATCGCCTGGGTGGTCCTGGCCCTGTTCAGTCTGCAAGGACTGGTAAGCCTGAATCTCTCGCCGTTGGTCTGGGTGGTGGCCGCCTCTACCTTGATCAGCGGCATCGACTATGTTGTGCGGTTTACCCTCAAGGCCCGACGCGTGCACCCCGGAGTACTTTAGATGCCCCCAAGCTCGATTTTGCGTTGGCAGTTGCTTGCGCTGCTGGTAATCATTCTGGCCATTGTGTGGCTGCTGGCACCCGTACTCGCGCCATTTCTGGTGGCGGCCCTGCTGGCCTACCTGGGTGATCCGCTGGCGGATCGTCTGGAGAAACTCAGGCTGAGCCGTACTTTGGCGGTATCAATCGTATTCATCCTGATGCTGCTGGTGCTGGCGGGTGTGCTGGTGCTGCTGGTGCCCCTGATCGAGCGCCAGGTAGTGCGTCTGATCGATTCCTTGCCTGAGTACGCGACCTGGGCTCGTGATCAGGCAGCGCCCTGGTTGCAGCAGCATCTGAATATCGATCTTGGCAGCTTTAACGTTCAGCATCTGGTTGATCTGCTCAAGGAGCACATGTCTTCCGCCGGCGGAGTGGCGGCCGTGGTCCTGGCCAATGTGTCCAAGTCCGGCATGGCCGTGGTGGGCTGGCTGGTTAACCTGGTGCTGGTTCCGGTGGTGACCTTTTACCTGCTGCGCGATTGGGATGTGATCGTCGAGCGCATCGGGCAGTTGCTACCACGCTCAGTCGAGCCCACCATCAAACAACTGGCGAAAGACTCGGACACCGTGTTGGGTGCGTTCGTACGTGGCCAGTTGTCGGTGATGGTGGCTCTGGGTCTGATATACGGTATCGGCTTGTGGGCCGTGGGCATCAATGTCGGGCCACTGATCGGCATGATTGCCGGCCTGGTCAGTTTTGTACCGTATCTGGGGTTCATTGTCGGACTGGTTGCCGGTCTCATCGCAGTTTTGGTGCAGTACCACGACTGGCTGCACGTGCTACTGGTACTGGCGGTGTTTGGCTTCGGCCAGATCATGGAAGGCTACGTGCTGACGCCGCGTCTGGTCGGCGACAAGATCGGGCTGCATCCGGTAGCGGTGATCTTTGCGGTCCTGGCCGGTGGTCAGTTGTTCGGTTTCACTGGCGTATTGCTGGCCTTGCCTGTGGCCTCGGTGATGATGGTGTTGCTGCGCTATGCCCATCAGCGGTACATGAATAGCAGGCTGTACCACAGCGGCGAGAAAGAGGTGGCGCCGGATGAAAGTCAGGTGATCGTTACCGAAACTGTCGTCCGGGGCGACGATGACTGAAAGTGAACAGATGCCGCTGGGCTTGCGCTGGCCGGCCCGGCAGCGCTTCGAGCATTTTGTGGTGGGTGGCAATGCGTTGGCTCTGGCGGCGTGCGTTCGTGCTGCGGGTGAAAGCGATGCCACATGGACGGTCCTGTCCGGCCCCGCCGGCAGCGGTAAAACCCATTTGCTGCTGGCCGCATGCCAGCAGGCCAGCGGTGCGGGGAGGTCCGCGCAATATTTGTCGCTGGCGGATCTGCCCGCGCACGCCGATGAGGCTATTCGCGGTCTGGGTGGCACCGCGCTGATCGCGCTTGATAATCTGGATGCTCTGCAAGGCCAGCACGAACTGCAGCATGCGCTATTCGATCTCTACAACCGCCTGCGCAGCGAGTCCGCCGTGATGCTGTTTGCGGCGCGAAAGCCGGTGCAGGCCTTGCAACTGGAACTACCTGATCTTGACTCCCGCCTCAGCGCCTGCGCCCAGATCGTGCTGCGACCGCTGGACGAAATGGCGCGTCGTAATCTTTTGCGAGACAGCGCCGCAGCGCGGGGCATGGAACTGGATGGCAAAGTGCTGGACTGGCTATTCCGTTACCACGCCCGTGACCTCAGTAGCCTGGGCCAATTGCTCGAGCGACTGGATCGCGCATCGCTGGCACAGCACCGCCGCATCACCATTCCCTTCTTGCGCGAGTTGTTGGCGGAGTGAACGTTTTTAATTCTTCCCCTGCGCGCAGGGGGAGAATGAGAGGGGATTGTCCAGGATCGCCGTACGGTTCAAATGTACGCCCCCACCCCGGCCCTCCCCGCCTGCGCGAGGGATGGAGACAAAAATCCGGTTCTGTCGCGTTGTTCCTTGAGTCGCCCTACAGCGCTTTGAGCCATGCTCGCGATCAATCTCGACGGAGTCCCTCACGCAAGGCGGAGAGGCGTTCCGGCGTTCCGACATCGGTCCACGCGCCCGCATGCTTCTGGCCCGTCAATCGGCCTTGCGCCGCGGCGGCGTGAAGCAGCGGTGCGAGACGGAAACGTGGCGGTGTTTCGTCAGCACCATCGGTAGGGTCGATTGCGCTGCGCCAATTCTTCAGCAGGGCAGGGCGACACAGGGCGATGCCGGCAAAAGTGAGGCTGTCGTGTGACGGTATCGAGTCCATGGCTTCTGCTGCCGTACGCAGCATGCCGAATGGATCCAGCTCAAAGTCACCATGCGGGTGATG
>CAJDWN010000009.1_pt1 | contig 22180 bp, 29 predicted proteins | sample 7391581 | NCBI WGS metagenome assembly CAJDWN01 (sample SAMEA7055736, study PRJEB34461) | soil metagenome | biome: terrestrial ecosystem; feature: Peninsula; material: soil | place: Antarctica | collected 2016 | reverse complement strand
CAGCGCCACCTGCCTGAGCATTTCATCTCGGTGGGCATCATGGGGTGCCAGACCGGCTTCTATCTGATCTTTCTCAATGAGGGACGCACCCAGGTGCTATGTGGCGTGCTGGCGAACATCCTCACCGACCTGCTTGACGCAAACGCGGTGCCCTACCAGCAGATTGACCAATGCGGCCATTACCACAATCACGACCTGCGCCTCGCGCAGGACGTAGCCCGTCAGATCCTGCAAGCAAGGCTGCACTGGCTGGAGGCCGCATGAGCCACACCGCCGCCCACTGGCACGTGCGTCATCAGCGCCCCATCGCCTACGACATCATCACAATGCCCAAGCTGCTCGATCCGGGCAACCCCGGCTTGTTGGCTAGCGGCAGGATCGACGGCGGGCGCCGTTTTGTGGTCGTCGATGAACATGTCGCCGAGCATTGGCAGCCTGCCCTGGAGGCCTACTTCGCACACCATCAGATAGCTACGCGGATCATCCGGTTTCCCGGGGGCGAAGCGGCCAAAAGTCTGGATGCATTTCTTGACGTTGCGCGCGCCCTTGACGATTTTCCCATCCATCGACGTGATGAACCGATCATCGCCATCGGCGGAGGCGTGCTAACCGATGTGATCGGATTCGTTGCCGGCAGCTACCGCCGCGGCGTACCGCACATCAAGGTGCCGACGACTCTGATGGGCTACGTTGATGCCGCTGTGGGTATCAAGACCGGCATCAATTTCAATGGGTACAAGAATCGTTTGGGCAGCTTCGAGCCGCCCTTGCAGGTGCTACTGGATCGACAGTTTCTGACCACGTTGCCACGCCGGCACATCCTCAATGGTGTGTGCGAAATCATCAAACTGGCCGTGATCAAGGATGCCGACTTGTTCGCACAACTCGAGCATCACGGTGCGGACAGTGTTGCCAACTGTTTCCAGGGCGATCACGGTGACATGATTCTGGAACGCGCGATCACCGGGATGCTGGAAGAATTGCAGCCGAACCTGTTCGAGGCCGAGTTGGCGCGTAATGTCGACTTCGGCCACACCTTCAGTTACGGACTCGAGGCCCGCAACGAAGAGCGCTTGCTACACGGTGAGGCGGTCCTGCTTGATATCGCCATTTCGGTATTGATCGCCCAAGAGCGTGGGCTGCTGAGTGCGCCAGAAACCGATCGGGTGTTTGGCTTGATCGCCGCGCTGGGCATTGCCCTCGATGCTGCTCTGCTCGATACGGAGTTGATGTGGCACGCATTACTGGACCGCATCGAGCATCGCAACGGCTTGCAACGCGTGCCACTGCCAGACGGACTGGGGCGATGTGTCTTCGTCAACGATATCACTGCAAGCGAAATTGCTTCCTCCATCCAACTGCTTATCTACCGGACAACCACACAAGATGACCTCGTTCTCGAATGCTGATGCCCAGGAAATATCCAAGTTCGACCGCGTCTCCGACCTGTGGTGGGACCCTGCCGGCAAGATGGGCATGCTGCACACCATCAACCCCCTGCGTCACAAATTCATAAGCGACCAGATCAACATCCCCCGGCCCAGAATTGTGGACGTTGGTTGCGGCGGCGGCATTCTCACCGAGTCCCTGGCCAAGGCGGGCGCCGAGGTGACCGGTATCGATCTTTCCGAGATGTCGCTGGAGATCGCCCGCCAACATGCCAGCCAACAGGGCCTGGCCATCGACTATCGCTATCAGAACGCCGAGCAACTCGCGCAAGAGCAAGAAGGCAGCTTCGATGCTGTGGTCTGCATGGAAATGCTTGAACACGTCCCCGATCCGGCCCAGGTCATCGCCGCCTGCGCACGAGCCCTCAAGCCGGGTGGCTGCGCAATCTTCTCGACCATCAACCGCACAGCCAAGGCATTCCTGTTCGCGATTGTCGGGGGCGAGTACGTGTTGCGACTGCTACCCCGCGGTACGCACAGCTATCGCAAGCTGATCCGTCCGCGCGAAATGCGTGACTGGGCCCATGCCAGCGGACTGGAATTCATCAGCATCGCCAGCTTGATGTACAACCCGCTGACCCGGCGTTTCCGCGTCGCGGCCGGTCGTGAAGACGTCAACTACATGGCCTCCTTCGTAAAAAAGAGCTGAGCATCCATGCGCCGATTCCTCGCCCTGTCCCGTTCCACCCACGGCATCCTGGACGTAGCCCTGCCCGGATTTGCGGCCTTGCTCTGGCTGGGCAGCTTTCCGGCCTGGCCGGTACTGGTACTGTCGCTGTTCACCGCCGTTGCCGGTTACACCGCCATCTACGCCCTCAACGATCTGGTTGGCGTCAAGACCGATCAGGAGAAATTCGCGCTCACCGGCATCACCCCGGGCTACTCGGTGGAAGCCAGCACCCAGCGCTATCCGCTGGCACAGCAGCTGCTCAGCGTACGTAGCGGATGGGCCTGGTTCGCGTTCTGGTATGCGCTGACCCTGATCGGTGCCTATCTGCTCAATCCACCACTGGTATTCATCGTGCTGGCGGCGGCCGTGCTGGAAGTGGCTTATTGTCTGCTGCTGAAAGTGACCTACTGGCGCACCCTGGTCAGTGGGCTGGTAAAGTCCTGTGGCCCGGTTGCAGCGGTTTTCGTGGTCCAGCCTGATCCATCATTACCTTTGTTGCTGGTCATGCTGGCCTGGATCATGCTGTGGGAAATTGGCGGCCAGAATATCCCGGCCGACTGGAACGATATCGAGGAGGATCGCCGTGTTGGTGCGCGCACCATTCCGCTGGCGATCGGCACCCGCAATGCCGGTCGTCTGGTTCTGCTCAGCCTGACCCTGGCAGTCTTCGCCAGCTTGTTTCTGCCCTTGATGTCACCGCGGACACTGGGACTGCCGTATCTGGTGGCGAGCTCGCTAGCCGGAATCCTATTATTGTTGTGGCCAGCATTCCGACTCCATCGCTCGGGCGAAAGACGGCATGCGGCGCTGCTGTTTGATTGCGCCAGTTACTACCCCCTGATCCAGCTGGCACTGATCACGATTTTCGTGATTGTGAAGCCACTCGGTTAGGGACCCTCTGATTAACCCTGCGTAGGCGGCATGACGACCAGAAAGCTCGCAGGGCGGGTTGCACGGCGCAGTTCAGGGTTACACTGGTTTGACAGGCAACCAGCCTGACTGCGCCAGTCTGCCTCGTCTTGCGCACAGACAGAACGGGTGACGCCTGCGCAGGGTTAATCAGAGGGCCCTTAGACGCTCTGACCGCATACCAGCCCGTCGATGGTCGCCACGAGGTTTACACTGGAGTGTACATGCCACTACGCACTGAGCAGAACTTCACCAAATCAAGATGGCGCCGAACAAACTCTCTGTGCACACCCCCGCTACCGTGACGCTCGCGCGCACCTTTTACCAACGCGACCCGCGTCTTGTGGCGCCGCAACTGCTGAACAAGGTGCTGCTGCGCTCCGATGGCCGTAGCGCGCGAATCGTGGAGGTCGAGGCCTACTGCGGTAGCAAGGATGCAGCGGCGCACGCCTTCCGCGGCAAGACCAAGCGTAACGCCACGATGTTCGGTCCCGCCGGACATTTGTACGTATATTTCAGTTACGGCATGCACTGGTGCTGCAACGCCGTATGTGGCGAAGTGGACGAAGGCGTTGGCGTTCTGTTGCGCGCGCTGGCACCGCTGACCGGGCTTGAAGCCATGCGCGCTGCACGCACGGCCTCCCGACGTGACCGTGATCTGTGCCGAGGACCGGCGCGCCTGTGCCAGGCATTCGGCATCAATGGTGACTTTGATGGTGCTGACCTGGTGGCCAACACCCATGGCTTGGTCATCGTTGATGATGGCACTGTGCCGCCAGCACAGCCGGTAGCGAGCCCGCGCGTCGGGATCTCGCGCGCTGCCGACGAGAAGTGGCGCTGGCATGTAGCGAACGATCCGCACGTGTCGCGCTGATAGCCCTGTTGTCAGACAGGTGGGCGGCAGACCTGTACTCACAACTGCGCCCGCTTGGTCCAAGTCCGGTTTGCGTGCCCACCTGTGGCGACGCATCGTTGATCTGTATCAAGTGAGCATGATCGGGCCACTCTTAAAATGGCAGGGCAGCAACACAAACCACTAACGAATCGAAAGGTAACTCTCAATGTTCAAGAAACTTTTCATGGCGACAGCCGTGCTTTTACTCGCTCTGCCGGTAGTCGCGGCACAGGCCAGGACGATCGAGATCGATGGCATGGACAATCTCAGGTTCAGCGAGGAAGTGATCACGGTAAAACCCGGTGAGACAATCACGATCAAGCTGGTGAACAAGTCCAAGATACCGGCTATTGCCATGTCCCATAACTGGGTCCTCATGGCAGCCGACGCGGATGTACATGCCTTCGACAAGGCGGCTCTCAAGGCCGGCAAGGATAACGGCTATCTGCCCAAGGGCATGGACGATCAGGTCATCGCCCATACCGGAATGGTTGGTGGCGGCGAGTCCGATTCGGTCACCTTTACCGCACCGAAAACGCCGGGTGACTATGAGTACATCTGCACCTTCCCGGGCCATTTTGCTGCCGGCATGAAGGGGAAGCTTGTAGTCAAATAGGCCGTTTGTACTCGAGCTGACGCGCAAGTAGGCGCTCAGCCTTGCCATAAGCGCGGTGACGCAGCCGACTGGATGCGTCACCGCGCTTTTTTTGTTGAGTCGCCGACAAACCCGGCATAAGTATCCCCAGGAGCATCTCACCTTGGGGCAAGAGTTTCCCGGCACTCGCGCGAATGGCTCATCCGACAGTACATATAGCGTTCCCGCAGCACGCCCACCTATTCGGAATCCGCTGCGCGACACGAGCCTCCTGTTTCGCAACGCTGCGGTACACTGATCCGGCCATCAGCCAGAGAAGCTCGAACCGGCCCCTGCGCAGGACTGGCCCGAGAGAATCGCGAATGAACTTCGAACTCACCGGAAACTATACCGACCTGTACCAGATTGCCATGGGGCAGACGTATTTCCGTGAGGGTCTGGCAGACAAGAGAGCCTGTTTCGACTATTTCTTCCGCAAATTTCCCTTTGCGGGTGGCTACGTCGTTTTCGCCGGGCTGGATGATGTCCTCGAGGTCCTGGAGGGTTGGCAATTCAGCGCCGAAGACATCGACTACCTCGCCTCGCGCGGCTTTGAACGTGATTACCTGACTTACTTGAGCGAGCTGCGGTTCCGGGGAGATATCCATGCACCGCGCGAGGGTGATGTGGTTTTCCCGACCGAACCGCTGTTGCGTGTGGAAGGCTCGATCATCGAGACGCAGTTGATCGAAACGATGATCCTCAACCTGCTGAACTTTGAATCGCTGGTTGCTACCAAGGCGGCGCGCATGCGCTCGGTAGCCGGGGACAGCATTTTGAGCGAATTCGGCTTGCGACGATCGCACGGACCCGGTGGTGTGCTTGCTTCGCGGGCGGCCGTGATCGGTGGATTCGATTCGACCAGTAACGTGTACGCGGCGCAGAAATTCGGATTGCGCAGTGAAGGCACCATGGCACACTCGTTCATCCAGTGGCATGGCGATGAATTGACCGCATTCCGCAAGTTTGCCGAAGCGCGACCGGAGGATACGGTGTTGCTGGTCGATACCTACAACACTCTGAAAAGCGGCATCCCCAACGCGATAACGACCGCCAAAGAAATGGAAAAGCGCGGCGCGCGCCTGCGCGCCATTCGCCTGGACAGCGGTGATCTGGCATTCCTAAGCCGGCATGCACGCAACATGCTGGACAAGGCAGGTCTGGACTACGTCAAGATTGCGGCATCCAACCAACTCGACGAATACGTGATCCGCAGCCTGCGCCATCAGAACGCACCCATCGATATCTTCGGCGTGGGCACCAGCCTGGCCACCGGACACCCGGACGGCGCACTGGATGGCGTGTACAAGCTGGCCATGGCCGAAGGCGAACCCCGCATCAAGGTATCGGAGAATTTGGTCAAGATCACCCTGCCCGGCCGCAAACAGGTGCACCGCTATTTCGATAGCGACGGCATGATGTTCGGAACCGACGGAATCGCCTGTGCCGACGAACCGGCGCCCGAACACCTGATCCACCCGTTTGAAGAGCACAAATCGGTGCGATGTCAGGGCATCCGTAGCGAGCCTCTGCTTGAGCCGGTGATGCGCAGCGGTGAACGTGTCAATGATCGTCTCAGCGTCGACGACATCCGATCCTACTGCGCGCAGCGCCTGGCACTGCTGCCATCCGAATACCAACGATTCGAAAACCCGCACATCTACAAGGTGGGCATTAGCGAACCACTGCAGACGTTGCGCGATGGCCTGCGTCGCAAGCATGCGGCTCACAAGTAGAGCGTGTGCAAGACTTGATCCGAGGTTAAATAATGAAAGCACTTTTGATTGTCGACGTACAAAACGATTTTCTTCCCGGCGGATCTTTGGCTGTAGCCGGGGGTGATGCCATCATTCCGGTGATCAACACGATTGTGGACCACTTTGATCTGGTCGTGGCCACGCAGGATTGGCACCCGCCCGGGCACAGGAGCTTTGCCTCGAATCATCCGGGGCAAGAGCTCTTTTCAGAAATTGATTTGCACGGATTGCCACAAACACTGTGGCCGGACCATTGCGTGCAAGGCAGCACAGGAGCAGAGTTTTCGTCGCAGCTCGAAACGCGTCCGATCGAAGCTATTTTCCGCAAGGGCACGGATACCGAAATCGACAGCTACAGTGGTTTTTATGACAACGGCTACCGCAAATCCACCGGGCTGGCCGATTATCTGCGCGGCAAAGATGTGAAACAGGTCTACGTGACCGGGCTGGCTGGCGATATCTGCGTTTACTTCACTGCGCTTGATGCACTGAAGGAAGGCTTTGCCACCTCGGTGGTGCTGGATGGCTGCAAGCCCCTGGACAATGCGGCGTTCGAAAAGAGACTGGACGAACTTCGGAACAAGGGCGCAACGGTGACGACGAGCGAGCAGATTTTACATTCTGCTTTGGTGGATTCCTGACATGCCCTTTTCCGAACGCAAGGCAGGAGACGATCTGCCATGTCGGCAACAGCGCGCCGCCAGCAAACCCGATGGCCGCGACCGATGACGGACATGGCAATTCGCTGCACCATGGTCTCGGTGGTGGTCGTGAGAAATCCCCGTTCCAACCCACAGGTACTCCTGGTGCGCCGCGCCGGCGCCTACCTGAACGGTGTCTGGAGCTACGTCGCCGGGCACATCGAGGCGGGTGAAACAGGCTGGCAGACAGCACAGCGCGAACTTGCCGAGGAAACCGGCATTGCTCCGCAGGCGCTGTACGCGACCAGCTTCTGTGAACAGTTCTACGCCACCACCAAGGATTGCATCATGCTGGTGCCGGCTTTTGTGGCGTTTGCCGACCGCGACTGCGAAGTCCGACTGAATGATGAACACAGCGCGTTTCGGTGGTTGTCATTGGATGCCGCCATGCCGGAATTGCCATTCGGCGGCCAGCGCGCACTGTTTGCCTACGTGCGTCGTGAGTTCGTCGAACGGCAACCCTCACCGCACTTGTTGATCGACTTGACTTGAATCGCGAGCCGGCGGACTCATCCCAGATTGTCACGTGCCCAGCGCACGATCGATGCCGTGTTCATGGCACCCGATTGCCGCGCAAGCTCGCGCCCGGCCTTAAAAAGTACCAGCGTTGGAATACTGCGGATGGCGAAGCGCGCGCCCAGTTCCTGTTCGGCTTCGGTATCGACCTTGGCCAGGCGCATATGTGGTTCCAGTTGCTGGGCAGCCGCTTCGAACTGTGGTGCCATCGTCCGGCACGGGCCACACCAAGGTGCCCAGAAATCGACCAATAGCGGTAGGTCACTTTTCGTATGGGCGTCAAAACGTTGCCCACCCAGTGCCAGCGGCTGGCCCACAAACAAGCCCTCATGGCAGCGACCGCACGAAGGCGCATCGGCGAGCCGCTGCTGCGGAACGCGATTGATCGCATCGCAGTGCGGGCAAGCAACATGGAGTGATTCGTTCATATAGTGGCTCCCGGGTTTGTTACGGTTGTGGGCTTGCGCTTCATAGGTCTGAACTGGGCCGCCCGATCCAGCGGGGGACGCGAGTCGCGTAGTCAGTGAAGGCCTGTCCAAAGCGTGCGCTCAGGTGGCGCTCCTCGCGGCGGATAGCGAGCCGGTCCACCAGTACCGCTGATAACAGGGCACACGCCAACAGCCACGGCCAATGCAGCGCGAGCGCCAGCCCGCTCAGCAGCACGGTGTTGCCCAGATAGATCGGGTTCCTGGAAAAGCCAAAAACTCCATCGGTGACCAGCTTCTGTGCACCACGGTGCGGCATTACATTAGTGTGCTGCCGGTGCATGGCCCGCATGGCGGCCAGATCCAGAGCGAGGCCTGCCAGCACAGCCACCGCCCCGATAATACGCAGCCACGGCCCCGTGCTGACGAACAAGGCAGCAGCCGGCCACAGCGTTTCGAGCACCCACGCTGCGAGCACCGCTGCTAGAAGGAGGATCGGCGGCCATGGAATCCGGTTGGGGCGCTGCAGGATGTCGTTGTTCACCATGATCTCTCCCGGGGAGGCGGCCGGCATCAGCCGAGCTCAAGCCGCGTTGTGACAACGCCGTGTGTGGCGGGGCTGAGGTGAAAACCGAGGTCGCGACACAAGGACAGCATCCCCCCGTTGCTTTCCAGTACATCGCCTTCGATCACCCGCACGCCGATGTCTCTGGCGTAGTCGATGATCACCTCCATCAGACGGCGACCGACGCCGCGGCCAGCCAGTGCATCAATGACGGTAATGGCAAACTCGCCCCGATGGCGGTTGCCGTCAAGCACCAGGCGCACACCGCCGTACAGCGCAGCCTCTCCGGCCGGCTTGTCCTCGGCAATCACGAAGGCCATTTCACGGTCGTAGTCGATCTGTGTCGCGCGCGCGGCCTGATCATGCGGCAAGTCCTTGAGGGTTGAAAACAAACGCATGTAGCGATTTTGCGGGGACAACTTCTGATAGCCCTCACGCATCGGCAGTTCATCCTCGGCACGGATCGGGCGCAGGATGCAGATAGTGCCGTCAGGCAGCTTGAAGGGACGTTCCAGTTCGTGCGGATAGGGCACGATTGCGAGCCGGTCAACCGGGTTGCCCTGCGCCAACTGCACACGAATTCGCGCATCGATGGCGATTGCGCCTTCGGGACTCACCAGAACAGGGTTCAGGTCCAGATCCACGATCTCGGGAAATTCACAGACCAGTTCACTCAGACGTATCAGAAGTGCATGCAGGCTGGCCATGTCCACCGACGGCAGGCGTCCGCCGGCTCCAGCCAGAACACGATGGATGCGCGTACGCTCGACCAGGTCTCGTGCCAGGTTGAGGTTGAGCGGCGGCAGTGCCAGTGCGGTATCTTCGATCGCCTCCACCGCAACACCGCCGGCACCGAATACGATCACCGGCCCGAACACCGGATCCAGGGACAGACCGGCAATCACCTCATGTGCGTTGGCACGCTTGACCATTGATTGCACCGAAACGCCGGCCAGACGCGCATCCGGGTATCGCGTGTGCAAACGTTTGATCATGCCTGCGGCGACGCGTGCAACTTCCTGAGCCGTTTCCACGTTGAGCGCAACGCCACCCACGTCGCTCTTGTGCAGCAAATCAGGCGACTGGATCTTCACCGCATAAGGCCCCGGCAAGCTCAGGGCCGCGGTACGGGCCTCGTCGGGTGTGGTCGCACGAACGGTCTGATTGACCTCGAAGCCGGCCAGCGTCAGCAACTGCTTGGCGTCGGCTTCGTCCAGCCACTCGACACCGTCGGCAAGCTTCGCATCGATGAGCTGACGCACATCTTCACGGTTTTTCTTGCCACGCAACGGATAGGCCGACACCGTTTCGCTCAACTGCGCTTGCAGCCGCCGCCGGTTTACCCGCTGCCCAAAGCCGCGAACCAGCGCTTCGGGCGAGTCGAAGTTGGGAATACCGAGCGCAGCAAATGGCTGACGGGCGGCCTCCCCGGCCACCGGTCCCAACCAGGCCGCCATGACCGGCTTGTGCGATTCGCGATGTTCAATTTCTGCAAGTACGCCACCGGCAGCCGCGGACGCATCCCCCATGCCGCTCGGGCAATACATCACGGCCACGGCATCCACCTCCTTGGCATCAAGCAGCACCGCCAGTGCCGCTCGATAGCGGTCCGGTCCGGCGTCGCCAATGATGTCAACCGGATTGCCGCGTGACCACGCAGCCGGCAGGACCGCATCCAGCGCGGCGAGTGTATGATCGCCCAGCTCCGCAAGTTGCCCTCCGGCACTCAGCAACTGATCTGCTGCCAGTACGCCCATGCCGCCACCGTTGGTCAGCAGGGCCAGTTCCTCACCACGCAAAAGCTGCGCATGGGCCAGCGTCTCGGCCGCCTCCAGCATGTGCTTGAGGCTCGCCACGCGCTGTACGCCAGCACGTCTGAAAGCCGCGTCAAACACGGCGTCACCACCCGCCAGAGCACCACTGTGCGATGCGGCAGCCTTGGCGGCGGCCGGCGAACGGCCGGACTTCAGAACGATCACGGGTTTCAGCCGTGAGGCGTGACGGGCAGCGGACATGAATTTGCGCGCATTGGTGATGCTTTCCAGATACAGCAAAATCGCATCAGTCTGCGTGTCAGTGGCCAGATAATCGAGCCAGTCCGCCACATCGACCTCGGCCATCTCGCCCAGCGAAACGAGCGCAGAGAAACCGATATCGTGTGTGGTAGCCCAGTCGATCAGTGTCGTGAGTACAGCACCCGACTGGGACAGAAAGGCGAGCTTGCCCGGGGGTGGCAGGGCCTGCGCGAAGCTTGCGTTGAGGCCGGTATGTGGCGACAGCATGCCGATGCAGTTCGGGCCCAGAATGCGCATGCCTGTTACATGTGCGGCCGCCAGCATCTCGGCCTTCAGCGTTTTGCCGGCCATGCCAGCAGAGGTTTCACCGAAGCCGGCCGATAGCACTACTGCAGCGCGGGTACCCAATTTCCCCAGGTCGGTAATGACGCCGGGAACAGCAGCCGCGGGTACCGCGACGACTGCAAGCTCGGGTGCCTGTGGCAGATCATTGACCTCGGGATATAACCCGGCCTCGACGTCCAGCGCGCGATGATGGTTGACCAGAAAAACCTGCCCCGGGAAAGCGGCCAGGTTCCGCGCCACCACGGCACCCACCGAGTTCGCCCTCTGGCTCGCCCCGATCAGGGCCACGGATGCAGGCTTGATGAAGAAATCCAGGTTGTAGGTGCTCATGCTGACTGCTACCTCATCACTGTCGATCTGGCTCAAACTGAAAGGCTACTACAAGCCCATCATGGAAACCGGCTGACTGTTTTGCGCGTTCATAATGCGCAAGCTCAGCTCATGGCGCTTGCAGCGCTTCCGCAATCGATGCGGTGACCGCAGACAGTGCGGCAACAACTTCTGTCGCGATGCAGTGGCGTTGCGCAAGGTAAGCAGTACTGCTGAAGCTGAGCCATACCCTGCTGCGCTCATCTTGCCAAGCCAAAGCCTTGAAAGGCAGATTGATCGCCATTGTCTGCGCTGCCTGCATCACGGGCGTGCCAACCCGGGGTTGCCGAAAACCAGTAGCTGGGTCAGACGCATCGACAGGCTGGTGCCGCCTGTCGGGGTCAAGTTCGGTCATGCCGATTCAGCGATCTCGACCTCACAATGCAGCGTCGTCTCGGCGTTCAGCGACTGCGTGATCAGGCAGACCTTTTCGGATTTCTCCAGTGCGCGTAAGGCTTTGTCGCGAGCGTCCGGATCGGTGATGCTCAAGCGGGCGCGAACATCGAAGTGGGTGAAGCGCGTGGCGCGATCGATGCGCTCAAGCTTGCCGTTTACATCGCAGTCCAGAGTCTCCCATTCGAGACCAGAGGCTCGCGCAACCGCACGAAAACTCAGAATGAAGCAATCAGCTACCGCAGCTGCAAGCAGGGTTTCGGGCGACCAATAGCCTGGATCACCACCGAATTCGGGTGGCGGCATCGTTTCCAGGGACGGTAGTTGCGGCGATGAGACGCGCACGACGCCTTCGCGTCCGCTTTGAGCGGATACCTTGTAGTGATGTGGAAAGTCCTGCATGTCTGGTATCTCCGATGTTGGTGATGGCCATTGGCCATACATGATTGTTTGAATTGCGCCGGAACTGCCCGGCATCCTGGTCCGAAGACAGACGGAACACCGGGACAAGCTCTGATCCGGTGCTACAACAAGCTGTCGACTGCGCACGGCAAACTGATCATGGCGTGCACCGTGGCTTACTCTCGGGTCTGTTCGTCCGCTGCAGTAGCGTCTGAAGCTGCCTGCAATGCCCGCCGGTAGCACTTCTCGATCTCGAGATTGGCGAAGTCGGGGCTGGGCTCACCCGGTTTTGGCGGTTCCAGCATGTACAAGGTGCCGCAGTAGGTGCAGCGGTACTCCCCCGTTTCGTGGATCGGCAAGTATATTCGGGGGTGTGCGTTCCACAGGGACGAATCTGGCAGTGGACATTCCAGCGGCAGATCAGACCAGCGCACATAGCAGGCACTGACATTGCAGGACGGTTCCCGTTCGAGCATATCTTGGGATGGATTCTTGTTGGGATACATGATTCAACACTCCAGCAGATTCAGTTTGTCAGCATCGTCAGGGCCGGATGGGCTCAGATTACGCGCTCGGCCGTGCTCGATTATTGATGTGGGTCAATCTCTACGCTTTCCGCGCCTTTGCGCATCATCTCGTTCATCGTCGCGCCCGTCAGTGCATCGGCCAGATAGCCGAATCCGCCTGACTCCGCGACTTCCCGCGCGGCCCCGACCAGCGCACCCATCGCACGTTTGTACAAGGATGTGCCCAGGCTGATTCGGCGCACGTCAGCAGCTATCAGCTCAGCTACGGAGAAGGACTTTCCGGGTATTCCGGCCATGAAGTTGACTGGTTTGATGACCGCCGAACACACCGCCCGCACCGCATCCAGATCAGGCAAGCCGATTGCAAACAAGACGTCGGCACCGGCTTTTTCATAGGCCTTGAGCCGTCGGATGGTGTCGTCAAGATCCGGATTACCGCAAACAAAGTTCTCCGCGCGGGCGGTCAGCATGAACGGAAAGTCGAGCGAGCGCGCCGATGCGACCGCCGCCTCGATGCGGGCAAGTGACTGCTCGAACGAATACTGCGGTCGTTCAGGGTCGCCGGTCGAGTCTTCGATTGATCCACCTACCAGACCCACCGCTGCAGCCATCTGTATCGTTTGTGCCACGGCTTCCGGCTCATCACCAAACCCGTGCTCGAGGTCCGCCGACACCGGCAAATCGGTCGCATCAACCACCGCGCTCGCCAAGGCCAGTGATTCATCTCGGGAGATCTCGCCGTCACGGCGGCCCAGCATTCCGGCAAAGGCGCCGCTGGACGTAGCCAGTGCCTGGAACCCCAGCGCAGCCATCAATCGCGCCGAACCAGCGTCCCACGGATTGGGGATCACAAAGGCTTTCGAGATGTTGTGCAAAGCCCGGAACCGGACGGCCTTCTCACCTTGTGACATCGCCATACCTGCGCCCTCGCTCATTATCAAGATCACAATGATAACGCCAGCGCAGCCCGCATGTGAGGGGTCGGGACTACAATGGAGGCCTTTCCAGAACTACACAGGCACCTATCATGCGCAGTCGATTCGAATATCACACGGGCAGCAATGCCGGCCTCCAGGCCATGCTCGATCTTGAAACCCATCTGCACAGCTGCGGCCTGGAAGCACCTCTGCTGGAACTGGTGAAGATGCGTGCATCGCAGATCAACGGTTGCGCATACTGCCTCGATATGCACAGCAAGGACGCGCGTGCCGGCGGCGAATCAGAACAACGCCTTTATACCCTGGAAGGCTGGCGTGAAGCGCCGTTCTACTCCCATCGCGAACGCGCCGCGCTGGCCTGGACAGAAGCCGTGACCCGGGTGGCCGATACGCACGTCCCGGACGATGTGTATGAGCACGCAAGCAAATGCTTCGACGAGCAGGAACTGACCAATCTGACCCTTGCCATAATCGCCATCAATGGCTGGAACCGACTCGCGATCAGCTCGCGCACCGTGGCAGGAACCTACCAGCCCAAGCCAGGCACGTGATCGCCGGTTCTCCAGGAAACACCTGTACTTGAAGACCGGCGTAGGCGACCTTCGGTCTGCCGCGACCTTATGCTGCCGGTCAAGTCCGCAGTAGTCGCCCACTGGATCCCATAAACGATAGCAAGCGCTATCTATCTTGCCGTATCTGAACGATTCTGCAAGACGTGGCCAGAAAATGTTTGACATTGCACGCAAGGAAACTATAGTAGTTGCCGTAGCAACTACTACTATAGGATCGTGCCATGAATATCCACGCGCTGCTCAATGAACTGGGATTCGGTGATTACGAGGCCAAAGCCTATGTGGGGCTTGCCGGTGCCGGCCAGTGCAACGGCTACGAAGTGGCCAAGGCTGCAGGCATGCCAAGGGCCAGCGTTTATGCAGTACTGGAGCGCTTGGTCGAACGTGGGGCAGCGCAGCGTTTCGATACGACCGATGGTGTGCGTTACGCCGCCACCCCGCCACCGCAACTCCTTGCACAACTGGACCAAAAACATCAGCGCATTCTCAGCGCTGCCCGTGCCGCGCTCGCCACCCTGGGAAAGCCGACCGAGGTATCACCGGTTTTCAACCTGCTCGGTTCACAAGAACTGATCGATCGTGCTCGCACCGACATCGACGCCGCGCGCGACACCGTGTTGATCGCCATCCAGAGCTCGGAAGCAGCGCAACTGGCAGAACCGCTGCAACATGCCCGCGAACGCGGAGTGAACATTACGACCTTGTGTCTGGAAGGATGTGAACGCGAGTGCGGCGGCTGTCAGGGACAAATTCATCGCGTGTCAATGGCACCTGAAGGCAACGCACGCTGGTTGCTGCTGGTGGTCGATCAGTCAAGCACGCTGATCGGTCAATTCGGCGGCGCTGCGGCCCAGGGTGTAGCAACTGCACAAGCCTTGGTGATTGAACTGACCAGCGCCTATATCCGCCAGAGCCTGGCGCTGACTCTGCTCGGCAATGAGCTTGCCGGACGTTTTGAAGGCCTGCTCTCGGAGCAAGCACAGCAAGTGTTGAACCGTTTGACCCCGGGCGGGGACTTCCTCGCTCATATCCAGGACTTGGGCGTCGTCACATCATCCTGATGCGCGGAACAGCCAAGCCATAATTGAAGGAGTAATCGTTATGTTGAAGAAAAGTACACTGACCACCTTAGTCGCCGGGCTGGCGCTGATGCTCAGCAGTGTTGCATTTGCAGCTCAGCCCGCTGCCGACCAGGGTAGCGCCAGCATGAATTGGTTTGGCGGCCCGGTTTACACCGGCGCACCGGCTCTGGAAGCCACTGCCGCTCTGGTCAAGGCCGGTGGCGGTGCCGACAAATTCGACTTCGCAACTGCACTGGTGTCGATGCTTGGCGAGGAGACCGTTAATGCCGAGGTCGCCAAGCTGACCAAGCAATACGGCGAAAAGGACGTAACCGGCTTCATCAATGGCATGACCTTCGCCGTCAAAGACGGGCTCAAGCGCGCGACCGAGGCGGGCGTGACATTGCCAGCGGCACCGGAAGAGCTGAAAGGCGCGGAACTGGCCAAGGCATTGGTGAAAGCCGGCACGGTTGACGGCACATTCTGGTCCGGCTATCTGTTTGATGTGGCACTGTCGCACGACATCCATAATCTGGTGATGGCTGATATCGACGTGAAATATGGTCACGGTGCTGATGAAAACACCCACAAGATCCTCAACCAGGCCATGTACGACGTAGCTCAGGCTCTGGGCATGAAGGACGTCAAACTGGCAAAACTGCACTGAGTCTGCTCGTTCTGAACACAGGCGCCGCAGACAAGGCACCACACGGGAACCTGTCTGCGGCACTGCGTTGCATGACCGCAAGTACACATAAGCGAGGCACAGCATGTTAGTGAACGTCAAATTGATCAAGAAGGAAACCATCGCCAACGGCACTATGGCCTTCCACTTTTCCAAGCCGGAAGGCTTCGAATTCCGTGCCGGGCAATTTGCCGATTACACTCTGATTGATCCTCCGGAAACAGACGAGGAAGGCAATGTGCGCGGATTTTCACTCGTGCATGCGCCGTATGAACCGAACCTGGTCGCGGCGACACGAATGCGCGACACCGCCTTCAAGCGGGTATTGAACGATCTGCCGATTGGCAGCGAGCTCAAGCTTGATGCGCCCTACGGCGACTTCACACTGCACAAGACTGAATCCACGCCAGCGGTTTTCATTATCGGTGGTATCGGCGCCACGCCCGTTCGCAGCATGGTGGCCCAGGCCACCCACGACAAGACGAGCCACAAGCTCACGCTCTTGCACAGCAGTCGCACGCCAGACGATCTGCCAATGAAAACAGATTTCGAGGGGTTGGCCAAGGACAACCCCCACTTCACCTACATCGCTATCGCTTCCGACTCCGCACCCGACGGCTGGCGAGGTGAGCGTGGCAAGATTGACGCGGCGATGGTAAAAAAGTACGTACCCGACTTGAGCAAGCCCATCTACTATCTTTCCGGTCCCGAAGGCATGGTCAAGGCCATGCGCAAGCTGCTGGTCGATCTAGAGGTGAACGAAGACAACATCCGTACTGAAGAGTTTACTGGCTACTGATTGCAGCAGGAATCTGAAGCCGGGCGATCGACCAAACGCCCATCCTGAATTATTACGTCATCCCGGCGCAGGCCGGGATCCAGTCTGGTACGGATACGTAGTACACAAAAAGCGGGTGTGGTGTGCTGCGCGCACGCTTGCTACGGTATCCCGGCCTGCGCCGGGATGACGAATTTACAGACAGGCGGAGCGGGCTGGCGGATCACTTCAAGAGCCCATGTGCTCCAGCGCCGAGCCTTTGTGCATCGCCACGTGGTCAGTCTTGTCGCTCTTGATCTCGTATTGCGGATCATCCTCGCTGCAATGGCGGGTGTGGCCCTTGTAGCTGGTGTCGCTGGTGTGCACCTTGGTGATGTGACCGCTGACATGCCCGGCTTCCGAATTCCAGCGCACATGGTCACCCACCTTGAATCGCTTGCTCATGTTCATCTCCTTTCCGTGTCGGTTGTTGAATAGATGACTTCGCCGTTGCGAACCTGCGCACCTTGCGTCAAGGTGGCCGCAACCACTTTGCCAACGCCCATGATGTGGCTCACGGCATGGCCACGCGCAAGCAGATGATCGGTAATGATGCGCCGGTGGCAACGCCACCAAACCGCTTCCGAACACATCAAAACACAGCGCTCGCTGTTGGCACGCTCAATCAGTTCATCCAGGCCCTGTCTGAACTCATCACCCCGTGCCCAAGCCGCATAGCGGGCAAAGCTGCCGTTAGTCCAGAAGTCATCGGTGGGAAGACCGCGCACTTCACCGGCGCTACGGCGACCGCACAACGACGCGAGATGCCAATAGTCGATGTCGTTGTGCGCGAGGCTGTCGCGCAGAGCATCGGCATCGAACTGGGGGAAGGCACGTGATCCGGGTAGACGCCGCACATCGACCACGCACTGAATGCTCGACGCTTTCAACAACGCCAGAAACTCGCCGATCGGACGTGTGGAGTGCCCGACGGTGAAGATTGCTTGTGCGTCACTCGACATGGGTCCAGTTTATTGCTGTCAAAGCAGCATGCGCTGAACGAAGAAAAACGCCGACACGGCGCGGCGAGACGGACAATCCATCCTGCAATCGTGGTGTCGGTCTTGAGTTGACTCATTTCATAGCTCGCGTATACACTGTATACATGCCTGCCCAATCCACATTCGATGCCATCTTGACGGCCTCGCTTGAGCTGTTCGACTGTCATGGCGCCGACGCCGTGACGATGCGTCGGGTGGCGAAAATGGTGGGGGTAACGCCCATGGCCATCTATCGTCATTTTCCCAATCGGGCGGCTTTGTTGAAGAAGGTGTCGGACGACAGCTTCAACGCCATGGCGCACGCATGGAGTGACCGTATCAAAGGGCTGAGCGTGGTCGAGCAACTCTTGGCCTTGCTCGAACCCTATCTGGACTACGCACTCGCTCACCCGCATCTGTTCGATCACGCCTTCTCGTTACATCGCGATGATGCCCGTCGCTACCCCAGAGACTTCCTTGCCGGTCTGTCGCCAACCTTCAATATCGGTGTCGAGACGATCAGCGAAGGAATGCGCAGCGGTGTGCTCAAGCAAGGTGATGCCAATGCTGTATGCATGACGGTCATCGCGCACCAGCACGGCCTGATCACGCTCTATCGGGCCGGCCGTTTCAGTTTCGATGAAGTGCAATTTCGTGCGTTTTATCTCGAGTCACTGGGGAGATTGTTGGATGGCATCAAGACCTGAGTACGCGCGGTGGCCTACATGGCTTGCCGCCACGGCACTGTCATCGTTGGGCTGGTACCTGGCTACCCAACTACAGCCGCTATGGTGGGCGGCATGGCTGGCTCCAATTCCGGTGTTGTGGCTGGCCACCCGCGTGAGCAGGCGACGCGCAGCCGCTGCCGCTTTCCTCGCCGCCGCACTGGCCTCGTTCAATCTGTGGAACTACTACCACAACACACTCGACGTACCCCTCGCAGCACACATGATGGCCATGCTGATGCAGGGGCTTTACTTCATGCTGACCGTGCTGCTGTATCGCAGGCTGAGTGACTGCAAGCGGCCGGTCCTCGCCATGCTGGCCGTACCCATCCTGTGGACCGCACTGGCATTCAGCAACGCACAGCTCTCGCCGAACGGAACCTGGGGCGATCTGGGCTATTCGCAGATGAATGTGCTGCTGATCATCCAGATAGCGGCACTGACCGGTGTGTGGGGCATCGCATTCCTGGTGCTGCTGGCGGCCGCAGCCGTTGTCAGCGCAACGAATCCCCAATTGACAGGCCTATTGAGGTTTCGTGCCCTGACCATCGGCACAAGCGCATTGGTGCTGGTCCTGGGCTATGGGGCTTGGCGCCTGCACAGCGACGATACAAGCCCACGCAACAACGTTCGCATTGGTCTGGCCTCGGTAGATGCCGACGCAAGCCCGGAACTGAATTCAGAGAAGGGGCAAGTTTTACTGCACCGCTACATCAGTGTGGTGAACAAACTTGCTGCTGACGGCGCGACCATCGTGGTCTTGCCGGAGAAAATCTGGACAACGTCTCAAACAGTGCCACCCGCACTGGCAGAGCTGGCACAACACCGCAAACTGGACCTCGTTGTCGGAACGACCCTGGAGCGAGGCGGGCAAAAGTTCAACATGGCGCTGGCTCTGGCAGGTGATGGCACGGCGCCGGCCGAATACGCAAAACACCATCTGGTGCCCGGCTGGGAGCGCAGCTTCACTCCTGGAAAGCGCTACACCACGCTAGCCTGGAACACTCAGATTGGACTTGCCATATGCAAGGACATGGACTTCCCGACCGTGGGGCGTACCTACGCAAAACGTGACGTCGGCCTGCTGCTGGTGCCGGCCTGGGATTTCCACGCCGACGACTGGCTGCACAGCCGAATGGCCATCCTGCGCGGCGTAGAAAGCGGCTTTTCCATTGCCCGCGCCGCACGCGACGGCAGCCTGACCTTGAGTGATACTCGTGGCCGCATCCGGGCGCAGGTATCCGGCACGGCCGGTTCTGAGATATCGATAGCAGGCACCCTATCGCAGAGTCCGCAGCGCACCCTCTACGCACGTTGGGGCAACTGGTTCGGCTGGCTGAACCTGCTTGGTCTGGTGTTGGTGCTGCCGCTGGCGCTTCGGCCAGTGAAATGAGGAATCGAAAATTCTCTGCATCCCGCTGGTCCGTTTCAATCGCCAAGGAGCTCCTGCCTGAATCTGGCGTAGAGCATGTCGTCAGCAGGAGCGGCCCAACTTCACGATGCGGACCTCAAGCGAGGTGATCACGGCCCTGGACCGCTCTCAGAGGCGCCATGTGTCCCAGGCAAAGGGCAATCAGAGACCGCGCCAGTGCCCACCCTCGATACACGCACACAGGGACTGTTCCCATGTCTGATGCGGCACGTTGCGTTGCTCCAACCAAGCCTCGTCGAACAAGCTTTCATCGTAGCGCTCACCACGATCGCCAAGCAGGCTGACGATCCGAAGAGGCATCGACTACGTTCTGACCCTGGCGCAAACGCCCATTGCACAAGGCCTAAAGCTACAGCGAGCGAGCCAAACGATGCTTCAGACTTGCGCTGGGATGGGATGCCTCGTCCTTGAAGTAGAAATTGATGCCGGGAAACCCGGCTAGATTCAACTTCAACAAGTGGGTATCTGCCGAACGCGCAGACTCCTGCATCAGGCTGTGCACGGCGTCATGCTCCCATTCTCGCGGAGCGGACAGTGCGTGGAAGTCAACGGTTTCGCTTTGACTCATGACAGATTCTGCATTGAGATATCGGTCACGACAGCCACAGAAACAACCAGCCCATGGGCTGATGAGCAATGGCAATGCCGATGATGATGATAAAAGTGACCAGGGCCGCGACATAGCAGATGCCACGTGTGCGCGCAGTTCGCCCACGCTTGAGTGCGTAGGTCCCCAACAAGACATAGACTACAACCAGCACCAACTTGATGACCAGCCAGCCGTTGGAGAACATCGCCCAGGGCAGGATGGCCACCAGCAGTAACGCCGAAACCAGCAGCACGGTATCTATGCTGTAGCTGACGTAGCGTACGGGTGCAGCCAACGCAAAGCGCTTGCCGCCAGTCTGGATCAGCAAGCCGCGCAGCATGAATACCGCACCGCTGAGCACTACGCTGATGATATGCAAGGTGCGTATTTGAATGTAGTACTCAACCAGCACGTTCGGATCTGCCGAGTGGGGCGTTGACGGTCGGAATGCCACGCGCGTGCTGCGGTTTTGGCACCAACCCCATGCCCATCTGCATGCCGCGGGCGATGCGATTGGCGTAGTCGAGCATGTGCACGCCCACCTCAGCGCCCAGCACATCACGTGTGGTTTGTTGCCACAGTGCAAGCCACTGTTGAAAATGACTGGCATCGATGGGCAACGGCTGGTGCATGGCCAGCGGATTACCGCGATAGCTGCGCGCACCCAACGCCACGGAACACCAGAATGATGTCAATCGCTGCTTGTGCTCATCCCAGTCAGTGACCACGTCGCTGAAGACAGGTCCGAGCACGGAATGTACTTGAATCCGGTCGTAGAAGGTGTCAACCAGTATTTTCACCTGATCGGGTGTCAGGCCGTATTCGATGGATTGCAGCATGCTCATGGCTGCAATTGTAACCACGAGCACTCATGCGGGCTTGATCTGGGTCAGCACCGCGTCCACACCCAGGCTCAATTGCCCGACGTTGTGCGAATGAGCAAAATACAGATGGACACCAAAAATCATCATACCAATCGAGCCAATTGATACCCGGCCAATCTCGACCTTGTACCCGGATAGTTTTTCGCACACTACCGAGCCCGGACCGATAACAACCGGGAACACTGTCAGAAGCAGGACGGCAGCGCCGGGGCCAGCACCGAGCACCTCGCGTGTGTAGTTGCCAACGTCCGCTTCGGATTAACTGTGGGGATCATTGTGGTCCACCTCTCCCGCACTTTGCTCGGAGATTTCCGGTGTTTCGTCCATGATATCGAGCAGAGGCAGAATTTCGGGGGTATCGAGGTCGTCGAACTGGTTGTGTCGGACGGCCCAGAAAAAGACGGCTGTAGCACCGGCTATCAACAGCAGGCTGACCGGGATCAGGATCAACAGTGCGTTCATGCCGCTTGCACTTGCATGGTTGATCCGGTGGGCTCGATCGGCGGCTTCGGCGCGCGGATGCGCAGAGCGTTGAGCACCACGCACAGCGAGCTGAGCGACATACCGATGACCGCCAGCCATGGCGGTACCAGACCTGCCGCCGCGAACGGTACGGCAGCGAGGTTGTAGATCAGCGAGCCGCGGCGGTTCTGCTGCAGTATCCGTTGCGCGCTGCGGGCAATGTGTCGCGCCAACGGCAAGCTGCGAATGCCATCGATGAGCAGCAGATCGGCGTGAGCCTGCGCCAGCTCGGTACCACTGACCATGGCCGCCGACACATCGGCGGCAGCCAGAAACGGCGCATCATTGCTGCCGTCGCCCACCGCCAATACCACAGCACCTTCGGCACGGCGGGACTGGAGATGCTCCAGCTTCTGCTGCGGGCTCATGCGTGAGTGCCAGTCGCGCACTTTCAACTGACGTGC
>CAJDWN010000013.1_pt1 | contig 22251 bp, 17 predicted proteins | sample 7391581 | NCBI WGS metagenome assembly CAJDWN01 (sample SAMEA7055736, study PRJEB34461) | soil metagenome | biome: terrestrial ecosystem; feature: Peninsula; material: soil | place: Antarctica | collected 2016 | reverse complement strand
GCTGGCGCGGTACGAATGGGGGACCGTGTCCCGAAAGAGCCGGAACACGAATTCGACACCATCGACACCGATACGCCGCGCGTCGTCATCGCCGGTTTCGGTCGTGTTGGCCAGATTGTGGGCCGTGTCCTGCGTGCGCAGAACATTCCCTTCGTCGCGTTGGAGAACTCTTACGAGCAGGTCGAGACATCACGGCGACTGGGCGGCACCTCGATCTTCTACGGTGACTCATCGCGCCCGGAACTGCTGCGTGCCGCCCAGGCTGACAAGGCCGAGATCATGGTGCTGACCACAGGCGACCCGCAGGGCAACATCGCCACCGCACGCATGGTCCGGCGTTTGTTTCCCCAGCTCAAAGTGGTGGCACGGGCTCGCAACCGCCGACACGCTTTTCGCCTGATGGACCTGGTGAATCCCGAGCACGTGATACGTGAAACCTTCCATTCCAGCCTGGTGATGACCCGCGATGTGCTGGAAATGCTGGGCTACGAACCCGAGCGAGCCGCCGCCGACGTCGAGCGCTTCCGCCAGCATGACGAAGAACTACTGGCTGCCCAGCACCTGGTTTATGACGATGAAGCCAAGCTGAGGCAAACCAGCCGCGAAGCGCTGACGGATCTGGAACAACTGCTGCGCGCGGATACCCGACGTACCGACAGTGCGCCGTCCAAGCCCGCATCACCCAAACCAGCACGATCCAAACCAAGTGACGATGCATGAGTACGCCATGGCACCAGGCAACGCTGACGAGCTTTGATCGCCAATCGCAATGGCAGGCACGCTTGCACGCACCCGAGCGCTACCAGCAAATCGAGCAGTTACCGGATGACTGTCAGCGCATAGCGCGTGGAAGTGGCGTGTCCTATGTCGCTGCCAGTTTCGATCGCGAGGCGGTGAGTCAGTCGATGGCGGGCTTTGACCGGCTGTTGAATTTCGATAATGAGCGCGGCGTACTGTTTGTCGAAGCTGGCGCAAGCATTGCGGCGGTTCAGCGCTTCGCCTTGGCGCGCGGCTGGTATCTGCCGGTGGCACCGGGCCACCCATTGGCCAGCGTCGGAGGCTGCATTGCAGCCAATGTGCATGGCAAGAACCCGGCCCGCGATGGCTGCTTTGCCGCCATCACCGGGGCCTTGCGGCTGTTCCATCCGCGTCTGGGCTGGCGCGACGCGGAGCCAAACGATGCGCTGTGGTGCGCCACTCTGGGTGGCTTCGGCCTGACCGGCAGCATTGTCAGCGCACATGTCCACCTGCGGCCAGCGGCGCAACGTGTGCGACTAGAAGCGCAGCCTGTCGGCAACTTGCACGAGGCCGCGGAGCTATTGCGCGAGCATGCTGATGCGACTTTGGTGTATGGCTGGCACGATGGCCGCCCGGCGCATTTTGGCCGCGGTCTCATCCGGGTCGGTCATGCCAGCAGCCAGACCGGACCCGGGATTATGCCAAGGGGGCGCCTGCCGGCACACTACCGCGCCACGCCGCTACCGTTGTGGAACCGCGTCAGCCTGGCGCTGGCCAATGAAGTGTTAGCGCGCCGCTGGGCCGCGGCTCGCGAGATTGCGATGGGCGAAGCCTTGTCGCCGCTCAATGATGCCAGCGGCTATTTCGCTGCCTATGGACGACGCGGCCTGCTGGAGTGCCAGTGGCTGATACCGCACGAGGCTTTCGAAGTCTTTGCGCGTAAGTTGACCGACCTCGTGCATCGCCAACGACCCCTGCTGCCGCTGATTTCGTTCGCGCGCGTGCTCGCGGAGGTGGCGATTGAGCATCAGGGCCGACCCAACCCGATCAAGCAATCGGGTCTGGATGCCGCGACCTTGTGTCGCGCGCTGCCTGGGCTTGAAGTCTGGAAAGAACGCGTCGCTGCACACAATCCGGGCCATCTACTGCAATCAGAATTGATTCGGCGTCTGGAGCTGGACCCTGTGTAGGGTGCTGCTGAGCGCAGCGATGCGCAAGCAGCACCCTGCGTGAGGGATTGCAGACCCGTTCAGGAATCTGCGAGCTCGTGTGCCACGTCGATGAAACCCAGGATACGGGCGACATCCGAAGCGGTGCGTTGGTGGTTATCGCGGGCTGCGCGGTCGGCGCCGCGTGCCAGCAGTAGTCGCGCCGGGCCGCTGAGGGCGTGCATGGCGCAGGCATGCAGCGGGGTGACGCCACGCTCATCGGCGGTGCTGGCGGATGCGCCGGCTTCCAGTAACACCGGCAGCAAAGCCCCCAGGTGGGTGGGGTTGCAGGGGCTGCCCGGTCGTGCGTGGGCGCCGAGCATGAACAATAGGGCGCTGGCACCCTTGCTGTCGGTACAGGTCGCATCCGCGCCATGCACCAGCAACACATCCAGCAGCCGGCGGGCGGCGAGGCTGTCGCTGCTGCCGAAGCAGAATTGGGCTGCCGCATGCAAAGCGGTACGGCCTGCCTCATCGGCTACGCCAACCTCGGCGCCGCGCTCGATCAACAGTTTGGCAATTTCGGCGTGACCGAGCGCAGCACTGACCAGCAGTGCCGTGGCGCCACCGCGCAAACGTTGGTCGATCTGCACCCGCTGTTCCAGCAACAAGGACACCAAGCCGGTGTGCCGGCCGGTGACCGCCGCCGTCAGCGCGGTGGCACCTCCAGGCGTACTGAGGCACACATCCGCGCCTGCGTCCAACAAGGTCTGTGCCGCTTCAAGATGACCTTTTCCGCAAGCACGCAGCAATGGAGTAGCGCCCTGCATGTCCCGGGTATCAACATCAAAGCCCAACTGCAGCAAGCGCTCGAGCGCTGCGGCATCTCCGACCGCTGCCGCAGCATGCAGATCGGCGGCGCGCAGCGGTCTGCCTGGCAAAGGCCATACACTCCAACGCAACCAACGCACACAGGTATCGTTGTCGGCTTGTAGCGCCTGGCCCAGTGGCGTCTCACCGGATGCATCAGCGGCTTCCGGGTTGGCCCCGGCAGCCACGAGCGCCCGCAACAGGGGTACGGCCTGTGCCGGCGGCTGTTTGAGCGCATGATGCAGGGGAGTCTGGCCCTCGCGATCACGGATATTTGGATCGCAGCCGCGTTGCAACAGGATGATGAGCATCTGGGGCATGGCGTGAATCGCCGCGTAGTGCAGGGCCACCCTGCCCGCGTCATCGACACCAAACAGGTCACCGTCGTGTTCGAGCAGCTTGAGTGTCAGGGCAGCGCCTTCGGCGGCGCTGCCGATGGTGGCCATGGCATGCGCCAGAAGGCCACGACCGGCAATACCCTGGCCCATCTTGAACAACTCATCCAGCGCCTCCAGAGATTCGGGTAGCGCATCCAGTACGGCACCGGCAAGGTGCAGGCCATCTTCTCGTCGCACCGCCGGGTCAAGCCCGTTTTCGAACAACCAGCGGCGCGCATTGGCATGGCCGGGCTCAAGCAATTGAAGGTACAGGTCAACGCGCGTTGCTTCGGGCCATTGATTGATCAGTTGGCGAAAACCCGACACCGCGGCCCAATGACCAAAGCGCAGGGCATCAAGCAGATGCTGCGGACTATCGGCCCCGGCTTCGGGCGCATGGTCATCGCAGTGGCTGGCCGGCAAGGGCGTATTCGGATCAAGCAGGGCCACCAGGTTCCAGCGCCCAGCGCTGGCGGCGTGATCCAGCGCACTGCGCCCGTCCTTGCCCGCCGCGCGCGGGTCGGCCCCCAGAGCCAGCAAGATGCGCACGGTTTCGGTATCAGCGTGGATTGACTGGCATGCCAGCAACAAGGCATCGCGGCCGTGCATATCGCGCAGGCTCTGGTCCGGCGTTGCTGCGGCCAGCGCCTGCAGTGTGGTGTTGGATCCGGAGCGTGCTGCCTCCATCAGTGCCGTAGTGCCCCGTTGATCACGATGGTCAACGTCGCTACCCGAGTTCAGCAATGCCTCGATCATGCCAGCGTGCCCCAAAAGCGCTGCGTGGATCAGTGCGCTGCGTCCGAGTGCATCCATGGCATCAACGGCGGCACGGTGTTCAAGCAGCAATGCGACCATCGCCGGGTCATCATCAGCGCTGTCGGCCGCCGCTACCAGAGCCGGTACAGCGCCGCTGACGGCCGTGTCCGCCTGGCAGTCCAGCAGATATTCCGCCATGGCATGATTGCCGGCTTGGCAGGCCAGCGCCAGCGGGGTGTAGCCCGCACGGTTGACGGCATTGATATCCGCGCCGGCATCAATCAGCATCGCCGAAACCTCGGCACTGTTGCCGAGCGCGGCGAAGTGCAATGCGCCATTGCCTTCGCTCTCGGTAATGCGGGCATCGGCCCCGTTGGCCAATAGCGTCATTACCGCATTGCTACGATTACTGCGGCCATCGCGTACGGCAATCAATAGTGGCGCCATGCCTTGCCCGTCAGCCTGCACGCTGGCGCCACGGCCAATCAGGGCGCGCAACAAGCGGGTATCTGGCAACAGTGTTGCCAACACCAGCGCCGAACGCCGATCAGGATCGTCATCGCGTGGCCGCGTCAGGGGATCGGCATCGGCCGCCAACAAAGCCAGAGCCCGCTCCGTATCGCCGTCTCGGGCGGCCGCCAGCAGAGCTTGTTCACGATTCCCGGGAAGGATGTCTTCAGCATCCAGACTGAGGCTTCGCGCAGTGGGCGCGGCTTCCACCGGCCTGGCGTTCCGCTCGAACTCAGGCGTTACCGGCACGCAGTCCTGAGCCGCTGCACAACGCCGCACGATCACCAGCGCCACAACTGGCAGAATCAAGACCACCACGATGCCCAGTGCCAAACCGTCGGCCATGCGGACAGGCCAAGGCACCAGGCCACACACAGCAAGTACCGCATAAGTGCTCGCAAGCTGGCACAGCCCGACTGGCAGCATATAGACATCCGGCCGGCTGTTGGTTTTACGCGCGACCCGCTGAATACGCCGGCCGATCGCGGGCGGAAACAAAGCCCCGGACGCGTCGCGCTCGGGATCGTCCATCAGTAAAAAAGCGCACCATGGCCACCACGCCCATAATGACGCCAGCGCCAGACCAAGCGTCAGCGACAGCAGCAGCGCGGCCCCCAGGCTGGGGGCCTGCGCCATGCTCGCCAGTGGCCACACCGTCAGCAGCCACAACCAGCCAGCAAACGCCAGCATCAACATAGCCTGCACCAATAACCGTGCGGTCAAGGGGTACAGCTTCGCCTTGCGTAGATGTCCCAGCGCATGTGCGCTGGCGGCAATGGCGAATGCCTGCGCTAGCGACAGCACAAGTATGCGCCAGACGGGTGGAAGCCAAAACGCAACGGCACCGCACAACAGTGACGGCAAGAATCCGCTGATGGCCTTGATCGGGCTCGGTCGCAATGTCGGCTTATCGGGTTTATGCACAGGCTCGCCAGGAGCGGGTGCGGCAGGAACCTTCGAGCTGCGATTGTGCTCTCATCCACGGGCTACGTTTCTCGAAAGACTGGCATAGAACAACTATGCGCGCCTTGCGATAGACACACCCTGTGGCGATAGCCCAATCTCGCTCACCAAAGTTCCTAGCGCTCAAGCTCCAGACCCATGACAGATTCCAGAACGCAGTATAAGCTGACAGACACTGCACAGGGCTGAATGCGGCCTGTCAGAAGGGGTCGTTTGAGCATCAATGCTGCACTTGCACTTGCATCACGGCGCGGCAACGTTCAAAGTGACAGCTTGCAGTCTAAACAACCGTATGAATTGGACAAGGCATGATTGCTCACAAGCAACATTCCGCCCAGGAGCACTGACAATGACACCGAGCACCATCGAAGCACCCCGTAGCGCCGTCCCCGGCCTGGTTATGGCCGCACTGGCACTGGCCGTTTCAGGCATTCTGGCGATCCCGACCACTGCTGCGGCAAGCGGCTTTCAGTTGAAGGAGAACAGCGCCAAGGGGCTTGGCCGATCCTTTGCTGGCTCGACAGCCGCTCCGGGTGATGTCTCTTCCGTGGTCAACAACCCCGCCGCCATGAGCACGCTGGACGGCGTATATTTCAAGGCCGACCTGACCTTGATCAACTTCAGCACCAAATTCGAGGGGGCTGGCCAAGATGTGACCGGCGCGCCTCTAACCGGGGGCAACGGCGGAAATGGTGGTCTTACGCAACCGGTACCGGCGATGTATCTGGCCATGCCGGTGGGCGAAGCCAGTCATGTGGGCTTCGCCGTGACCGTGCCCTATGGCTTCACTACGGAATTCGACAAAGACTGGGTGGGCCGCTACAAAGCGGTCAAGTCCAAATTGCAGACGGTGGATTTCATCGTTTCGTATTCCTACGCACTCAGCAACAATTTTTCGCTTGGCGGCAGCCTTATTGCACAGCAGACCAAGGCCGACCTGACCAGCATGGTCGATTACGGCACCTTCCTGGGCGAACCGCAATCGCATGATGGACTGGCGCGCATTACCGGTGACGCGACCGACTACGGCTGGCAACTGGGCGCGCTGTGGCAGATCTCTGCGCGTGACAGCTTGGGTTTGAATTACCGCGCCAAAATCAGCCACACGCTTAAAGGCAATGCCACGTTCCACGACGTGCCGCCGCAGCTGGGATCGCTGGTGGCCACGGGGAACTTCCAGGACACCCGCGGCACCGCTGACTTTGCCACGCCCGCGACCGCCGTATTCAGCTATTGGCATCAGGGCGACCGCATCGGTTTCGGGGCTGATGCCTCGTATACGGGCTGGACCAGCTTCAAGGAACTGCGAATCAAATACGGCTCTGGCCAGAGCGACACCGTCGAGCCCGAGAACTGGCGTAATACCAGTTATTTTTCGATCGGGGGGGATTATCGCCTCAACAACATGTGGACCGTGCGTGCCGGCGTTGCCTACGATCAGACGCCAACTCTCGACAGCACCCGCACCCCGCGCGTGCCTGACGCCGCCCGCCGCTGGCTCTCATTCGGACTGGACTACACACCCAGTTCCGACTTCGAGCTCAATGTCGGCTTCGCGCACTTGTGGGTTGACGATTCCACCATCGACAACACCAGCGCTGCTACCCGCGGCCCCACCGGCAGTACGCTGCTCGGCAAATCGAAGAACAGCGCGAACCTGCTGGGCGTCTCGGGTACATTCCGGTTCTGAAAAGTCGGGATTAGGGATTAAGGATTGGCAAGAGCCCCGCACATGGCCGGGGCTCTTGCTTTCCAGCAGCCAATCCCCTGTTTAACCGGAATAGCGGCACCCGGCGGTACACGTCTCTTGCACCACGACTTCGGCCAATGCCGGCAGGTCTGGCTTGAGCTGGTCCCAGATCCAGATGGCCAGGTTTTCGCTGGTGGGGTTGTCCAGGCCTTCGATGTCGTTGAGATAGTGGTGATCCAGTTGCTCGTATAGCGGCCGGAACGCTGTCTTGACCTCGGCGAAGTCCATAAACCAGCCTGTTTCACTGTCTACCTCGCCTTCCATTCGCAACTCAATGCCGAAACTGTGGCCGTGCAGCCGCGCACACTTGTGCCCTTCGGGAACATTGGGTAGGCGATGTGCCGCCTCGATCGTGAATTTCTTGAAAATCTGCATGTCATTATTGTAAGCCAGACTACCCCCTGTCGTGGATTCAACGTCCGGTCACCTGTCTCTTTATGTGCACCGCAGCGTAAATGGTCAAGGCGTAGAGCCGACGTAACACCTTGAACTAAAACGATTGATAAACAGAAGATGAATGGATAGCGCCATAAATGTTGCATTGCAGCAATTTGCCGGTATACTTATTGCAAGTCGGGAATCTTCCCGTCGCAACCTGAGGGCAACAACATGTACGAGACAATGAACAAGCAGGCGCTTGCCCTGGGCAAGCAATTCACCAACAACATGATCAAGGCACAGGGCGAAACTCTGAAGATGCTGGAAAAGATCAGCAGCGTGCAGATGAAGGCCATCGAGTCACAGGCCGCTGCCAACGCCGCCTTCGCCAGCGAAGCCGCCAAGGCCACTGACATCGATTCGATCCGTGCCCTGTGGGACAAGAGCGCTGACTTCTCGCGTGAATCCGCCGAGAAGAACTACGCCGTCAACCAGAACGTGATGGAAATCCTGGCCAAGAATGCCGAAACCGTCGGCGAGCTGGCTCGTGAGCAGTACGAAGCCAGCAACGAAGCGGTGACCACCAGCACCCAGGCTGCCAGCAAGAAAGCCAAGAAGTAAGCATTGCAAAAAAATTCGTCGCGGAGTAACTCCCCTCCTCTTCGCGACGAACCCCGGGCCGGGCAGGCAACTGCCCGGCTTTTTTGTGCGCGACACTACAGCAAATCGTGGCGAATTCCGCCATTGCCATCCTGGCGGGATTCGCTACGCTACTCCCGCGCTACGGCATGATTCACATTGCGCTTTCAGCCGGCCAGTTCGAAACGAGTTTGGCGGGTCTCGGGGTCGGCTTCGACCAGGCGCGCCTGGACACGCTCACCAAGCGGTAGTTTGTTTTTGCCCTGGATCCGCGCTTCGATGGCGGGATGGCGGATCATGATATCGCCCTGGTCGTGATACTTGCGGTCGAGTTCAATGATAGCGCCCTCGAAGTCAGTTCCAACTTGTGACTGCAGCACCAAAGTCTCGGCCAGATTGAGCACGGCGTTTTCGTAACGGCCGGCGCGGGTCCCCGACGAGCGCATGATGTCCGGCAGCTCCGGCAATGCGTCCAGTACCCATTGCGGTACGGATTCGCCGGCACACAAGGCCACGCAGATCTCGCCGGTGAAACGGTCAACCAGGCGTCGCAACGGTGCTGTGACATGGGCGTAGCATGCCGCCAATGCAGAATGTTCGGGCTGATCGGGCAGTTTGCCTTTGAAATCGGCGTAGCCGGCACCCCGGAACACGGTCGTGGCTGACACCATCATCGCCACGTGTTCGGGTCGCGACGGATCCAGTGAACGCAGGAAGTCGGCATAGCCTTGGCCATTGGGCCAGTCGATATGCAATGCGTGCGCGGTGCGGTGCAAGCGATGGAGAGCCCAATCCGGTGTCGGTGGCAGGGTACGCAGGATGCCAACCTTGTGCTCGACCATCAGGTGCGCGGCAGCCATGCCGGTCAGCAAAGATATCTGTGCATTCCAGTGATCAATAGGCAGGCTGCCGCGGTACTCAAGATTGAGCTTACCGTCGATCATGCTCACTTCCTGCTCGGGCAAGGGGAGGCTGATGCCGCCGCGCTTTTGCTCGCGTGCGATGCGCAACTCGCCTATTTCCTTGAGCAGATCCCACATCGGTCCTGCCGTGCCCGCAGCGATCTCATCGTGCATGCCGTGGTAGTCGAGCTTGGCGCGGCTCTTGACGCGCGCCCGGCGTACATCCACAGCAACGCCTTCACCACTGGCATCAAGATCGATCTGCCACAGCAGCGCCGGTCGCACCTGGTCGGCCAGCAAAGACGCCGCGCCTTCAGACAAGACCTTGGGGTGCAAGGGAATCTTGCGGTCGGCCCCGTACAGAGTCTCGCCTCGACGACGCACTTCCTGGTCGATTACGCCACCGGGCTCGACGAAGGCGGCCACATCGGCGATGGCGTAATACACGCGGTAGCCATCATCACGACGCTCCATGAACATGGCCTGGTCCAGATCCATGGCCGAAGACGGATCCAGAGTGACCAGCGGGATATCGGTACGATCGAGTTTCGGTAACCGTGGGTTTGCGGCGGCCTTCCCGGCGGCCTTCTCGACATCTTCGGAAAACGCATCAGGAAGCTTCTGCTCGCACCGAATAGCCTCGATCCCGGCGTGAAGTTGTCCGTCCACACCGGCATGAATGCGAATGCTGCGGCTGCAGGACATAGCTCAGGATCCTTGTTCAGAAATGCATGCGGGCATCATACGGGGGAGCAAGAGCAAGTGCAGCTGTTCCCCAGACCTCGTATGTTCTGCAGGAGTGGAGCATGCGCGCGAAGTCCGCATGGAGCGGAAAGCGCGGAGCAGGAAGCGGAAAGCGGTGAGCGCGTTGCTCCGGTCGGCTTTTCCCGCTCACCGCTGACTGCTTACCGCTGACCACCCTCCCTTGATGTGGTGGGCTGGCGCTGAGCGGCGGTCTTTTCGCGCTCGGCGCGGAATGGGCTGTCGGCTGACCACTGCGGCCATTGCTTGGAACCGGCCAGCTCACGACCTACCGAATACAAGGCGCGCACGTCCTGAATGACCCCGCGCGGATCCCAATCGGGATCATAGTTATCCGCGGGTTTGTGATAACGCTTGCGGTTGTAGTCCATGGCAGCCTCACGACCGGCCTCAAGACCGCCCTCAACCAGATCATTGCCGCCCTTGGCATACAAGGATGGCACGCCTGCCTTGGCAAAATTGAGATGGTCGGAGCGGAAGTAGCCACCCTGCTCCGGCGTCGGATTGGGCGTGAGGTGGCGGCCCTGCGCAGCTACAACAGCACCGAGGAGGTTATCCAGGCTGGAGTTGCCGTAACCGACCACGATCATGTCATGGGCCGGGCCGGTGATCGGCAGCGCATCCATGTTGATGTCGGCGACCGTGGTTGCCAAAGGCATGACCGGGTGCTCGACGTAATACTTCGAGCCCAGCAGACCCGACTCTTCCAAAGTCACGGCGGTGAACAACACACTCCGTCTCGGCTGGGGTTTCTGCGCGGCAAAGGCACCGGCAATTTCCAACAGCGCTGCCACGCCGCTGCCGTTGTCGATGGCACCGTTGTAGATCTGATCACCTTCGAGGCGGGTATCCGTACCCAGATGGTCCCAGTGCGCGGTATAGACGATGGCCTCGCTAGGCGCTTCGCTGCCCGGAAGCAATGCCAGGACGTTCTGCGAACTGATTTGCTTGATGCGATTCTCCAGCTTCAAGCTGGCTCGGGCGTCCAGTCTGACGGATTTGAAGCCTCGCTGGTCGGCGGCCGACTTGAGCTTGTTGAAATCCTGGCCAGCGGCTGCAAACAGGCGCTGCGCCGATTCACTGGATAGCCAACCGGCCACCGGCAGTACCGGTTCGCTATCACCCGTCAGCGGCAGCGCAAACTGCTCTCCCGACCAACTATTCTGTACCACCGCCCACGCATAGCCTGCACCGGCAGTTTCGTGCACCACAAAGCAGGCGGCTGCGCCCTGGCGTGCGGCTTCCTCGTATTTGTAAGTCCAGCGGCCGTAATAGGTCATGGCGCGACCCTTGAACAGGCTGTCATCATGGTTGCCCCAGCCCGGATCGTTGACCAGCACGATCACCGTCTTGCCCTTTACATCAAGGCCGGCGTAATCGTTCCACTGATATTCGGGTGCATCGACGCCATAGCCGACAAAGAGAATGTCGGAATCGTCCAGATTCACCTGGGCTTTTTGACTCAGCGTCCCGGCAATGTATTGGTCGCCATACTGGAATGACAGCGTCTGCTCACCCACCGCAACCGTCAACGCGGTATCGGTGTTGGTCAGAGTGGTACCGACCGCAGGCACTTCCTGCAGCCATTGCCCCTGGTTGCCCGGTTGCAGCCCCATGGCCTTGAACTGCGTGATCAGATAATCGGTAGTCAGGCGCTCGCCCTCGGTCCCCGGCTCACGACCACCGAAGCGATCCGATGCCAGCGCCTTGATATGGGTCGCGAAGTCGGCCGCATTGATCGCCGGTGTGAAGGTGTGGCCTTGGTCAGCATCGGACGCCGGATCGGCAGCGCTGACCGATAAACCGCCCATCGCGAAAACAAGCGCAATGATCCACCTGGACAAGACACGCATGGCTATTCCTTTACTTGGCAACAGACAACCAGTGTAACGCGCACAGCGAACCCGGAACTGGCGTAGGCTGCGGGCCGCTTCTGCGGCCATGGCTATGTACCGCCATCCCTTCCTGTTGACTCGAGAAACTGGAACTGCGGGAACGAGCTATGCCCATGAAGCCCTTGCCCGAACCCCCTTGCGGGCATGCCCCGCTCCTGCCCTATCGTCATGCGGACTGGTTGGTAATTCTGCCTGCTACATAAACGCGTGTATCCTGATGGGTGCTTCGAGGCCGCATATGAAGCTATGTCTGCGCCGAATCCTGCACGCGCACACTTTCATGCTTGGCGGCGAGTTCAGAGACAGACCGGCGCGGTACGACCATCCGCTGTGTAGGGATTGTCCCGCGACGACCCGGCTAGCGAACCTATTCCTACCAGACGGAGGTTTATCTCATGACGCAGTCCACTTCACCACTCGTCGTCATTGTTGGTGCCGGCCCCGGGCTCGGCGCGGCGCTCGCCGCGCGTTTCGCCGAGGGCGGATGCTCGCTGGCGTTACTCTCGCGCAGCGCGGAATCGCGCGCACCCGCGATGGAGCGGTTAAAGAGACACGGCTATACGGCGCAGGGCTACAACTGTGACGCGGGCGATCCCGAGAGTGTCGCCGCCACGTTCAAGAAAATTCGCGATGCGCAGGGCGATCCGTCCGTGCTCATCTACAACGCCGGGGTATTTGTACAGAGCGGCATTCTGGAGTTGGAGCCGACACGCTTCGAGTCCGCCTGGCGCATCAATTGCCATGGGGCGTTCCTGGCAATCCGTGAGGTACTGAGCGCAATGCGTGACTCCGGCAGCGGAACGATACTGTTCACAGGAGCAACCGCCGCGCTACGAGGTGGGGCGCGTTTCGCGGGGCTTGCCGTCGGCAAGTTTGGTTTGCGCGCGCTTGCGCAAAGTGTCGCAAGGGAGTTCGGGCCACAGGGCATTCATGTCGCGCACGTCGTCATCGACGGACAAATCGGTACGCCAGCAGCGCACGAGCGTGAGCCGGCGCGTGCTGAAGGTACCCTGGTCGAACCCGACGCGATCGCAGATACCTACTGGAATCTCTACCAACAGCCGCGCTCGGCGTGGACGTTGGAAACTGATTTACGTCCGTATCTGGAAAAGTTCTGACATCGTAAGGTCCGACGGCGAGCAGCGCCCTGAAGCGGCCGGGTTCCAGACCGCATCAGTGTGCATTGCGGCCAGCGCTACGCGGAGCGATCTGCCAGCCTGTCCAACTCTTAGCCCGCCGGCTCTATCACCGTTCGAGCGGGCGAGCGAAACTTGGACAAGGCGTCCAGTTTGGCATTGATACTGTTGGCACCCAGCGGAATCCGGTCGCCGATCACATCGGCGAGATCCAGCAAGCCGTTTTGCGCAAACGCCATCAAGGTCAGCAGCTCGCCACGTGTGTGATCGGACACACCAATTATCTCGGCTTCCCGATTGATGAGATCAGGATAACCGCGCACACGGAACGCTTTTTTGCCGATGCCGGTGAGCGCGACGCGCCCTTGCACGCCCAGTGAGGCCAGTGCCTGTTCTTGCACCACGGCGATACCAGTGAATTCCAATGCAACATCCACGCCGCGACCACCGGTCGCCGCGCGTATCTGCTCGTCGGGTGCCGCCTGGCCCGGGTCAATGACCTGCGCGCCGAAACGGCCGGCCAGCAAGCGCTTGTCCTCGGCAATATCGACCGCAAACACCTGACTGGCACCGCATGCATGCGCAAGCTGGATCGCGGACAAACCCAGACCGCCGGCACCGAACACAGCAACCCGATCACCTGCACGGGTACGCGCCTTGCGCAGCGCATGAAATGCGGTCGCGGTCGAGCACATCATTATCGCAGCCACGGCCGTGTCCACGGCGTCAGGAATGGGAATGGCATTGCATGCCGGGATCACCACAAATTCGGCGTAGCCACCATGGGCGTCCTTGCCGACCATCCGCACGCGCGGACAGAACTGTTCCAGACCCGCCACGCAGCACTCGCAATCGCCGCAAGCCAGAAGATAGTGCACCGCGACGCGGTCGCCAATTTCGATGTCGGTGACATCGGCTCCGAGCCCCGCTACTACGCCCGCAATCTCATGACCGGGGGTGATGGGCACGAAACCGACCTGCCCGGTACCGTCACGATAGTGCACATCGGAATGACAGATACCTGCGGCCTTGATCGCAATCAGCACCTCATTGGCGCGCGGCGACGGCGTGGCGATATCTCGGTCTTCAAGCGGAGCGCCAACCTGGATCAGTTGTACTGTTTTCACGGTAATGTCTCTTTGAATATCGTTGACGAACCTCTGATCAACCCTACGCACGCGTCATCCGTTCTGTCTGTACGCAAGACAAGGCAGACTGGGGCAGCCAGACTGGTTGCCTGTCAAACCAGTGTAACGCAGTATTCCGGACAGCCAGACGGGCCCTACCCATTGGGCTTGAACGCTTGGGTGCGCCTGAAGTGACTCAACTCAGACGTCCTGTTTGGTGGCAGGTGGCTGATGCCTGTCGGGCGTGGGCCGAAACGGAGTGGAGCGAGGTGATTCGAGCCGCTGACAGCGATACCCGCAAGCGACAGGCCCGTCAGTTTCTTTTCGCTGAACTGCTCGTGTACTTTGCCGCATGCGGCAAAGCCCGGAGTAGCACTGTCCTGTTGGATCATTCGATGACTGGAAAGGACCGCGTCCGCGCATCAAGGGTCAGGATCTAGTAGCGATCAGCCTCGGAATTGACGCAGCAAACCGCACGGAAGTTCTACTGGGCACCACTACAGTCTGGGTGATCAGCAGACCGGGACAAGGCTACTGAATTCATCCAGCAACACGGTGATGGTTGTATCACCGACGGGCTGTCGATAGCTCCCCACGCCGTAGTCCGCAATGAGGTCGGATTTGTAAGACTGGAAAAAGCGATCAATCAGCGTGCTGGTATCGATACCTGTCGCGCACAGGCTGTCGTCTATCGGATCCAGTTGCAGCCGCACAGGGACGAGCGGTTGTTCTGCCGGACCGCTGACCTTGCGTGCACCGGCACCCGGATCGAACACGCTGCCATGGGTGCAACACACGATCATGCCTGGTTTGCCCGCCAGTTCACTGTCATCGCCGGCATAACGAATCAGGCTGGAGCTTTTTTTGGGGTAGGTCAACTGATGGGTACAGACGGCGACATAAGCAACCAGGTTGTGTTGCTCTCCACTGCCGCCAGGCCATACGTAGCTACCATCCTCGCCGTCGAGCGTCTGCTGCACGGCGCTGGCCTTGCCCAGATTGATGAGGAAGCAGGGTACGGCGCGGAGCGGGTAATGAAACAAGTAGGCCTGATCAGTCGCAAGGTCTGACGCCTTCAGTGGAACACCGGCCGCATCAACCAGTTTGGCCGCCGGGTAGTCTTGCATGCCCGCAGCCTGGACGGATCGCGAGCGCGTGGCAAGTGCTGCCACGGCGCCCGCGCAGACTCCGACAAATTGACGACGGTCCACCCTGGGCCTCCTTACCCGATGCCATGCCGGCGTACGCGGCTATGCATTGAACATGTCGCGATAGATACCCCGAGCCCACTCCAGCGTCGCCACGCCGCGTGCGGCAGTACGGTCGTTGTAAACCTTGGTGGCCTGGGAAAAGCCGGTGATGAGGTCCTTGTCGGCGTCGTAGTCATAGCCGGCATCGACACTGATCGCTTCCATCGGATCAGCGTTCACCATGGAATAACAGATCGTTTCCGGTGCAATCCAGGACGGCTCCTTGCCCTGCGCGCGCGCGGCCAGCACCTTGGCCACGTTGTGCCCTTCGGTGTTGGATGTGTTGGCGCTCTTGGAATAGGGCTGGTTGCGCGAGTCGCCCGTGACATACACGCGCTCGTCGCCTTTGAAATTGTTGAAGCGCGTATCGATATACGCTTCTTTCTGGTTGCTGTGGCTCGATGGCGCCATCAGCCCCAGTTGCTCGATCAATAGAGCACCACGCACGTTGGGATAGATTGCAGCATCGTCGAAAGAGATGGTGTCGACGTCGGTGTGTACCTGCTTTTTGCCGACATCCACCCCGGTGATGGGCGACGAAGCCCGCCACTCGATAATGCCTTTGTAGAGCTCATCGAACGCGGTGTGGAAGCCTTTGGCCTTGATGGTGATTTCCGGGTTGGCGTCCAGGATCAGAACCTTGCCCTTGAGTTTGTTCTTCTTGATGACCGCCGCAATCATGCAGGCTCGCTCGTAGGGTGCCGGCAGGCAGCGGTAATTGCCTGAAGGCACACTCTGCAAGAACAGGCCACCTTCGAATTCCTTCACCTTGCGATGAAGAGTGACGTGTTCGGTGGACTGGGTGAAGCCACCTGGCCAGGTCTGGCGCACAGCCGTCATTGTCTCGGGATCCTTCACCCCGATCTTCTCGAAATCGTAGTCGATACCTGGAGCTATGACGAGATAGTCGTAGTCGATTTCGCCCTTGTTGGTGATCAGCTTCCGCCCCGTGCGATCGAGCCCGGTGACGGTGGCGTTGAAATAGACGTAGTTGTTGTTGGTCGCTGCATCAAGAAAACTGTGATTGGCCAGAAACTCCAGGTTGATGAGCCCGGCGTACCACAGATTACTGGAGAAGCATGACGCGTACATGTCGCGTTTTTCCACCAGTACTACGTCGAACTTCGGGTATTCCTTTTTCGCGTACTTGGCAATGGTCAGGCCGGATGTGCCGCCCCCGACCACGACCAGGCGTGGCCCCTTGGCTTTGGGCAGGTCGGCTTTTATATGCGCCGAGACCGCAGATATTTTGGTTGTGCCGGCGATGGCTGAGGTTGCGACACCCGCGGCAAGGCCTGTTGCACTGGCGGCCAACGCGGTGCCACTCAGTTTCAGAAAATTACGTCTGCTCTGCTCATTGTTCATCTTGGATACCTCTTCAATAATCACAGCTTCCAGGAGTAACCGACACCAATGGAATTCTGGTACATCGAAATACGCTCGTTACCACCTGGCACGCCACCCATGAACACAGGCAGGATCGATGCACCCTGAACCGTATTCTCGAACGCATGCATATAGCTCACGGTCCACGTGCCACCAGATACTGTCAAGTAGGACAGGCCGAGAGTGAGATGATCGGTGACCACACCCGGTGCCAGAATGTTGAAGGTGACATCGGCGGAGTGAACCGGGTTGTCGGTGTGGTTGTAGCCAGCGCGCCAGATCCAGTGCTGCGAGCTGGCGTACTCGACGCCCAGTTTCCAGACATTGATATCCTGCCATCCGAAACCAGGACCGCCATCAGAGCCCAACTGTGCCGGAACCAGGCTGGGATTACTGACTGACTGTACGCCACTGTAATTGATGCGCTCATAATCAGCGGATAGGGTCAGCGGGGCACTCGGATTCCAGGCCACGCCAAGCGAATAGTTTTCCGGAATATCGAACTTTCCGCGCTCGGCAAACAAGCCGGCGTAATCATCGAGCCGGCTCATGCTGATCTTGCCAGCATAGGCCGCACCAAAAGAAAAAGTTGGTGAGATGCGCGCGAAATAACCGAGCCGGAAGCCGATACCGCGCGACATCTCGGCGCCGTTGTTGGTAACTTTGTCCGGTGCTGACGACAGACCCGGCGTGCCGGCAAATGCATGCAGTCCCTTGGCTGCAAAGCGCTGGAAGGCGATTTGCGGGGCAATCCCTATTGACTGGTTCGGGGTGATCGCCCAGGCAACGGTGGGCGCAATGATCAATTGATTCAGATCGACCCCGATTGAACCCTGACCGCACAGAATGTTTGCCGACCCCTGGCCGCAGTTGAACTGCCCCCCGGGGTAATCGGTATTCATGCCGCCATTGCCGTAGACGCTGACACCCAGCGAAACGTTATCTCGCAGCATGTGGTTGTAACCTATTTCCGGTATGCCGAACCAGGTCTTGCCACTGTCTACCGAGCCATCCAGTCCGGGGCCAAAGCCACTGCGCTTGGCGCTGCGCCGCGGGCTGAACAAGTCCAGGCCCAGTTCCAGCCGATTGCCGGCCATGGCCATTGTCGCAGGATTGTTGGCGCCGCCAAAAGCGTCGGTCGGCAAAGCCATGGCAGTACCGCCGCGGCCCTTTGCCTGGATACCGTAACCGTGCTGGAAATAGCCATCAGTCGCCATTGCTGTGCCACAGCACAACATGAGCACACCGGACAAAACCAGAGATCGCTGTTGCATGACTCCACTCCCCCGCGTCAACCGACGCGCCAATGGAAAAAGATTGCCCAAAAAACTATCCCGGTAATTCCATGTATACGTATTTTCCTATATACCAATACAGGTATCGGTATAGGGCGTTAACATAGCACATAAGCTGGCATTATCGAATATCGCGTCAATGCGCGAGATTAACTTCCAGAGATCCTTTTCAATCAGAGAAATATTGCGCTGCAGCATTACTATTCTGGTCATGACTACCGAGTCACACATGCATCACGCGCCACATCGTGCATCGGCTGTTGTAGGGTAGTAACATCTGTCGAAAGGCTCAGGCGCGGTGATGAAATTACGTGATGAGACGCATGTAGCGCACTTGGATAATCATGCGCTGCAACATTGGCAGGACCCATGATGGACGGATTGAGCATGACAAAGAAGGCTGCAGCACAAGTGGCTAAATCAGATAGCGAGCAGGAGCACAGGCGCCATGTGATCAAGCGCCTGGCGCGGACTGCTGCACGACGCGCACTGGACAAAGCGTTTTACGAGATGATTGCCTGCAGCCTGACGGCCAGCATCGACGCCTCTGCAGACATGGACGACGTGCGCGACTCGACAGAGAAAATGGCGCAACTGCTGACCAAGTTCGGCTGAACCAGACGGACTATTTCGTCAGGCTTTCCTGCTCCATCTGCAGAAACACGTTGTAGGCATTGCGGCGATTGGCGGCATCGAACGTCGGCTCGTTGCTGAAGCGGGTCCAATCAACCTCACGGTACGCCTGGTCAAAGGACTCGAAGTTCTGCACCGCCGTACCCATTTGCTCGCGCAGAAATGTCAGGTAATCACGCGTCATGCGGGCATCCTCCTGCGGGTGCAGGGACGCCGGCCCGTGTCCCGGCACCATCACCCGAGCAGGAATCTCCAGCAGGTGATCAATTGCCGTCAGCCAGAGCGCCGTGTCCGCGTCACCGATGAATGGCACCCGGCCGGCGTAGACAATATCGCCCGAGTACAACACCCCGTCCGGCTCGACCAGCATGACCAGGTCCTCGTCCGAATGGGCAGGGCCCAGATGGCGCAGCGAGAAGTGCACGTCACCCATGACGAATTTCTCCGGCTGATCCAGCCACCGGTCAGGTAGCGGCAACTTGAAGTCCGGGCCCAGCCACGGGCCGATGATTTCCTTGCGCTGGGCGATACGCTCGGTGGCTGCGGACGTATTGAGATAGGCGTGGGCTCGCGTGTCAGCCCATATTTCAGCACCAATACGACGAAATGCCGGAATGCCATAGAAGTGGTCGGCGTGGTAATGACTGATGATGACGCGGCGGATCGGCTGGTCGGTGCGCTTGCGTATCTCCTCGATCAGGCGATCGGCCAATGCTGGCGAACCCAAGGCATCGAATACCACCACGCCTTTACCGGTAATCACGAAGCCGGCGTTGGCAATGAAGCCCTCATTGGCACGACTCGCTTCCTCCAGCAGACCTTCGACGTAATAGCTGTGCGGACCGACCTGATGCACGGTCATGTTCATGTCGCTGGCCTGCCAAGGTGCAGGTGCAGGCACAGACGAAGACGAGGCCGCAGGCGCCGCAGACGAGGACGTGGGCGGTAGCGCCGCAGATGCAAGTTGCAGCCAGCCCAAGACCAACAAGCCAGCCAGCACGCGCAGAGAATTGCTGGACATGATCACGCCACTCCCGGATCGCTTTTCTCGCCGACCAGTTTCGGCAGGTTCGGCTTGGGTGTCGGCACCGACTGGTGTGTCTTGAGCCAGGTAGCCACCACATCCCAGATCGGTTCGCCGCTGACGCCCTCGGCCACCGGTGCCCATCCGGCCACCTTGTAGGTTTTGGCGGCGTCGATCGGCTTGTCGCCCAAGCGCATGTCGCTGATGCGCTCGCCGGCTTTTGCGTGTGGGTCGCAGGTGTAGGCCAGCCCGCCGACGCGCACCATGTCGCCACCCTGCTGGTAGTAGGGGTCGGGGTTGAAAAGGTTGTCACCGACATCTTCAAGAATCGCCTTCAGGCGCTCGCCGGTGAACTCGTTAACGGTCACTGTCGGGTAGGTGATGGCCGTCTGGTCCATCAGCCGCTCGCGCGTGATCGACTCACCCGGCAGCAGCGTGGTGCCCCAGCGAAAGCCGGGCGACAATGCAATTTCGGTATCCTTGACCTGCATCAGGGCATCGAGAATGACCTGGTCGAAGCTGCCGTTGAAGTTGCCACGCCGGTACAGCAGGCCTTCGCTAACAGCGAGTTTTTCGGCAAGTTTCGCAGCGTACGGCTGTCGATGCTTCATGATCAGTGCGTGCATCGCCGGATCCGGCTTCAGCAGGCGGGAAAATACAGGTAGCAGGCGATAGCGCATGTCGTGCAATTTGCCATCGCGCACATCCAGATCCAGCACACCGACAAACTTGCCATTGCTGCCGGCGTTGGTGACCAACGTCTGGCCACCTGCGTTTTTCACTGCCACGGGATGCAACACGGCATCATGGGTGTGCCCGCCAAGAATGGCATCCAGGCCGCTCACCTGCGAGGCCAGCTTCAAATCGCAATCCATGCCGTTGTGCGAAAGCAGCACGACTACAGCAGCGCCCGCCTTGCGTACCTTGTCGATCACCTCTTGCAGATGTCGTTCCTGGATGCCGAAGGACCAGTCGGCGACAAAGTGCGCCGGGTGCGCGATCGGGGTGTAAGGGAATGCCTGGCCGATGATGGCCACATTGGTGCCGTTGACCTCGCGCATCGTGTAATCGGGAAACACCGGATCACCGAAATCGGCGGTACGAATATTCTGGGCCACGAAATCAATCTTGCCCTTGAAGGGCCCGTCAACGACTTCCTTGACCCGATCTGCACCGTAAGTGAACTCCCAGTGCCCGGTCATCACATCGACCCCCAGCTCGAGCTGGGCATCGATCATGTCCTGTCCCTTGGTCCACAAGGCCGTTGCAGAGCCCTGCCACGTATCGCCACCGTCAAGCAGCAAAGCACCGGGTCGACTGGCACGCAGTCGTTTGATCAGGGTGGCCAGGTGCGCGTAGCCCCCGACCTTGCCATAGCGTTTCGCCGCTTCGACAAAATCGATATGGGTCAGTGCATGGGCTTCACGGGTCCCCGGTTTGATACCGTAGAACTTGAGCAGATGCTCACCAACCAGATGTGGCGGTTTACCTCGCGCGGCTCCGACACCAATGTTGTATGAGGGTTCGCGGAAATGAATCGGCATGAGCTGCGCATGACTGTCGGTGACATGCAGCAGACTGACATTGCCGAACTTCGGCACATCGTACAAAGCATCGCTCTTGCCAGCGGCAAACGCGCGGGATGAACCAAGCGGCAGGCCCGCGGCCGCGGCTGCGGCCAACAACTGTATGAACTCGCGTCGATTCATGTCCATCTGACAGCTCCCGGCGTGGTCACTGATTGACCGGTGATTCAGGATCGAACAACAACGCCATGACATCCTTGATCTGCTGATCGGTGAGAATGCCATTGGCGCCAAAGCGCGGCATCGCCGAGCACAGGGTATAGCCCTTCATGTCGTAGAGCATGCTCCAGGCCAGCTTCAGTACTGGCTCGGAGCCACCACGCAACTTGCCGTAGTTGTACAACGACGGGCCGATGGTGCCGTAGGCAATCTGTTGTTTGTCCAACTGGTGGCACGCATAGCAATTGCCGCCCGATGGTTCGCTGGGATCGTCCGAGGACTGCTTGCCCTTGCCTTCTTCGGCAATCGCCTGACCGCGCTTCCAATCACCCAGGTACTTGCCGTCGGCAGGATACTTGACCATGTCGCGGTTCTGCTCCCGCAACTTGTCGTTGATGGCGGCTGGCGGCGAATCGGGCGCGTACAGCGAGCACACGGCCTGCGTCTGGTCCTGCTTCAGGCGATCCATGCCCGCCTGGCCTTTCGGCTGGAACGAGGCCTGCATGACCTGAGCAGCCTCCGCATTGCGGTCTTGCGGATCGGCATTGTCACCGGCAACCACCGCCACGGGAGCGATGATGGCAAGGAATAACAAATAAACCAGAGTACGCGTCATGGGCTGACTCCTCATCGCTTCAGGCCGGGGGCGGCCATCTTGCCGCCTTCGGCGTTCTTGGCCAGGAACATGGTCAGATCGATTGCCGCCTCCGATCCGAATTTGAGTTCTGGCACGCGCTGCTGACGGAAGCAGTCGCCAATACGCCATTCCATGGTGCGCACCTCGCCTTGCGAGATGCGGTAGGCGGGCCAGACGGTATAGGTGTCGCGTGCGTCGGGACCGGCAACGGAAAGGTTCGGTAGTTCCTGCAAACGGATGCGTTTGCCGGATTGGCTGTGGCACGTGGCACAGGAAAAATCGTGGGTGCCAGCACGGTAGAAGAAGATCGCCTTGCCTGTTTCATAGGCA
>CAJDWN010000007.1_pt1 | contig 22362 bp, 18 predicted proteins | sample 7391581 | NCBI WGS metagenome assembly CAJDWN01 (sample SAMEA7055736, study PRJEB34461) | soil metagenome | biome: terrestrial ecosystem; feature: Peninsula; material: soil | place: Antarctica | collected 2016 | reverse complement strand
CGACACAATGTCGCGCGAGCGCTCGTCCAGATCACGCAGTGCGCTGGTCATGATGGCGTGTCGACTGTCTTCCTGGTCATCTGCAGCCGCTTGCTGGTAGGGGTCGGCCGCATGGTCTTCCAGATAGGCCACCGGCGAGGGCGGGCGGTGATCATCGTCACTGTCGGCAGATGGCGCATCGAAACCGATGTCGCGGCCGGACAGGCGTGATTCCATTTCCACCACGGTGGCTGCGGGCACGCCCAGGTCATCCGCCACCTTGCGCACCTCGCTGGCATTGAGCCAGCCCAAGCGCTTCTTGGACTTGCGCAGGTTGAAAAACAGCTTGCGCTGCGCCTTGGTGGTGGCCACCTTGACGATGCGCCAGTTCTTGAGAATGAACTCATGCATTTCGGCGCGAATCCAGTGCACAGCAAAGCTGACCAGACGCACACCTACTTCCGGGTCAAAACGTTTGACTGCTTTCATCAAGCCGATATTGCCTTCCTGGATCAGGTCGGCCAGTTGCAAGCCATAGCCGCGATAACCGCGCGCTACGTGCACCACAAAACGCAAATGAGAATTGACCAGCTGACGAGCGGCACCCAGATCCTCGTCATCAACATATCGATGCGCTAACGCCTGTTCTTCTTCTTTGCTCAGCACAGGAATGCGGTGCACGGCACCGATATAGGCATCCAGACTGCCAATGGCACTGGGGACGGGTATATTGGCGGTAACAAGGCTTTGTGACATGGATAGCTCCTCAATCCGAACGTGCATTTTAGCACTCGCCTGCTTGGAGTGCTAAAGGCCGGGAAAGTTCCTGTTCATACTGAACTAAAGAGTACACTATATGGGCGCTTTTGTCCATATAAGCCGGGACTCGGGGTGAGGGGCGAGCGACGCAGGGCGCTGCTGAATGCAGCGAAGCGCACCGCCGTGAAGCCGCCATGCCACGGTGCGCTTCCTTCGCCAGCAGCACCCTGCGCGCAGCGAAGCGCATCCACACATGCTTTTTCGCGTCCCTGGCGAGCCATTCGTCAGCACCTGGCTGCCGGTCCGCGTTATCATTGGCGGTCATTATCCATCAACGCAGGTTCACCCATGACCCTCCAACCCGAAACCCGCCAACAAATCGAATCCTTGCTTGCCGAGCACCCGGTGGTGCTGTTCATGAAAGGCAATCCTCAGGCACCTATGTGTGGCTTTTCGGCCGCCGCCAGCGGTGCCTTGAATGACTTGGTGCCGGGCTACTTCAGCGTCGACGTACTGGCCGACCAGACAATCCGTGACGGTATCAAGGCTTTTGGCGACTGGCCCACGATCCCGCAACTGTACGTCAAGGGCGAACTGGTAGGCGGTGCCGACATCATCAAGCAGATGTACACCAGCGGCGAGCTGCACAAAATGCTGGGCGTAGCCGAACCGGACCGCACTCCCCCAGAAATCACCATCACCGATGCGGCGGCAGAAAAAATCCGTGCGCATCTGCCCGACGATGGCGAAGGCGTGCTGCATCTGGCGGTAGATGGCAGCAATCAGGCCGGGTTTACTCTGGCGCCAGCGACCGCCTACGACATTGTCAGCACCGCGTGGTCATTGATTGGGTCAAGACCATGCAGGGCGAAGGCCTGTCACTGAGCTTTCCGGGTAGCGGTACAGTGAAGCAAATGACCGTCGAGGAACTCAAGCAGCGCATCGATTCGGGTGGCGTGACGCTGATCGATGTGCGTCCGCCGGAAGCGCGCGCCAAAGCCGTGTTACCGATGGCAACCGCACTGAAGGACGTCGGCGAGGCGTCGCTGGCGAAACTGCCCAAGGACACACCTATTGCCTTCATCTGCCACACAGGTCGTTCCAGCCAAACGGTAGCGCAACAATTTGCCGCACACGGCTTCAGCGAAGTGTACAACGTCGAAGGCGGTATTGATGCGTGGTCCGTGCGCATCGACCCGACGGTACCGCGCTACTAAGGAACACTGCCCGCATGGATGAAACTGCAGCACGGCGCGGCGCGCTGATTGCCCTCGTGCTGCTGACCCTGGTATGGAGCTTCAACTGGGTGGTGATGAAGTGGGCCATGCGTTATATCGGCCCCTTCGACTTTTCCGCGCTGCGCTACGCAATGGGCACGCTGGTTCTGTTTGCGGTGCTGCTGCTGCGCGGGCCCAGGTTTGGGGTATTGTCGGCGCCGCTGTGGGTTTGTTGTTGATCATCGCACCCTGGCAGGGTGTGGGCGGTATGGAACCGATGTTCCTGGCCATCGCTGGCGGCTTCTGTTGGGCTCTTGGCACCGTGTTGTCCAAGCGCCAGTTTCAAGGTGGGCAGGTGTCGCTGTTGTCGCTGACCGCGTGGCAGATGCTTTTCGGCACGCTGGGCCTGATCGCACTGGCGTTGTTCATCCCCGAGCGCAGCATCGTCTGGGCGCCCGAGCTTATCGCGGCAGTGCTGTACAACGGTTTGTTGTCATCCGGACTGGCGTGGCTGTTGTGGTCTTTTATCGTCAACCGCCTGCCGGCGCATGTGGCCGGCGTGTCGAGTCTTGCGATCCCCGTGATGGGCGTAGGCTTTGCCTGGCTGTTTTTAGGCGAACGCCCCTCATTGAGCGAGGGCATCGGCATAGTGCTGATTGTGGCGGCGCTCGTTGCCGTCAACCGGAGACCACGCGCTGGTCGCACGAAGCAATCGTAGGCTGGATCAAGGACCGGCAGGAGCAGGCCATGCCCGCGATGGGATTCCCGGCAAGCACTTCGTGAGCATGCCCCAATGGCACTTACTTAACGCCGTCATTCCCGCGAAAGCGGGAATGACGAAATGTCCTCTGCAACGCTTAAGTAAGTGCCATTCGGGCATGGCCCGCTCCTACAATTGATCGGATAGCCACGGCCATGCGTCGCGATCGACGTTGCCACCTGTGAGGACCACGCCAACACGCAAACCGGCAAAACGCTCGGGGTAGCGCCTCAGCGCCGCCAGCACGGTAGCGCTGGATGGCTCAATGACCTCGCCCAACTGTGCGTGAACTTCACGCATCTCGGCCCGGCACTCTTCGTCGCTGACCAGCAGCACCTTTGTACCGTGCGCCCGCAGGCACTGGAGATTGATTTCGCCCACGGTGGCACGCAGGCCATCGCAGATGGTGTCGGGCTGGATGTCGCTGACCCGCCTGCCAGCACGCAAGGATGCCAGCGTGTCGGCGGCACCCTCGGGCTCGGCAACAAGCAGTTTCATGCCTGCCTGGCGGGCATGCGCGGCAATGGCGCAACCGCTGGCCAAACCACCGCCACCGACCGGCGTCAGCAGTGCATCGAGCGGCCCGCATTCATCCAAAAGCTCCAATACCACCGTGCCCTGTCCGGCGATAACGCGGACATCGATGTAGGGATGGATGAATACGGCACCAGTTTCCGACTGTACGCGCGCCGCTGACTGCTCGCGCGCTTGCTGTGTCGGATCACACTCGTGCACGACGCCGCCAGCTTGTTCGACATTGCGGCGCTTGCTCTGCGGACTGCCACGTGGCATCACCACGTGCGCAGAAATGCCCCGCGTGGTGGCGGCATAGGCCAGCGCGGCGCCATGATTCCCGGAGGAATGGGTGACCACGCCACGGCGCGCTTCATCATCGGTGAGCGACCAGACAGCATTCAATGCGCCTCGCGCTTTGAACGCCCCGATACGCTGATGCTGCTCGCATTTCAGGAAAATCTGCGTGTTCGCCGCACGCTCCAGAGCCGGGTAGCGGAGCACCGGCGTACGAATTACATGGCCGGCGATACGCCGCGCCGCGGCCTCGACGGCTTCGAGATCTGGTAACACGAAATTTTGCTCGCTAGCGGGCACTCTTGTTATCCTGAACGACTATCTTTCGGGATGTTCATCATGTCGCATAAAATCATCCATCGCCAGGATTACCAGCCGCCTTCCTGGCTGATTCCCGAAGTCGAGCTGACTTTCGACTTGGGTATCATGGAGTCCGAGGTGCACTGTCGCCTAAAGCTTGAGTACGGACCCGGGCCACAGCAGGCCTTGAGCCTCGATGGCGAAGGCATGGAACTGCTTGAAGTGCGCTTGAATGGTCGGCGGCTGGGAGAACTGGAATACCAGCTGGACGATACGCGCCTGGTGATTCCGGGCGTACATGAAAACGCGATCGTCGAAACCCGTGTGCGACTGCACCCCGACCGCAATACCGCGCTTGAAGGTCTGTATCTGTCGGGTAGCGAGGACGCCGGCTTTCTGCTGACCCAATGCGAAGCGCAAGGCTTTCGTCACATCACGTTTTTCCCGGATCGGCCGGATGTGCTGTCACGCTACACCGTGACCCTGCGCGCCGATCGTGCGCGCTTTCCCGTGCTGCTGGCGGGGGGCAATCCTGATGGCCAAGGCACGCTTGATGACGGCCGGCACTGGGCGCGCTTTGTCGACCCGTGGCCTCGCCCCAGTTACCTGTTTGCGCTGGTGGCCGGGCGCCTGGAGTACATCGAGCGCCATCACGCCGGTGCCGATGGGCGCAAAGTGCAGGTGCGCCTGTGGTCCGAGCCCCACACCATCGACCGCTGCCAGTTCGCCATGGAGGCTCTGCTGCGCGCGATGCGCTGGGATGAAATCAACTATGGCCGCTGCTACGACCTGAACGTCTTCCACGTCGTGGCCACCCAGGATTTCAACATGGGCGCGATGGAGAACAAAGGCCTCAACATCTTCAATGCCAAGTATCTGCTGATCGATCCATCCAGCAGTACCGACGAAGACTACGGCCATGCCGAGTCGGTAATCGGGCACGAGTACTTCCACAACTGGAGTGGCAACCGCGTCACTTGCAGGGACTGGTTCGAATTGTCGCTGAAGGAAGGCTTCACGGTATTTCGCGAACAGAGTTTCGCAGCCGACATGAGCTCACATCTGGTACAGCGTATCGACGATGTTACCCGGCTGCGGCGTGTCCAGTTCGCCGAGGACAGCGGCCCACTGGCCCATTCGGTGCGGCCCGATAGCTACAGCGAAATCAACAATTTTTATACTGCAACCGTGTACGAAAAAGGGGCCGAACTGGTACGGATGTTGTCATCCCGGCTGGGGCCGGAAGGCTTCCGCCGCGGCACCGACCTGTACTTCGAGCGCCACGATGGGCAGGCCGTCACCATCGACGACTTTGTCGCCGCGCTGGGTGATGCCAACTCGATTGATCTCGCGCCCTACCTGACATGGTACGCACAAGCAGGCACACCGCAGGTCACGGTGCAAAGCGAATACGATGCGGACAGCCGGCGCCTGACGCTGGAGGTGTCGCAGTCGACGCCAGCCACGCCGGGGCAGCCGCACAAACAGCCCGTGCCGATTCCACTGGCAACGCAGTTGTTCAGCTCCGAGGGTCAGCCACTGGCTGCGGCGTTCGCCGGCAATGCGGTCGACGACGCGCCGAAGCTACTGGAGCTGACGCAACTACGGCAACGCTTTGTATTCGAGCAGGTTGCGCAACAACCTGTGGTATCACTGCTGCGAGGTTTTTCCGCGCCGGTTGAACTGATCAGTGAGGAAAGTGACACTGATTTAGCGGTGTTGCTGCGGCACGAGAGTGACGGGTTCAACCGCTGGCAGGCCGGCAGCCGACTGGCGCGACGCGCATTTGACGAGCATCTGACTGGCGAGCCCGGCAGCAGCAGTGCGCTCTGGTGTCAAACGGTTACCGACGTGCTGAACCACACAGCCGATGCCGACGCGTCCCTTCTGGCCACGCTGACGCAGCCAGCCGACGAGGTTGAGCTGGGTGATTCGATGACACCGCTCGACCCCGAGGCCGTGCACGCTGCGCGCGAAACGCTGCTCACATCACTGGCCCGCGAGATCGGTGCGAACACTCTGCGGGATCGCTACCAATGCCTTGCTCACGCCGAAGCAGGCCACGTCACGCCACCGGCACGAGCCCGGCGCCGCCTCAAGAACCAACTACTCAGGCTGCTATGCCGCGCAGACCGCGACCAGGGCCTGGATCTGGCACGTAGCCAATATGAAAGCGCGCCCTGCATGAGCGATCGACTGGGATCGCTCGACTGCCTGTTGCGACACCAGTCCGAACAGGCGCAACAGTGTCTGGCGAAGTACCGCAAGCACTACGACCGGGACCTGCTGGCACTGGACAAGTGGTTCATGATCCAGGCCACCGTGCCTGGCGAAGGGGCACTGAGCCGAGTCCGCGCGCTGATGGGCGACCCGCGTTTCAGCCTGCGCAACCCCAACAAGGTGCACGCCCTGCTGAGCAGTTTCAGCCGTGCCAACCCGAGCGGCTTTCACCGCAGCGATGGTGGCGGTTATGAACTGCTGGCTGAAGTGCTGGCCGACGTCGACGAGCTCAATCCACAACTTGCCGCGCGTCTGTCGACCGGCTTCGATGGCTGGAGCCGGCTGGAGGACGGGCGTCGTGCGTTGGCACAGCAAGCACTGGGGAAACTGGCCGCACGCGAGGGCAACTCCCGCGGTCTGGCTGAAATGCTGTCGCGGTTGCTGGGAACAGAAATTGCGTAGTTTCGCCGCCCCTGCATTTACAGTGAGAGAAGCGACTGCTCCCCCGCCGCCCCCACCCCTGCCAATTGCGGGGGAGGACTGGGGTGGGGGCGTAAATCCCAAACATGCGGCAAAGCTGAACAACTTCCCCTCAATCTCCCCCTGCAAGCAGTGGGAGAGGCAAGCACTCCTTCCCTCGCGGACTTTCGCCCCGGTCCCAGCAGGTTCAAGCTCACTACGCCATCTTCCGCTTACAGCAGACGACACCCGGACATGGCTTGCAGAGGCCTTAATCGCCCGTTAACCCGTTAGCGCTAGACTGGTGGCATGCAAAACCCGGATGTGAAGACCATGATTCGCCTCATTATCACCGTCGCATGCCTGCTGCTCTTGGCCGGTTGCGCCTCTACTACCCACTACCATCAAGCCGGGGTATCGGGCAGTGACTATTACTATGCTGACTCTGATGGCTACTACGATCGTAGGGATGCCGGCTTTACGGGCTCCTACTCGATCAGCAGCGGCTACGGTCGTTACAGCTACCGCGACTACCAAGGGCTTGGCTGGCAGTCGGGCGGTCCCTATGCCTACGACCCTTGGTCTGGCGGATGGGGCGGGTGGGGTTATCCTTACGGCTACTCCGGTAATTCATACCTTGCTTACGGCGCTGGCTGGGGTGGCTGGGGTGGCTCGATGTGGCTGGGTTTCGGCGGCGTCTCATCGTGGGGTTATCCAGGTTATTACAACCCCTGGTTCGGCCCGACATGGCCGTACGCGGTAAGTTACCCTGTACATCGATATTCCTATCGTGACAGGCAAAACCTGCACCGCGAACAGGCGCTTCAAGCGAGTTCGCAACGCTATCGCCATAATGACTCGGCCGCGGGATTTTCAGCCAACCGTGGTTCCGCACCGGGAGTGTCGCGCCAGCCGCGCGAGCTTCGACGCCAGGACGCGCTGCAACGCTATCCCGCAGCAACGCGTCAGGACCAGAGATCGACATCGCCACAGCGGGGGCAGTCAACCACAAATGACTTGCCGCGTGGTCGACCCACCCAAGGAATTCCAGTCAACTGGCCGGTAAACGGGCAGCCGACAGATCCTGGGGCGGGGTCAGGACGGTCACCTGCTTTGCCGGACAACATGCCTGCATCGAGGCCACTGAGGAACGACGATCCCAGGATTTCGCGTCCGGCAGTTCGTAGCATGCCTCTGCCCGCACGATCGACGCCGATGCCTCAATCCCATCCACAATCCAGGTCGGTACCGAGGAGCGGGCCTGTCGCACGCCCGGTTTCACGCAGCATGCCGCCTTCGCAGCCAACAACGCAAATTCACTCCGCGCCAGCACCGCGCACGTCAAGCCAACCCTCGTACAGTAGTAGCCAATCGTCACGCAGCACCGCGCCGCGTGGGCGGCCCGCAAGCAAGAAAAACGATAGATAGTGTATAGGTACTGTCGACCCGACTTGTGGGTGCAGATCTATAACTTGGGCCGCAGCCGCGTCGTACTTTGACGCCATCCGAGCGGTGGCGTCGGTCCTTCGCATCCTGGGCCCAATGGCCCGGGCAGGCGAACTCAGGCCGGGATGCGGCTCAGAACATGGGCGACTTTTTCCAGCCGCTTTTCCAGTGACATGACGTTGCCGTCTTCGCCGCTTGAGGCGCTGTGCTCGCGTACATCCTCGAGTTCCATTTCCAGGCGCGCCATTTCAATCATCAGATCATGACGGACAAAAAGTGGATTGATCTGGATCGCTTCAGCGTGCGTGGTGTTTACGACAGTTGCAGTGTTCATGATGACCCCTTGGAGGTGAATGGATCGATGTCAATAAACCTAATGCATACTCCGTGCCAACTTTTCACTCTTGACAGCGCCGTTAGACCGAATGTCACTTGACGCAGGACGTCGGTACCTGCCGAGATGAGTCACTCTTGCTCATTTTTGTGACACAGTATGCATTCAAGTTCACGTTTCGCAGGTAGATTTGGCTTATGCGACGCAGCCAGGCTGCCCGCACCTGTTACTGGCGCCCGGCCATTGGTCTTCTTATGGAATACCCCCTGTTCTTGGGGACCATCGGGCGCCAGTTCTATTTTCGAACCCGGAAAAAATCGGCCCCAAAAGGGGCCGATGGTGCTTCCTCCGAACGGCGCGCGGCCGGCCCCTGAATTCCGGCCTCGGCGCGCTCGCAGCGCCTGCTCCGTCGAGAGTGCAATAATACTCAAGCACGAAGCGTGCCAACTATTCCGACCGAGAATCTTTTAAACTCTGCGCAGGTAACAGAACGCCTGCAGGGGCGGCCCATGGCGCGAAAGGCTGAAACCAGCAATAAAAGGGGAGTCTCGTGGCGTATCGGTCACTACTCCGGCCCGCCAGCTCACGGAGCGCTCTTTCGCGGCCGTGGACCGCTCTGCAAACACCACCACCGTAGCCCGGAGGTGACCTGAAGAGGCAGGGACTGCCGAGTTTAGTCACCGACGTGGCCACCGGGCCGTAATCAGAACCAAAGTCAGAATACACATATGAGCACTACACAGTTTGATGTCATCGTGGTGGGCGGCGGTCACGCCGGCACCGAGGCCGCACTTGCCGCCGCACGCTGCGGCGCAAAAACGCTGTTGCTGACCCAAAACATCGAAACGATTGGCCAGATGAGCTGCAATCCCTCGATTGGCGGTATTGGCAAAGGCCACCTCGTGCGCGAGATCGATGCCCTGGGCGGTGCCATGGCCCAGGCGGCGGATCTGGCTGGAATCCACTGGCGGCGCCTCAACGCATCCAGGGGGCCCGCCGTTCGTGCCACGCGTTGCCAGGCGGATCGCGCACTGTACAAAGCGGCTATTCGCCGCACGGTGGAACATCAGCCGGGACTGTCCATTTTTCAGCAGAGCGTGGATGAGCTGCTGTTTGATGGCGAGCGGGTGTCGGGCGTCATGACCCGGATGGGCCTGAGCTTTTCTGCCCGCTACGTAATTTTGACAACCGGAACCTTTCTGAATGGCCTGATCCATATCGGCGAGAAGCAGTTTGGCGGCGGTCGAGCGGGTGATGCGCCATCAACGACGCTGGCCCAGCAGTTGCGCGGCTTGCCGCTGGCCGAAGATCGGCTCAAAACCGGCACCCCCCCACGCATCGATGCACGCAGTATCGACTTCACCGGCCTGGCCGAGCAACGGGGTGACTCACCCCTGCCTGTATTTTCTTTTCTCGGCTCAAGCGAACAGCACCCACGCCAGACCTGTTGCTGGATTACCCATACCAATGAACGCACCCATGACCTGATTCGTGCAGGGCTTGAGCGCTCACCTTTATACAGCGGCCAGATCCACGGGGTCGGTCCTCGCTACTGCCCTTCAATCGAGGACAAGGTGGTGCGCTTCGCGGACAAGGAATCACATCAGATTTTCATCGAGCCCGAAGGACTGGACTGCACCGAGATTTATCCCAACGGAATTTCCACTTCATTACCCTACGACATGCAGGTCGAGCTGGTGCACTCCATCAAGGGTTTCGAGAACGCCCATATCACGCGTCCGGGTTACGCTATCGAGTACGACTATTTCGATCCACGTGGCCTGCATCCCTGGCTTGAGTCAAAGCATCTGTCGAATTTGTACCTTGCCGGCCAGATCAACGGCACCACCGGTTACGAAGAAGCCGCTGCGCAAGGTCTTCTTGCGGGAGTCAACGCGGCGCTGGCAGCGCGTGGCGACGCGCATTGGTGGCCGCGGCGCGACCAGGCCTATCTCGGCGTGCTGGTCGACGATCTGATCAGCCACGGTACCCGCGAGCCATACCGAATGTTTACCTCACGCGCCGAGTACCGCTTGTTGCTGCGCGAGGACAACGCCGACCTGCGACTCACCGAACAGGGCTATCACCTTGGTTGCGTCGATGAGTCGCGCTATCAGCTATTCATGGCCAAGCGCGAGGCGCTGGAGGCAGAGCAGGCGCGACTGGAAGCACTGCACCTGTCCCCCGGCAATGCGGCCGGTACGGCGCTTCGGGAAACCTTGGGGCTTGAATTGTCACAGCAAGTGACCGCGCTGGGCTTGTTGCGTCGGCCCGATATCGACTACGCCCAGCTAATGACGGTACCCGCTTTCGGTCCAGGCTGCGAGGACCCCCAGCTGATCGAGCAGATTGACATTCAGGCGCGTTACGCCGGCTATCTGAAGCGCCAGGCTCGTGACATCGATCGGCAAAAGAAAATGGCCAACCAACGTATCCCGGAAGGTTTCGACTACGACGCCGTGCGCGGGCTATCCAATGAAGTCCTTGGCAAACTGAAACAGGTCCGCCCGCACGACGTCGCCCAAGCCAAGCGAATCAGTGGCGTGACACCCGCCGCCATTTCACTGCTATTGGTTTATCTCAAACGCCAGCAGGCGGCGTGAAGCTATGCGAAGCCTGATACCTGTGCTGGTGTGCAGGGACCATAGAACTCGTCATCTTGGCGCAGACCGGCTCAAGGAGCGCAGGGACGGAGCCAGCGCGTAAAAAGTCGTTCGGCCAGGCGGTTTCGGCCTCCGACCTTGAGCCGGCCTACGTCACGCATATCGATAAAGCCCGGACCCCAAAGTCAGGGAGCGATTCGTGCTCGGCGCAAAAGGGGACTATCGCGGCGTATGTCAGGGCGCGAAGTCTGTAAAACAGACTCTAGCCAAGGACCATCTGATTCGCCCCTGCGCAGCCGGCATACCAGAGTTGGTCGGGCCCTTGGAGGCAGCTCACGCCCAACAGAGCTATCCGCCCGCCCTATTTGTCGCCTGATGTCTTGAACATGGCCTGAGCCTGTTGGTGCAAGCCCTCTGCATCGGCGCCCGAGAGATTGCTCGTGTCGTCGTTGGCCACCAGGTCCCTGAGAACCAGCTTGCCGTCTTTGTCCCAGCCCGCACGTTTGATGCTGTCGGGCTTGGCACCGGCTTTAGGCATGTGCTTTTGGATCACGATCCAGGGCTCCCCCTCGCGATAGGCATAGTCGGTGCGAGTCCTTGCGTTGGTATCGAAGTTATCCTCGATGTCCACCACAAATTGGATATGGTTGTTTTTCCTGAAAATCTGCCAGGCTCGCGAGGTATGTTCACCCAGAGCGGTGCCTTTGGATATCTTCATGCCCCCCAATTGACCCTGTACATTCCGGAACTCGACCATCATCTTCTCACCCGCGGTCGGCTCGGGCACCAGCGTAATTTGTACCTGGTTGGACTTGCCCTTGGTCAACACCTGCTGCTGTAGCGGCATGGTGAAGTTACGGTCACCATCGACGATTTTGGCGACAATGATAAGGATGTCGTCAGGAATAATACGATCAGGGTTGAAATCCAGTTGAAACTCAACTGGTAGCTGACCCAGCGGTTGGATCGTCTTGTTGGCAATGGGTACCGCCGGCTGCTGGCTGATATCTTCCAACATCAGTTCCAGTTTCGCATTGGACGACACACTTCTGGAACTTGCAGCGCCAGGCTGCACAGTCACGATACCGGTAATGACGCTGCCCACTGCCGTTTGCGCCTTGCTGGCTTGATCAGCCGACTCGGACGAGGCGCCCGATTGCGATCCGGAATTGCAGGCGGCGAGCATCAGGCTCAGAGGGATCAGCAGGGTCAGTACGGTCTTGCGCATGGAGTATTCCTCGGTCTGGTTTGCCGCGCAACAACTCGGGTATTCCCCTGTGCAAGCGCTGCCACGGCCATTTTCTTGGATTTTCAGACGGTCAAGCATAGCGGCTGCACGCTTGATTGCCTATAGGCAAGTACAGGATCCTCGGGCTGGACGCAGATCTCTTGCCATCGTTGTGAATGCCGAATGCGGAGCTGACACCGATTGACACGGCTTGTTACGGCCCCGCGATCGTCTGGCTTTCAACCAGGCTGAAGACATCCAGCTTGAACGCCCGTCTGTCGTCGGCAAAGACCGGGCGCCGCACGTCAAACTCATAACGATGGGTCCACGGGCCGGGGTGATTCCTGTGTTTTTGCTCACTGCGTTACAACATCAAACTCCCCGAGCTCAAACATGCAGACACGCGATGTCAGCAATGGCCATGAAGCGTGCCTGTAGATCCGCCAGCAGAGCCAATCGATTCTTGCGCAAGACCGGATCGTCAGCCATCACCATGACCTGGTCGAAGAAGTGGTCAATGGGCTGCTGTAAACCGGCGAGAGCTTGCAGGGCTGCGGTGTAGTCACCGGTCGCGCAGTGCTCGTCGCTGACGCGGCCGCGTTCGGCAATGGCTGCGGCCAGCGTGCGCTCGGCCTCGTCCTCGAACAAGGCATCATCGACAACGGCGGGCGCGGCCTGGGGCACTTCATCCTGTTTGCGCAGAATATTACCCACGCGTTTGTTGGCTGCGGCCAGACTGGCTGCTTCTGGAAGGCGTGCAAATTCGGCCACCGCGCGCAGCCGTCGATCGAAATCAGGCAGGCTGGCGGGTGCGACAGCCAGAACCGCTTCATAGAAACTGGCCTCAAAGCCCTGGTCCGCGTAATAACCACGCAAACGGTCGAGCACGAAGGTATACAGCTCGCCCGTCAGTTTGGCGCGCCGCTTGCCGGCGTCGAAGCTGGTTGCCACGTCTTCTTTGCTTTTGCTCTTCTTCTTTACACCGGCTTCCAGCGCGGATTCCGGAATCAGTTCGAGCGCTTCCACGAACGTGGCGCGCAGATCGATGGCCATATCGCCCTCGATCAGTGTCCGCGCCAGCCCGAGTGCAGCACGGCGCAGTGCGAACGGATCCTTGTTGCCGGTTGGTTTCATACCCACGGCAAAAATACCCGCCAATGTATCCATGCGCTCGGCCACGGCCAACACGCGCGACAGCGGTGTATTGGCAATACGGTCGCCCGAATGACGCGGCAGGTAAAACTCGTCCAGTGCACTGGCGATCTCCGGCATCTCGCCTTGCTCACGGGCGTAGTAGCGGCCCATCACGCCCTGCAAACCCGGAAACTCACCGACCATGCGCGTGACCAGATCGCACTTGCTCAACGCGGCCGCGTGCGTGACCAGACCGCCGTCAACACCAACACGGTTAGCCGTGATGCGCGCCAGCTCGGCAACCCGCGTACATTTGTCCCAAATGCTGCCCAGCGACTTCTGGTATGTCACCTGCTGTAGTTGTTGCTGGTAGTCAGCCAGGGGGGTCTTCATGTCTTCGTCATAGAAAAAGCGTGCATCGGCAAAACGCGGGCGGATCACGCGCTCGTAGCCCTGCCGAATTTGCTGCGGGTCTTTCGATTCGATATTGGCGATACCGAAGAACCACGGACTCAGCTTGCCACCCTGTTGTTGGGCCGTGGCGATGAACCGCTGGTCAACCTCCATGGTGGTGCGCAGAACTTCACCGGGCAAACTGAGGAAGTCGTCACCGAAACGACACAGCACGGGCGTCGGCCACTCGGTGATGTTGACCAGTTCCTGCATCAGGCCGGTCGGGTCCATCGGTGACAAAACAAGGCCCTTCTCATCGGCCATGGCGGCGCACCGCTGTTCGATAAGCTGGCGTCGTTCTGCCGGATCGACCAATACATGCGCGCCGCGCAGAGCCTCCTGCCAACTGTCCGCATCGGCCACATGCACCGGTTCGGGATGATGGAAGCGATGACCATGGCTTTGGCGGCCGCTGACAAGTCCCATGATATTGGCATCGATGACCTGATCACCATGCAGCACCAGCAACCAGTGGACCGGCCGCACGAAACTGTAGTCGTGATCACCCCAGCGCATCGGTCGCGGGACCGGGATGCTTTTGATTGCCGAGTCGATCATTTCGGGCAACAGGTCTGCCAGAACTTTACCCGGCTGCACGGCCCGATACACGAACCACTCACCCTTGTCGGTGCGCACACGCTCCAGTGTGTCAACCTCTACACCGCAGGAGCGCGCAAAACCCAGCAGGGCCTTGCCCGGATTACCCTTGTCATCCAAACCTGATTCAACCGCCGGACCACGCCGCTCGATGGCTTGTTCGGGTTGTCTGTCTGCTACCGCCGGCACATGCACGGCCATTCGACGCGGCGTGCTGAAGGCGCGCGCAGCACCGGTATCGGCATCAAAGCCGCGCTCCTGGAGGCCCTTGCAAATTCCGTCGGCAAACGCCGCAGACAGCGCATCCAGAGCCTTGGGCGGCAGTTCCTCGCAGCCAAGTTCGACCAGTAATGATTTGTGCTCGCTCATGACCGCGTCTCCGTTGCGCCGTCGTGTCGCTGCTTGGCAGCATATTTACCGGTGACCCCCGGGAAGCCCCGCTTCTCGCGCTGCGCAACGTAGGCTTCGGCTACCGCATGGGTCAGAGCACGCACGCGCAGGATGTAGCGCTGGCGTTCGGTGACACCGATGGCGCGGCGTGCATCCAGCAGATTGAAGGTGTGGCTGGCTTTCATGGCCTGTTCGTAGGCCGGCAGTGGCAATCCTGCAGCCACCAGCTTTTGCGCTTCAGCTTCGCAGGTATCAAACCAGGGCAGCAACGCATCAACATTGGCGTGCTCGAAGTTGTAGGTCGATTGCTCGACTTCGTTCTGGTGAAACACATCACCGTAGCGCACCGTGCCGTGTGGCGCCTCGGTCCACACCAGGTCATACACACTGTCGACGTTCTGCAGGTACATGGCCAGACGCTCCAGGCCGTAGGTGATCTCGCCGGTCACCGGTCGACACTCCAGGCCACCGGCCTGCTGGAAGTAGGTGAACTGGGTGATCTCCATGCCATTGAGCCACACTTCCCAGCCCAGGCCCCAGGCACCCAAGGTCGGTGATTCCCAGTTGTCCTCCACCAGCCGCAGGTCGTGCACCAGCGGATCAACACCCAGGGCTTCAAGCGAGGCAAAGTACAGATCGATGATATTGTCAGGGTTGGGTTTGAGTACTACCTGATACTGATAGTAATGCTGCAAGCGGTTGGGATTGTCACCGTAGCGCCCATCGGTGGGCCGGCGGCAGGGCTGCACATAGGCCGCCGCCCATGGCTCAGGGCCGAGTGAACGCAAAAACGTAGCCGGGTGAAAGGTGCCCGCGCCGACCTCGATGTCGAGCGGCTGCAAGAGCAGGCAACCCTGCTCAGCCCAGTACTGATTGAGCTTCTGGATTATTTGCTGGAAAGTCGAGGCAGACATGTTGATATGGGCCGTAAACAAAGCGAGTTAGTATAGCTGGGTAGGTAGCAACAACCGTAGGAGCAAGCTATGGCCGCGATTGGGCCACACGCACTTCCGAGCCCTGCGGCGGCATCCGTTGATGATCGAGAGTTGAATGGACGCATCGCAAACACATACCAATATGTTGGGCCGCCGTGGCCGCCTCGAACTCGAGGAAGTACTGGCGGCGCTGGTGGTCGACGGCTATGTGTATGGAGAGGACGCCAAACATGTGCGCATGGGAGCACGTGCCGGGCGTAAAGCACTGGAATTGCACCCTTTGGTGGTGGTGGCGCATGCCAAACTGGATAACCTGCAAGAACCGGGTCGGCCACTGAGCCTGGAAGTACTGACCGAGTGGTTGGCCGGCAAGAGCGGTCTGCCGTATCTGAAGATCGATCCAATGACGGTGGATGTTGCCGCCGTCACCCGGATCATCAGCCATGCGTACGCAAAAGCCCACCGCATTTTGCCGGTAAGCGTGGATCGAGAGGGCGCGACATTTGCGACGTGTGAGCCGTTTGACATCGCCTGGGCCAGCGACTTGTCACAGATGCTGCGCCGCGAAGTCCGCTGCGTCGTTTCCAGCCCGCTGGATATCAACCGCTATCTGGCTGAGTTTTACGGTGTGCAGCGCTCGATCCGCATGGCCCAGGACGTCAAGAATGAGGGCTACGATCCCAGCAGGATCCTCAACTTCGAGCAATTGCTGGAACTAGGCAAGGACGGCGAAATCGGTGTCGATGATCGCCACGTCGTGCACATTGTCGATTGGCTGCTGCAGTACGCTTTCGAGCAGCGTGCTTCGGACATCCATCTGGAGCCCCGCCGGGAAACGGGCAACATGCGCTTTCGCATCGACGGGGTGATGCACAAGGTATTCGAGCTGCCGCCACCCGTGATGACGGCGGTCACATCACGCATCAAGATCCTGTCGCGCCTGGATGTAGCGGAAAAACGCCGACCACAGGACGGGCGCATCAAGACCCGTTCGGCCGGTGGTCGCGAAGTGGAACTACGTATCTCGACCATGCCCACGGCTTTCGGTGAGAAAGTCGTGATGCGTATTTTTGATCCTGATGTGGTGGTCAAGGATTTCGCCCAACTCGGTTTCAGCGCAGAAGAGAGTGAAGTCTGGCACCGGATGTTTGAGCGTCCCAACGGTATCGTGCTGGTCACGGGCCCCACCGGCTCGGGCAAGACCACTACGCTGTACTCCACGCTCAAACACCTGGCTCGCCCGGAACTGAACGTGTGCACGGTGGAAGATCCGATCGAGATGGTGTCCGCCGAACTCAACCAATTGCAGGTACAGCCAGCGATTGATCTCACATTCGCCTCTGGCGTGCGCACGCTGCTACGGCAAGATCCCGACGTCATCATGGTCGGTGAAATTCGTGATCTGGAAACGGCACAAATGGCGGTGCAGGCCTCGCTCACCGGCCATCTGGTGCTGTCGACTCTGCACACCAACGACGCGCCCAGTGCATTGACCCGCCTGATGGATCTGGGTGTACCGCACTACCTGATTCAGTCCACTCTTAGCGGCGTGGTAGCCCAACGTTTGGTGCGCACCCTGTGCCCGCACTGCAAGAAGCCAGCATCGCAACAAGACGACACCTGGAACATCCTGACCCGAGGCTGGGACATGCCAACACCCGCATCGGTGAATATGCCCGTCGGTTGCCTGGAATGCCGGCAGACTGGTTTCCACGGCCGCACCGGCGTCTACGAGATGCTACCCATATCCTCTCGCATCCGTAGATTGATCACCGCCGAGTTGAACCTGCCCGAACTGAAACGCGTCGCCCTGGAAGAAGGCATGCAGCCATTGCGTATTTCTGCCGCCAACCAGGTGGCACGGGGGCTGACCACGGTGGATGAGGTACTGGCCGTACTGCCACCCGCGAGCGACGATTGACCTGCAGGAGCGGGCGATGCCCGCGAGAAGTTGCACCAAACCCACATCGCGGCCATGGGCTGCTCGTACAGTTGCCAGTCCGTTTGCGAGCAATCCCTTGTTACCACCGCTGTGCACGGCTACTCTCACTACATCTCAATCGGGAAACCTGAAAATGACTGCAAAAAAAGTTTCCGCCGGCCAAGGCTGGCAGTGGATCGCGCAAGCACTGGATATACTCAAAAAACACCCTGTGCCTTTCTTGGCTATGGGCCTGATGATGGGAATCATCAGCGCCATTCCCGTGCTTGGTGGTTTGGTGGTGCTGATTCTGGGACCGGCGCTGATTGCCGGCACCTGCTACGCTGCCCAGCAGGCAGATCAGGGCAAAACACCCGAAATTGGGCACCTGTTCCGCGGCTTTCAGGAGAGTGATCGCATTGGTTCATTGATTGCGCTGTGCATCCCCACCGTGGTCGGGCTCGTTACGATGGGTATCTTGGCGGGAATTTTCGTGGCAGGCGCGCTTGTGAGTGCCGGCGGTGGCTTTATGGAGCAGGCCCAGGCCAATCCGATGCTCTTGTTGACGGCCATGGGTGCATCCGCGCTGCTTCTGGTGCCGCTGCTCATCATCATCGGCCTGGCGATTTACGCACTCACGTTTTTCGCCATACCACGCACTCTGCTGGAGCGACCCGACGCCTTTGCCAACATGAAGGAAAGTCTGGCCGCATGCCGCAGCAACTTTGGCGCGTTCATTGTGGCCATTGTGATCCTGCTGGCCGGTATCATCGTACTCGGCTTCATATTCAAGGCACTGCATCTGGGCCGGGTCGGGGACGTTTTGGTGTCCACAGGGCTGTATTCCGTGCTCGGATCAACGCTGTATTTCGGCTTTCGCGAGGTATTCGGTGGTGTGTCGAGCACGCAGGCCAGCGCGCAGCCTCCCGTGCCGCCATCCGTAGTCAGCGAGTCAGCACCCGTGTCAACTCCAACCCCGCCGCCGGCTCACGAGCCACCTGAGTCACCGCCAGCCGCGTAATCAAGCATGGGAGCGTGCCATGCCCGAGATTTTCAGCCCCATCGGCGATGAGCGGGTGCTCGAGCGGACTTTCCGCTCACCGCCGATGGGTCACTGTCTTCGCGGGCATGGCCCGCTCCTGCACGAGCAGCAGGCGGCATGCAGAGACCACACGGTCAACCCCTGCGCTGGCGTCTGCTCAGCAATGGGCGCATCAGAAGGGCGGCCAGCAGCCCGAATACGAAGCCGGCGATGTGGGTCCACCACACCACGGCACCGAAGCTGGGGCCTGCCCAGGTGAACATGAGTTGCAGCAGCACCCACAGGCCAATCAGCAATAGCGCGGGTACACGCACAAATTCGAAGTAGAAGCCCAGCGGCAAAACCACACCCAGGCTCGCTCGCGGAAACAAAGCCAGATACGCACCCATCACCGCAGACACCGCGCCACTGCAGCCGACAATGGCCATGCTTGCGTGTGCCACACTGAACGCTCCTGCGAAGTTGGCGAGCGCACCGCCGATCAGGAACAAAGCCAGATAAAGTCCTCGGGCCAGCGCCCGTTCAGTTGACACGCCGAAGATGACCAGAAACAAAAGATTACCCACCAGATGCAGCCAGTCGGCATGCACGAACAAGGCACTGATCAGGCGTACACTCTCAAGTGTTTGCCAGCCGCGACCCATCAAGCGCGCCGGCACCAGCCCCCAGTTGCCCACCAGATTAATGCGCTGGGGGATTGGCAACAGGCTCAGCCAGACAAAGCAGCTGACACAGGCCACAACCAGCAGCAGGGTGATCCAGGGAAATCGCGAGCGCCTGCGTTGTTCCAGTTGTACAAACATGGGGCCAGGGGCCTGTAGGGTATAGGGTGATCGAGCGAGGATTTACCGGTTTGTGACGATTGTTCAAGCAGAATAGACGTAGCTATCTGACGAAGAGGAGCGGGAGGAGCGGCCGAACAGGCAAGTTCCCAGCCGACTATTCGTATGTCTGACAGACTCCTAGTGACTGCCTTGTCGTGGCACGCGGAAGTGTTGTCCGTCCTTGTCCAGGGTGATGCTGTCAGGGCCTATCGCAATCAGCTTCAAGCCGCTGATCAAGGTATCGCCCTCGACTTGTCGCTCGCCGTTGATGATCACAAAGCGATCCGCCGGCGCTTCGGTGTACATGTGCATGCTGATGCTCAGTTCGGGGATATCGCGACGCTGGGCGTAGGGTAGTTCCCAGTACATCGGGGGGTCTTGGTTCGTTGGCTGGCCAACGGCCGCAGGTTTTGTTGCAGGCTTGGTTGCCGCTGCCAGCTCCGACTGCGCAGATTCGGCACTCGCAGGTGGCGGCCTGACTTCGTTCGAGGCGGTTTGGGCCCCGGGCTCTGGCTGTACAGCGGGCATTGGCGCGGCAGTCTTGGCGGCGGATAGTGGCGTGGGGTTCGCGGGCTTGCTTGCATCAGGCTTGCTTGCATCAGGCTTGCCTGCATCAAGCTTGGCTTGCTCTGCAGCAACCGCCTTGGCAGACACCTCGGGTACCGGCGCGTGATCGCCCGGGGTGGCTTGCGTTACTGTTTCTTCGCCGGCGCCGGCCTCATGGGAGCCGACAAAGTGGGACGCCACCGATCGGGCCTTGTGTACCAGGGGGCCGCGCCAGATCCAGGTTCCGGCGACCAGGAAAACCATGACCAGAAGTAACAGCCAGGGCCAGCGTCGGCGTCGACGCTGGAAGCGCGGGGTGTCGAGTGTAGGTGCTGCACCCAATTGGCGCTGGCGTTCAACTTTCTTGAGTGCTTCGTGAATCAGCGACATGGGTAATCAGTTTCCTGGGGTAAATGGCAAAAATGTGTGACACACAGAAACCGGCGTTCTAATGCCTGAGCGCTTAGCGCAAGTGGTCAGCGGACAGCGCGAGCCAGATGCGGTCCATCACTGTCTAGCGATGCCAGCGCAAAAAGGGTCTCCGGGCCGACGATACCATCGGCAACCAGGCCAAAGCCCTTTTGCAGGCTGCGCACCCGTGCCTCCATATCAACATCGTAGAATGATGGTCCTTCGGTGTGTGCGGGGCCATTATCATAGAGGGCCAGTTGATCTGCTACCCAAGCAGTCGCCGGACCAGCGTCTCCGCTTTGTAGCGATTGCGGAATTTCTGCCGGTAGGCGAAAGATGGCCATGAATTGACCGTCCCATATACGCGCCAGTTCGGTCTGCTCCAGTACGTATACTTGTTCACCGAAGCGAAGGCGCGCCCGGTTCGTGCTGGTCCCCGTCAAGAGTGCGTAGCGCTTCTGGGCTTGGCCCTCGGCTTGTAGAGCGAGGATCACCGGGCGATTGAATTGTCCCACTTGGCGCAAGCTGCCACGACCACGCAAGCAGTCCAGGCCGGGCGCAATCACTTGGGGGCAGGAACTCGCTTGCGCGAACGTCGCTTCCCCGCTGTCCACTCGCCATCGGGCCAGCAGTTGCGACCAGGCAGCCGCGGCACCGTCGGCATCGCTGGATTGCAGCGCATCGAGCAAGCGCTTTGCGCCTGGCAAAACGGCGCTGGTGGGTGCTGCCGATGTCTGGGGAACAGTCAAAATCTCGTCCCCACTCTGCCACCATGCCAGACCTCCTACGACAATAAGCAAGAGCACCACAATGACCGCCCAACCCCAAGTGCGCCGCCATACATGACGCATCCGACCGGGGAGGGCCTCATCGGCGGCGCGCTTGACCAACTGTTCACCCAGTTTGTTCGTTTCCAGTGCGAACCCGGCGGTCATGGCGCGATCGGCAATAATATTGATGACGCGTGGGACGCCGCCACTGCGTTGGAATAGTGCAGTCAGTCCCAACCGCGTGAAGGGCATGCGAGAAAGCCCGGCCACCTCCAGACGATGGCGTACGTAGGCCGCAGACTCTTCAGCGTCGAGGGGTTCCAGATGGTAGCGCGCCGTAATCCGCTGCGCCAGTTGCCGTAGTTCCGGTTTGGCAAGCAGTCCGCGCAGCTCAGGCTGCCCTATCAGAATGATCTGCAGAAGCTTCTGGGTGGGTGTTTCGAGGTTGGTCAGCAAGCGGATTTGTTCGAGTGATTCGACCGACAACTCCTGCGCCTCGTCCACGATCAGCACCACACGCAGACCTTGCGCATAGGCATCAAGCAAATAGCTGTTGAGCGCGTCTACGAGCGCCTTTTGGCTGCCCTTGAGCTGCTCGGTTTCTATTCCTAGCTCTTCACACGTGGCTGCAAGCAGTTCCAGGGGCGGCAGCTTGGGGTTGAGAATCAGCGCAACGCGGGTGTCGACCGGCAGTTGCTCCAGCAACAGACGACAAAGCGTTGTCTTGCCCGTACCGACTTCCCCGGTCAGTTGCACGAAGCCGCTGCCCCCGCCCTTGCCAATACCGTAAAGCAGGTGCGCCAGCGTGGGTCCGGCGTGATCGAGAACGGTGCCTCTTTGAGGCCGTAGTGCTCCAAGTACATGCGCGTACTTTACCCGATTGGGGTCTGGGAAGTAGGGAATGGGAGTAGAAAGTGGGCACCGATTGTGGCAAGCAGTGAGCAGTAAGCGCAACAGTCCATCCACGTACTGGGATGCCTGTGATCGTGCGTTCCCCATATCAGCGATCGGGTAGGCACTTCGGCTCCCTCCCGGTGCGAGTGATGTAGGTCCGCTGTTCGGTTTGGGCCCACTTTGTGACTTTGCTGGGAGCTCTGACAACCCCCTCTCGGTCTCCCCCTCTGACAGGGGGAGAGGGACTACGGCACGGGCCACGCGCAGCGCCAGTCCCGAGTCCTCAAACAAAAAACGCCCCGCCCGGAATAATCCGGACGGGGCGCTACT
>CAJDWN010000064.1_pt1 | contig 22442 bp, 20 predicted proteins | sample 7391581 | NCBI WGS metagenome assembly CAJDWN01 (sample SAMEA7055736, study PRJEB34461) | soil metagenome | biome: terrestrial ecosystem; feature: Peninsula; material: soil | place: Antarctica | collected 2016 | reverse complement strand
ATCCGATCCCCGTGACATCCCCCGGATCATTACCCTGAGCAGGGCCACGTATCGGAAGACGGTGCAGAATCTCTGGTGGGCGGCAGGCTACAACATCTTCGCGATTCCCCTGGCCGCCGGCGTCTTGGCGCCGTGGGACATACTTCTCACACCTGCCGTGGGCGCGGTGCTCATGTCGGCGAGCACGGTGGTGGTGGCGATCAACGCGCAACTGCTGAAACGGGTCAAACTATGAGTCTGTCCGGGAATGCCCCGCTTTCATCTTGTGCGCTCTTGCCACGGGACTATGAAGCGCAAGCCGGCCAACGTAGCGTCGACGCCCAGATACATGACACTGGCACCCTCCAACCTCAAAGCTTCGGCTTGTTCCGACAGGGCCGACGGGTCGATTCCTTCCTCGTGCATTAACGCCGTATTGCCGATCGCCAGCGCCCGGCCACCGACCTTGCCGCGCACGCCAATGCCAGTGGAGGACTCGAAGCTTTCCGGCGCCTCCAGCGGCAGCTCCCGCCCGCGCGCTTCCGCGACGATGGCATCGGCCAGCGGGTGTTCGCTGCCTTGGTCCAGGCTCGCCGCCAAACGCAGCACCCCGTCCTCGGTGAACCCATCGGCCGGCAAGGTCGTGCGGAACGCCGGGCGGCTCTCGGTCAGGGTCCCGGTCTTGTCGACGATCAGTGTATCGATCTTGCGCAGGTTCTAGATTGCTTCGGCATTGCGAAACAACACGCCGCCGTGGGCCGCGCGACCGGTGGCAACCATGATCGACATCGGCGTGGCCAAGCCCAGCGCACACGGGCACGCGATGATCAGCACTGAAATCGCATTAAGCACAGCAAACGTCCACGACGGGTCGGGCCCGAACAGCCCCCATATGAAGAATGTCGCCACAGCTATGGCGAGTACCGTCAGCACGAACCAATAGGCAACCGTGTCGGCCATGCGTTGCATCGGTGCGCGTGAGCGTTGCGCCTGTGCCACCAGTTGCACGATCTGCGACAGAACCGTCGCCGACCCTACTTTGTCTGCCCGTATTACAAAGCTTCCGCTGCCGTCGAGGGTTGCGCCGATCACATTGGAGCCCAAGGTTTTCTCGACAGGGATAGGCTCACCGGTCAGCATCGACTCGTCGACATTGGAACGCCCCTCGATGACCTCACCATCGACTGGAAGCTTCTCGCCTGGGCGCACGCGCAGGCGATCACCCACATGGACATGCGCCAGCTCGACGTCCTCCTCGCTACCATCGTCGCGCAATCGCCGGGTGGTCTTGGGCGCCAAGCCCAGTAGTGCCTTGAGCGCGCTGGAGGTCTTCGATCGTGCCCGCAGTTCAAGCAATTGCCCCAGAAGGGTCAGAGAAACGATCACCGCGGCGGCTTCGAAATAGCCCCCCGGCCATGCTCGTGGAACGAGTCAGGGAACAGACCGGGTGCAAAGGTGGCCACGACGCTATAGCCGAAAGCCGCCGCCACACCGATTCCGATCAGCGTCCACATATTGGGACTGAGGTTACGGATCGATTGAATGCACCGAACAAAGAACGGCCAGCCGCCCAAAGAACCACCGGGATGGTCAATACCAGTTCGATCCAGGTGCGTGTTTCTACCGCCAATCCTGTGAAATAGTGGCCGAACATGGCTAGCGTCAGCACCACTAGCGTAAGCGGCAGCGTCCACCAGAAGCGGTGGCTGAAATCCTGAAGCTCGAGGTTCTCCTCGTCATCCAGGCTCGGCATCTCGAGTTCCAGCGCCATACCGCAGATCGGACAGGTGCCGGGACCGGATTGGGATATCTGCGGGTGCATCGGGCAGGTATACATCGTGTCGGCCGGTAACCGGTTGGGCGCTTCGACAGGCTTTCCGGAAAGATACTGGCCAGGGTTATCGACAAATCGCTCCCGACACCGGGCCGAGCAGAAGTAATAGGTTGTACCCTGATGTTCGGAGTGGTGCTTTGTCTCGGCAGAGACGCCCTGCATGCCACACACCGGGTCGGTAACGGTTGTCTCGCCGCCGACATTGGCAGAGTGCCCGTTGGTACTGTGGTTTGCGTGATGATGGGTATTCATTCATCCTCCGAGAAAAGTGCTGGTGATCAATCTCTGACCCGAGTATCAGTGCCCGTGGTGCGAGTAGACGCTGGTGGTGCCGTCATTGGCGACCAGTTCTACGGTGTAGGGCTGAGTGCGCCCGTCGGGAAGTTCCATGCCTGGCGAGCCGGCCGGCATTCCCGGCACAGTAAGTCCCTTGGCATCGGGCCGCTCGGCGAGGAGGCGTTTGATGTCTTCGGCCGGTACATGACCTTCGATGAAGTAGCCCCCGACTTCTGCGGTGTGGCACGAGCCTTTTGCGTAGGGGACGCCAACGCGCTGTTTGATCGGACCCATGTCGTCCGTATCGTTGATTTTGACCTTGAAGCCCGCGCTCTTCACGTGTTCCACCCAAGACTCGCAACAACCGCAACTGGGGCTTTTGTTGACGATCATCACTGGAAGCGTTGAGTGGGTGGCTGCCGCCTGTGGGGCGGAGGACACCAATGTCGAAGAAGGCGCGTCGTTGCCGTCCGGGGCGTCTGCGCAAGCGGTGAGCGCGTAAGTCGATGCTACGACGAGCATGGCCAACAGGAATTTTCTATAGTTCATGGGGTTTCTCACTAGTTATTTTTTCGGTCGTGACGACCAGTGAATATGGACGATTTGCCAATCGCTTGAGCGCTTGGCAAGGATTATGGTTTCGGTACTGAGTAACGTGAGCGGCTTGTTGCCCTGGATGGGCGAATCCGGGTATTGCGATCGCCATCATCAATGCGACAGCCGACGCTGAAGCTGTGAATTTTTTCATGATTGCCTCCGGTCAGTCAGTGCTCATGCGTGTGATTTGCGTGGTCATCAACAGCAGGCTTGGCTGATATCGACTTGGACGTGCCGGTCTCAGCTTCGCTGTGGGCATGCTCGGAAGCATGGTCTGCACCGTCATGAATTGCTGCATCTTCGCCATCGCCCTTGCCGTGATGATCCTGTTCGTCCGTGTGGCCTGAATCCGAGGCACTGCTGCCATGGGAATGACCGCCGTCATGCTCGTGCATGTCTTCGTCGGTGGGCACGAGTCGATCCGCATCGTGGTGTCGGTCCACCATGTCGTGATGGCCGCCAGTGGCCTCCGCGGTGTCTGCATGGTCATGGCCGCTGTGATGGTCGTCTTCGCCCCCGGCACCGCTGTGGGCCATGGTTTCCCCACCCCCGTGCGAATGGCCGCCACTACTGGCCACCATCGCGCGATACTCGTCTGCATCGAGATCAGGCAGTTTTTGCAGGAATGCAGCCATGTTCCATATGTATTCGTCGCCCATGCTCAAGCCCCAGGCAGGCATACCCGAGGCTTTGATTCCGTGTTTTATCACCCAGAACGCGCTTGCCTCATCGACTCGGTAAGTGGTGAGGTTCGGAGGCGCAGGATAAAGACCGCGGCTGAGCTCGGTCTGCCCTGCCCCCGGCGACAAGTGGCACACAGCGCACATGGCGTCATAGTTGCCAGAACCTTGAACAACGTGCTTCGAATCCATCAGGTCGGCGGGCACCTCCAGCGAGCCTGCTTTGGTTTCAATGGACCGACCCCGCAACGTTTGCATGAGCTTGAACACGGGTTTGGTGTGGTGATCATCCGCGCCGATGTTGTACAGGCCCGAATAAACAAAGATGCCGGCAGCAACTGCCAGGACGACCAATACGGCAATGACGGTGATACTGTGATGCTTGATGTGACCACTCGACACCGATATAGGGCGCAAAACGGCGACGGACTTCATAACGCAAGCGCAGCCCGAAGCTGGCATCGGACAGGCCGCTACCGATACCGCGCGCGGGATCATCCTTGCCGTAGGCATTGACCTCAAGCTTGGGTTGCAGGATCAGGCGCTGGGTGAACAGAATCTCGTACTCGGCTTCCAGGCGTGCCGCAGTGCGCCCGCCCTGCCCTACGTAGGCGGTGGCCGACAGTTCGAACCAGTAAGGTGCCAGGCCCTGGACGCCGAATGCGGCCCAGTCTCGCCCCGGTCCTTCGCCGCCATCGTGGCGCACGCCCAATTGTGTGTTCCAGTACGTGCTCACGGCATGCGACCACAGCGCTTCGACACGATAGTCCTCGAGCGTGCCCCGACTGTGCTCGCCTTCCAGTTTCCACCAGAACTTGTTCAGGTCGCCGCCGTACCAGCCGTCGGCATCAAGTGCAGTGCCGTGGCTGTGCTGGCCGTCGAAGTACTCCAGTCGGTTGAAACGAAGCATGGCAAAACGCTTTTCACCCATCATGTGGGCGTCCATGCCGGGGCTGGAGCGGACACCGTCAGAATAGTCCGGATCGCGGGCGCCGGGTGGTGCACTACCACCCTGCATCGATCCCATGTCCATATTCGACATGTCGCCATGGCCCATACCATCCATTGACCCCATACCCATATCTGACATGTCGTTATGGTCCATGGCTCCCATTGACCCCGTGTTCTTGCCGTGGACTGAGGCGGGCTCGCCGTTTGCGCCCTCATTCGCAGGTCGTGATTTGTGCGCGCCGTGATCGATTGGCTGCTTGTCGTGCATATCGTGCATGTCGTGCATTGTCGACGTGGGTGCCGCACTGCTGGACGCTGATACAGGTGTCTCCTGCGCCAGCACGGTTTGCGGCACGACCAACAATGCCGCGATGACAGTAGCAATCCAACAAAGGAATGTTGTCTTCATGACACCACCACTTCGCGAAACATGCCCGCTTCCATGTGATACAGCAGATGACAGTGGTAGGCCCAGCGCCCCTTCGCATCAACCTTGACGCGATAGCTGACACGTTGGGCTGGCTGTACGCTGATGGTGTGCTTGCGCACCTGGAAACTGCCATCGGGACTTTCCAGCTCGCTCCACATGCCGTGCAGGTGGATGGGGTGGGTCATCATGGTGTCGTTGACCAGGGTGACCCGAAGGTGCTCGCCATAACGAAAGTGCAGCGGTTGGGCCTGGGCAAATTTCTGACCATCGAAAGACCACATGTAGCGGTTCATGTTGCCGGTCAAGTGCAGCTCGATCTCGCGTCCGGGCTCACGGGCGTCGAGGGGGCCGCCGATGGTGTGCAAATCGGCGTAGGTAAGGACTCGGCGACCGTTGTCGCGCAGGCCGATGCCAGGGTCGTCGATAGTGTCGCGCGGCATGTCGACGCGCATGTCCACGCCGGGGCCGTATTCAGTCCGGGCGTGATGTACGGGCGCCGCCGAATGATTCATGCTCATGCCTTGCATTCCGGCTTTGTTGTCACCGTGTTGCATGCCGGACATGTCATGGCCCTCGTGCCCAGCATTCATGCCCATCGCGCCCATCATATCGACCATCGCCAGTCGAACCCGCGGGTCCATCTCAGGTACTTCTGCCTGCATCCCGGCGCGTGGTGCCAGTGTTCCGCGCGCGTAACCCGTACGATCCATCGAGGCGGCGAATACGGTGTAGGCGCGGTCATCCTTCGGCTCGACAATGACGTCAAAGGTCTCGGCCACCGCGATACGGAACTCGTCTACCGTCACCGGTTCGACATCCTGGCCATCGGCGGCCACCACGGTTAGTTTCAGGCCCGGGATGCGCACGTCGAAAAAGCTCATCGATGAGCCGTTGATGAAGCGCAGGCGCACCCGCTCGCCACGCTCGAACAGCCCGGTCCAATTGGCCGCCGGCGCGTTGCCGTTCATCAGAAAGGTATAGGTGTAGCCGCTGACATCGGCCAGGTCAGCCGGACTCATGCGCATTTGGTTCCACATGCGACGCTTGCTCAGTGCCTTGTCCAGGCCCTGCGTGCGAATATCGTGCAGAAACTCAGGCGCGGTCGGTTCGGCAAAGTTGTAGAAATCGCTCTGCTTTTTCAGGGTGCCGAACAGGTCCATCGGATCCTCGTCGGTCCAATCGTTGAGCATGATCACGTGCTCCCGATCGACGTTATGGCGTTCGCCCGCAGCCGGCTCGATGACCAGGGGCCCGTACAGCCCGGTCTGTTCTTGAAGCCCGGAGTGGTGGTACCAGTAGGTGCCGCTCTGTTTGACGGGGAAGCGGTAAACAAAGGTCTCGCCCGGGCTGATGCCGGGGAAGCTCAGGCCCGGCACACCGTCCATGTCGGTTGGCAACAGGATGCCGTGCCAGTGGATCGAGGTGGGTACAGGCAGCGTATTGCGGACCTTCAAGGTCACCGTTTCGCCCTGCTTCCAGCGCAGCAGCGGACCGGGAATACCGCCATTGATCGTAGTGGCGCTGCGCGCACGGCCCGTGAAGTTGACCGGCGACTGACCAATCGTCAGATCGAACGTAGTGCCGGTCAGCGGCCTGAGCTGATTTGCGGACAGCTCGGCGGCCGTGGCTGATCGTGCACGCAACAGGCCCAGGCTGGCGGCAGCACCGCCTATAGCCAAGCCTTGCACGAAACGACGCCGCGACAATTGCGGCTGCCGGTTGTTAAAGGTATTCATCTGGAATCTCCATTATGCCGCGGTTTGCGCACGGCAAAAGACGCTTCGGACACACCGAAGCCGTATCTTTCAGTCGGGGAGATTCAGACGCGGGGAGGTCGGTATGGGGGTATCGATGACTGCTGCGTGACAGCCGGCTCGAAGATGTGCAACTCAGGCAATATGGACCAAAGGTCGCTGATTACATGCGTAGCCGGTAACACGATGCCAGCACCGCAGGTGGCAGCGCAGTGGCATTCATGATTACCAGCGTGCTGGCCCGCACCGCCCTGGCAGCAGGCCGCCATCGACCCGGAATGATCCATGCTGCCCGAATCGTGCTGCATGGGTGCGGCGTCTACAGCCGCAACAGCCATGGCGTTAGCGTGCGCCGGCATCATGACGGGCATGCTGATCATCGCAAGCCACGCCACTGCCGCCAGCACGCGCATAATGCGCCGGCGACAAGGTATCAGCTTGTGGGTCGACCCAGTCATGCGACGATACTAACCTATTCCTATAGATGGTGCTGTCCTGTTCACCGCTTGCCGAACAGGTTTTGTGTTCTGTCCTCGTCGCTCGCTCGGCTCTTGAACTGGCCGCCGATCGCAAAGGCCTTCTTCGTGGCCGGCCGTGCAGCAATGGCCTCGCACCAGGCATCGAGGTTTGGTAGCTCAGCCATGCTTACCTTGTGCTTGTTGCTCGCCACGACCCATGGATAGCACGCAATGTCGGCGATGCTGTAGTCCTCACCAGTAACGAACGATCGGCCTTCAAGCTGTTTGTTCAGCACTCCGTAGAGGCGTCGGGTTTCGTCCTGATAGCGCTTGATGGCGTAGGGAATTTTCTCCGGCGCATAGTCTGTGAAATGATGGTTCTGACCGAGCATCGGTCCCAGACCGCCGACCTGCCAATACAGCCATTCCAGCACGGTTTTGCGACCACGCAGATCGGTCGGAATAAACTGGCCGCTCTTGTCGGCGAGATACTCAAGGATGGCACCTGATTCGAATACTGTGATCGGGTCACCACCGTCCGTCGGTGCGCGGTCGATGATGGCCGGTATCTTGTTGTTGGGTGATATGGCGAGGAACTCGCGCTTGAACTGGTCGCCAGCGCCGATATCGACCGGGTGGATCTCATAGTCGAGACCGGTCTCTTCCAGAAACATCGTGATTTTGTGACCGTTGGGTGTCGGCCAATAGTGCAGTTCGATCATGATGCAGTGTTCCTCGCCGGATAGTACTGATTACTTGGCGCTCAAAGCCTGCAATTCAACCCCCGCGGCCCGCAAGCCGTCGTGGATCTTGCGGGCAAAGGACGCGGCATCTGCCCGATCACCGTGAATGCACAGGGTAGTTGCCTGCACACAGACATGGCTGCCGTCGGCTAGTAGAGCCTGCCCTCGCAGTACCAGGGAGATAGCCTGTTCCAGCGCCTCCTCTCCATCCTCGATCACTGCACCTTTCCTGGAGCGCGGCATCAGCGAGCCGTCGGGCTGATACTGGCGATCGACAAAGCCCTCGTGGGCTACCTGGAGCTCGGCGCTCTGCGCTGTCCTTACCAGCTGACCGCCGGCAAGCCCGACGATACGAACGCGCCGATCTACGGCAGCCGTGGCGGCCACGATGGCTTCGCAAAGTTCGGGCTGCTTTTCGACCATGTGATACAGCGCGCCGTGAGGTTTCAGGTGCGTGACATCTCGTTTGAACGTTCTGGCCATAGCCATGATGGATCCGAGCTGGACTACCGTCATTGCGTACACTTCATCGGCGCTGATGGCCATGGCGCGACGACCGAATCCCTGTTTGTCTGGCAGCCCGATATGTGCGCCGATGGCTACGTTGGCCTCGGCGGCGGACTTGACTGTCGCGCGCATGGTGACGGGGTCACCCGCATGAAAGCCGCAGGCAATGTTTGCCGAGGTCACCCACGGCATCACATCGGCGTCAGCGCCCATAGTCCAGGCGCCGAAAGACTCGCCCATGTCACAATTGAGGTCGATGTACGTACTCATGCCGTGTGCCCCACTCGCTGGCGAATCTGCATTTCGATCTGCCTGATCAATTGACTCTGCTCCCGACGAGCGTCCAGCGCTGTGCTCATATCCACCCATTCAAAGCATAGCCGATCACCGGGGCGGCATTGCGCAAGCCGAGGCAGGTCGGCCTCGATAACCTGCGCTATGCGTGGGTAGCCGCCGCTGACCGGATGTTCGCAGCCCAGCACGATCGGTTGGCCCCCGGGCGGCAATTGCATACTGCCGGCGACACTGCCGGCACTGATAATCTCGGTCGCTTCATGCAATGAAAGTGAATGTCCATCGATCCGGTACCCAACCCTGTTGCTGTCGGCACTGAGGGTGAAGGTATCGCTCACCAGCGCGTGGGCAGATGCATCATCAAGCAAACTTGTATGACTGCTGCGCAAAATTCTGAGCTGTTGCGGACCGTTGTCATGACGCCAGGGGCGCAGGTCAAGCGACCATGCATAGTCGTCGGATAGTCGGTGTTTGGACTCTGCGACGGGCAAGATGTCACCCGCCCTGATCGGCGGCGGCCCCAAGCCGGCGTTGACATCGCAGGCACGGCTGCCCAGACAGGGTTTGAAGTCGAAGCCACCGGCGACAGCCAGGTAGCTGCGGCAGCCACTCGGCATACCACCTATACGCAGTCGATCGCCGTCGCGCACTTTCCGAACCGCCCCCATGAGCCATGGCTCATCATTGATACGCGCCTGCGGCAAGGGTGCACCAGTCAGCGCCACCCAGCCATCGCGTTGCACTTCAAGCGCTGGACCCTTCAGCGTCATTTCGATAGCGCAGGCATGGAGCGGATTGCCCAACAGTGCGTTGGCCAAACGCAGCGCCGGCAAGTCCGCGGCGCCGGCTGCACCAATGCCAAGTCGGGCAAGACCTGGCCGCCCCGTGTCTTGAGGAGTGCTCAACAAGCCTGGGTCAATGACTTGCAACATCAGTCCCCTGCCCCTTCACGTGCTGCAAACTCGTCTGCGCTGATCGGAACGAAGCGCACCCGATCACCGGGTTCCAGGTATTGGCAATATCGAACAAGCGCTCCGAGGTCCGTCCCAACAATTGCCAGCCACCAGGTAACTGACGTGGGTAAATACCGGTCTGGGCGCCGCCGATGCCTACCGAACCAGCGGGCACGCGGGTGCGCGGTTTGTCGTGGCGCGGTATCTCAAGCGCAGGATCAAGTCCCAACAGATAGGCAAATCCAGGTGCAAAACCCAGCATTGCGACGTGATACTCGGGCGCGCAATGACGCTCAACGACCTGTGCTGGCGTCAGGCCGCAGTGCGCGGCCACGGCCTCGAGATCCTCGCCATATTCTTCGCCATAGCACACCGGCAGTTCGTGCAAACGGCCCATCCCGGGATCTGCTGGTGAATCGTCCATATCACTCCACAGCGGTTGGATGCGTTGCCACAGGGTCTGATGCGGATCGGAGTCAGCATCTGTAATGAAAGTTTCCGGATCGAAGCGCAGCAGGACGCTGGCGTAGGCGGGCATGATGTCTTCGATACCGGCCAGATGGGCTTCGCGCAATACACGGCACAACTGATGCACGCGAGCATTGATCTTGATGTCGATGCATTGATTCAGGTGAATCAGCATGGCCGATTCGCTGAGTGCCTCGAAGCTCAGGTTGACATCGTGGATTGGCATAGCCAAGCATGTTATCGCGTTGATGCTGAGCTGCCATTAAGTCTGGCCTGCGTAGGCGACATCTATAAGGGCGGGCCATGCCCGCGATGGATGTTGAGGCATGCCTCTCGCGGGCATGGCCAACTCCTACACAGGGGTGCCTGACGCGGCCCGTTCGCTTAGCGGCGAGCGCGGAAGAAATCCTGAAGTAGCTTCGCCGACTCATCGGCCAGGAGACCGCCGGCGACCTCGATCCGGTGATTGTGTCGATCAGACGTGAGCGTGTCGAACATGCTTCCCGCGGCGCCGGTCTTCGGATCGGTGCACCCGTACACGACGCGTGCAACGCGTGCGTGAATCATGGCCATCGCACACATGGCGCAGGGCTCCAGGCTCACGTACAGCGTTGTACCAGACAGGCGATGGTTGGCGAGGTGCTCGCCGGCCGCGCGCAAGGCCACAATTTCTGCATGCGCGGTAGGATCTTTCAGCGTGATGTTGCGGTTCCAGCCCTCGCCTACCACCTCGTCGTTCAGTACCAGCACGGCACCTACCGGGATTTCATTTTCGAGGTCACGGCCACGTTCGGCCAGTTCCAGTGCGTGTTGCATCCACCGGCGATCGCTGTCGCTGAAAGCGCTGGTGGACTCGCACAATTCTTGAGAGGTCATTCCCACTCAATCGTAGCCGGAGGCTTGCCACTGATATCATAAACAACGCGAGAAATACCACTTAACTCATTGATTATTCTGTTAGAAACCTTGGCAAGAAACGCATACGGCAGCTCCGCCCAGGATGCGGTCATGAAGTCGATGGTTTCGACCGCACGTAGCGCAATCACCCATTCGTACGCACGTGCATCGCCCACTACGCCGACCGAGCGTACCGGCAGGAACACGGCAAAGGCCTGGCTGGTCTTGTCGTACAGATCGGCTTTTCGCAGCTCTTCGATGAATATCGCATCAGCGCGGGCGAGCAGTTCGGCGTACTCACGCTTCACTTCGCCCAGAATGCGGACCCCCAACCCGGGGCCGGGGAAAGGGTGGCGATAGACCATTTCATGTGGCAGCCCCAGTTCCACACCAATACGACGCACCTCGTCCTTGAACAGTTGGCGCAAGGGCTCGATCAGCTTCAGTTTCATGTGCTCGGGCAGACCTCCCACATTGTGGTGGCTCTTGATGACCTGGGCCTTGCCCGTGCTGCTGCCGGCTGATTCGATCACATCGGGGTAGATGGTGCCTTGGGCCAGCCACTTCACGTCTTTCAGGTGCTCGGCCTGCTCGTCGAAGATCTCGATGAACAAGCCACCAATGATCTTTCGTTTTTGCTCCGGGTCGGTCACGCCGGCCAGTGCGCTGAAATAGCGTTCTGCCGCGTTGACGCGGATTACTTTGACGCCCATGTTCTGAGCCATGGTTGCCATGACCTGGTCGCCTTCCTGGAAGCGCAGCAGGCCGGTGTCGACAAACACGCACACGAGTTGGTTGCCGATGGCCTGATGCAGCAGAGCAGCGACCACAGATGAATCCACTCCACCGGACAGCCCCAGCAGCACCTTGTCGTTACCGACGGCGGTGCGTACGCGCTCGAGCTGTTCTGCGATGATCGCGGGCGCTGTCCACAGCGCCCTGCAACCGCAGATATCCATAATGAATCGCTTCAGTAGCACCCCGCCCTGTCGCGTATGGGTCACCTCGGGGTGAAACTGGACGCCGTACCAGCGCTTGTCTTCGTTGGCCATGGCCGCCACCGGCACGCGCGCATTGCGGGCTGTGACTTGGAAACCGGGAGGCACTTCAGCGACGTGATCGCCGTGGCTCATCCACACATCCAGCCGCTGTGCGCCGTCGTGGTCATCGAGACCCTCGAACAGGACCCCCGGTGCGATGATGTCGATTTCGGCGTGCCCGTACTCGCGGCCCTTGGCCGATTCGGTACGGCCACCTAATTGCGCGGCCAAGGTCTGCATGCCGTAGCAGATCCCCAGAATCGGAACGTTCGCATCAAATACCTGTTGCGGTGCTCTTGGCGCGTTACCCAGAACGGTCGACTCTGGGCCACCAGACAGGATGATCCCGCGTGCACCAAAACCGGCAATCTGCTCAGGATCGTGGTCCCAGGCCCAGATCTCGCAATACACGCCCAACTCGCGCACACGTCGTGCAATGAGCTGCGTGTACTGGGCGCCAAAATCGAGGATGAGAATTTTGTCAGCGTGGATACTGGAGTTGCTGGGCATGAGAATCGCAGTGGTAGGGACTTGGAGAGGTGAAGGTTTCAGCGCGCGTGGACCAAAGAAGCGCATCGGAACATGGATCTGCGTTGGTGCGCTTCACTTTGCTCAGCAGCACCCTACGCGTACAGATGTAAATTTTTCTACTACTTCAGACGGTAGTTGGGCGCTTCTTTGGTGATCTGGATGTCGTGGGGATGGGCTTCGATGATACCGGCGGAGGTTACCTGCACGAACTGTGCATTTTGGCGTACGTCTTCCACCGTTGCAGTGCCCATGTAGCCCATGGAAGCACGCAATCCACCAATAAGCTGGTGGACGATGTTACGCAGGGACCCACGATACGGCACGCGGCCTTCGATGCCCTCTGGCACCAGTTTGTCTGCATCCACTTCGTCCTGGAAATAGCGATCTTTGGAGCCCTTGGACATGGCGGCCAGTGAGCCCATGCCACGGTAGGTTTTGTAAGATCGACCCTGGAATAACTCCACCTCACCAGGACATTCTTCGGTACCTGCAAACATCGAACCCAGCATCACGCACGAAGCGCCTGCGGCCAAAGCTTTGGGAATGTCGCCCGAATAACGGATACCGCCATCAGCAATCAACGGAATCGAATCTTTCAAGGCAGTGGCGACCATGTCGATGGCCGTGATTTGTGGCACGCCGACGCCAGCAACCACACGTGTGGTGCAGATCGATCCCGGACCGACACCCACCTTGACGGCATCGGCACCCGCATCGCGCAGAGCCAAGGCTGCATCGCCGGTGACGATATTGCCGGCAATCAATTGCACGTCGGGATAGTTTTTGCGTACCCACGCGACGCGGTCGATAACACCTTGAGAGTGGCCGTGTGCAGTATCGATAACGATCACATCCACGCCCGCTTCGACCAGTGCACCCACACGCGCCTCGGTATCACCACCCACACCTACGGCGGCACCGACCAGCAAGCGCTCGTGCGAGTCTTTGGCGGAATTGGGGTTATCGCGTGCCTTCTGGATATCCTTGACGGTAATCAGGCCGCGCAACTGAAAGTCATCATTGACCACCAGTATTTTCTCGATGCGATGTTTGTGTAGCAAGCTCAAGACTTCATCTTGGGCGGCACCTTCCTTCACCGTGACCAGCTTGTCCTCGCGGGTCATGATGTTGCGCACCGGGTCACCCAGCTTGGTTTCGAAGCGCAAATCTCGGCTGGTGACAAGACCGACCAGCTTCTCGCCATCCACCACCGGCACACCGGAAATGTCGTGTGCGCGAGTCAGCTTCAGCACCTCACCGATCGAAGTTTCCGGACCCACCGTTATGGGGCTGCGAATAACGCCGGCTTCGAATTTCTTTACCTGCCGCACTTGCGCTGCCTGCTGCGACGGCGACATGTTCTTGTGCAGGATACCCATGCCGCCAGTGTGGGCCGGTACCAGATAGATATCGTCATAGGTAAGCGCCTGGGCAAGTATGCGCATGGCTTGCGACTCCTCGGGTAAATTGATCCATTATAGCGGATCAGTCAAGATCACCGCACCTGCAACGCAGTCTGAAACGTCATGCCCAAGCCATCATCTAGTACCGATTTTGCCAACACGTGGCGCTCTACGGCGCTGAGCCCGGCGTGGTGGCCGCTGTTGGGCTTTGCGCTGCTGGTTGGCATACGGGCCATCAGGCTTGATGCCATGGTCGGTGCTTATACGGGCTGCCAGCACTGCATGCTGCCCGGGCTGATTCATCATGACCTGGCAATGTTGGGGCTGTTGGCGGGCCTGCTTGCACTGGACCTGCTGGTGTCCTGGAAGTGGGCCCGCATCATCCTGCGCGGATGCGCGGTACTGCTCGTGTTGTTTTATGCACTGGATCTCGCGCTGTTTGCCTCGTTGACCCACCGTTTGTATCTGGGCGACTTGTTGGCCTTCGGTGCCGAAGGCGGTGCGGTGGCGGGATTCGTTCGTGCACTGATGCAGCGCCCCGACATTGCTAGCTGGCTTGCGGTCGCACTGCTGGTCGTCCTGATTGCCGTAACTACCGCCTGGCCGCGGCGGTGCAAGGCGACGGCGGGACTTCTGTTGCTGGCGTTTGCCGTGGCAATGTTTGGCTTGTGGGCGCTCCCGCTGACACACACGCGATATGTACATCCGGAAATTGTGGGCAACCTGGCCGAGATCAACTTCGACAATTCTGCCAACAAGCGCTACAGCCCCCATTTTCAGGCGGTCATGAAAGCGCAGCCACCGCAGGTACGCACGAGTTGCACGCGCAAGCCGGGTAGTGATCGGCCAGACGTGATCCTGGTAGCCGTCGAATCATTGTCGGCCTACCACAGCAAACTGCTCGACGGCCACATGGATGCCCTGCCCCAGCTTGATGCCATCGCCCGAAACAATCACTACTTCACCGACTTTGTGGCCAACGGCTTCAATACCAATGGCGGCCGTATTGCCTTGTATACCGGCCGTGCCCCTCTGCCACCACCGGGCCTTGCGCGAACCTTGCCCTTGCGCGCTTATGTATTCAAGCACGATACACTCACAAGCCTTGCGCGGAAGGCAGGTTATTCCAGCCATTACTTCACCAGCGGTGATCTGGGTTTTGTCAACTCGGAGCCATGGCTGCAGGCGCTTGGTTTCGACAGCATCGAAGGTGCCGAGAGCTCATTTTACAAAGGTATGAAACGCTGGCAATTCGACGCGCCCGAGGACAAGGCATTGTTCGACCGGGTGCTTGACTGGATGGATAAACGCAACGACAAGAAGCCTTTTCTGGCGACCCTTTTGACGGTCTCAAGCCACCCGCCATTTGTTGATCCGGAAACCGGCAAAATAGATCAGTTGGGTACCTTCCGCTACGTTGATGAGCAGTTGGCACGCTTTTACCGCGAACTCGATGAACGTCATTTTTTCCGTCACGGCGTGTTGATGATCACCGGTGATCATCGCAGCATGACGCCCCTGCACGCTGATGAGTATCGACGTTGGGGGGAGCGGGCTTTTTCACGAGTTCCCATGGTCGTTATTGGCGATGTCGATATGCCCCGGGTAGTGCAAAAGAGTTTTGCGCAAACGGATGTACCGACTTCATTTGCATGGCTGGCCGGCACTGAGACCTGCCTTGATTCGGCACGCGGCAACTTTGCGCGCCCCGATCCCCAGCCGCCAAGCTATATTTTGCACGCCAGCGGAGCGCAGCCGGAACGAGTGGACGTCTTCTTCGGGAAAAAAACGGGGAAGATCATCCTTGATGGTGATGACAGTAGCTGGCAAGGCCCCGCACCTTCCGATTGGCAAGACATACTTGCGCGCGTCAACTACCAGCGCATGCTTGAAGCCGAGTCAGCGCAAGAAAACCGGTGAGTGGTGAGTTGAACGATGCGAGCAGCCTTCCCGCTCACCGCTGACTGCTAACCCCTCACCGGGCCGCTTTGTCGGCTGCCTCGGCGGCTTCCAGCGTATTCTCGATAAGGGTAGCCACGGTCATGGGCCCTACCCCACCGGGTACCGGGGTGATCCAGGACGCACGCTCGGCCGCACGTTCGAACTCTACATCACCGGTCAGCGTGCCGTCGGGCAGGCGATTAATACCAACATCAATCACCACGGCACCCGGTTTGATCCAGTCGCCCCTGACCAGGCCCGGTTTGCCCGCTGCCACGATCAGAATATCGGCCTGCGAAACAAAGCCTGCGAGGTCTCGTGTGAAGCGATGGCAGCTGGTGGTTGTGGCACCGGCGATCAGCAGTTCCAGCGCCAATGGTCGACCGACATGGTTGGATACACCAACGATCACCGCATGGGCCCCGCGCACCGGGCGATCGGTGTGCCCGAGCAAGGTCATCACGCCCTTGGGCGTACACGGACGCAAGCCGAATCGCCGCAACGCCAATTTGCCGACATTGACGGCCTGAAAACCGTCCACATCCTTGCGCGGATCGATTCGATCCACCAAGGCGTCCTCGTCGATGTGCGCTGGCAGCGGAGATTGCACCAGAATACCGTGTACTTCCGGGTCGGCATTCAACTCGTCGATCAATGCGAAAAGCTCACGCTCGCCCACGTTGTCTGGCAAGTCAAAATCAAGAGCCCGTACCCCGGCCTTCTCACAAGCACGCCGCTTATTGCGCACATACACATGCGAGGCGGGATCATCGCCGATAAGCACCACCGCCAGCCCTGGCACTGACAAGCCAGCGGCCGTACGTTCCGCAACACGAAGGCCAGCTCGTTCCAGTATTTCAGCGGCAATACGTTTGCCATCAAGAATGCGTGCGGTCATGGCTGCTTCGCTTGCAAAAGTCCACCATTATCGGGGTTAGTCTGGCAGCGCTCAAGGGCGCCTGAGCGGTCAACAGCGAGCGGTGAGCAGAATAGAGCGCGCAATTTTTCCACTCACCGCGCTGTTGACCGCTCAAGTGGCCGAATCGCGAGCATGGGCTGATCTAAAACTCAGGGGCCGCAGCCGATGTACCGCAGCCGGGACATTTCGGGTCTCTGGGGAGGGCCAGCTCATGGAACTGCATGCTCAGCGCGTCAAAATTAAGCAGGCGTCCGATCAGTGGCTGGCCGATGCCGAGGATCAGCTTGATTGCTTCGGTGGCCTGAATCATGCCGACCAAGCCGGGCAGTACGCCGAGCACGCCGGCTTCACTGCAATTGAGCGCTGCATCAGCGGCGGGCGCTTGCGGAAACAGGCATCGGTAGCATGGTGACCGGGCAATGCGTGGGTCGAATACGCTGACCTGCCCGCTGAAACGCTCCACGGCACCGTAGACCATCGGGACGCTCAGGCGCACGCTGGCGGCACTTATCAGGTAGCGCGTGTTGAAGTTGTCCGCACCATCAATGATCACCTCATGCCCCGCCAGAAGTTCATCGACGTTGCCGTCATCCAGGCGCTCGCATTGCGCATCAATCTCAATGCTCGGATTGAGTGCCAGCAGCGTCATGCGTGCCGACTCGGTCTTGGCCATGCCGACACGGGCATCGGCATGGATGACCTGGCGGTTCAGATTGGATCGCTCGATCCGGTCATCGTCGATCACCCGAATCCGGCCAACACCTGCTGCGGCCAGATAAAGAAGAGCCGGAGCGCCCAGGCCCCCGGCACCCACCACGACCACACGTGCCGAATCCAGCCGGGCCTGACCTTGGCTACCAATTTGTGGCAAACGCATCTGGCGCATATAGCGTTCGGCGTGATCGGGGTCACCTCGCAAGGTATCCACCGGCAAGCCTTGCTGGCGCCAACGTACAAACCCACCCGCTACCGATGCGATGTGCGAATAGCCCAGCGCGTGAAGCGTTTCAGCCGCAAACAGGGAACGCTGGCCGCTGGCGCAAATGGCCAGAATCTGTCTGTCCTTGTCCGGAAGCAATTCGAGGGCTCGCAGTTCCAGAAAGCTGCATGACAAACCCAATGACCCGGCAGGTGTCCCGATCGCGCGCTCGATGTCTTCTCGAACGTCCAGCACAAGGGCATCGCGTTGCTGCAGGTCATAGGCAGCGGCTGGCTCGATTTCCTGAATCGTTGCGCGCAAACGCTGCAGTGTCTGTTGCAGATTTTCGCCGTGGATCACCACGGACTTTCGCGCAGCGGCCAGATGCGGCATACCGTACCCGCAGCGGGATCCTGAATGTCTCCATCCAGCAATGCCAGGCAGTCACTGGCAGCCAGACCGAGCAACTGGGACGAGCCCTGCTGCTCATGTGCCTCGAACCACAAACCGGCCTGTGCGTCCGGGCGCAGGCGTCCGCGCACGAATTCGGCGCGACGATGTTGCTTTTTCAAGTCGGTGCGCAAGCGTGCGGTCAATCGGGGCGCCGGCGATGCTGCCTCCATGGCCTCCAACGCGTGTTGTACCAGCACCCTGAATCCCACCGCCGCAGAGACCGGATTGCCCGGCAGCCCGAACACCAGACAGCCGTCCAGTTCACCGCACAAGACAGGCAGACCCGGCTTCATGCGCACGCGCCAGAAGTGAATACGGCCGTAGCTATTGATCAGGCGCGGCACATAGTCGGCCTCGCCCATTGAAACGCCACCGGCGGTAATAATGACGTCGCTGTCGGCGGCAGCTTCGCGCAGGGCGTCCAGTTGTTGGCCGGGCTCATCACGAAGACGTGCCTGGCGCACTAGCGTGCAGGCTGCAGCATCCGCTTGCGCGGCCAGCATTGCACCGTTGCTGTCATAAATATGGCCTGGCTCGATGGCCATGCCCGGTTCGAGCAATTCATCACCGGTAGAAAAAATGCTCAGGCGTGGTGCACGGTGTACCGGCACCTCACACAGACCCAGCGAAGCCAACATGGCCACATGGCGCGACTCGAGTCGTACGCCCGCAGGCAAGGCCGGTTGACCACGACGAAGGCTTGCACCCGCCTTGCGCACATTGGCGCCGACCTGTTGGCCGCCTGGGACGATGACGGTGTTGCCATCAAAGCCCAGCACTTCCCTGATCACAACCGTGTCGGTTCCCGGCGGCATCGGTGCCCCGGTGGTGATACGAACACACGAACCCACCGGCACTTCGTTTGATGCCGCATGCCCGGCCAACACAGTGCCGCACAGTTGCAGCCGGCAGTCCTTGTCGCTGAGGTCACTGCCACGCAGGGCAATACCGTCCATGGATGCATTGTCGAAAGGAGGCTGATCAATCGGTGTCGTACAAATTTCTGCAGACACCCTCTGGCGCGATGCCGCCAACGGCATGGTTTGCACTGGCAGGCGGTGTGCCTTTCCGACGCGACCGATGATATCCAGTGCTACTGACAATGCGATTGGTGGCGGAGCATCCAGTTCATCGAGATGAGCGAGTGTAGGCATTTGGGACCCTCTGATTGCCCCCGAGTAGCGCCATTCCTTGTGTTGGTCCACAAGGCAGGACGCACTGATGCAGGCAGGCGTAGTTTCTATCAGGTCAGTGTAACGTGGCCAGCGCTCAGAAAGTCTGCAAACCTCGCAGCACGGTTTGGCTCGGTTATTGGCATCATGCCGCCCACGCGGAGATTGACCAGAGGGCCCTTGGAGCCAATCTATTTACTGCGGTGCTTGATCATGCGTTGGCGCTTCTTGACCTGGCGTTCACTGAGCTTGTTCTTGCGCCCCGCAAACGGGTTCTCGCCATCACGAAACTCGATTCGTACCGGTGTACCCACCAGCTTGAAGCGTTTCCGCATGAAGTTTTCCAAATAGCGCTTGTAGCTGGCCGAGATGTGCTTGGTTCGTGAGCCGTGAATGACGATGGTCGGCGGGTTGCTGCCGCCAGGGTGCGCGAAACGCAGTTTGGGCGCATGACCACTTATCAGCGATGGTGGATTGGCCTCATAAGCAGCTTCAACAGCGCGGGTCAGCTCTGAGGTCGCAAACTCGCGACTGGCTGACTCGTGCGCACGCCCCACCGCGCTCATCAATTCACGCAAACCAGTCCCGTGCAGGGCCGAAATGGTGACCTGCGGCGCCCAGGACACGAACTCCAGACGTCGGTCCAGTGCCTTCTTGCACTGTTCCCGGTCATAGGGTTCCATCCCGTCCCATTTGTTGAGCGCAATGACCAGACCGCGCCCGGCGTCCAATACATGGCTAATAAGGCTGAGGTCCTGTTCGGCCAGATTCTCGTGCGCATCCACCAACACCACCACCACTTCAGCGGCCTGGATCGCCTTCAGCGCCTTGATAATACTGAACTTCTCGATTGCCTCGGCAGCTCGGGTCTTGCGCCGAATGCCGGCGGTGTCGATCAGGGTGTAACGCTGGCCGTCACGCTCCATGGCCACGCGGATCGAGTCACGCGTAGTACCCGCCACATCCGATACCACCAGGCGATCCTCGCCCAGCAATCGATTGACAAGCGTTGATTTTCCAGCGTTGGGGCGACCGAGGATTGCCACGCGCATGCTCTCGTCCGCGTAGTCATCGACGGAACCGCCGGTGGACCTCGGCAAGTAGTTGTCGAGGGCCTCGATCAGGGCGTCGAGCCCGCGTCGATTGGATGCTGATACGGCGATCATGTCGCCTATGCCCAGTTCTGCGAACTCGGCACGTACGGTAGGTTCATCAACTCCATCTATTTTGTTGATCACCAATACCATGGGCTTGCCGCTGCGGCGCAGTTCATCAAGGATGGCGTGGTCATGAACCTGCAAACCATCGCGCGCGTCCACCATCATGATCAGTGCGTCGGCTTCGTCGATGGCTAGTCGTACCTGGTGCTCGGTCAAGTCATCCAGGCGTGCGTCGGCGCCGCCCAGACCGCCAGTATCGACCAGCATGAACGGCTGCATACCCAGATTGCTGACGCCATAATGGCGGTCACGGGTCACCCCGGGGAGATCAGCCACCAGCGCGTCACGTCGGCGCGTGAGGGCGTTGAACAATGTCGACTTGCCTACGTTCGGCCGGCCGACCAAAGCAACGACGGGTAGCGGATTGTTGTTTTCCACGGCATTGTGCGCGTTCAGGGCTTGCCAACTTGCCAGGCAGAGATATCGCCCATGACGTTCTGGACGATGACACGACCATCATCCAATACCAACGGCTTCGAACGGATCGCGTTGTGTGTCATGCGGGTACGCGCGGCAAAGCTCCCATCAGACAGATTCAGCCAGTGCACATAACCCTTGCTGTCACCGACAACAACATGCGTGTCCTGCACGGCAGGCGTTCCCAGCCAGCGCCATTTCAGCCCATCCTGTTTCCACAGATTGCCACCGCCATCGGTGCTCCAGGCCCATACTTCCGACTCGTCATCCACGCCGACCAGCGTTGTGCCACCCAAGGCAAGTCCTGCGTAGCTGGAGAACGGGTGGTCCCATAGTGGCCGACCCTCACGCGCATCCACGGCGGTCAGGTTGCCGTGATAGGCGCTCGCATACAACGTGGTGTCATCCAGTACCAGCTGGCCGTCAGAGTCATCCAACCGTTCAATCTCGGTGCGGCCTTGTTGCTGTGATAGCGCGTAATCCCAGATCGGCTTGCCATTGTCCAGGCGAATGGCTACTAACTCGCCGTTATCGCTGCCAAAAAACACTACGCCGTGTGATACCAGCATGTTGCTGGTGCCGCGCAGGCTCAGGGTCGGGATGGTGGCCTGATCATAGACCCAGGCGCGGCTACCGTCCGCACGCTTTAGCGCCGTAACCTTGCCATTGTCGGCGCGTACCAAGACAAAATCTTCGGCAAATACCGGGCTGCTGAGAACCGAAGAATCCACCGTGGCAGTCCACAGCGGCTTGCCGCTCTTCGCTTCATAGGTGTATACATGGCCATCCAATGTGCCTACCGCCAGCACACCGTCCGAAACCGCCGGTCCACCGGCGTAGCCGATCATGCGCATACCGGCATCGCTCGCGCCGCGGCCAATATTTGCTGTCCAGATACGATGCAGCTGTAGTGACGGTGTGAACTCCGTCAATTCCTGCGCAGGTTTGATGTTGCCGTCCTTGTTGCGGCAGCCCACAAGGCCCACGATGGCTACCAATGCAAAGACATAGAGTATGCGCCTCATGAATCTTGCTTCTTGGCTTGGGCCAGATTGTCCAGTTTCAATTGCACCAAACCACGTGGCGGCGCGCCTTCACCATATCCATCAAGAGCCGCCTGATAGGCTTTGCGTGCATCGTCATCGCGTTTCAGGACCACCATGGCATCGCCTCGAAGTTCCTCCACCGAGCCCGCATAGTGGCCCTTCGGGATCGCATCAAGCGTCTTGATCGCCGCCTCTGCCTTGCCAGTCGAAAGCTCGACGCGAGCCAGGCGCAGTTGCGCCAACGCTTTCAAGGCTCCTTCGCGTGCGTGTTTGTGTGCCCACTTCAACGGCATCTCGGCCTGCGCCGGCGTGCCACTGTTGACCGCCAACTCGGCCTGCTGTAACGCAGCGAACACGGCAAACGGCGTGTCTTTGTACTTGTCTTTGAGGGTGGCAGCGGTGCTGTCGATCACCTGCTGATTGCCCGCCTCAACAGCCTTCGTCATCAACTCGTACTGTACGGCAGCATCAGCGCGGTGCGTTGCCTGATGCGTGCGCCATTGATTCATACCGAAAATGAGCAACAGACCCAGCACAATTCCGGACACGATGGCCATGGC